>WNFG01000662.1_pt1 | contig 34867 bp, 24 predicted proteins | sample 5400431 | NCBI WGS metagenome assembly WNFG01 (sample SAMN13153346, study PRJNA577476) | soil metagenome | isolation source: 120 cm saprolite under Douglas fir tree site 2 hole 3 replicate 2 | place: USA:California | collected 2015-04-18
ACCACGGATGATTATGATTCTTTGCTCTTAGGATTCCCGTATCTCGCCAGTCAAATGCATACACCTGCAACCCTTTTCGAATCCACAAGCTGCCTGGTGCTTCCTTCACCCGGCGAAGGCTTAGCCGTCATGCTAACGAGATCGACTGATACACTGGCCCTCGCTCTTCTCAGTCACTTCGCCACAGCCACCTTAGTTGATGAGCCGCCAGTCCTGGGATCTACGCCTTTTAAACTGTATATCGTAACGCCCAGGCCATTTACACGATCTGCCACACGCGCCGGATTTGCAGGCCAGTTACAACTGATCGACTCACAGGTACTACAACTGGGACGCAGATTCCCTCCCATGTTCATAAGCCGCTGGACGTTACTGCATAGCGAACAACCCGCGTCTCGTACCACCTACAACTACGTTATGGACCTTCATAGCGCTGGAAGCACACAAAGCACGTGTCTACTCACTTCCGTACGTGCTGGCGATCAACTGGTGGCCACATTCCCAATCTCTCAAAACGATCTTGAAGCTCGTTCGTTCAGCATCACCTCGCAGTTTCTCGTGAAGTCACCTTATACTATTACCCTCGGTGCGCTGCATTTTGAGACATTTAAGCTAAGGCAAGGTTCAATTTGGACGAATTATCCTTGACCGTTTGAACAGTCACCCCGTCTCACCCTGAGCCCATTCGCTTCGCTCAGATGACAAGGCCGGACCTTGCTGGTGGTGAGGAGCTGTCAAGTTCCTTTGAACCATGCCTAAAGAGCATATCGGTGACACTCCGAGGTATCAATGGAAGTGATACAGTTAAGGCACAAACACAACCGCCTTATTAAATGCACCATGAAACGTTCTTGTCACAAACGAGACAAATACCATATACGAATCTTCCCGGGTACGCTATACTCTTTAATATCAACATCAAAATATGAACAGTGAGGAGCGCTTAATGGCACAAGAAGTTCATCCCAAAGTCGAACTCAAGCAGCATTCTATCTGGCAAAATGGCCAGATACCCGATCCCTGTGTCTTCGTCATCTTCGGCGCCACCGGAGACCTGACCCAACGTAAGCTATTGCCGACCCTGGCACATCTCTTCCACGACCATCCAGTTCCCCAGCCCTTTTCCATGGTAGCCTTCGCGCGCCGGCCCATGAACAATGAACAGTGGCGCGGCATGGCCCTGGACTCGATCAACAAATATATGCCGGAAGACGATAAATTAGACAGTAAGGCACAACACGAGTTTGTTCAACACCTGTATTACTGTCAATCCGACTTCAATGACCGCGAAGGCTACCAGAAACTCGCCAATTTGCTCGATCTGCTCGACGAGGAGAAAGGCACCCAGGGCAACCGCATATTCTACCTGGCAACGCCGCCCACGACCTACTCCGAAATCATTCATCAACTCGGCGGGGCAGGCCTGGCACGCCCGCAGCAGAGCAATGGCAATGAAGAATCCTGGACACGCCTCGTCATTGAAAAACCCTTTGGCCGCGATCTCGCCTCAGCCCAGAAGCTCAACCGCGAACTTGCCCGCGTCTTCCGCGAGAATCAAATATACCGCATCGATCACTACATGGGCAAAGAAACGGTGCAGAACCTATTGGCCTTCCGCTTCGCCAACGGTATCTTCGAGCCGCTCTGGAACCAGAAATACATCGATCATGTGCAGGTTGTGGTCGCAGAGAGCTTAGGCATCGGTACGCGCGCCGAATACTACGAAGAATCCGGCGCGATTCGCGACATGGTGCAGAACCACATCATGCAGGTACTCTGCCTTACTGCCATGGAACCCCCCGTCGCATTCGACGCCGACGCCATCCGCGATGAAAAAGTCAAAGTCATGCGTGCTATCCCCCTGTTCACCCCTGAACAGATAGCAAAAAACACCGTGCGCGGGCAATACACAGCCGGCGTGGTCGAGGGAGAACCCGTTGTCGGCTATAGAGAGGAGCCAGGTGTTGCGCCCAACTCGACGACCGAAACCTATGTCGCCCTCAAACTCTTCATCGAGAACTGGCGCTGGGCCGATGTTCCTTTCTACATTCGCACCGGTAAACGCTTACCCAAACGCTGCACTGAAGTAACCATTCAATTCAAGCGCGTCCCACATCAGCTCTATAAGCCATCAGAGACCACGGGCCTGGTGCCGAACCGCCTGACCATCAGGATTCAGCCTAATGAAGGCATCACGCTGAAATTCGCCGCAAAGGTGCCCGGAGCAGCGCGACATCTCAGTTCAGTTGACATGGATTTCTCGTACGCCAGCGCCTTTGGCATTCAACCACCAGAGGCATATGAGCGCTTGATTGCCGACTGTATGCTCGGCGACTCCACCCTCTTCATCCGCCGTGATGAAGTTGAGGCCTCCTGGCGCATCGTGGACTGCATCATCAATGCCTGGAAAAATATGCCCGCCGACACCCTCTATCCCTATCCTGCTGGAACCTGGGGTCCGCCGGAAGCCGACGCCCTCATCGAGAACGATGGACGCACCTGGGATAACCCGTAAATTCCTTCGTCAATCAAATCTAGTGAAGGCGTTCTGCCAAAAATCAGGGGTGAGTGGGAGTGCCCCCGCGTAGGGGCGGGAGTGGGATGGGGTGGAGTGGGGATGCTTCTCCTTGCGTCTCACCTGACCGCGAAGCGGTAGCTGCGCAGCAGCGTTGGTGAGACGGATTGGTGCCAGCATCGCCCCGGTGGTAGCTCACCCTCAGCCCCCGATTGGTGGTGGAACCTAATGAAAAGATACCCATCAATCGATGAGTATCCTTACAAAAATGATACAATAACCTAAAACTCAGGAGGACAATCTCAACAATGAGCAGCATACCACTCTTACCCGGCATCACCCAGCATAAGGTCAGAACTGACCGCCTGGAGATAGCATACCTCGAGGCAGGAACAGGCAGCACCCCCATCGTGCTCGTTCACGGCAATTGCTCCTCATCCCACTTTTTCCAGGATTTCATGCTCGCATTAGCGGCTACAGGCCCCTACACAGTCTACGCGACCGATATGCGGGGCTACGGGGATAGCGAGGTGTTGCCCGTCGATGCGACGCGCGGCGTACGCGACTTCTCTGACGACCTGGCCTCATTCGCACGCGCACTTAGTCTGACCTCGTTCCATCTGCTGGGCTGGTCGCTCGGCGGCAATATCGCGATGCAGTACGCCATCGATTATCCGGGTACATTACGCTCTCTCACCCTGCAAGCAGCAAGCTCACCTTACGGCTTTGGTGGCACAAAGGATGCAGAGGGAACTCCAAACTGGCCCGACTTCGCTGGCAGTGGAGGAGGAACAGCCAACCCCGAGTTTGTGCGGCTCCTCGCCGAGGGTGATCGAGGAAACAGTCAGTTTTCGCCTCGCACAACCATGGATTCACTCTATTTTAAGCCCACCTTCAAACCGGCTCCTGACCGCGAAGAGATGTATCTCTCATCGTTACTCTCAACGAAGGTGTCCCCAGGCAACTATCCTGGCGACATGACCCCCTCGAATAACTGGCCCAATGTCGCGCCCGGTACACATGGGGTTAATAATACCTTCTCCCCCAGGTACTTGAACCAGGGCAACTTCGCCAGCATCAGCCACAAACCGCCCGTGTTATGGATACACGGCGCTGACGATCAAATTGTCTCCGACACCTCGCTGCTCGACTTCGGCTTCCTGGGACAGCTCGGTGCCGTCCCTGGTTGGCCCGGGGCAGAGGTATACCCACCGCAGCCCATGAAGACGCAGCTTCGCGCCGTCCTCGAAAAATACAAGGCAAACGGTGGCCAATATCATGAAGTGGTCCTGTCCGATTGCGGCCACTCGCCTCACATCGAAAAGCAAGAGTCAGTTTGTAAGCTTGTTCACGATCACATACTGAAACATAGTTAGGAGCGTCTCAGCTTGTCTCGAGCTGTTCATCCCTTGATTTTTTGATGAGACGTGTTCTCTTCCAGCGTAGCGTGCCCGGCTCATTCTGGGTAAGCCACCAGATTGCGCCCGCGGCCAGCAGGATGAGCATAGGCTCGATGGGAGCCCGCAGGCGCGAACTACCGTAAAAGACCAGGCACTGGATGATCGTGAGCAGGATGCTGAGATAGGGGAGCAGGAGATGCTGCCATTGTTTCCTCGTGACGATGATGCCGATGGCCGCAAATAGAAAGAGAGGGATGGGAGTGATTTGCATCATCGTCCAGACGACCTGTGATGCTGGCCGATCGGGGAATTCGCGAACGGGGAGGCCCTCCTCCGAGGTGTACGGTCGCCACATATTGATGAAATGCAGGCCAATCAGGTAGGGCATGGATGACAGGTGCCCGCGTATCCAGGTGGGAGTATAGGAAATGTTGCGTGCCTCCAGCGGCTCGACCCTGGCAGGCCCAACCCACAGCCCCCGGTCTGGAGCGCTGAACAGCGCGGTATCGTTGTAAGCGCCGGTGAGGAGGATGCCGCTATCAGTGGATACAAAGATGAACTGGTGAGATATACGGTAGTTCCGTAGTGTCCAGGGAGCGATCAAGCCGAAGGTAAGAAGCATGATGACGAGAACGCTCGTGGTTGCCTGTCGCCAGGAGAAGATTTTCGCGCGTGCTATGATAACAGCCCAGGCGACCACCAGGAGAAGAACCAATGAACCATTTGGACGCGTCAGCGACACACATACGAGAGCCACGCCACTCACCACTATCCAGCCCGCCTGAGCGGTGCGCTGCAGCCTGTAGAGGCTGTAACAGAAGGCCGTGAGGCAGAAAGTGAAAAGGGACTCGGTGTACAGCCAACCGTCATAGATGAATAATCCAGGGTACACTATGGCAATGATTCCCGCCAGGAGAGCCACGCGCTTGTTAAAAATATCCCTCGCGAACAGATAGACGATAACGCAGGTAGCCGCACCGGTGAAGCAGAAAAAGAGACGTGGATAGAAGTTCTCGGGCCCCATAATGCTATAGATAGCCGCGATGATATACGGCCAGAGCGGCGGGCGATCCACTGACTGGATATGCGGCTTCAGGCAGTAACAATGCTCTTTGATCAGGTTCAATGCAATATCGTTATACTGGTGAGCATCATATTCTGGAATGTAGCCATGTGCAACTGTAATGTTATAGATGATGCGCACAAGGAGTGCGAAAAGAAAAACAGCAGCCACAGGCATATATTTCTTGATACCGCTCATCGTTCTGCTTTCTCACCTACACTGGCATTGTTCCGCTTTGGTGCAACTCTTCTGAGGAAATCATTGCGCCAAAGCACCGGTCAGGTACCAGGGCTCTCAGACTTCATGCCATCCTTCTGGTAGCGCTACCCTATCAGTTCCTCCATCTCCGCCAGGTGCCTATCGAACAGCTGCAACGCCTGGCGGACTGGCTCCGGCGAAGTCATATCCACCCCGGCTTTTTTGAGCAGTTCGATGCTATACTCAGACGAGCCCGAGCTAAGGAACTTCAAGTAGCGCTCGACCGCAGGCTTCCCCTCTCGCAATATTTGCTGCACCAGCGCTGATGAAGCAGAGATACCCGTAGCATACTGGTATACATAGAAGTTGTAGTAAAAATGAGGAACACGCGCGTGATACACCGCGCTCAGCCTATCAGCAGTCAGCGGCTCGCCCTGCTCGGCCTGGCCATGCACCAGCTGCTCAAACTCCGCAAACATCGTCTGCCGGAAAAGTGTGCCCCGCAGGTCTTCCAACGAATGATTGAGAATCGCCAGGCGCACGGCGGGATCAGCATTCGTCCTCAACAGGTATTCAGTCAGCAGGCCCTCGTTCAACGTCGAAGCAACCTCGGCCACAAAGATGGTATAGTCACCGTACTGAAATGGCTGGTGGCTACGAGTAAAGTAAGAGTGCATTGAATGCCCCAGCTCGTGCGCCAGGGTGTACATGCTGTCTCGCTTGTTTTGATAGTTCAGCAGGATAAATGGACGCGTCGCATATCCACCCCCGCTATATGCTCCACCACGTTTCCCAGGCGTCTCGTAAACATCGATCCATCGCTCTTTAAACGCCCGACTGAGGACTTCACCATAGTTCTTACCCAAAGGCGCAAGCGCAGCCAGTATGATCTCACGCGCATCCTCGTAACCTATGTCATCAGCCGTCTCTTTCACAATCGGCACATAAAGATCGTACATATGCAGCTCATCGAGTTGCAGCAGGCGCTTGCGCAACTTCATATAACGATTGAGCAGGTAAATATGCTCACCGACCGTCTCAACCAGGTTGTCATAGACGCTGACCGGGATATTGTACTGCGCAAGCGCCCGTTCGCGGCTAGAAGCATATCCACGTTGCCTCGTGTAAAAGATATTCCCCTTCACCTGGGCAGCGAGTGTCGCTGCAATCGTGTTGCGCTGCTTGAGGAACGCCGTGTGCATACCCTCAAAAGCTTCTTTACGCACGCGGCGATCGGTGCTGCGAGTATAGACCAGGTAGTTGCCTTTCGTCAGGGGAACCTCTTCGCCCTCCTCATTGTTAATCAAAGGAAGCTTCAGGTCGGCGTTCTCAATCATCGAGAAAATGGCATCCGGCACGCCGGCAATCTCTTCCGCTGCAGCCAGTACCGCCTCCACCTCGGCAGAACGCACATGCGGTCGTTTGCGATTCAAATCATGCAACTGTTGCCTATAGAGATCCAGTCCAGTAGTCTCTTGCACAAACCTGTCAAGCGTGGTTTCCGGTAATGCCAGGATTTCTGGCTCGATGTAAGAAGCTACAGTTGAAGCATAAACAACCAGTTGCATCGCACGGTCGTACATCCCCTGGTATTTACTGTTTGTGGTATCCTCGTCCTTGCGCATAGAAGCATAGACAAAAAGGCTTTCTAGCTTCTCAAACAATTCGTCACGCTTCTGTAAAACCTCCAGTAACGCCTGCCCACTTTGAGCAAGCGTCCCCTTCAGTGCCTCCAGTTCCGGCAAACGATGCTGGAGTGTCTTGTGACTGTCTTCCCAGTCTCCATCACCTGGAAATATACTCTCCAGGTCCCATGTATATTCATGCGGTATATCGCCGCGCTTCATCAATGTCTGCAATTGAGTGGTCTGCCTTTCAAAGAATGTAACGAACCAGGGACCATATAGTACGGGTTAGCTTTCCTCAATGTGTTAATGCCCTTGCTTGTCAAGCAGCAAATCATCCCTATGCCCCCACTTCCCCAGAAAGCGGTAGAAATTTCTTTTCGTCAACCGCGTTCGCTCAGCATCAGAAAGATTTGTATCTTGCATCAGAGGATGGCTTATCAATGGCAAATTGGGTGTAAGCACCGCTTGAGCGCCGCTATCGCGTACTGCAAAGCTAAAATCGATATCCATGTAGGACGGGAAGCGATAGCGCTCATCAAACAAACCAACCTTTTTCAATAACCCGCGCCTGAAAGCCATACACAATCCGTCCACAACCTCGACTTCCGGGGTCGTACACTCATCAAAATGTCGCAGGTCTTCCGTGAGCAATCCCCGGACGCCGGTAATACCCACGCTGCGATTCGCGAGAACCTGCGCCAGCGGCGTGAACACGTCGCCTGTCAGCTCGACACTGCCATCGAGCAGCAGTACATATCTTCCCCTACTTCGCCTTAAGCCGGTATTGCGCGCCTCCGCTACGCCCAGCGGGCGCGACGTACGCAACACATGCAGGCGCGGATCCTTACGTTGTAGCTCCCCATCCAGCGATCTATTTTCAACTACTATGACCTCGATATCGCTGCTCTCACCGAAACGCAAAACGCTCTCAAGGCAGCGATTCGCCTCCTCGGAGCTTGTATTTGCCAGGATATTGACAGAAAACTCGCAGCGGTCCGCTTCCTCCAACAATGAAGGCACCTGGCGGGCCGTGCGATAGACTATACCATCAACCTCGACACTCGGCAGAATGATCAGGTGTGCACCACGCGGATTATCTTTAATACCATAACCAGCCTCCTCAATTTGCCGCTTCAGAGCGTCGGCTCGATCATATTTACCTTTTCTTCGTAGCTCGTCACGCTCATGTGAGAGCGCCAGTATATCTGCGGGGATTCCGGGGCGCGAAGGTTGTATAGTCATTTTCTTATCCTTCTTTTCGATATTCTACACTTAATTGCTTTGCTACCAACCCATCGCCAGTCCATCACAACGAGGGTCGGCAGCTCCCTCAAAAATATAGCTGGAAGGATCGATAACAATTGCTTGCGCGTGGCCCATCCCATCATCCCACGGCCCGACCACGTTCGTACGGTGCCCTAATATATCAAGCAGCAAAGGCACACCGCTGGGAAAACGCCTCTCCAGCATCACCAACTCCTCAAGATCGCGGTCCAGGTGCCCATCCACACCCCGCTGCCCCTGCATGATCTCCTGCCTGCCTCGCACTGGATTTACGCGCACAAGCCCGCTGCGCCAGCGTGGTGCAGCAATCGCCTGCTGCGCATTCATGCCAAAATCGAGCATCGCCGTGAGCAGTTGCACGTGAATCTGCGGCTGTGCATCTCCACCCATCGATCCCAATGCCATGTAGGGCGCACCCTCGCGCAAGACCATCGCCGGAGTCAGCGTATGCATGGTACGTTTGCCTGGCTGCAAGTAGTTCACATGGCGCGGGTCAAGCGAGAAGTACGCCCCCCGGTTCTGCAGCATCATTCCGGTGTCCCCTCCAACAACGCCGCTTCCGAAGCCAAAGTAGAGACTTTGGATCAGTGAGACGACATTACCCTCTCCATCTGCCACACACAAATACATGGTATCGCCGTCTTTCTCAAGCCCTGCCGCAACGCCCCTTGCCGCCTTCTGGAGGTTTATCCTTGCGCGTTGCTGCACGGCATATTCCTTACTGAGAAGCTGCTCCAACGGCACATCAACAAAATCGGGATCAGAAACGTAACGATCCCTATCGGCAAAAGCCAGTTTCTTCGCTTCAAGCAAGATGTGCAGGCATTCGGCAGACTGATAGCCCAGCGACTTCAGATCGTATCCCTCGATGATATTCAACATCTCCAGGGCCGCAACGCCCTGCGAGTTAGGAGGAAATTCGTAAACATCGTATCCACGGTAGTTTGTCGAGATAGGCTCTACCCAATCGGAGTGGTGCCGCTGCATGTCCTCCAGGCTGAGCACGCCACCAACCCGTTGCACGTAATCCGTGATCGTGCGAGCTATCGGGCCGCGGTAAAATGCATCGCGCCCTTCCCTCGCCAGCTGCCGGTAAGTACGTGCCAGGTGAGGTTGGCGTAAAACCTCTCCCGTGCGTGGCGCTCGATCGTCTGGTAGGTAGACGCCAGCGCTACTTTCCCATCGTTTCAATACCGGTTCAGCCGCCTGGCTCAGCCAGCCACTCAATTTGCTCGTGACCGGCATACCCTCCTCGGCATACCCGATAGCCGGAGCAAAAATCGACTCCGCAGCCAGTGTCCCAAAGCGCTCCAGTGCCTCAAACCAGCCATCGACCGCTCCAGGCACAGTAATCGTAAGCGGGCCTCGTTCTGGTATCCGCTCCAGGCCTTGCGCAGCAAATAACTCAGGCGTCATACCCTGGGGAGCGCGACCACTGCCATTCAGCGCATACAGCCTTTGCGTCTTCGCATCCCAGATCAGCATGAACACATCCCCGCCTGCCGAACAGGTGGATGGGTACACCACGGTCATAGTAGCATTCGCGGCAATAGCCGCATCTATCGCATTTCCACCCTGCCTGAGAATATGTACACCCGCCTGGGTAGCAAGATAGTGCGCGCAGGCAACCATACCACGGGAAGCAAAAACAGGCTGTTCGGAGAGCATAGCGGGAAACTCCGTTTCCTTATCAGGGGCACCAACGATTATGCACTTTGATGAATTAATCCAGCCATCCGTAGGGGCCGATTATGCACATTGACAAATTAGCCAGGGTATCGTAAACGGTGACGGTACACCTGTAGGTGCCGATTTATCGCGCACACCGCCGATGTATCGGCCCACGGCAAACCCACCACGTACCCCATTAATTTGTTAAAACTCATTATCGGCCCTTGGTGGATGTTCCCAGATCCCGATGAAAAAGCATTATCAGTTGCGCATTACGGATATTATAACACGAAAAAAGAAGGCGTGAGACCCTACCCCTTCTTCTCTAAACTCTCCGCCAGTTCCTTCACCCGCTGCACGGAATCTTTGTGGCAGATAACCGTCTTATCGTCCATCTCAACCACCACCATATCCTCTATACCAATCGTGAAAACCTGTCGCGACGTATTATTGTACACAAAGATATTCTGACTTCCCAATCCCTGGTGGTGTCCGACATAGCGTACCATTTGCTCATCGGCAGGGAAAAGCGATCCATACTGCTCCCAGTTGCCCACGTCATTCCAGCCAATATCAACCGGAATCACAACGAGATTTTTTGTCTTTTCAAGCACACCATAATCAATAGAGATAGTTGGCAGCGTCGGCCACAGTTCATCGAGCATTGCGCGTTCTCGTGCTGTCCCCATAGCATCGACAATCATCTCTATTTTTCGTGCCAATTCGGGCAGGTGCATGCGCAGTTCAGCCAGAATCGTCTCTACCTTCCAGATGAACATACCGCTATTCCATACATAGTGACCATCCTGTAAGTAAGCCTGCGCCGTCGCAACATCCGGTTTCTCCACAAATCGCTCGCCATAATATGCCTGGTGATCAAACCCCTCTGTGAGCGGAGCAGCGTAGCGTATATACCCGTACCCGGTCTCAGGAGCAGTAGGCTTGATGCCCAGCGTCACAAGATATCCCTGTTCGGCCAACTTGCCGGCCAGCCGGAGCGCCTGGTTGAATGCATCAATCCTGGTAATCACATGGTCAGCAGTCAACACCGCCATGACCGCCTGCGGGTCCTGCCGCGCGATGCTTGCAGCAGCCCAGCCGACCGCCGCTGACGTATTGCGCCCCACCGGCTCACCAAGAATATGTTGCACAGGCACCGAAGGCACATGTTCATGTACCAGTTCAGCCATAACGCGGCCTGTTACCACCCACGTCCGTTCGGGCGCATACAGCGTCTCAATTCGCGCCAGGGACTCCTGGATCAAACTCCTTCCATTAGGCAGCGGCAAAAATTGCTTTGGGAAACTCGTCGTGCTGAGCGGCCACAGCCGTGTGCCACTCCCACCCGCCAGGATAACCGCGTTGAAATGATCCATACCTACATCAACTGCCTTTCAAAACATATCTCTTAGCTGTCATCCTGAGCGCAGCGAAGGATCTCTGTGTCCGGCGAGCCAGCCCCTTCGCTGGGCTCAGGGTGACAGGCAGTATCTCCAAATATCTGCATGGATTGTAGCGGGGTTGACCCGTGGTGTCAAATGCTCTTATCCTACGCCCACACCTTTGCATTGCTATACGCCACCTCGGTCGTCGCATCGCTGCCCTCTCCATATACCCCTATCATTCCATGACTTGAGGTAGAGTTGCTATCGCTGACCGGGCCTGCAACATGCTGGTCATTTACATAGAGATCAAAGCTGTTGCCGCCAGCCACAATCGCAATCGTATTAGCCTGATTCAGGCCAACATGAAACCCCGGTACACCCTGCAAACCTTGTGCTAAAGTGTGGGTACAGTCATTACCCGCACACGCATTAAACTCATACCTGCCACTTTCAAAAATCTCAAAGTAGTAGTAATTATTCCCACTACTCCTGATAACCAGGCCTCCCCCGTCATAATTCTGGCCTGCTCTCACGAACATCATTTGCACCTGGTATGTGAAATTGCTGAAATCAGTGGCAGCGGCATAACATGCACCTTTACTATGCAGCGCGTCAATCACGTGATATGTACCGTTTACGAACAGGCAGGACACCCCGGTTGTGCCGCCATTAAACATCTGCCATTGGTGTCCACTGCCGTCACCGTTCAACTGGTCATTCAGCGCCAGCGACCCGGTATAGGGAGGGTAAGGATTTGAGTTTGGAGTAATCACTCTCGCCGTAGCACTGGCCCTGGCTGTCGCAGTGGCACCATTACGAGCCTGGGCTGTAGCTGTATGCAATACATTGGCCTCAGCGGTGGCTGTTAGGTTAGCTTCCGATCCTGGAGCGGCGTGACGCCCACCGGCAAAATAGAACAAACCAGCGCTGCCGGCCACTATCAGCAATACCAGCGCTGCCAACAATATGACACCGGACAATTTTCGGAATTGAAATTCTCGGAATTGAAATGTTCGGAATTGATCAGTAACTGTTAGTACACCACGATCTCCCATCCTCCCAGCTTCACTGGTTGCAGGCCCGGCTGCAAGCGGGGAAGCACCGGCTGGCTTGCTTCCATCAGGGTTAGCAGCTATCAGCGCATCATCACGCACGAAAATTCTATCCTTATTGGCTTTTTCACCTGTAGTCATGGCCGTAGAATCGCCCTGCGCAATCGCTCCCTCGCTACTCGCAACTGGTGCAGGGCCAGTTGCCGCGCGCGCGATTGACAGGGTCAAATGTACCCTGCCTGCCGAAGCGCCGGTGCTTGCTTCGCTCTGATCCTTTACGCTGACAATCTGCCCCTCGCGCACACCTGCAGGTATCCTGATACGCACCTGTCTTCCACTTGGAAGTCTCAACGTGCGACTTGTACCTGTTCGTGCCTCTTCCTCGTTGATAACCAGTCTACCGTAGGAGACACCACCGCCGGTTGTGCTTGTTGCTTTAACCAATCTTGATAGATCGGGACTCGAAATGCCCACAGCGATTGAGGGATCAACACTGCGCAGCGCCTGTCGAAAGGCAAAGGCAAAAGCAAGGATAGAGGGAAACCGTCCCTCGGATCTCTTTGCCAGCCCCCGCAAAATCACAGCATCAATCGAAGCCGAGAGATGCCGGTTCAAGAGGCTGGGTGCCAGTGGCAGTGTATTGACGTGCGCATACATCAATTGCATAGGACTTCCCTGAAAAGGAGGACGACCTGTTAGTAGCCCGTAAACCATCACTGCCAGCGCGTATTGATCGGTTGCAGGAACAGGATGTCCCTCCCATTGCTCAGGAGCCATATAGGTTGGAGTGCCGCGAATGCTCAGGCTTGTGCTGGAAATAAACATGCTGAGTTTTGCAATGCCAAAGTCTGCCAGCAACAAATCAAATCGCTTCGGATTGTCCCTTCTGATGCGTATCAGGAAATTGGAAGGTTTAACATCCTGGTGCACAACCTGGTGGTCATGCGCATAGTGGAGCGCTGCCGCCGCCTGCTGCACTATCTGCTCAACACCTTGTAGTGAGAGGCTGGCAACGCCGACCTTTTGCAGCCAGTTAGCCAGGGAGCCTTCCTCCCGATACGGCATAACCAGGTACGTCAGCATTGCCCCATTTACACTCTGCTCACCATAGTCATAGAGGGGTAAAATACCTGGATGATCGAGCAGTGCAATCGCTTTGGCTTCGCTTTGAAACAGGTGCATGGCCTCCTTTGAGCTCTCATACGTTGTTAACTCGGTTCGCACCACCTTGATTGCCACCTGCCGGTTAACGCTCGTGTCTTCTGCAAGGTAGACTTCGCCCATCCCCCCACTACCAATCAATCGTAGGAGGCGATAGCTACCAAGTTGCTGTCCTTGAAGTGACATACCTTCACCTCGCTCGTTCTGATTCAGAGAATTCCCCTTGTCCCTGTTAAAGCGACCCTAGTATAGCACAACACATAATCATATTTCCTAAAGTAGGAGTTCTGTCGCTCCACCCAGAATCTCAGGCTAGTAGTGATCCCCTCTCGCGTAGCGGCAGAGGCGGTAATATAGTTTTCTCCTCATGAAGAAACTCGTCCTACAGGGCTTGTCATCTCTATTTCTCTATGGTATTGTGTGCATAACTACGTGACAGGAACAATCACACCAGCATCGCGCGCCGCAAGTCAGACGTGTTGCCGTTTTGCAAGAGGCGTAAAAGAAGTTATTCGTAGAAGCGGGGAACAGGTCTTCATTCACCTGTTTCCCCTGATGAGGTGAACACCGTGCAGCTCGTTGAGCAACATTGCATCAGGAAGAGTGATCCGCGCTATGTGATCATCGATGAAGCGGCATTCAAGTCCAAGAACCTGTACAATGCGGCACTCTACGAGATGCGGCAAGCGTTTATCCATCACGGCATCTCTCTGTCCTACGAAGAGATGGATAAACGCATGCAGTCTCATGAGGCATACAAAGCCCTTCCAGCGAAGGTGTCACAGCAGGTGCTCAAGCAATTGGCTGAAGCATGGAAAGCGTTCCGTGAGGCAAAGGCGGCCTACGAAGAAGACCCGTCCAAGTTCACCGGACGGCCACGACTGCCCAAGTACAAGCACAAAACGGAAGGGCGTAACATCCTTATGTACACCATTCAGGCCATCAGCCGGGGCAAGAAGGGCTTGAAACGCGGGATTATCAAACCTTCGATGTTGCCCATCGAGGTGAAAACCCAACAAAACCCAAAGCAGATCGATCAAGTACGCATCATCCCTCGTAACGGCCATTACGTGGTAGAAGTGATTTACAGCAAAGCACCCGTCCAGGCACAAGTAGACCCCGCTTTCTGCGTTGCCATTGATCTTGGCGTCACGAATGTAGCGGCGATAACAGCAAACCGAGAGGGCTTTATTCCTCGATTGGTTAACGGTCGAACGCTCAAAGCCATGAACCAGTGGTACAACAAGCGCATGAAAGAACTCAAGCTGTGCCTTCCCAAAGCGGAGCGCGAGCGCGTCACCAGGCAGATGGAGCGGATTACCAACACGCGTAACCGGCAAGTGAACCACTACCTGCACGCTGCCAGCAAGCGCATGATTGACTTTCTGATAAAGCAAGGGGTAGGAACGATCATTGTTGGAAAGAATCCGCTCTGGAAGCAAGAGGCTGGCATGGGCAAGCGGAACAATCAGAACTTTGTCAGCATTCCTCATGCAAAGTTCATTGACATGCTCACCTACAAAGCGGCGTTAGTAGGCATCCAGGTTGAGGTGCAAGAAGAGAGCTACACGTCAAAAGCCAGCTTTCTTGATCTGGACCCAATCCCGACTTACAAGCCGCATGATGACACGGAGTACACGTTTAGCGGGAAGCGGATTGGACGGAGAAACCGTTTGTATCGCACAAAAGATGGACAAATCATTTGTGCTGATGTGAACGGTTCTTACAATATCTTACGGAAATGTAAGCCTGATGCGTTTGCTCATGTGGATGCAAAGGGAATAGCGGCCTATGTAGTTCAGCCCTTACGGTTAGCAATAACCGTCTAAATCCAACAAGAAGTGCGGTGTCTATACAACGCCATACTTTTTGGAACTATGCTTTGTCAATCGTATAGATGTGCTGGCACAGTGCTGGCACAGCGAACTCGTCTGGTCACTTGTATTCTGTAGAGTGCGGATTTATCCAGCACGTGGGCGAGGGTGGTGAGGAGCGGAGGGGAGGGCCTTTATGGTCGCCCGGTTCATATGGCGCCCCTGGCGGGCACCAGGCATTTTGAGCGAAACATTGGGAAAAGAAGGGCAACAACCACCCCTGCCCCAGCAGGGTTCAGCAGGACAACCACAACAACCATACTATGGCTGGCAATACGACCAGGATCATCCCGGTCCAGTGGCACAGCAACCACCCGTTGTACCTCCGCAGCCTGTACCTCCTCCCATGCCACAATACCAGGCTCCAGGGCCACAATTACCCCCACAGTACCAGCAGCCAGTCCAGGATATGGGCAATTCACTGGGCTACGGGCAAGGCATGGAATACCAGTACTACAATGCGCCTCAACCCTCCCAGCCTATGGCGCAGCTGCGACAAGCACGCCTGCAACAACTGCGCGAGGAGCGCATGCGTCGTCAACAACAGCGTATGCAGCCAGCTAAGTCAGGTATTGCAAGCCTCATTCAACGCAAACTAGCAAGGCAATCCGCTGATGCTCTACCTCCATCGACCACCAGGCCCCCCTGGGGTCAGGGAACATCACAACCCCAGGTCCCGGCACAACTATCACCTGGAACACCGGCACCGGCTGAATCATCGCCTGTACCTCCATCCAGGGTACCCCCGATCTTTCAACGCAGTCCATCCGGCCCGTTTATTGGAGCGAAGGTGCACCTGCAATCCGCCGCTGAACCCGCCCGTGACACAGGCATGTTACAAAAGGCGCGTATCGGCCAGGCGTCTCTCATTCTCTCAAGCGCATTCATCGCCAGCCGCGTACTCGGCCTGCTCCGCACCACGATGTTCGCCTACATTTTCGGTGCAACCAGTACCTCCGATGCCTATTACCAGGCGTTTCTTGTACCCGACCTCATCTTCACCATCGTCGCTGGCGGAGCGCTCAGTTCGGCCTTCATCCCCGTCTTCACGCACTACATGGTAGGTGAGCGAGACGAAAAAACCGCCTGGCATGTTGCCAACGCTGCGCTTAACCTTGCCGTTGTCATCATGATCGGCCTGGCCCTGCTCGCCATTATCCTCGCCCCGTGGATCGTGCCGCTCTACAACCCCGGCCTGAGCCAGAACAATCCACAGGAACTCGCCCTGATTATCTCGCTCTCCCGCATCATGTTCCTGCAATCCATCATCCTTGGCGCGGGCGTCATTATCAACTCCATCCTCAACGCTAAACAGAATTTCCTCTTGCCCGCTGTCGGCACAGTCCTCTATAACGTAGGCTTAATCATCGGGCTTCTCCCGGGCTTCTTTCTCGTAGCACACCGCACACATACAACCGAAACCACCGCCATCTATTTCGCCACTATCGGGGTCGTAGTGGGAGCGATCTTGCAGGTAGCCGTTCAGATACCCGGCGTCATTAAAGTTGGTTTGCGCTACTCATTTACCCTCGACCGGCACCACCCCGGCGTCATCCAAATCGGTCGCCAGATGGTACCGCGCGTCATCAACGCCAGTATGCTCTTCTTCTCGACTTTCGTAGATCGCGGCCTTATTCTTCTCCTCGCTGGAGCAGTTGGTCAAGCAGCAGTGAACGGCCTCATCACCCAGTACTACCAGGCATTCCAACTGGTACTGCTGCCGCTCGGCATCTTTGGTATGGCCATCTCCACCGCAGCCTTCCCGACAATGTCTGAAAACGTCACCAGGGGGCGCATGGACCGCGTGCGTAATATCATCCAGGACACCTTGCGCAGTATCCTCTTCATGTCCATACCCTCCAGTGTGGGGCTAATCGTACTCGGCCTGCCCATCATACAGGTATTACTCCAACATGGTGCATTCACTCTGGACAATGCTATAAGTACGGCGATTCCGCTTGCATTCTTCGCCGTTGGCCTGACGGGCCTGGCCTCGGTGGAGATACTCACACGCTCATTCTATGCCCTCCGGGATAGCAAAACACCTGTGACTGTGAGCATAAGCCAGTTCATCTTGAAGATTGCCCTGAGCCTCCTGCTGATCAACGCGGCGGGTTGGGGCTTACAATGGGGCCTGGGCGGATTGGCCCTCTCCACTTCCATAGCGGGACTGCTCGAAGCCTTTGCCCTGCTGTGGCTGCTGCAAGAACGCATCGAAGGACTTGAACTTCGTAATCTCGCCCTCTTTTCTGCGCGCGTTCTGCTGGCTTCGCTGGCAATGGGTCTTGGTCTGCTGATTGTCCGTTTCGTGCTCGATCACATCCTGGTGACCACACAAGCTCAATCCCTGGGATTCGGTGGCACTCTCGCTGCCATTATTAAGCTGCTCATCGAACTGGCCGTTGGCCTTTTCATCTACATCCGCGTCACGCGCCTGCTGGGCATCGAAGAATTCTGGAACCAGGGACCCGTCAAGCGCTTACTCGAACGCTTCAAACTCTCCTGGCTGTAGGATACTCCTATGAAAATAGGGGTGGGGCAAATCATTTTCATGGGCGCTGGTGCGCGCCAGCGCATGAATTACTGCTGGCGAATCCAAAGGGCGACCGCAAGGGTCCCCGCTTCGGCCTCACCCTCTGCTCCCTCTCCACTGCGTGGAGAGGGCTGGGGTGAGGCCGCCGCCCTTACAAAGAGACGGAAAGATTTCGCCAGCAGTATCCTGTAGCATCAGTTACCCCGCTTATCTTTTAAAACAGGCATATCCCGCATCCCAGGCACCCTGAACACCATGCGCACAGAGCCGAAATGCAGCACATCACCGTGCTGCAACAACTCCGCCTTCAAAGGAGTGAGCGTCAATTCGCCCAGGCGCGTCTTGTTGCGGCTCTTCAGATCTTCGATATAGAAGAAAGTCTTTTCAAAATGGATGCGCGCATGCTGGCGTGAAACGGTCATATGTGGATCAACCGGCGTAAGATCGATCTCGGGAGTCAATCCTCGCTTGGGATCTACTCGTCCCACAATCACATAGTGCTCTTTAATCGCAAACCGCCGCGTCTCCTCGCCTTCCTTTTCATAATACAGGTAGGCGTACACCCCCTCCTCCTCGGGTACTGCCGGATTGCGTTTCACCGTCAACTCACCCCCGGCAAATGTACCCTCTAATGCGAGAGCATCCCTACCAGGAAGCGACTCCATTCCCTTTGTCAAACCGGCGCTTTTCACAGCGGGTAATGCGCTGGCAGGAGGTGTCTGCGGGGCAACACCTGCCACACGCAGTTCATCACTTACATGCCTGGGACGAATCGCCAGCGTTTCCAGCGCTTTCAGTAACTCCGCAGCGTTTGGGAACCGTTGGGCAGGGTTCTTCGCCAGCGCGCGGTCCACCAGGTCTTGCAAAACTTGAGGAGTATCATGCCTGAACTGCACCATACGCGGGACCGGGCCGGTGCTTTGCAGTATACCCGTCTCAGCAGGATTTCTCCCGACAAAAGGAACTCGACCCGTCACCAGCTCAAACAACAGCAGCCCCAACTGGTAGACATCGCTCCAGGGCCCTATCTGTCCATTTTGAATTAATTCTGGCGGCACATAACGCGGATCAAGATACCCGATATCATCACCGCGCTGGCTATCCACATAGCCCATTCGCCTGAGCAACAGGCGTAAGCCCACATCATCGAGTTGCACGCGATCCGTAACCCCCACCATATCCACGGTGATCAGTTGGGGGCGCATATCGGTATCCACCACCCCTTGCGCTTGCAACGCCACCACCCCTCGCGCCATTTGCCGCGCAAAGTCAACCGCCCGCCGCAAATCGATATTCTCGTTGTCTAACACATGCCGCAGCGCAACGCCCCTTGGGGGGTCGGTCGCGATGTAAGCGCGAGAACCATCAATACCCCAGTCATAAACATGGATTACATGCAAGGACTTCACCAGGCGCCGCCTCTCGAGGGGGTCGAGCAGCCGCTGCGCAGTCTCGGCATCGATCATTGGAGGCAACTCCAGCACCAGCAGCCCCACCACGTCGCTTGTGTTGCGATTGTACGCGCTATACACGGTAAGCATCGGGCCGGTGGTAATCACCTGGCCCACTTGATAGACACCGCCAATCAGTCGAGGGTTTCTTCGCGCTTCTTCTAGCATAGACTGGCCCCTCATCGCCGCTTAAAGCAGCAAGCATCAATTGTACAGTTGCTGCTTGATATAGTCCTTTATTAATTGCCAGTTACCATTCTGCGGCAACACCACGCTCTGGCCACCTATATTTCCATCTGTCAAGACATTTGAAAAACTCAATCCCACACGATGCGCGTTATTCAAATCCATCTTCAGAGCGAACATGCCAAGGTCGGCCAGGGACAGGTTTGTGTAGATGGTGCGTTTCAATGCATCCATCGCGCTAAACAGATTAGGCCAGGTATGCCAATTCTTCAACTTCGCCAGCGCAGCTTTCATGATAATCTGCTGGCGCACCGAACGCGCAAAATCGGTTCCTTCCGCCAGGTTGACCGTCACATAACGGGCGCGAGCATACTCGATCGCCGTCTCGCCATTCATGTGCTGTAAGCCCTTAGAAAAGTGTATAACCTTCCAGCCCGCATTAATGCTGGGATCATCATTTATTGGGTAATTGGCGGTAAACGAATCAGGCACATCCACGTCAACCCCGCCAATCGCATTGATAAAGTCGCGGAATCCACTGAAATTGATGGTCATCCAGTAGTTGACCTGCAAACCGGTGACGAGCGAGACCTTCTGCGCCGTGGCAATACCACCGGCGACCGGGTCGGTGTTGTCAGCCCCGGCTGATGTAGGGTAAACGGCATTGATCTTGGTATAGTTACCCGAATTGGCTGGATTCTGCACCCACAGATCGCGCGGCACAGAGATCAGGGTCGTATGGTGGCTTGAGGGGATCAGACTCATGATGACCATCGAATCGGTCAGGTACGCGCCATCGTGGCCGCTGCCACCATAGCCCAGCATCAGTATGTTCACCCGGCCACTACCCCCCATGTAGCCTGTTTGCGAGCTTAGCGGCGACTGCGTGGAAATGGCGGACCCGAAAGCCAGTACTTTTTGTACCGTAGGAATGGCTATACTAAAAAACACCACCAGCAGCAAAAGCACGACCGCGAAGCTGATCAAACAACCCTTACGTTTATACGCCGGGCGGCGCGGCGGCTTTACTGGTCGCGCCGTACTTGGTCCAGGTCCTCCTATATATATCGGCCCCTGCGGCTGAGCATTGGGGTACGACTGAACGCCCTGTGGTGCAACCCTAGGCGCCTGCTGCTCCGGCGCAGCCACGGGCGCATATTTCACGGTTGGCTCTGCTGCTCCTGGTGAATTCTGATACTGCTGAGGGGATGGAGGCTGATATTGGTATGGTCTGCGAATAGAGCGTCTTTGGGAGTCAGGCACATTCGCGGGGCCGGGGATGCTTCGATTCACTGCGGCATTGCCATTCGCCGCCTGCCGCGATCCCCTGGATAGCCGTCCACATTTGCCACAAAACCTGGCATCCTCAGGTATCTCCGAGCCACAAAATTCACACAAGCTCATAATAATCCCTCTCATTAGAAAACATTTAGAAGAGCTTAGCCATACATAACACAGATCAATTATATCCTATGCATCCACCCCACTATCGCTCAATGTTACAAACGAACTAGCGCCCACGAAGTTGCGTTTTTCACCGCATCACGGCCAGGAGGCTCCCGGCTTTCAGCTATGGGGTTCCTGACTTCTTCGTCCAATCAAGCACCGCTGCCGCATCTTTCCCATGCCGCGTCGCAACGATTTCGGCCATAATCGCCAGGGCCATCTCTTCTGGCGAGGTAGCCCCTATATTCAGTCCGATTGGCCCATGAATACGCCTGATTTGCTCCTCCGCTAATCCCTGCTTTCTCAATCGCTCGTCGCGCTCTTCCTTTGTTTTCCGGCTGCCAACCGCACCCACATAACCCACCTGGTGCGAAAGTACCACCTTCAAAGTAGGCTCGTCGAATTTAGGATCATGTGTCAACACCGCCACCGACGTGGACGGATACAGCTCCATCCTCTCCAGCACTTCATCAGGCCACGCGACGATCAATTCATCAGCATGAGGAAAACGTTCGCGCGTGGCGAAGGCGCTGCGCGCATCAATCACAACCACCCGGTAATTCAGCGTCTTGGCAAAAGTCGTCAGCGGAATGGCAATATGCCCGGCTCCGACAATCACCAGCGTAGGCGGGGGCGGGAAACCCTCTATGAAGACATCAAAAGCCTCTGCTCCCTCCGGCCCCTCAACGGCATAGGTACGTGTCCCCGCGTCTGCACTCCAGATGGCGCGCTCAGCATCTTCAACCACCAGGGCATCAAGCGCCGCGTTGCCCAGTGTGCCGCGCGCACTCTTGTCCGGCAATACCAACAGCTTTGCGCCGACATGTTCCTCGCCGCGCACCACCGTCGCCAGCGCCACGCCTTTTTCCTGCTTCAGCCGCTCTTTTAATTCTTCATAGAGATCGCCCATAACGCTCTCACCAATCTAATCGTTCAACAAACACATGTATAGTGCCGCCGCACGACAGGCCAATTTTCTCAAAATTTTCCTCTTCGCTGATCCCAAATTCGAGCATCTGCGGCTTCCCCGTTTTAATCACTTCCATCGCGGATTCCACAACCGCTGGCTCGACACACCCACCGCTGACCGAACCCGACAGCTCACCGCGCTCGCTCACCGCCAGCTTCGCACCCGGTCTGCGTGGTGCCGAACCATACATCGTCACTACAGTGGCAACCGCCACACGCTCGCCGCGTTCGCGCCAGCGCTCTACATCAGGCAATACATCGCGCATCGAATTCCTCCTTATACGCTATACACTCACCCTGGGCTTGCTCCATTCAGCCACCGCCTTGCGCCGTGCCGCCACGCTGCGCACGGGCCGGCTGTCGTCAATGGCTCCTAAAAGATTCCCCAGGCTAATCAGACTATCCAGATTATGTACAGGCAAAAAATTATCGATATACGGCAGCGCGGTCTTCATGCCAATCGTCAATGGCCGGTAATCGGGCGACCCCAGTAGTGGATTCAGCCAGATCAGCCGGTGGCAGCTATGTTGCAGGCGATCCATCTCCACCTCCAGCACGCTCGCGTCACCGCGGTCCCAGCCATCGCTAATGACCAGCACCACAGCGCCGCGCCCCAGCACCCTCCTGGCCCACTTCTGGTTAAAGAAGTGCAGCGCATCGCCTATCCGTGTTCCGCCCGACCAGTCCTGCACCGTCTTGGCAACGTCGCGCACCGCATCATCAACATCGCGCCGCTTGAGCTGGCGCGTAACCCGCGTCAGCCGCGTCCCAAAAACAAACGCCTCCACATTCATCAACCCGTTCGAGATGGTGTGAATGAAATGCAGTAAGAGCCGCGAATACAGACTCATCGAGCCGCTGACATCACAGATGATCACCAGCGGGCGTGGCTTATACTTGATCTCCCTCCACGTCAATTCAAGCAATTCCGCCCCGTACTTGAGATTCCGGCGCACGATACGCCGCATGTCGGGATACGAGCCGCGCCGGGCGGGCCTTTTACGGCGCGTTCGACGCTGCCCCAGGTTCCAGCGCATCTCGGCCATCAACTTTTTGGCCTCCTGCACCTCGTCCCACGTAAACGACTCGAAATCCTTCTTCCTCAACACCTCGATTGCGCTATACGCCGTGCCTTGCGGGGTAGATGAATCATCATCATCCTCCTCCTTCAAGTACTCATCCGCACGCCGCCTGCGTTCGCTCTCGCGCATCTCGGCACGCAGATCCTTACGCTCGGCTGGTGCGTTGAGATGCTCCGCTAAGCGTTTCAGTTCCGATGGAGGCAGACGCATCTGCCTCTCATCGCGCCTGGCCGTCCCGGGCGTATCGCCCGTCTTCTTATCCTGGCGATCCCGCATGTACCAGTAATACAGGTACATCTGGTTGAACAGGGGTTCCTGTTCATGCCTGGGCAGCAGACTGCACTTGAGCGTATCGTAAAAATCTTCCTTGTTCGTTATGTCAACATAATCCAGCGTCTCAGCCAGGTCCAGCAGCTTACGCGGCCCCACATCGATACCTACCTCCCACAGAATTCGCCCGAACTCGATTAAGCGATAGAGCAGGCGCTCGCCACGCTCAATATCTAAGGGGCGTAAGACAAAGTAGTCGCCATTCTCCTGGGGCAGTGCATTCATCAGGAAACTCCCTGGGCCTTCTTCAACATCTTGTGCATATCGTTCCCGCCCACTTTCAGTACATCATCCTGGTACTTGAGCAGCGCGCCCAGCGTATCGCGCACCGGTCCCTCGACGAGTTCCAACTGGTCGAGCGCGAGCAGGGAACTGATCCAGTCAAGCGTCTCCGCGATACCTGGAGCCTTGAACAGGTCCGCGCTGCGCAGCTCGTGTACAAAGGCGCACACCTGTTTGGCCAGCCGTTCGGGTACCTCCGGCATCCGTGCCAGCACAATCGAATATTCCTTCTCCAGCGTCGGAAAATCGATCCAGAAATACAGGCAGCGCCGGCGCAGCGCATCGTGAATCTCACGCGTGCGGTTCGAGGTGATAATCACGACAGGCGTCTCTTTGGCGCTAATCGTGCCAATCTCAGGAATCGTTATCTGGAAGTCAGAAAGCAGCTCCAGCAGGTACGCTTCAAATTCCTCGTCGCTGCGGTCCAGCTCATCTATCAGCAGCACGGGAGCCCTGGTGTTAGCCGGGTCGATAGCCTGCAGCAGCGGGCGCTGTATCATAAAATCGGGGCCGAAGATCTCCTTCAGCTCCTCCTGGCGATTGACACCCGCCGCCTCCATCAGGCGAATATGCAGCATCTGGCGTGTATAGTTCCACTCGTAGACCGCCGTGCTCACATCGATTCCTTCATAGCACTGCAAGCGTATCAACCTCGTATCGAGAACAGCCGCCAGAACTTTCGCAATTTCCGTCTTACCCACCCCTGGCTCACCCTCTAACAAAAGTGGCTTGCGTCGTTTGAGCGCCAGGAACACCGCCGTTGCCAGGCTGCGATCGGCTATATAACGCTGGGCAAACATCGCCCGCTGTACATCTTCAATTGTGGTCAACTGTTCCTGGTCCAATCAGGCCTCCAATAAAAAAACTAGTGCTTTCCAGCACACATAGATCAGGTACTATCATTCTACGCTATACTAAGGGAAGTATGCAAGTTAACCCGCCTACGAAGCCTTCACGCCAACAGACCCTCATCACACCTGGCTTCACAAACCTCGCTCAACAAAAGCCAATCAGAATACAGCAATTCTGAACAGCAAACCAGCTTGCCACATGGTATATCATATTAACCTTAGTGCTCTTATCTCCTTTAAATCTGGTAGCGCTAGAGGAAGACATACCGTAAAATGGAGGATAGAGACTCCCTCCGGCCTTAAACTGCCAGATCAGCTTCTCCCCGTCCTTTTTGAAGGGGAGGATCGAGGAGTCAACCTATTTTTAAATATAAACATGGTAGTAGACCAGGAAGGCATTTACTGGTTTGACGTGCTTCTAGAAGACCAACTCCTCACACGTATTCCTTTGAGGATTTTATACCAAAGGATTGTCCAGAGTATATAACTGAAGGCGATATCGTGAGGCTTGTGCTTGATGTTCCATACTGGATTTGAACAGGAGAGGCGACCATCTCATGCTTCTGTAGAAAAGGTCGCAGCCGATCTCGTAGCTCCTTTTCCGTCCAATCTCCATTAGAGTACTCAGCCAAACGGAGTTTGATTCCATACACTAAGTTTGTAAGGGCTAGGTTGTCCAATTGATCCACATCCCAAGTCTCTGGAAAGAACCAGTCCTCGAACTCGTGAAGTGAAATCTCACCTGCTAGATATTCAGCCAGCCGTTCACGAATATTGAAATCGAGGGAATTGGACATGTCTAAACCTCCCATAAAGCGTGTAAGTCCGGGGATACTGCGTAAAATGTTTAATGATGGCAAGTACTGGGAAGAGGTCCAAAATGGAACACTACGATCTATATTGGTAGCAAACAATCATCCCAGTTCACCTCGCGCTAAAGAACCCATCTGTACCCGAAGTCAGTATATAATATACGTCAACAATAAAGGGAAAAAGGTAGCTGGAGTTCACCAATATTTACGCACTAATGGAAAACTTGGAGCGTCAGGCCGCCCCGACCCAAAAGAACTACTCATCGAAGGCATCCTGTATATAGCTGATAAGTGATCTACAGAATACCACTCCTCGTAATGTCAATAATACCATAAATAAGTATCTGCTCGCCATATGTAGCAACGCATGTAAAGGAAAATTGGCGCAAATCGAGCAGCGTGATAAGAGATCAAAGCCAGTTACTCATCCCTAAACATCTCACCAGGCTTACACGCTACATCCTGCTGCCACCCGTTGGGACAACATGTAGTGCAGGAGTTTTGCTTAGAGGAGTTTGTGCATATACGTGACAATCTCTGATTCAGTCCCCTGGTTGCCATTCATATCGATGTATTCCCAGCTAATTGGAAATTCCCCCTGTCCCCAGTCATACATTTTCGTTTAATTGTCCTTCGCCTGCTCGAAGGGGGTTGCGCAGGTAAATATCGTATAATTGTCTTTGAGAGATACCGAGAGGTCATTACCGTCGCATAAAAACCGTATGCTCGCCGGCAGGATGGGAAAAAGGAGAATCTGTATCATGGAAAGCACGAGGACCACGCTAAGGCTTGGCCAACGGGAAACGGGTCAGTCGTCTCGCCCCTCCCAAAACAATTCTAACGCACCGGGCGGACGACCTGGAGGGTCTGCACCGCAAGGAACCCCCCCCAACAGACGAGGCTTCTGGCTGCAATGGCTCATCTTCATCGTCGTCATCAACCTGATCTTCTACGCACCGCTCATCTTTAGTTCATTGAGTGGGCAGCAGTCGACGATCAACCTGTCATACACAAGCTTCCTTCAGCAGGTGCAGAAGAGCAATGTGAAGGACGTGACGCTCACAGGCAATAATATTTCCGGCGACTTCAAAACGCCTATTCATCAGCAGCAAAGCGGCACCGGGAACAACACCGCTACGTATCCGCGTTTCACAAGCTATGCGCCAGATACGGGCGATCCCAACTTGCTTCCCTTGCTAGAGAAAAACGGCGTCCAGGTCACCGCTCAGCCCGTGCAGATTCCCTGGTGGCAGACGGCCCTGACGATCCTGCTCAATGCTTTCCCCATCTTGCTGCTGGTCTACTTTGGCTACATGCTCCTGCGCAGCATGCGGCAGTCGCAGCAAGGAGGAGGCATCTTTGGAGTGGGGCGCAGCCGTGCCAAACTGTACAACGAAGAGCGCCCATCGACGACCTTCGCCGATGTGGCGGGTGTCGACGAAGCCAAGCAGGACTTGCGCGAGGTGATCGACTTCCTGCGCAATCCACAGCGCTACCTCGCGATTGGGGCACATATTCCCAAAGGCGTGCTGCTGGTCGGCCCTCCGGGCACGGGCAAGACCTTGCTAGCACGTGCAGTCGCAGGCGAGGCAGGCGTGCCTTTCTTTAGCGCCAGTGGCACCGGCTTTGTCGAACTGTTCGTCGGTGTGGGAGCCAGCCGCGTGCGCGACCTGTTTGAGCAGGCCAAGAAAAACGCTCCCTGCATCGTATTTATCGACGAGATCGACGCGATCGGGCGAACGCGCAGTGGCGCCTCGGCCTTTGCGAGCAATGATGAGCGTGAACAGACGCTGGAGCAACTGCTAGTGGAGTTGGATGGCTTCGAGACGCACGATGCCATTGTGGTGATTGCCGCCACGAACCGCCCTGACGTCCTCGATCCAGCCTTGCTGCGGCCGGGGCGTTTCGATCGGCAGGTCACAGTGGATTTGCCCGAACGACGTGGGCGCGAAGCCATCCTGCGCATCCACGCGCGCAACGTCCCCCTGGCGCCTGATGTGAACCTGGAGGACCTGGCACGTGCGACACCGGGCTTCTCGGGAGCAGACCTGGAAAACCTGGTGAACGAGGCGGCGCTGGCCGCGGCGCGGCGAGGCAAGACACAGGTGGAACGCAGGGACTTCGAGGATGCGCTCGACAAACTACTGCTGGGAGGCAAACGGGAAGCCTTGATGGATGAACGGGAGCGCAGGATCGTAGCCTACCACGAAGGCGGGCACGCGCTGGTGGCAGCGGTGCTGCCCGATGTCGATCCGCTGTACAAAGTGACGATTGTGCCACGCGGGCGCGCGCTTGGTGTCACCCAGTTCCTGCCAGAAGATGACCGGCGCAACTTACCGCGCACCTACCTGATGGAGCGACTGGCCGTGGCCCTGGGCGGTCGCAGCGCGGAGGAACTCGCGCTGGGAGACATCACCTCGGGCGCGGAGAGCGACCTCAAGGAAGCCACCCAGTTGGCGCGGCGCATGGTGACCGCGTGGGGCATGGGCGAGCAAACGGGCCCGGTGGTATATGACCTGGCGACCGATAGTCCCTACCTCAACCAGCAACCGCTGGAAGACCACAATCGGGTGTACTCGGAGGTGACGGCACAGCGCCTGGATACCGAGGTCGAGCAGCTGATTACGCAAGCCCATCAGCAGGCTCGAAGCGTCTTGACCGAGCACCGCGATGCCCTGGAACGCCTGGCGCAGGCTCTCCTGCAAGAAGAGGTACTGGAGCGCGAACAGGTGCTTGCCATCGTTAATGGGGCGCAGAAAACACAGGCTGGTGCAAGTGGCGAGAAAGCATCCCAGAGCCCGCCAGTTCCAAGTAGCTAGAAATCATTGTCTCTAACCATCTACCAGCTCATCCAAAGCGGAACGACAACCAAAGAGGACAAAATCGCATGATCTCGTTCCCAGCAATCTTACTGCGATTGGGAGTGGCAGTTCTACTCGGCGCCATCGTCGGCGTCGAGCGCGAACAAAGAGAACGCGGGGCCGGTATGCGTACCCTCGCCCTTGTCTCCCTGGGTTCCGCTCTCTTCACCATCATCTCGGCCTATGCCTTCCTGGACCTGCTTGCTATACCCCACGTGACGCTCGATCCCACACGCATCGCCTCTTACATCGTCGCCGGCATCGGCTTCCTGGGCGCGGGCACCATCTTCCTGAGCCGTGAAAGCGAGCGCGTCAAAGGACTTACAACCGCAGCCTCTATCTGGGTAATCGCTGCAATCGGCATAGCCTGTGGCGCTGGAATGCTGCTGGAAGCTACAGCCACAACGGCTATAGTGCTCATCGTGTTAGTCCTACTACGGTTCGTGGAAGATGCTATCGTACCTCACCGCGTGGCAGGCACATATCACCTGCACCTGAACGTTACATCGGTAACGGGCCAGCTCATCGCCAGTATTTACGACATCTGCTCTCGTAACAGTGTCACCATAGAGAAACTAAGCGTACAATCTGAACCGGAGGGTGAAGTCATCGGACTTATCTGCCGGGTTCCTGGCCAAGGAGCTTTAGCCAAAGTAATCAGCGAACTGCGCGCACTCCCCGGCGTCAACGCCATCCAAGCGAACCCACAAGGCACACTGATGGAATTAAAAGGCGCAAAACACAAAGCATCTTGAACAACATCAACCTCCGGGTATGCTATACTTTTCTTTTAGAGAAGGCATTTTCACCTCCCGGAGTAAATCCCAGGGCAGGGATTCCGCTCCGTGATCACTGGCGATGACAGAGGCATCATACCCATTTTCTGTCATACTGAAGAGAACCAACCACGGAGTGATGACGATGACAAACCAATCTCAGAAAACTATCCTCTGCATTACCAGCTACGAAAAAGGCCAGGAATTCATGCGCGAATGCAAGCGCCGGGGATCTTATGTAATCTTATTGACCGTGACAACGCTTGAGGACGCGAATTGGCCCCGTGAGAGCATCGATGAGCTATTCTACATGCCCGACCTGTCAAAAGTGGACGAGGTGATTCGCGGTGTCAGCTTCCTCGCCCGCTCGCGCATCATCGATCGCATCGTTGCCCTGGATGATTATGACGTCTTAACGGGAGCAGCCCTGCGAGAACACCTGCGCATACCAGGAATGGGCGATACTACCATGAGGTACTTCCGTGATAAACTGGCGATGCGTGTTAAGGCGCAGGAGCACGGCTTCCCCGTGCCCGAATTCGTCCATGTCCTGAACTACGGCAGGCTCCACGAGTACATGGCGCGTGTGCCACCACCCTGGATGCTCAAACCGCGTCTCGAAGCCTCCACCATTGGCATCGCCAAAATCAATACCCCTGAAGAATTATGGTCGCGCCTGGACGTGCTCGGCGACCAGCAATCCTTCTACCTGTTAGAGCGTTACATCTCCGGCGACGTATATCATGTCGATTCCCTTGTTTTCGACCGCCAGGTAGTCTTTGCCGAGGCCCATCGCTATGGTCGCCCGCCCCTGGAGGTGTTTCACGAAGGCGGCATCTCCACTACCCGCACGCTTCACCGTGGGTCCGAAGACGAGCTAACCTTAAAAGCCTTAAGCCGCCAGGTCATCGGCGCCTTCGGACAGGTGCACGGCGTAGCCCACATGGAATTCATCAAAGGGCGTGACGAGGGCCATTTTTATTTCCTCGAAACCGCCGCGCGTGTGGGCGGAGCCAATATCGTTGAATTGATCGATGCATCCACCGGCATCAACCTCTGGCGCGAGTGGGCCACGATCGAGCTTGCCTCGGATGAGCAATCCTATCAACTGCCGCAGCACCGGCAAAACTATGCAGGAGTCATCATCACACTGGCCCGCCAGGAATACCCGGACACCTCGGCCTACCATGACCCCGAGATCGTCTGGCGCCTCAACAAGCGCCATCATGTCGGCTTCGTCGTCGCTGCCCAGGACCCCGACCGCGTCAACTACTTACTTGACCAGTACACCCAACGCTTCGCCAGCGACTTCTCCGCTACCCTGCCACCCTTTGAATCCCGTCCACCCAGCGTCACACCATAAGTGCCCCTCCATCCTTGCGGGGAAATACCCGCCCCTCCTTGAGTGAGCTTGAATGAGAAAGGAAGCTATCATAAAACCTACAGAGCTGCTCCAGCAGATTAATAAGATCCACCGCACCACCTTTGTGCTCGTCGAGCAGTACGCGCAAGGTGAACAAGGAGCTTTCGCCATCGTCGATTCCTCTGGAAAGCATTATGTATTGAAATGGCGACCAGACCTGGAACACGCGAGCCAGGTGCACTATGTCAGAGAGGTAACAGATCATCTGCGAACCAAAGGATACCCTGCTCCCGCATATGTCTGGTCTGGTTATGCACTTGGAGGAACCTACTTCGTACAAACCACCCTTCCTGGCACTCCCATGCGTTCCTTGACAGAATCCTTTCTCTCTGGTCTGATAGCGCTGAATGAGTTACAGGTGGGACAGGCACCTCCCGGACCACGTGACTGGCCTCAAAAGGTCGTGAACACAATATTATTCGGAGGGCAGGGGTACTGCTTACACACCTCACTGCAACAGCATTCGCCTGAGACGGCAGCATTGCTCCATCAACTACAACAACTGGTCTTGAGGCATCAAGAGGACCCCACTGAGATCAATGATATCGTTCATTTTGACTTCCAGCCCTCAAACGTACTCATCTACCATCAAGAGATTAGCGGCGTAGTTGATTGGGAGGCGACGTGTGCAGGAGATGCTGCTTTCGATCTCGCAACTTTGTTGTTTTACATTTACGACAACGTTACTCTCCGCGAGCAATTGTGGCGATACGCCTTAGAACGGGCTTCCCTCTCCGTGTTAAGTGTGTATCTGGCCCATCTGATCCTCCGCCAGGTCGATTGGTCGCTCCGCCACCACGACCAGACGACCAGTAACCGTTATCTCTCCAGAGGGCAAGCGCTTCTTCAGGAAATTGCACTCCGCTCTCGTGAGGCACGCTAACCTTTCCGTGCAAATACCACCCCATATCCGATAGCAAGTGCGCCCTGAAAGATGTTCATCCCGGATTGTCAGGGGCGACGACCGGACGCCAGAAACAGACCTTTTTCTTCTGTACTCTGTGGCTTCATCGAGATTCTGACTCACCTTTCTATCAAAACGACGAATGAAACAGGGCCGAATCGACAGGTTAGCCCGTCGGTGCAACATCAACGGAAAGATATCATGCCAGGGCCTGCTGTGCCGGAATATTCCTCGGCATTCCAGTCGGACTGATCTACACCCGCCCATATTTTTCCACCCATACCCTATACTGGAATTAGGGTCAAAGACCCCCGGCTGAAGCACGGGGGCTTGTGTCTGAGTTCCACCGCAATTCAGCATACCTCGCAAGGCGTGCTGCTTTGGTCTCGACACTCGACACATCAGGGCGTACTGGTAGGGTAGACCGCCAGCGAGGTGTCCTATCTGCTGTACATTCACAACTGAATCTGGCCCTTTTCCAACGGTCCCCCTCAGAACCGTGCTTGCACGGTTTCCATGCACACGGCTCGCCAAGAATACCCTTTGGTCGTCTTTAGCTTGGAATATATGCCAGGTCCATCAGCTTCACATCATCGTATTCGCCTCGATGGATTTTTCCGTGGCAGTTTCCACAGACAGGGATTTGCTTTCGATTGATCGCTCGGAGTATCCGGTTAAAGCCTGTTGGTCCTCGCCTGTGAGAAAGCTTTCGTATGTGCCGGACATGATGCATAGCCATTTGCTCGGCATTTTCTCCGCAGATGCAGCACGGTTTTCCTAGCTTGGAGCGCGTTCTCATCTGTGTCGCCATTCGTACCAGGTCTACGTTTGAAACAGTGTTGCCTTGGAAGGCGTCTCTGTTCTTCGTCCAGGTGCGATTCGAGTAGAAGGAGACTTCTCTGTCTTTCTTCCCTTTTTTTCCTTTGATGACGATGGTGATGTGCTTTCCAAAGCGTTTGAACACTTTAGACAGCGAGATGTTGTACTTCCTTGCCAGGGTTTTCGCTAGAGAGTATTTGAGAATGTATTGGACGCGATTGAGCCGGGACCAATTGTCCACAAATCGGTAATAGTTCTGTATGCCTCGGTTGACGCTGCTATACAGATGTATTATCTGATCTGTATCTAGGTAGGCCCAGCCTGCTTTTCCTGTTGGGAAGCCTTCTGCTGTGCAGAAGCCTCTTTCGCTCAACCTTTTGATGAGTCGGGGCATGGGGGCTTCCATGACCGTTTCCCAGCCGGTGGATCGACGTTTGACTTTCTTTCCTGACCGGCTGGTTGAGAGCGTCACCTTGGCGGTTCCCCCGTTTCCGATCTTGAGGATCGTTCCCAGGAAGAATGCTTCTTCAGCTTTTGCGTTGGTGATGTGGGTCTTTTCTTCACTGAGGGTGAGTTTGAGGGTTTTACTCAGGAACTGTTTGATTTCCTGCTTGATTTCGTCTGCTAGTTTCCGGCTTCCGCAGAGTCCGATAATCCAGTCGTCAGCGTATCTCAGGTATTTGAGACGGATAAAATGTGGATCGTCCACTACCACTGACGGGAGTGATCGCATTTGTGCGGTCAGCTCTTTGAATGCACGAGTTTTGGTTCTGCCTTGCTTTACCATGACCCGTTTTTTCTCAGAAAGTCTGTGGTAGAGAGGATTGCGGGCTTTTGTCCTGCCTTTTTCGCGCTGTGTTCGTAGTGTTTCCACGAATTCGTCGAGTTCATGGAGATAGACGTTGGCGAGGATCGGGCTGACGATCGAGCCTTGTGGAGTTCCTACAAGGCTCTCCTTTCTGGCCCCGTGTAGGTCCATATAGCCTGCGTTCAAGAGCTTCCAGATGAGGTTGAGAAAGCGTTCATCCTTGATCTTTTTGCGTAGGATGGAGACGAGGGTTTGGTGATCCACTTCGTCGAAGCAGGCGCGGATGTCTCCTTCGACGAACCAGTTGACTGCTGACCAGTGCTCTCTGATTTCTCGTAGCGCCGTGTGACAACTGTGGTTTGGTCGAAATCCATGACTGGTTTCCTGGAAGTAGGGAGTAGAGGGACTGTCGTAGATCGCCTCCAGGATCATGTAAATGGCCTGTTGGACAATCTTCTCGTTTGCGCTTGGGATACCGAGTTTCCTCATTTTGCCGTTTGCCTTAGGAATAAAGCTCTGGCGTACGGGCTTGAATTGGAATGACTCGGTTCTCATCGCTTCGATGATTTTTCTAATGGTCTTCAATGAAAAACCATCGAGAGTTTCTCCGTCCGTTCCAGGAGTCATGTTTCCGGGTTTTGATTTGATCCGCTCGTAGGCGATGATGTACAAGTCTTCCTTGAACATGAGCCTATAGAGATCGTTGTTTACCCACTGTCTGTTGCTATTGAGTTTCCGTAAAGTTTCCAGTCTCTCTGGGATCTTTTGGCTCATCCAAGCCAACCCCTTTCAAGTGGAATGCATTCTCTAGAGTCCTTCCCCGTGTCTCACCTATTACGGTGAGCATTTGAGTACTATGACTCCTCCGTCGCCCTGCGTCTCGCGGCGTTTAGGCGATCCCCAGGTTGCGCAGCGAACTCGGTTCGTACTTAGGTTCCCGCTCGTCGTTTCCTCTTCCCTAGAGGCTGGTTTTGATGGAAGCTCCACGGGCGGTCTTGTCATCCTCCGTGGCATCAAACAGCAGGCATCGGCACTACTTGGGCCTGCGGATGGGGGTAGCATCACCACGACTTGGGTTCAAACAATCCAGTCTTCACCGTATACGACCTAACTGACCAACGTCTGGTTCGTAATGCTCGAACTTCATTGGCCTCTTCGCACCATGCTATTGTCCCCTCTAACTTTTCAGTAGAAGGTGAGGTGCTGTTTTAGCCACATTGCTTCAGTGGCACCATCCTCTGATGGCAGAGTTCACTGCGCCTCTCTGGGCGCACACAAGACGCCCGTGCTCGCCCAGTCCTGCCGAACGAGCAACGTTCGCAGCGCAATATTCCTGGCCCCAACCAGATCGGCATGGAGGGTATAATGACAGTGCTGACAGATGAAGAGCAAGCCTTTGCTGGGACGGTTGGCGGGCGTCTACCTGGATGGCCATGCTTCCGTGCAAGAGCGCCTTGTAGGCAATCATGCCTTGCAACTCAGCAAACGACCATTTGGAGTAAGCAGCATTGGCCTTGCGCTGCTTGCTGGTCGCCTTTTTGCCACGCTTGCGACGGGTTCGCTCTCGGATGTCGGTCAGATTCTCCACTCCAATCAGTGCGTTGGGGTGCCGGGTCACGATGCGTTTGGAGACCACATGATTGGCGTCTTGCTTCAACCGTCTCTCTCGCCCGCTGATCGCCACCAGACGACGGGTAGCCGAACGAGTGCCTTTCTTCTGCAGACGCTTTCTCAGTCTCGCGTAGTGGTTGGCTTTGGGGACGACTCCCTTGCCAGTATAGAAGGAACAATCCCCCTTCGTGGTCGAGGTCACAGCCAGGTAGCGCACACCCACGTCCACACCAACCACGCTCGTGTGTGTTGCTGGGGTTGGGGAAGCTACGCCGATTTCCAGGGAAACCAGCAGATAGAAACGCTTCTTCGCTTTGTCGTACCACAACGTAGCCGTCCCAATTTCCGCATCCTTTTGGATGAGAGCGACATGCTTCTCGTAGCCCGTGTAAGGCAGGATCACACGGCCCTCAAGCGTCAAGATGCTGATCTGTTGCTTCGCCTTGAAACTGTAGTCCTTTTTGTACTGGTAAGTCAGGGTGGGAGAACCAT
>WNFG01000436.1_pt1 | contig 34852 bp, 36 predicted proteins | sample 5400431 | NCBI WGS metagenome assembly WNFG01 (sample SAMN13153346, study PRJNA577476) | soil metagenome | isolation source: 120 cm saprolite under Douglas fir tree site 2 hole 3 replicate 2 | place: USA:California | collected 2015-04-18
CGCGCACGACAACTACTCGACATTCCCCTATCTCCAGCTTGCGGCTGCGTTGCCGCTGCTCGAACGGGCGGCGCGCGACGCGATCGCCGGCAGGTTGGTCGCGCAGAAGGTCGATCTGCCGTCGCGGCTGTGGTCGCACCCGACGCTGTGGGGTTATGTCTGGTCCGGGCTGCGGCGCGGCGCGTGGTGATTGCCTCGCCGGAACGTTGGAGCACTGCGCCCCTGCGATCACCGCCGGATCAATTCCGCTCCAACCGCCGTACCACCTCGTCGAGCTGGTCGAGGCTGCGGTAGTTGACCTGCAGCACGCCGCCCTTGCTGCGGTGGTCGATGGTCACGGCAAGGCCGAGCGCGTTCGAGAGCCGCCGCTCGAGCGCGACCGTGTCGGCGTTCTTGATCGCGCGCTTCTTGACCGCCCTGCCCGCTCCCTTCGCGCGCTGCTTGGCCAGCGCCTCGACCTGGCGGACGTTGAGCCCGCGATCCACGATCTCGCGCGCCATTTCCTCCGGGTCGGACGCGCCGATCAGCATGCGCGCGGCCCCGGCGCTGATCTTGCCGGCATTGATGTAGGCCTTGACCGGTTCCGGAAGCTTCAGGAGGCGCAGCGTGTTGGTGACGTGGCTGCGGCTCTTGCCGACGATTTTTGCGATGTCCTCGTGACTGTGCGCGTACTCGCTCGCCAGCGCCTGATAGCCGCCGGCCTCCTCGAGCGGGTTGAGATCGGTGCGCTGCACGTTCTCGATGATGGCGAGCTCGAGCGCCTCGCTGTCGCTCGCCTCGAGCGGCACGATCGGAACCTCGTGCAGGCCCGCGCGCTGCGCCGCGCGCCAGCGCCGCTCGCCGGCGATGATCTCGTAGGCGTCGCGCGCGCCGCGCACCGCGCGCACCACCACCGGCTGGATGATGCCGCGCTCCCTGATCGACGCGGCGAGCTCGTCGAGCTCGGCATCGGAATAGTGCCGGCGCGGATTGCGGGGATTGGGCCGGATATGCTCGATCGGCACCCGGCGCTGGTTGCGCGCGCGCTCGATCGTGCTCTCGGCGCCGACGTCGCCGATCAGCGCGGCGAGGCCGCGTCCCAATCGCGATCGGCCGTCATCTGGCATGGCCATGTCTCCCGACTTCGTCCGTGTGCCCGCACCCTCACGCCGCGCCGTGCTGCTGATCTCCGGACGGGCGCGGGATGCCCGCGATCAGTTCCTTCTCGCGCGCGATGATCTCGGTCGCGAGCCGCAGATAGGCTTCGCTGCCGACGCATTTGAGATCGTAGACCAGCACCGGCTTGCCGTAGGACGGCGCCTCCGATACCCGCACGTTGCGCGGGATGACAGTGTCGTAGACCTTCTCCCGGCTGTTCGCGCGCACGTCGGCGACGACCTGGTTGGAGAGATTGTTGCGCGCGTCGTGCATGGTGAGCACGATGCCGTGGATGAGGAGATCGGGATTGAGGCTCGCCTTCACGTTCGCCACGGTCTGCAACAGCTGCGACAATCCCTCGAGTGCAAAGAACTCGCATTGCAGCGGCACCAAAATCGCGTCGGCCGCCGCCATGGCGTTGACCGTGAGCAGATTGAGCGAGGGCGGGCAGTCGATCAGCACGTAGCTGAACTCGGTCGGCCGCGGCGTGCCGGTGCGCAGCGGCACGAGCGCGGTGCGCAGCCGAAAGGCGCGGTCACGCTCCTGGCTGATCTCGAGCTCGAGGCCGGAGAGATCGAGCGTCGACGGCGCGATCGCGAGGCGCGGCACCGCGGTCGCCAGCACCGCGTCGCGCAACGTCGCTTCGCCCATCAACACATCGTAGGTCGAGGTGCGCCGGCTGCGGCGATCGATGCCGAGCCCGGTCGAGGCATTGCCCTGCGGATCGAGATCGATGATCAGCACCTGCTCGCCGATCGCCGCCAGCGCCGTGCCGAGATTGATCGCGGTCGTGGTCTTGCCGACGCCGCCCTTCTGGTTGGCGATCGCGATCACGCGCGGCGGCGCCGGATTGGGAATGCGGGTGGAGAGCGGGACGACGTCGGGCGATTCCGACGGCGGCGTTGCCGGCACGTCCAACTGGTCGGTCATGGCATCGCGTCCCGCTGCAGAGCCGCCGGTGTCGCCGGTCGCATTTTCGGGCGAGAAAGCCGGCGCTTCCCGAAAATGCACCAATTTGCGAATCGGTTGGAATGTTATGGCGGTGGCGGCCCCCGCACCAAATCCCGAATCACGACGATCCGGCTCCTCGGATCGGTGCGGCTTGCCGCCAGGATCGCGTGCATGGTCCAAGATTTTCGGGCCTCACGAAGCTCCAGTTCTGCATTTTGCCCCTTCGGGAACAAGCCCGTCACGCCGTTTTTCCCCAGGATGGGAAAGCACTGATCTAGCAATGACTTGAGGGGCGCGACCGCGCGCGCGCAGACGACGTCGGGCGCCCCTTCGAAGGATGCGGCGAACCGTTCGATCCGCTCGGCATGGACGGCGAGCGGCGCCCCCGTGACACGGCGGGCCTCGCGCAGGAAGGCGGCCTTTTTCGAATTGCTTTCGACGAGGTGGACGAGTGCGCCCGGCCTCTCCGCGAGGGCGCAGCCGATCACCACGCCGGGAAATCCGCCGCCGGAGCCGAGATCGACCCAGATCCGCGCGTCCGGCGCCAGATCGACGAGCTGCAGCGAGTCCGCGATGTGCCGGGTCCAGAGCTCGGACACGGTCGAGGGCGCGATGAGGTTGGTCGTGCGCTGCCAGTCGAGCAGAAGAGCGACGAAGCGATCGAGGCGGTCCGTTGTTTCACGTGAAACAGGAGTGAGCGCAAGCGCGCGCGCACGGTCGGGAGCGAGGTCGGAAACCGAAGCGGAATGGGCCGCGTCATGTCCCATCCGTTGCCGCTCGTCCTGATCCCAACTTCGAAGCATCAAATTGCAGTACGCTGAGCGATACCCCGGCTTCCCTTGCGCTTGAGGTAGGCGACGAGGAGCGTCAGTGCGGCGGGGGTGATCCCGTCGATGCGCCCGGCCTGGCCGATGGTGCGCGGGCGCAGCGCCGCGAGCTTCTGGCGCACCTCGTTGGAGAGCCCGCGCAGCTCCGCGTAATCGAGCTCCGCCGGCAGCTCGAGGCCCTCGTCCCGACGATAGGCCGCGATGTCGGCGGCCTGCCGCGACAGATACACGTCGTACTTGGCGTCGATCTCGAGCTGCTCCGCGATCTTCGGCGCCAGCTCGCCGAGCCGGGGCCAGATGCCCTTGAGCTCTTCGATCCCGATGTTCGGATGCGACAGCAATTCGAAGGCGCTCCGGCGCTGGCCGTCCTTGTTGAGGGCGAGCCCGTGGCGCGCGGCCTCGTTCGGCGTCAGCGACACCGAGCGGGCGAGCGCGCGCGCGGCCGCGAGCGCCGCCATCTTCTCCCGGTGGAGCCGCCGGCGATGCGCCCCCACGCATCCGACCGCAATGCCCTTGTCGGTCAGGCGTTGATCGGCATTGTCGGCCCGCAAGGTCAACCGGTACTCCGCGCGCGAGGTGAACATGCGGTAGGGCTCGGTGACCCCGCGCGTCACCAGATCGTCGATCATCACGGCGAGGTAGCCCTCGGCACGGTCGAAGATGATCGCCCCTCCCCCGCCTGCGCGCGACGCCGCATTGAGCCCGGCGAGGAGGCCTTGCGCCGCCGCCTCCTCGTAACCGGTCGTGCCGTTGATCTGCCCGGCGAGAAAGAGCCCGGGGAGCCGCTTCGCCTCGAGCGTCGGATTCAGCTCACGGGGGTCGACGTGATCGTATTCGATGGCATAGCCCGGCCGGATGACGCGCGCCCGCTCGAGCCCGGGTATGGTCGCGACCAAGGCGAGCTGCACCTCTTCCGGCAGCGAGGTCGAGATGCCGTTGGGATAGACCGTCGGGTCGTCGAGCCCTTCCGGCTCGAGAAAGATCTGGTGCCCGTCGCGCTCGCCGAAGCGCACGATCTTGTCCTCGATCGAGGGACAGTAGCGCGGACCGCGGCTGGCGATCTGGCCGGAATACATCGGCGAGCGGTGGACGTTGGCGCGGATGATGCGGTGGGTGGCGTCGGTAGTGCGGGTGATGCCGCATTGGACCTGGGGCTGGGCGATGCGCTCGGTCAGGGTCGAGAACGGCTCCGGCGGCTCGTCGCCGGCCTGCATCTCGACCACGGCCCAATCGATGGTGCGGCCGTCGAGCCGCGGCGGCGTCCCGGTCTTGAGGCGGCCGAGCGCAAATCCCAGCCGTTCCAGGCTGCGCGCGAGGCCGACCGCCGCCGCCTCCCCGACCCGGCCGGCCGGGGTCTGGCGCTCGCCGATATGGATGAGGCCGCGCAGGAAGGTTCCGGTGGTGAGCACGACCGCCCCTGCGCCGAGCACGCGGCCGTCCGTCAGCGTAAGCCCGATCGCGCGCCCGTCGGCAATCGTCAGGTCATCGGCTTCCGCCTCGATCACGGTCAGCTCGGCGGTGTCGCGGATCGCCTGCTGCATCGCCGCGGCATAGAGCTTGCGGTCGGCCTGCGCGCGCGGTCCGCGCACGGCCGGGCCCTTGCGCCGGTTGAGGACGCGGAACTGGATGCCGCCGAGATCGGCGACCCGCCCCATCAAGCCATCGAGCGCGTCGATCTCGCGCACGAGATGACCCTTGCCGAGCCCGCCGATCGCGGGATTGCAGGACATCGCGCCGATCGTCACGAAGCGATGGGTGACCAGCACCGTCCGCGCCCCCATGCGCGCGGCCGCCGCCGCGGCTTCGCAGCCGGCGTGCCCGCCACCCACCACGATCACATCGTATCGTGCGTCCATCGATCCAAGGTTTCTGCTCCAGCGCGGCCGCTTCTATCGGACTTCAGGCGAACCGTCCATTTTCAGGCCACATCCGGCAATCGGGTTTCACGTGAAACATCGGACGCGGGCCGCGCGGTCCGAGGACCCGTTGATCCCAAAGGGTTTGGCCATCCAAACGACGACGCAATCCCTCGTAGCTCGGATGAGCGTCAGCGACATCCGGGTTCCTGGCCGACCCCGGGCCGAGACGCCCCGCATTTCGCTCCGCTCACGCGGGCTAACACATCGGCCGAGCCGGCCGGCGGACCGGCTCATGGCCGCTATTTTCCGATGCAGAAATCCCGGAAGATCACGTCGAGAATATCTTCCACGTCGACGCGACCGAGGAGCTTGCCGAGCGCGCGCGTGGCGAGGCGAAGCTGCTCTGCCATGATCTCCTCGCGGCCTTCCTGGGCGGCTTGTTGCGCGCCGCGCAACGCGAGCGCGGTTTCCTTGAGGTGCGCGCGCTGGCGCTCGCGCGTGACCAGGGCGGGTTCGCCAGCGAAAAAGCCCTCGGCGAACGCCGACAGGGCATTAACCAATTGATCGACCCCGGTTCCGGTCCGACTTGATAGTAAATGAACGGTTAATTCTCGTTCGAACCGCGATTCAACTCTTCGCGCGGCGGTTTCGGCCACCAAATCGATCTTGTTGACCACCACCCAAAGCCTCGACCGGACCTCCCCGGCGAGCGTGGCGTCGTCGCCCGCGTCGGGCGCGGATGCGTCCACCATCCAGAGGACCAAATCGGCGGCGGCGGCCTGGGCGCTCGCCCGGCGCACCCCCTCGCTCTCGACCGGATCGCTGGTATCGCGAATTCCGGCGGTATCGAGGATGGTTACGGGATAGCCGTTGAGATCGAGGTGCACCTCGAGCACGTCGCGGGTGGTGCCGGGAAACGGCGAGACGATCGCGGCGTCGCGTCGCGCCAAGCGGTTGAACAGGGTCGACTTGCCGGCGTTGGGCGGGCCGGCGATCGCAACGCGCAAGCCTTCCCGCAGCCGCTCCCCCGGCCCAGCCCCCGCTTGGCTGATTTCCTCGGCCAATGGCCGAACGAGCTCGAGCGCGTGGGCCATTGCATCCCGCGGGACGTCGTCCTCGTCGACAAAGTCGATGCCGGCTTCGACCAGAGCGAGCGCCTCGATCAACCGCTGCCGCCAGGTTTCGGCACGCGCCCCGAGGAGTCCCTCGAGCTGCCGGAACGCCTGCCGGCGCTGCGCCTCGGTCTCGGCCGCGACCAGGTCGGCGAGCCCTTCCACGGCCGTCAAATCCATGCGCCCGTTCTCGAACGCGCGGCGGGTGAACTCGCCGGCCTCCGCGGGCCGCAGGCCGTTGACCCCCGCCAGCGCCGCCAGCACGGCGGCGATCACGGCGCGGCCGCCATGGACCTGAAGCTCGGCCACGTCCTCCCCGGTCTCGCTATTGGGACCGGGGAACCAGAGCGCCAGGCCTTCATCGATGACCTCGCCGCTCGCGGGATCGCGCACGCGCGCCAGGCTTGCCCGCCGGGGCTGCGGCAGACGCCCGATCATCTGCGCCAGCGCGCGGCCAGCGCGCGGACCCGAAACGCGAATGACCGCGATCGCCGCCGGCGGCCGCCCGGAGGATAAAGCGAAGATGGTGTCGCGGTCGGTGTTCATCGCTTTCGGCTGAGGCGGTCTGCGATGAGACCCCGCTTTTCAGCGGTCGGTTGGGTCTGCAAATATCGCATCGAGATCTCGCCGCCCATGCAGGACACGGACGATATCGATCGAGCTTTCTCCGACCCGATAGAAGATGACGTACGGTGACACCAGCACGGAGCGAAGGCCGCGCATCAGATCGTCGCGCGTGCAACCCAAAAGCGGTCTGGTTCGCATTTGCTGGCACGCTCGATTGATATCCCGCAAATACTTTTCCGCGGTTCTGACCGAGGCCTCAACCGCCAAGTATCGCCAAATGTCGAATAAATCCTGTTCTGCTTCAGGCGACCAAACAGCGGCCCGCTTACGTCTTGGCCTGCCGCCTGCGGGCCCGCTTGATAACCTCCTCTATATCGAGTTGCCTTCCGGCCCCTCGGTCGAGCGATCGGACACCCTTCGCGAGGCCGGCTCGAAGGCTGCGGAGCTTTTCGACGTGAGCGAGCAGCTCGCGCCCGATCCGCTCTTGAGCGTCCTCGGGAAGTCTCTCGATCTCAGCAATGGCAAGCTTCAGGCTGTTCATAACGTTTCCGCCTCAAGACCGAACCTTTTCCAGGTCTCGGATATATCAGACTTTGATGCCGACGACACAGTGACTGAACCATGGCGACGTCCGCTTCCACGACGCACTCCATCACGTCCCGTGGGTGACACCGCCATTCACGCTACTCGAGCCGCCGCACTTGTCGGTGCGCATCGGACGAACTAGGTTACATGTAACCAAGGGTCGTTCATTTCATGCCACGCGAGCGTACGCGGCCGAGCGCAAAGACAGCGGCCAGGAAGACATCTCGCGGCGGATCGTCCGGCGTCAAGAGAGCGCGCGCCAAGTCGTCGCGCAACCAGTCATCTCGTACCAAGTCGTCCCGCGACAAGGTCAGGGCCTACCGCGAACGGATGCGCAAGCGTGGGATGAAGCTCATCCAGATTTGGGTGCCCGATCCGAAGTCTCCATACTTTGCGGCCGAGGCGCGTCGCCAGGCGCGATGGATCGCCCAAAGCCAGCACGAAAAAGAGGATCAGGCGTTCATCGACTCCATGTCCGAGTGGAAGCCGGGTTGAAACGCGGTGAAATATGGACGGCGGCAGGCGCACCCGAGTATGCCGGGAAGCCTCGTCCATTCGTGATCGTCCAAGACGAGGGCCTTGGTATCTTCGCCTCGGTCACCGTTTGCGGCTTCACCAGCGATCCGACCGAGACTCCGATATTTCGTGCTCTGATCGCGCCCAGCGACCTCAACCAGCTGAAAGTGCCCTCGCGTATCATGGTCGACAAGGTCACTACCATTCCCGCGACGAAGCTCGGCTATCGCATCGGCCGCCTCGATCGCGCATTGATGATTCATTTGGGTCTCGCTCGCTGAACCAACCGCGCCGCGTGGTATTATCTTCAGATGTCGACCAATCCCGCCGCCGCCGCTCACGAAAACCGCCTCGCCCGCGAGACGAGCCCGTACCTCTTGCAGCACAAGCACAATCCGGTCGACTGGTGGCCGTGGGGAACCGAGGCGCTCGCCGAAGCGAAGCGCGCCAACAAGCCGATCCTGCTGTCGGTCGGCTACGCCGCCTGCCACTGGTGCCACGTGATGGCGCACGAGAGCTTCGAGGACGATGCCACCGCGCAGGTGATGAACGAGCTCTTCGTCAACATCAAAGTCGATCGCGAGGAGCGTCCCGACATCGACCAGATCTACATGTCGGCGCTGCATCATCTCGGCGAGCACGGCGGCTGGCCGCTGACCATGTTCCTCACGCCCGCCGGCGAGCCGTTCTGGGGCGGCACCTATTTCCCCAAGACGTCGCGCTACGGCAAGCCCGCCTTCGTCGATCTCCTGCGCGAGGTCGAGCGCGTCTTTCGCCAGGAGCCGCAAAGCATCGAGCAGAACCGCAGCGCGCTGATGGCGCGCTTGTCCGCGTCCGCCGCCCCCAAGGGCCGGATGGCGGTCGGCGCGGGCGAGCTCGACCGCGCCGCCAACCAGATCGCCGGCATGATCGATCCCGTCCACGGCGGCATGCGCGGCGCGCCGAAATTCCCGCAGCCGATGATGCTCGAACTCCTCTGGCGCGCCGGCCAGCGGCTGAACGACCGGCGCTATTTCGGCGCGGTCGAGCTCTCGCTCGCGCGCATGGGCGAGGGCGGCATCTACGATCACCTCGGCGGCGGCTTCTCCCGCTATTCCGTCGACGAGCGCTGGCTCACCCCGCACTTCGAGAAGATGCTCTACGACAATGCGCAGCTCATCGAGCTGCTCGCGCTTGCCCATCAACGCTCGGCCAATGACCTATTCCGGGCGCGCGCGCAGGAGACTGTGGCGTGGCTGGCGCGCGAGATGACGACTGCCGAGGGCGGGTTCTGCGCCTCGCTCGACGCCGACTCGGAAGGGGAGGAGGGCAAGTTCTACGTCTGGTCGCTCGCCGAGATCGAGGCCGTCCTCGGCAAGGACGATGCCGGATTTTTTGCTGCGCACTACGACGTGACCGCGCAGGGCAACTTCGAAGGCCACAACATCCTCAATCGCCTCAAGCACTTACCGCGCAGCATGGAAGACGAGGCGAGGCTTGCGCCGATGAGCGCGAAGCTGCTGCGCGAGCGCACAAAGCGGGTGCGGCCGGGCCTCGATGACAAGGTGCTGGCGGACTGGAATGGCTTGATGATCGCCGGTCTCGTCCACGCCGGCGTCGCCTTCGGCGAGCCGCGGTGGCTCGCGATGGCCGCGCGGGCCTTCATGGGCATTGCCGCCCGGATGGCCCACGGCGACCGGCTCGGTCATTCCTGGCGCGAGGGGAGGCTGCTCGTTCCCGGGCTCGCCTCCGATCACGCCGCCATGATCCGGGCGGCGCTCGCGCTCTACGAGGCGACCGGCGAAGCGGCCTATCTCGAGCGCGCGCTCGCCTGGCAGGGCACGCTCGACCGCCATTACGCCAATCCCGAGAACGGCGGCTATTTCCTCACCGCCGACGACGCCGAGGGCCTGGTGGTGCGGCCGAGCGCCACCACCGACGACGCGACCCCCAATCCGAACGCGCTCGCCGCGCAGAACCTCGTCCGGCTCGCGGTCTTCACCGGCCAGCACGCCTGGCGCGAGCAGGCCGACCGACTGTTCGACGGGGTGATGTCGGGCGTCGGCGAAAACCTGTTCGCCCATCTGGCGCTGCTCAACGCGCTCGATCTGCGGCTGCGCGCGGCGGAGATCGTGGTGGCCGGGGAGGGCACGCGCGCCGAAGCGCTCCTCGCCGCGGCCCGCAGGCTCCCCTTCCTCGACCGCGTCGTGCTGCGGGCGTCCGCGGCCTTGCCGCCCTCGCATCCCGCGCAGGAGAAGATCAAGGCCGCTGCCGGGAGCGCGGCCTTCATCTGCGTCGGCGAGCGGTGCTCGCTGCCGATCACCGAGCCGCAGGCGATCGGCGAGGCGATCGCCGCGATGCGTCAGTAGCGGGACGCGTCACATTTTCTACGCAGACCGGTGGCCGGCTTGATCGGAAATGCCCCGACGGGGAAAGCACGCGATGGACCTCGGCGATCTGCTGCACGTCTGGCACGATTTCTACCTGCTGATCGGCACCGCCTCCGCCACGCTGATCGGACTGATGTTCGTCGCCGCGTCGATCGCGTCGAGTTACATGAGCGAGCAGAGCAAGGCCGGCCTGCAGGCCTTCTTCTCCCCTACGGTGGTGCATTTCGCCGCCGTGCTCATCATTTGCGTCGTGCTCTCGGCGCCGTTACGCACGTGGGCTGTGCTCGGCGGGCTCGTGCTCGCCATCGGGGCCGTCGGGGTCGGTTATTCCTCGACCGTGTGGGTGCGGATGGGGCGCGGCGGCTTCACCGCGAAGATCGACCTCGCGGATCGATTCTGGTATGCGCTCTCGCCGGTGGCGGGCCATCTGCTCGTCGTTGCGGCCGGCATCGTGGCGCTGCTGCGCCACGAACTCAGCCTCGAGCTCATGGCGATCGCAATCGTGCTGCTGCTGCTTGCCGGCCTCCGCAACGCCTGGGACATCACGGCCTGGGCGGTGACCCGCACGGGACCAACCTAGCCGCCGCCCGCAGGCTTTCCCCTCCTCGACGGCTCGTGCTGCGTGTCCGCTTTGCGTCTTGCCCGACGATCACGCGTTCATCGACTCGAAGAACTCGGAATTGGTCTTGGTGTTGCGCAGCTTGTCCAGGAGGAAGTCGATCGCGTCCATGGTCCCCATCGGGTTGAGGATGCGGCGCAGGATGTACATCTTCTTGAGCTGATCGGGCGCCACCAGGAGCTCCTCCTTGCGGGTGCCGGAGCGCGTGATGTCCATCGCCGGGAAGGTGCGCTTGTCCGCGACCTTGCGGTCGAGAATGATTTCCGAATTGCCGGTGCCCTTGAATTCCTCGAAGATCACCTCGTCCATGCGGCTGCCGGTATCGATCAGCGCGGTCGCGATAATGGTGAGCGAGCCGCCCTCCTCGATATTGCGCGCGGCGCCGAAGAACCGCTTCGGGCGCTGCAGCGCATTGGCGTCGACGCCGCCGGTGAGCACCTTGCCCGACGAGGGCACCACGGTGTTGTAGGCGCGCCCGAGGCGGGTGATCGAATCGAGCAGGATCACCACGTCGCGGCTGTGCTCGACCAGGCGCTTCGCTTTCTCGATCACCATCTCGGCGACCTGCACGTGGCGCGAGGCCGGCTCGTCGAAGGTCGAGGAGACGACCTCGCCCTTCACCGAGCGTTGCATGTCGGTCACCTCCTCCGGCCGCTCGTCGATGAGCAGCACGATCAGGTAACATTCGGGATGATTGGCGGTGATGGCGTGGGCGATGTTCTGCAGCAGCACGGTCTTGCCGGTGCGTGGCGGCGACACGATCAGCGCGCGCTGGCCCTTGCCGATCGGCGCAACGATGTCGATGACGCGCGGGGAGAGGTCCTTCTTGGTCGCGTCATCGTGCTCCATCTTGAGCCGCTCCTCCGGATAGAGCGGCGTCAGGTTGTCGAAGTTGACCTTGTGGCGGGCCTTCTCCGGATCCTCGAAGTTGATGCTGTTGACCTTGAGCAGCGCGAAATACCGCTCGCCTTCCTTGGGGCTGCGGATGTGCCCGTCGATGGTGTCGCCCGTGCGCAGCCCGAAGCGCCGGATCTGCGAGGGCGAGACGTAGATGTCGTCCGGGCCGGGCAGATAGTTCGCTTCCGGCGAGCGCAGGAAGCCGAAGCCGTCGGAGAGCACCTCGACCACGCCTTCGCCGATGATGTCGGTCTCGCGCATCGAGAGCTGCTTGAGAATGCCGAACATCAGCTCCTGCTTGCGCATGGTGCTGGCGTTTTCGACCTCGAGCTCCTCGGCAAACGAGACGAGCTCGGCCGGCGTCTTGGCCTTGAGGTCCTGGAGTCGCATTTCCCGCATACGGGGTGGTCCTATGGAGTGGATCGGCGAACGGAAAAAGCGACCGATCGGTACGGAGGGGAGATCGCAGGTCTCGAGCGAGGCGTTCTGGCCTGAAGTCCCGATGCAACTGCCGGTCCCGCGTTTGGGCCGGTACTCGAATGCATCTGCCTGCGTTCGGGGAGATAGAACCAAGATATGAAAAGACCGTTCCGTGCGCAAGAGGCGCCGGCCGCATGTGGATGGCGTTGCGGCCGCGCGGCCGGTCGCGGTCAGAACGGCTTGACGACCGCGAGGATCACGCTGCCGATCAGGATGACCGTCGGTACTTCATTGATAATTCGATAGAATCTCTGCGAATGCCGATTCCGGTCGGCGCCGAATTCGCGCACGCAGCGCACAAACACCCCATGCAGCCCGGAAAGAATCAGCACCAGCACTACTTTGGCTTGCAGCCAACCCGAGGCGTACCAGCCGCCATCCCAGGCGAGCCAGAGCCCCAATCCCCAGCTCGCCACCATGGCCGGATTGATGATCACCGTGAGCAGCCGCCGCTCCATCAGCTTGAAGGTCTCGGACTGCTTCGAGCCGATCTCGGCCTCGCAATGATAGACGAACAGCCGCGGCAGATAGAGCATCCCCGCCATCCAGGCGATGACGGCGATGACGTGCAGCGCCTTCACCCAGGGATAAAGCTCGGGCGGTCCGTGAAGCCAGCGCCACAGCGCCAGCACGCAAACCATGGCAAGGGTGAAGGCAACGGCGACCGCCGCGCGCAGCCATGGCGTTGATCGATCCGCCATCGTCAGCTCCGCAGCCCGCGAACCCGCGCCACCATCCGCTCGACGTGGGCGATCGGCGTATGCGGCAGGATGCCGTGTCCGAGGTTGAAGATGAAAGGCTTGGCCGCGCAGAGCTTGAGGATATTGTCGACCGCACGGTCGAGCGCCGCGCCGCCGGCGAGAAGCGCCAGCGGATCGAGATTGCCCTGCACCGGCATGCGCGGTTGGATCCGGTCGCGCGCCAGCATCAGGTCGGCCGTCCAATCGAGACCGACGGCGTCGACCGGGACTTCATCCACGTAGCGCAACAGCCCGAGACCGACCCCGCGCGGAAACCCGATCACCTTTGCTTGCGGGATCTCGCTGCGCACCTTGACAACGATCCGCTGCATCGGCTCGATGCACCAGCGGTGAAACTCTTGCCCCGGCAGAATGCCGGCCCAGGTGTCGAAGACCTGCACCGCGTCGACGCCCGCCCGCAGCTGATGGATGAGATAGCTCGCCGACGCCTCGACCAGCTTGTCGATCAGCCGCGCAAATCCCTCCGCATCGCCATAGGCGAACATCCGCGCGGGCTCCTGCTCCGGCGTACCGCAACCCGCAACCATGTAGCTCGCCACCGTCCAGGGCGCTCCGCAGAACCCGAGCAGCGCAACCTCCGGCGGAAGGTTGCTCTTGATCATCGCGATCGCCTCGTAGACCGGCGCGAGCGCCTGATGATCGAGCTCCGTCTTCAGCCGGCCCAATCCGTCGCGATCCGCGACCGGCTCGAGCCGCGGGCCCTCCCCCTCGGTAAACCACACCGGTTGCCCGAGCGCATACGGAACCACCAGAATATCCGAAAACAGAATCGCCGCATCGAAGCCGAACCGCCGCACCGGCTGCAGGGTCACCTCCGCGGCCAGCTCGGGCGTGAAGCAGAGCTTGAGAAATCCACCGGCTTTCTCACGCACTGCCCGGTATTCCGGAAGGTACCGCCCGGCCTGCCGCATCAGCCACACCGGAGGAGGGCTGTGCTGGTGGCGATCGAGCACGTCGAGCAGGGGTTTATTCACCGCGTAATCCCGATCGGACCCTTCTTCCAAATCTGAATCTTAAAGCTTTCTGTTGTGTTTGTTTGACCGTTGATTGGACTCATACATTGCCGTCCCCACGCCATCCACGGCAATACAAGTTATGCCGGGCCTGTGGGCTACCAAACCCAGTCGCTGGCCAGCCTGGAAGATCCCATCTTTTCGGGCGTTTCGGCGGGGTACCCGATGGCTTGGTGCCAGCCGGCGCACAAGTTCTTCCTTCGCCGAACCGGGGACCTGGACCGTGTCCCCAGGACCACGATGTGGAAAGTCCGAGCCGATCGGCCGCGCGCGGGCTTGCGCTGACCTCCGGGCCATGGCCTTCTCCCGGTGAATTCACAGGTCATCCCGCCGTTTGTCATGCCCCACCGTGTTGGCAGCTATTTTCATCTTCACCTCGTGTCGGACGCGACCGGTGAGACGCTGACCACCGTCGCGCGTGCGGCGACCGCGCAATATGCCAAGGTCCTGCCGGTGGAGCACGTCTACCCCCTGGTGCGGACCCAGAAGCAGCTCGACCGCGTGCTTGCGGAGATCGAGGAATCGCCGGGCATCGTGCTCTACACGCTGCTCGAGGACGACTTGGTGCGACGGTTGGAAAAGCACTGTCGCGAATTGAGCCTGCCGTGCCTGTCGATCCTGGGCCCAGTGCTGCAGCTGTTGCGGTCCTATCTGGGCACGGAGACCTCGCACCGCGTCGGCGCGCAGCACACGCTGAACGCGGATTATTTCAAGCGCATCGATGCGCTCAACTTCACCATGCTGCACGACGACGGGCAGCACCTCGAAGGCCTCGAGGAAGCCGACGTCGTGCTGGTCGGCGTCTCGCGCACGTCGAAGACGCCGACGTCCATCTATCTCGCCAATCGCGGCGTCAAGACCGGCAATATCCCGCTCGTCCCCGGTGTCCAGCTCTCCCCGCACGTCGAGCAACTCCGGCGCCCGCTCGTGGTCGGGCTCTATGCGAGCCCGGAGCGGATCGTCCAGATCAGGCAGAACCGCCTGCTCGGCCTCAAGGCACATCACGATGACGACCAGTATATCGATCGCAAGGCAGTGGCCGAGGAAGTGGCGTTCTCCCGCAAGCTGTGCGTCCGCCACAACTGGCCGAGCATCGACGTGACCCGACGCTCGATCGAGGAGACCGCGGCGGCCGTGCTCAGCTTGCTTGCCGAGCGCCGCCGCCATTCGGTGGCGTGAGCGATGGCCCTCTGGCTCGGCGAGAGGCCGCTCGTGCTCGCCTCGAAGAGCGCGGTGCGGCATGCGCTGCTGCGGGCGGCCGGCATTGCCGTCGAGGTCGAGCCTGCCGACCTCGACGAACGGGCGCTCGAGCAACGAATGCCGACATCCGATCCCGGCGCCATTGCGGCACTGCTCGCGCGCGAAAAGGCGCGCGCGGTGGCGGTCCCGATGCCGGACCGGCTGGTGCTCGGGGCCGATCAGACCCTGGCGCTGGGCGAGCGGCGGTTTTCCAAGCCCGGCGATCGCGCGGCGGCGCGCGAGCAGCTCCGCGCACTGCGCGGGCAAACCCATTCGCTGCATACCGCGGTCGCGCTCCTTCGCGGCGGCACCGTCCTGCTCGAGCATCGCGAGGCCGCGCGGTTGACCATGCGCGCCTTCTCCGACGATTTTCTCGAAGCTTATCTCGACGCCGCGGGGGCGGCGGTGACGGCGAGCGTCGGCGGCTACCAGCTGGAGAAGGCCGGCATCCAGCTGTTCGAGCGCATCGAGGGCGATCACTTCGTGATTCTCGGGCTGCCGCTGCTGGCGTTGCTGCACTATTTCCGCCAGCAGCGCTGGCTCGCGGCGTAAGGCGACGCGCGCCGCGAGGCGACCTTTTTGGACGGAGAAGCGGATGTCACGCTTTTTGAGAATCCTCTGAGCGCGGGCGCCATGTTCATCCTCGGTCTCACCGGCTCGCTCGGCATGGGGAAATCGACGACCGCGCGGCTCTTTGCGGAGGCGGGCGTGCCGGCGCACGACGCCGACGCCGTGGTCCATCGGTTGTACGAGGGCGAAGCCGTGCCGGCGATCGAGGCGGCGTTTCCCGGCGTCGCCGCCGGCGGCAAGGTCGAGCGCGACAGGCTCGCCGCGCGGGTGCTCGGCGACGATGCCGCGCTCAGGCGGCTCGAGGCGATCGTCCATCCGCTCGTGCAGGAGGCGGAACGGCGCCTCATCGCCGAGGCCGAGGCGCGCAGCGAGAAGGTCATCGTGCTCGACATTCCGCTGTTGTTCGAGACCGGCGGCGACCGGCGGGTCGACGCGGTCGTGGTGGTGTCGGCGCCGCCCGAGGTGCAACAAGCGCGGGTGCTCGAGCGTCCCGGCATGACCCCCGACAAGCTCGCGGCGGTCCTCGCCAGGCAGATGCCGGACGCGGAAAAGCGCCGGCGCGCGGATTTTGTGGTGGACACCTCGCGCGGACTGGAGGCGGCGCGCGCCGATGTGCGTGCGATCCTCGCCGCCGTTGCTAGAATGCCCAAGCGACGGCGGTGATTCGCAGGTTCCTGCGTCGTGCCCTGCCTTGACCAGGTCGGGCCCGGGAATGACGACCGAAGAACGTGAGAGTGGCTTGCGCGAAATCGTGCTCGATACCGAGACGACCGGGCTCGATCCCTACCAGGGCCATCGGCTGGTCGAGATCGGCTGCATCGAGCTGATCAATCGCATCCGGAGCGGACAGAGCTTTCACCGCTATCTCAATCCGGAGCGCGAGATGCCCGCCGAGGCCTTCGCCGTGCATGGGCTTTCGACCGAGTTCCTGCGGGACAAGCCGCTCTTCGCCGAGATCGTCGAGGAGCTGCTCGCGTTCGTCGGCGACGCGCCGCTGGTTGCGCACAACGCCTTGTTCGATTTCGGCTTCCTCAACGCCGAGCTCGAGCGCGTCGGAAAATCATTGGTGGCGCGCGAGCGCCTCGTCGACACCCTGCTGCTGGCGCGCCGCAAGCATCCGGCCGGCCCCAACAGCCTCGATCATCTCTGTGTGCGCTACGGCATCGATAATTCGCACCGAACCAAGCATGGCGCGCTGCTCGACGCCGAGATCCTGGCCGAGGTCTATGTCGAGCTGATCGGAGCCCGGCAAGCCCAGCTCATCCTGGTCGAGACCGGCAACGGCGCCGCCGGCGCGCAGATCGGCGCGTTCTCGCCGCGCCCGCGGCCGGCCGCGCTCGCGCCGCGGCTCAGCGCGGACGAGCGCGCCGCGCATCTCGCTTTCGTGGCCACGCTCGGCGAGAAACCGATCTGGCGCGATTATTTGGACCGCAACGAGCGGTCAGAGCATTTGCAGGAAGAAGTTGTCCCGGCCCTGATCCCGCCGGCGACCGGCTTCCCGTCCGAAAATACGGCCGTATAGAGCATTTTCAGGAAAAGTGGGAACCGGTTTTCCGTCCGAAAATGCGACCACGCAAAAAGACTGGAGCGCGTTCAGTTTCCTTGAAACTGAACGCGCGCTAGGTCGAGGGCGCGGCCGCCTGCGGCGGTTGCATCTGCGCCATGCGCTGTTGATAGAGCGCGACGAAATCGACGGGGTCGAGCAGAAGCGGCGGGAAGCCGCCGTTGCGCACCGCGGTCGCGACGATCTCGCGGGCGAACGGGAACAACAGCCGCGGGCATTCGATCATGATCAGCGGCTGCAGCGTTTGCGGCGGCACGTTCTGGACGCGGAACACGCCGGCGAACGTGAGGTCGAAGGCGAACAGGACGGTTCCGGCGGTATCGGCTTTGCCTTCGAGCTTGAGCGAGATTTCGTAGTCGGTCTCGGCGAGCTGCTGCGCGCCGACATTGATCTGGATGTTGATCGCCGGCTGCGTTTGGGTCGGCGTCAGGGAGCGCGGCGCGTTCGGATTCTCGAACGAGAAGTCCTTGATGTATTGAGCGAGCACGCCGAGTTGCACTTGCTTCTGCTCGGCCTCCGGGCTCTGTGCAGGGCCGCCATTGCCGGGGGTCGCCATCGCACTACCTCTCGCCGTTCCCGTCTGCCGCAGTCGGCGGCGTGGCTAACACAGGCGCCCCGGCGGGACAAGGATGTCACGTCCGGTGCCTCGATCGGCTCGATCGAGCCTTCGATTTGCGGCGCGGCCCCCGATTCGGAATGTCGTGCCATTCGCCGGGCGCCAGGTCGATGACGCGATCGTCGCGTCGGCGACGGTCGCGCCGCGCCCCGGCGAGCCTCGCCCCGGCCCATCGGCGCAGCGGCGGAACGAGCAGGCCGGCGCCCAGGATATCGGTGATAAATCCGGGAAATACCAGGAGAATTCCACCGGCCAGCGCGGCCGCTCCCGGGGTCTCGAGGCGCAACGCCCGCAGGCCGTGCGCGGCAAAAGCGGCACGGAACCGCGCGAACTCGCCGCCGGAGCGTCGCAGCAGCATGACGCCGACGAGCGAGGTGGCAACGAGCAGGACCGCCGCCGCAACCCAGCCGATCAGCGCGGCGATCAGGAGGAAGGCGGCGATCTCCGCGGCGGGCAGTCCGAGCAGCAGAATAAAGCCCCATTTTACCAACGACATCGGTGCAATTCCCGTTCGAGCCTTGTTGGCGCCACGGTTGGGATCGTCTATGGTCCGGCCGATGTGCCGCATGCGCCGGCGGTTCGGCGCAAGCCTCTGGATCAGTGCGGTCGCGTGCCTACATAATTAAGGCGGGAACCGAGCTCTGCCCCCGCAGATTAGCTGTCTGCACGCTTCCCTGATTCTGCGGTTCCCATCCGTCACCGCTGCCGAGAGCGTACGAGACGTGTTCGACATCTACACCATCATCTTTCTGGCGCTGGCGGTATTCATCTTCCTCCGCCTGCGCAGCGTGCTCGGCCAGCGCACCGGCCGGGAGCGGCCGCCCTACGATCCCTATTCCCCTCGCGACGCGGTGCGCGGCGCGACCAACGACAACGTGGTCACGCTGCCGGGGCGTGCCGCGGAGGCCGCGCCAAAGCCGGTCGAGACGTCCGAGCCGGCCGAGCCGTGGAAAGGGATCGCCGAGGCGGGCTCGGCGGTGGCGCGCGGCCTCGACGCCGTCGCGCGCGAGGACAAGGCTTTCGATGCCAAGCATTTCGTCACCGGCGCGCGGGCGGCCTATGAGATGATCGTGCAGGCCTATGCCGAGGGCGATCGCCGCACGCTCAAAAATCTGCTGTCGCGCGAGGTCTACGACGGGTTCGAGGCCGCGATCCGCGAGCGCGAAGCCAAGGGCGAGACCGTCGAGAGCCGGTTCGTCGCGATCGACAAGTCCGACATCGCCGGCGCCGAGCTGCGCGGCCGCACCGCCCAGATCACGGTGCGGTTCGTCTCGCAGCTCATTTCGGTCACCCGCGACAAGTCGGGTAACGTGATCGAGGGCAATCCGGAACGGGTCACCGATGTGACCGACGTGTGGACCTTCGCGCGCGACCTCTCCTCGCGCGATCCCAACTGGAAGCTCGTCGCCACCGAAGCCGGGCAATAGCCGGAGCCCAACCGGATGCGCGCCGTGCTCGTCGCCGCCGCCGCGCTTTGGCTTCCCTGCCTTGCAGCTGCGGCGCCGGACGACGCGCCGCTCGTTCTTCCCGACAGCCAGCTCGAGCCGGTGACATGGTCCGATCTCGAGGGCTGGGCGGCCGACGATCACATGGCCGCGTTTGCCGCCTACCGGACGAGCTGCCAGCCGTTCCTCAACGTCAGGCATCCCCACGACGAGCGTCCGATCTATCAGGCGCTGTGGGAGGTCTGCCGCCGGGCCGCCCGCGTGAAGCCCGCCGACGCGGCGGCGGCGCGCGCCTTTTTCGAGGACAATTTCCGGCCCGTGCGCATTGCGCGGCTGGGCGAGCAGGAGGGTTTCCTCACCGGCTATTTCGAGCCGGTCGTCGAAGGCTCGCGCTTTCCCAATCCGGAATTTCACGTCCCTCTCTATCGGCGGCCGCGCGACCTCGAGGCGGTCGGCCACAAGCCCGGCGGCGACAACTTCCCGAACAAGGGAGTCGTGGTCGGGCGCCGCAACGAGAAGAACGAGATCGTGCCCTATTACGACCGCGGCGCCATCGAGGAGGGCGCGCTCGACGGCCAGAAGCTCGAAATCTGCTGGCTCAGGGATCCCTTCGAGGCGCTGTCGATCCAGATCCAGGGCTCGGCACGCGTGATCCTGGAGGACGGCACCCCGCTGCGCATCAACTACGACGCCCACAACGGTCATCCCTATACCGCGGTCGGGCGCGTGCTGATCGACCGCAACCTCGTCCCGCGCGAGGAAATGTCGATGCAGCGCATTCGCGAGTGGATGGCGGCCAATCCCGAGGAGGCGCCGAAGCTGCGCGCCACCAACCGCTCCTACGTGTTCTTCCGCATCACCGGCCTGTCGAACGACGGCGAGCCGGTAGGCGCGCAAGGCGTGCCGCTGAAGCCCGGCCGCTCGATCGCGGTCGACAAGATCCACGTCTACGGCACGCCGTTCTACATCGACGCGAGCTTGCCGATCGCGAGCGCACGGCCGACGACGCCGTTCCGGCGGCTGATGATCGCGCAGGATACCGGCTCCGCGATCGTGGGGCCGGCGCGCGCCGACCTCTATTGGGGCGCGGGCGACGACGCCGGCCGCATTGCCGGGCGCATCCGCCATCCCGGCCGTTTCGTCATGCTGCTGCCGCGCGAGCTCGACATGATCGAGGCCGGACGGCACATGCCGCTGCCGGTACCGAAGCCGAAGATACCGGAGCCCGAAGCCGCGAAAGCCGACGTCAAGCCGGCGACCGGCAAGACCGAGGCGGACGGCAAGGTGCCGCAGGCGTCGCGCGTGCGCGCCGGCCGCGCGCGCCCGGGGCCGCGGTCATGAGTGCGGGCGATTCCCGCCGGCGCGGGCTGAGCGAGGAGGAACGCGCGCTGTGGCGCGGGATCACGCGCTCGGTCGAGCCGCTGCGGCGCGGGATTGCCGCCACGGCAGACGCGGCCGCGCCATCGGCGAAGACGGCCGCCCGGCCGCAGCCGGCGGCGCGCGGCGGGACGGCTCCGCCGCTCGCGCCGCTCGATCGCTCGCTCAAGCGGCGGTTGGCGCGCGGCACGCTCGCGATCGATGCCCGGCTCGACCTGCACGGCAAGACCCAGAGCGAGGCGCATGCCGCGCTCGTTCATTTCCTGCGCCGCGCGCAAGGGGAGGGCGCCAAGCTCGTGCTGGTGATCACCGGCAAGGGCCGGCGTGGGAGCGACGACGAGCGCGGCGTGCTCAAGCGGCAAGTGCCGCTATGGCTCGAGCGGCCGGAATTGCGCGCCTACGTCGTCGGCTTCGAGAACGCCCAAGTCGGCCATGGCGGCGAGGGCGCGCTCTACGTGCGGATCCGGGGTCGCAAGACGGCGATCGGCGGTCGGACGGATTCGTCCTCCGGCCGCTGACCGCCGATTACCGAATCCCCTCAGCGGGTGACCACCACCGTGGTGCCGAAGCCGACCCGGCTGTAGAGATCGAGCACGTCCGCGTTGTACATGCGGATGCAGCCATAGGACACGAAGCCGCCGATCGAGCCCGGCGCGTTGGTGCCGTGAATGGCATATTCCCCGCCGCTCAGCGTGAGCGCCGCCGCTCCCATCGGATTGTGGCCGGAGCCGCCGGCGATCACGGCGGGAAGCGAAGGCTTGTCGCGCCTGACATCGGCCGGCGGCGACCAGGCCGGCCGCAGAAACTTGCCGCTGATGAAGGACGTGCCGGTCCATTGCTTGCCGGCCCTGCCTACGCCCACCGGGTAGCGCACGGCCCTGCCGTTGCCGAGCACGTAATAGAGCGCGCGCTCGTTGGTCCTCACGACCACCGTGCCGCTCGAATAGGTGCCGGAAAAACCGACGATTTCGCGCGCCTGTGCGGCCTGCGGCGTCGCCGCGAACGCAGCAAGCATGAGCGCGGCGGACGCGGCCGCCGTCAAGCGTGAGAGATGCATGATCGAACCGTCTATGCTGCCCGTTATCCCCACGACCGCGGGCGCCCGACCTTACCGCTCGAATCCCCCGGCCAGGCGCCCGGATCGGTAACCATAATAATCCATTCACGTCGCGGCCTCATCTGAAACCGCTCGTTTAGGTTAGTGGATGGTTAAAATCCTCGGCGACTGTGCCGCCGGTGCCACAGCGCCGATGCTTTGCCGTCGTCCGGCGATGCCGGAACGGTATCCGAGCCTTGATCAGAGCGGCGTGACGCGTCTTTGCTACGTGCCCAGGCGCGGCAGGTCCTGGCGCGCAGAAACGCAGAAAGAAACCAGAGTGCATTCAGCTTCTCGCTAAAGCTGAATGTGCTCTAGGCATGCGCCTTCTTGTTCTGGCGGTTCTTGACGAGGTCGTCGACCACCGCCGGATCCGCGAGCGTCGAGGTGTCGCCGAGATTGCCGTATTCGTCCTCGGCGATCTTGCGCAGGATTCTCCGCATGATCTTGCCCGAGCGCGTCTTCGGCAGCCCGGGGGCGAACTGGATGAGGTCGGGCGAGGCGATCGGGCCGATCTCCTTGCGCACCCAGGCGACCAGCTCCTTGCGCAGCTCCTCGCTCGGGCTTTCGCCCGCCATCAGCGTGACATAGGCGTAGATGCCCTGGCCCTTGATGTCGTGCGGGTAGCCCACCACCGCCGCTTCCGAGCACTTGGGATGGGCGACCAGCGCGCTCTCGACCTCGGCGGTGCCGAGCCGATGGCCGGCGACGTTGATCACGTCGTCGACCCGGCCGGTGATCCAGTAATAGCCGTCGGCGTCGCGCCGGCAGCCGTCGCCGGTGAAGTATTTGCCGGGATAGGCCTTGAAATAGGTGTCGACGAAGCGCTGGTGATCGCCATAGACCGTGCGCATGATGCCGGGCCAGGAATCGGCGATGCAGAGGTTGCCGGTGCAGGCGCCCTCGAGCACCTTGCCGTCGGCATCGACGATCTGCGGGACGACCCCGAAGAACGGTTGCGTCGCCGAGCCCGGCTTGAGCCGGATCGCTCCCGGCAGCGGGGTGATCAGGATGCCGCCGGTCTCGGTCTGCCACCAGGTATCGACGATCGGGCAGCGGCCCTCGCCGACGACGTGGTAGTACCACTCCCAGGCCTCCGGATTGATCGGCTCGCCGACGGTACCGAGAAGCCGCAGCGACTTGCGCGAGGTCTTCTTCACGGGCTCGTCGCCGGCCTGCATCAGCGCGCGCAGCGCGGTCGGCGCGGTATAGATGGTGTTGACCTTGTGCTTGTCGCAGACCTCCCAGAAGCGTGACACGCTGGGATAGTTCGGCACGCCCTCGAAGATCGTCGTGGTGGCGCCGTTGGCGAGCGGCCCGTAGACGATGTAGCTGTGCCCGGTGACCCAGCCGACGTCGGCGGTGCACCAATAGATGTCGCCGTCGTGGTAATCGAAAATGTATTGGTGGCTCATCGCGACAAAGACGAGATAGCCGCCGGTGGTGTGCAGCACGCCCTTCGGCTGGCCGGTCGAGCCCGAGGTATAGAGGATGAACAGCGGGTCCTCCGCGTTCATGTGCTCGCACGGGCATTCCGTCGTCACCACCTTGACGGCCTCGTGGTACCAGACGTCCCGCACCGGCTCCATGTCGACCTTGGCGCCGGTGCGGCGGACCACGATCACGTGGTCGACGCCGCCGACCTTGGCGATCGCGGCATCGGCATTGGCCTTGAGCGGCACCTTGCGGCCGCCGCGCACGCCTTCGTCGGCGGTGATCACGACGTTGGACTTGCAGTCCTCGATGCGGCCGGCGAGCGAGTCGGGCGAGAACCCGCCGAACACGACCGAATGAATCGCCCCGATGCGGGCGCAGGCAAGAATGGCGTAGGCCGCCTCCGGGATCATCGGCAGGTAGATGGTGACGCGGTCGCCCTTCTTGACGTTGCGGTTGCGCAGGATGTTGGCGAAGCGGCAGACCTCGTCGTGCAGCTGCCGGTAGGTGATCTTCTTGTCGTCCTTGGGATCGTCGCCTTCCCAGATGATCGCAACCTGGTTGGCGCGCGCCGGCAGGTGGCGGTCGATGCAATTGTAGGCGGCGTTGAGGACGCCGTCCTCGAACCATTTGATCGAGACGCTCCCCGGCGCGAACGAGCTGTTCTTGACCTTGGTCGGCGCGCGATACCAGTGCAGGCGCTTGGCCGCCTCGGCCCAGAATCCGTTGGGGTCCTTGATCGAGCGCGCGTACATCTCCCGGTACTTGGCCTCGTCGATGAAGGCGCGCGTCTTCCACTCCGGCGGAATGTCGTAGATCTTCTCGGACATCGCTTTCCTCCAGCAATCGCGGTCGAACGCACCGCGCGCATTGTTCTCTCGCTCGAGCCGCCACCCTCGCCGATGCGGTCCGGCCGACGGCCAGCGTCCGGCCGTCGCGATCGAGCGCCATTATGCGACGGGGGGCCGAGCAGCGACAAGACGGCGAAGCTTCGACTTTCGTTGCCGGAACATGCCTCCTACGGCACAATGACGGGACGGAGGACGCACGGATGATGCCTTCCTTTCGGCAAGGCCATCGGGTCCTCGGTCGAAGGGCGGATTGACGATCGAGGAGAGCGAATCATGCGCCCGCCGACGCTTGCTGCCTGCCTGACCATGGTCCTGCTGGCTGCGGGTCCCGCGTCCGCGCAGGCGCCAACCCCCGACACGTTGGCGGCGGCGCGGGAGCCGGTCGTCGTGATGCGGACGGCCGAGAGTTTCAAGGCCGTCATGCCGATCATAGTCAAAAATCTGAAACCGGCGATCGTTCAGAACCGGCCGCAAGTCGAGCGCGATTACGATGCGATCATACCGCTCATGCTGGAAAGCATGAACGCGCGGGTGAGCGAGATCATCGACCAGATTGCGGCGCTTTATGCCCGCACCTTCACGGCCGAAGAATTGCGCGAGGTCACCGCCTTCTACCGCGGGCCGACCGGCCAGAAGCTCGTCGAGAAGCTGCCGGTGATCACGCAAGAAAGTATGTTGATCGGACAACGATTCGGTCAGGCGGTCGCGGGCGAGCTGCGGGGCCGCATCGTCGACGAGCTGCGCAAGCGCGGCCACGATATTTGATCGGGTGAACTCGCGTGGGGAGAGGGTGCGCGCCGAGTTCGTGGCGCCTCCACGCGTCACACGCCGATGGCGCCGATGATCGCGCCCATCAGCAGCAGGACGACGAGCCAGTGGCCGCCGTCGATCAGGAGGAGCCGCCAGTCGCGCATGGCGAAGCTGTTGTTGACCAGCATCGTGGTGATCACGAAGCCGAGCCAAAGGAACGCGCCCGAGACGACGCCGTTCGTGAACGTGACCTGGCCGGCGCCGAGATGGCCGAGAACCCCCGCCAGCGTCCAGGCCATGACCAGCTCGGCGACGAAGGCGTAGATGAACGGCAGGTGCGCGCCCGGCCGATTTTTCGCCTCTTCCATTTTCTCCGGCGTGATGCCGAGCGCCTCCCTCCAGATCTTGCCCAGTCCCATGTACCAGCCCGCGCCCGCGAGCCAGGCGACGACGGCGGCGAGCACGATCGCGAGATAATTCACTCCGGCGAATGTCATTGGTCCCTCCCATCGCGTAGCCTGAAGGCAGACGCGCGATCTTGGGTCTCCTCGGGCAAGCCCGGGGTTGACCCGGCCTATAGCCCGCCCATCGCGCAGACGAGCTTCCATTCCTGCGCGGTGACCGGCTGCACCGAGAGCCGGCTGTATTTCACCAGCGCCATGTCCTTGAGCCGCGGCTCGGCCTTGACTGCCGCGAGCGTCACCGGCTTCGGCAACGGCTTCAGTGCCTTCACGTCGAGCGCCTTGAAGACCCCTTTCTCGTCGGTCGGGTCGGGATAGGCTTCGCGGATCACCTCGACGATCCCGACCACCTGCTTCTCGTCGCCGGTATGGTAGAAGAAGGCGTGATCCCCCCGCTTCATCTCCTTCATATTGCCGCGGGCGGTGAAGTTGCGCACCCCGGTCCACGGCTCGCCCTTGGCGCCGCGCTTGACCTGATCGTCCCACGAGAATTCCTCGGGCTCGGTCTTCAGGAGCCAGTAGGCCATGGGTTCCTCCGCTTTGCCTGCGTCGACGGCGGCGCCGTGCCCGGATTATAAATGCATTGTCGCTCCTCGTCGGCAATGGCGGTGATCACTGGCCTTCCGCCCGGAACGGGCGCATCAGCAGGCGCTCGATCGCCTCGTCGACGCTGGCCGTGCCGGCGAGAATGTCGGCGACGGCGGCGGCGATCGGCATTTCGATGTCCTGCGCATTCGCCATCTCGAGCAGCACCGGCGCGGTGAAAACGCCTTCCGCGAGCTTGTTGCCGGCCGACGCCGGCGGCTGGCCCTTCCCGAGCGCAATGCCCAGGGAGTAGTTGCGGGACTGCGTGCTCGAGCAGGTGAGGATCAGGTCGCCGAGCCCGGACAAGCCGGCGAGCGTCTCCGGGCGCGCGCCGAGGATGTTGCCGAAGCGGAACAGCTCGGCGAAGCCGCGCGTCACCAGCGCGGCGGCGGCGCTCCCTCCGAGCCCGCGACCGGCGACGATGCCGGCGGCGATGGCGAGCACGTTCTTGGCGGCGCCGCCGATCTCGACGCCGCGCACGTCGGTCGAATGATAGGGCCGGAACGCGGCCGAGCCGAGCGCGCCCGCGAGCGCCGCCGCGATCCGCTCGTCGCGGGTGGCGAGCGTCACCGCGGCCGGCAGCCCGCGCGCCACGTCCTCGGCGAAGCTCGGGCCGGAGAGGATCGCGGGCAGCGCGGCGGGCGCGCTCTCCGCGATCACCTCGGTCATGAATTTGCGGCTGCCGCGCTCGATGCCCTTGGCGCAGGCGATCACCGGCGTGCCGCGGCGCAATTCCGGCGCGATCGCGCGCGCCGCGTCGCGCAGTTGCTGGGACGGCACCGCCAGCAGGATCGCGTCGCAGCGTCCGAGGTCGCCGCCCACTTGCGCGACGCCGACGCGCTCGTCGAGCCGCTGCCCGGGCAGGCGGGGGCTCTCGCGGCGCTCGAGCAGCGCGGCGGCGGCGGCCCGATCGCGCGCCGCGAGCGTCACCCGCCGGCCGGCGCGCGCGATCACGCTCGCGAGCGCGGTGCCCCAGGCGCCGGCTCCGACGACGGCGATGTGGTCGAAGCTCATTGCGCTTCCGGCTCGTCGGTCCCCGTCGACGGCGGTTCGGCCGTCGGGACCGACGCCGGCGCGGGCGCGCGCGGCGGCAGCCGCGGTCCCTTCACGTCGCTGAGCAGCCAGCGCGCATGCGGCTTCGCTTCCAGCATGTCGGTGAGGCCGAGCGCCAGCCGCTCGGCGCCGGCCCAGGCGATCATGGCGCCGTTGTCGCTGCACAGCGCCGGCGGCGGCACCACCAGCGCGGTGCCGGCCTCGGACGCCACCTGCTGCAGCACCTTGCGGATCGCCTGGTTGGCGGCGACGCCGCCGGCGGCGACCAGGGCGGTCGGCTCGCCGTGCTGATCGCGGAACATGCCCAAGCCGACGCGCAGCCGGTCGGCGACCACGTCGGCCACGCTCTGCTGGAACGAGGCGCAGAGATCGCGCACGTCCTCCTCGGAGAGCGGCGCGATCTTTTCCGCCTCCAGGCGCAACGCGGTCTTGAGCCCCGAGAGCGAGAAGTCGGCGTGCGGCCGCCCCAGCATCGGCCGCGGCAGCGCGAACCGATCGGCCTTGCCGGCGAGCGCCTCCTTCTCGACCTGCGGGCCGCCGGGATAGGGGAGCCCGAGCAGCTTGGCGGTCTTGTCGAACGCCTCGCCGATGGCGTCGTCGACCGTGGTGCCGAGCCGCACGTAATGGCCGACCCCGAGCACGGCGACCACCTGCGTGTGTCCGCCGGACGCCAGGAACAGGCAATAAGGAAACGGCGTGCCGTCGGTGAGCCGCGCGGTGAGCGCGTGCGCCTCGAGGTGGTTGACCGCGATCAGCGGCCGCTCCTGCACGAGCGCGATCGCCTTGGCGGTGGTCAGTCCCACGATCACGCCGCCGATCAGGCCCGGGCCGGCGGCGGCGGCTACGCCGTGGAGCTGGGCGAAGGTGAGCCCCGCCTCCGCCATCGCCTTGGCGATGATCAGGTCGAGGGCCTCGACGTGGGCGCGCGCCGCGATCTCCGGGACCACCCCGCCGAAAATGGCGTGCTCGTCGATCTGCGAGCGCACGATGTTGGACAGGATCCGGCCGGGCCCGGATGCGGAGCGCTCGACCACCGCCGCCGCGGTCTCGTCGCAGGTCGTCTCGATACCGAGCACGAGCATCGGAAATTCCCATCCAGCTCGGTACCGACTCCGGATTTCGCCGACGCTCCATCCGGGCTACGGTGGCCGGTCGGTCGGGCCTAGCATTGCGAGGTCGTGGGGTGCAATCCTCGGCGGTGGTCCTGCGCATCGGGACGCGCGGCAGCCCGCTCGCGCTCGCCCAGGCGCGGCAGGTGCGCGAGCGCATCGCCGCCGCGCACGGACTTGACGCCGAGCGCATCGCGCTCGACGCGATCCGCACCACCGGCGACATGATCCGCGACCGGCCGCTCGCCGAGGCCGGCGGCAAGGGCCTGTTCACCAAGGAGATCGAGGAGGCGCTCCTCGCCGGCCGGATCGATCTCGCGGTGCATTCGGCCAAGGACCTGCCGACCGCGCTGCCGGCGGGGCTCGCCATCGCGGCGGTGCTGCCGCGCGAGGATGCCCGCGACGTCTTCATCAGCCGCCAGGCCAAGTCGCTGCGCGAGCTCCCGCGCGGTGCCAGCGTCGGTACCGCGTCGCTGCGGCGCCAGGCCCTGGTCAAGCACCGGCGGCCCGACCTCGCGGTCAGGACCCTGCGCGGCAATGTGGAGACCCGGCTGCGCAAGCTCGACGCCGGCGAGGTCGACGCAACCTTGCTCGCGCTCGCCGGCTTGAAGCGGTTGGGGCTCGCCGCCGCGGCGACCGCGGTGCTCCCGATCGACGAATTCCTGCCGGCGGTGGGGCAGGGCATCATCGCCATCGAGGCGCGCGGCGACGACCAGCGCACGCTCGAGCTCATCGAACCTGTCAATCATACCGATACGGCGATCGCGCTCGCCGCCGAGCGTGCCTTTCTTGCCGTGCTCGACGGCTCCTGTCGCACGCCGATCGCGGGTTACGCCGTCGTCAGCGTCGGCAGCCTCGTGTTCCGCGGGCTAATCGCCCGGCCCGACGGCGCTGCCGTGCTCGAGACCGAGCGGCGCGGCGCCGCCGCCGACGCGGTCGAGCTTGGCGCCGACGGCGGGCGCGAGCTCAAGGGGCGCGCCGGCACCGGGTTTTTCGACCCCCACCGGCCGTCGCAAGCGCCGGAGGGAAGGGAAGGGGCGGTGTGAAGCTGTTGGTCACACGTCCCGAGCCCGACGCCGCGCATACCGCCGCGGCGCTGCGCGCGCGCGGCCATGAGGTTCTGTCGGCGCCGCTCCTGCGCGTCGAGCCGATCGGCTTTGCGCTGCCGGGCGAAGCCTTCGGCGGCGTGGTGATGACCAGCGCCAATGCCGCGCGCGCGATCGCCGGGCATCCCCGGCGCGCCGCGCTCGCGTCGCTCCCGGCGTTCGCGGTCGGCCGCCATACCGTCGAGGCCGCCCGCGCGGCGGGCTTCCGCGAGGTCCGCTCCGCCGACGGCGACCGGCACGATCTCGCGGCCTTGCTGCGGGGCCGGGCCGACCGCCGGCCGCTCCTCTATCTCGCCGGCGAGCACCGCAGCGGCTCGCTCGATGCCGGCGGCGCGCCGGTGCTGACCGTCGCGGCCTATCGCGCGGTCAAGGCCGAGCGCTTCCCGGCGGCGGTGGCGAACGCGCTCGGCGCCGGCGCGCTTGAGGGCGTGCTGCATTTTTCCAGGCGGACGGCGGAGGCCTATCTCGATTGCGCGCAAGCGGCCGGCCTCCTCGATCGCGCGCTCGTGCCCGTGCATTATTGCCTCTCGCGGCAGGTCGCCGCACCGCTCGCCGCCGCCGGCGCCATCCGCATCGCGCCGCGCCCGGACGAGGAAGCGCTGATCGAGCTCCTGGCGGCATCGTAGGTCGCGTTAGCGCGGCCCGCGCTCGCGTTTGGGATCGAACGTCGATCCGCGCGATCCCGCAGGTTATCCCTGCGGCAAAAACTCCCGATTTCGCCGGCGCGGCATCCGGCTTTTTGCGTGGTCGCATTTTCGAACGGAAAACCGGTTCCCACTTTTCCTGAAAATGCTCTAGGTTCCGGCCGCGAATCCCTATGGGTCCAAGGACAGGCGCATGAGCAGCGACCAGCCTCCATACCCCGGCGCGGCGCCCACGACCGGCGTCCGCCGGCTGCCGACCATCGACCTGACCGCGACCGAGGTCGCCCCCGCAGCGGCGGAGAGCAAGGACGCGCCGCCGACCGCGCCCGCCGACCAGGCGGCGTCCGCGCCGCAGGAATCCGCGCCGCAAACGCCGGAGCCGCAGTCCGGCGCCGATGCGGATGCCACGCAAGGCGAGCCGTCCGCGCGGGCGCAGTCCGCGTCGTCCGGCGGCGCGCCGCCGCGATCGGTCGGCTGGGCGCCGCTGATCGGCGCCGGGTTTTTCGGCGGCGCCGTCGTCGCCGCCGCGCTCGGCATGGCGGCCCTGTTGTGGACGCCGAATACCGGCGCGCTCGAGGCGCGCCTGGCGGGGCTCGAGCAACGCGTGCGCGACATTGCCGCGCGGCCGCTGCCCGCCGGCATCGATCCCCGCACGCTCGACGAGCTCTCCGCCCGCCTCGCCAAGCTCGAGGCGGCTGCGCCGCGACCGGCCGCGCTCGATCCCGCGCTGGGGAACCGCATGTCGGCGATCGAAGGGCAAGTGAAGGCGCTGAGCGAAACGGTCGGCATTCTCGGCCGCCGCAGCGACGAGGCCGTCGCCACCGCCCGCGCGGCGCGCGAGCGCGCCGAGGCGACGGCGGCGGCGCTTGCCGAGCTCACGCCAAAGCTTGCGCCGTCCGGGCAGCCGGCGGTCGCGCGCAGCGAGCTAGACGCCCTGGCGGAGCGCGTCGCCGCCGTCGAGCGTCGGGAGAAATCGGCCGCGAGCGGCGACCGCGCCGTGCGTCTGGCGCTCGCCGCCGCGACGCTCGCGGCCGCGGTCGAGCGCGGCGCGCCGTTCGCTCCCGAGCTCGCGACCGTGAAGGCGCTCGCGAGCGATCCCAAGGCGCTTGCTCCGCTCGAGCCCTTCGCCGGATCGGGCGTGCCGCCGGCGGCGGCGCTCGCGCGCGAGCTCGGCGAGCTCGTGCCCGCGCTGGCGCAGGCCGCCGGCGTCGCGCCGCGCGAGGGCGGTTTCCTGGAGAAGCTGCAGGCGAGCGCGGAGAAGCTCGTGCGCATCCGTCCGCTCGAGGAGATTCCAGGTACCGATCCCGCCGCGATCGTCGCGCGCATCGAGGCGAAGGCAGCGCGTGCCGATATTGCCGGCGCGCTCGCCGAGCTCGGCGCGCTGCCCGCGGCGGCGCGGGCGCCGGCCGCCGCCTGGATCGGCAAGGCGCAGGCGCGCACCGCCGCCATCGAGCTCAGTCGCCGGCTGGCGGGCGATGCACTGTCGGGGCTGAGCAGGTAACATGCCCATTCCGCGCATGAAATCCTTCCCGCAATGATCCGCGTCGTCGTCTATCTCGTCATCGTCGGCCTCGTGGCGGTGGGCGCGGTCTGGTTCGCCGAGCATCCCGGCGACGTCGCCATCACCTGGCAGGGCCGCCGCATCGAGACCTCGGTGATGGTGCTCGTGGTCGCGGTCGCGGCCCTGGCCGCGGCCGCCATGATGGCGTGGTCGCTCGTCCGCGCCGTCGTCCGCGCGCCCGCCATGCTCGCGCGCCATCTCGCCCATCGCCGTGGCGTGCGCGGCTATCGCGCGGTGTCGCGCGGGCTGATCGCGGTCGGCTCCGGCGACGTCGGCGCCGCCAAGCGGTATGCCGACGAGGCCGATCGGCTGATCCCGCGCGAGCCGCTCACGCTGCTGCTCGCGGCGCAGAGCGCGCAGCTCGCCGGCGATCGCGCCGGCGCGGCGGCGCGCTTCGAGGCGATGGCCGGCCGCGACGACACCCGCCTCCTCGGCCTGCACGGGTTGTTCATCGAGGCGCGGCGGCGCAACGATCCCGCCGCGGCGCTCATCTACGCCGAGGAAGCCGCGAACGAGGGCGCCGCGCCGGGCTGGGCGGGGCAGGCGGTGCTCGAATTCCGCTGCGTCGCCGGCGACTGGGCGGGCGCGCTCGAGCGGCTCGATCGCAACTATACCGGCGGCCTGGTTGACAAGCCGGCCTATCGGCGCCAGCGCGCCGTGCTGCTCACCGCGCAGGCGCTCGCGCTCGAGGACGGCGACCGCGAGCGCGCCCGCTCGCTCGCGCTCGAGGCGGTGAAGCTCGCGCCCGACCTGGTGCCGGCGGTGGCGCTCGCCGGGCGGCTCCTTGGCGAGGCGGGCGAGCTGCGCAAGGCCGCGCGCATCGTCGAGGCGGCCTGGCGCGTCAATCCGCATCCCGATCTCGCCGACGGCTATGCCCATCTGCGGCCGGGCTCGTCGGCGCGCGAACGCCTGGCGCGGGTCGAGGCGCTCACCGCCAAGACGCCGGGCGCGCTCGAGGCCGCGCTCGCGGTCGCGCGCGCCGCCCTCGACGCGCAGGAATTCGCGATCGCGCGCGCGGCGCTCGCGCCGTTCGGCGCGGCGCCGACCAAGCGGGTGGCGGCGCTGATGGCGGCGCTCGAGATCGGGCAGGGCGACGAGGGCCGTGCGCGCGAATGGATGGCGCGCGCGCTCAACGCGCGGCGCGATCCGGCCTGGACCGCGGACGGCTTCATCTCCGACCGCTGGCTGCCGGTGTCGCCGGTGAGCGGCCGGCTCGACGCCTTCGAGTGGAAGGACCCGCTCGCCGGCGAGGACCACGCGATGATCGAGGCCGGCGCGCCCGCGGTGCTCGAGGCATCCCGCGCGCCGGCTCCGACGCCGACGGAGGAAGCGCATAGCGAGCCGCAAACACGGTCTGCTCCCTCCCCCCTTGTGGGGGAGGGGTGGGGAGGGGGGTCGTCACGTGATTCGCATCCGACAATAGTGACCCCCACCCCCAGCCCCTCCCCACAAGGGGGAGGGGAGCGCACCGCGTCTGCGGCGCCTTCCTCGCGCCGCTCGCAAGAGAGTACTCCGCAAGAGGAGTCCTCGACCCAGGAACCACGGTCGCGGCGCGCGCGCGGCGCGACGCCGGTGCCGCTTGCGCCGGCGGTGATCCCGCTCCTGCACGCGCCCGATGATCCCGGCCCCGAGCCGGGAGCGGAGATCGAGCCGGAACCGGAACCCACGGCGGAGGCGCCGCCCGACAGCTGGAGCCGCATCCGGGCGCTGTTCAAGCCGTAGCGCGATGCGCCCGCCCGCCGCCGGATGCCGTCACGGCCTTGTTGCGTCCGCTGCCGCGCGGTCGGCGCGCCTTGCGAATACGATCGCTGTCGGGCGGTAACGGCCCACTGCATCTTCCCTGCGGTTGGTTTGCGAAATTCAGCCCTTATGTGATTCGTCGAACAAAAGGGGAAAAAGCCATTCCGACAATGTCAAAGTCTCGAGTTGGATTTAACTCGCGTCGCGATGATTGATCTCAACGGACCAAAATAGGGTTCGGGACCTGTGAGCCAGGCCGTCTCGCCCAAGCTGCCGGCGTTGCCCGTGGTCCTCTGTCCGGGGTGCAAGCATCGCATGCGACCCAAGGAGCGCAAGCCGGTCCACTCGAGCCATCGCCTGATGGACGTCGTCTACGTCTGCGAGAAGTGCGGAACCGAGACCAGGCGCGCCATTCGAAAAAAATAGGCTCGGCCACCTCACGGACAGGCCTGCGGAACCGAATTCGACGAAACGCGTTTCATTTCTGAAGGCAGGCAGTATCCCCCTCCCACTTCCTGTCTGGTGAAGCCCGGTCGCTACCACGCGCCGGGCTTCGCAATTTGGAAGCTTGGCCCGGCCGGCTCGACTGTCGAGGGGACCCTGCGATATTCCGCGCTTATTCGCGCGTCGTCGCTTCGTCGGGCGGTTCGAGCTGCTCGAGGAGCACGGCGAGCCGCTGCGGCAAAGGCTGCAGCGTCACCGCATCGTATTCCGCTCTCAGGCGGCCGATCGCCATTTCAAGCTCGCGTATCCGCGCCGATCCTTCGCGCTGCAAAAACGCATTCCGGCCTTGCACGACCTTGCTCCAGGCTCCCTCAAAGGACGAACGGGTCAGCCGGCTTGCAGTTCCGACGTGCCCGCCCGGGCGCGGTCGCCGTAGGCGTGGTTCCAGCATGGCCGACCGGGGAACGACGCGCGCATCGAACCTCCTCCGCGCTCGCAAATCAGAAACTCGACGCGGGTTCGAGGGGTGACCGGATGGGAAGACGCTTGCGAACGTTTCATTACGAAACAGTCGAAGGAACCAATGCCGGCGCGTTGGGGTTATCGATTGTGGGTCACAAGCCGACCCTTCGTGCTCTTGATAGCGCACGGCCCGATTGTTCGAAGCGCGCGTCGGGGAGCGGAAGGGACCACACCTGGAGAGCGGAACTGACAAGGGAGCTGAGCAATGAAAACTGCAACCGGTCTTTTGGCGACTGCGCTGCTGATCGGCGGCGTGGCCACCGCCCAGGCGCAAGGAACGTCAACGCCGATGAGCACGCCGAGCGACCAGAACCAGGGCGTGGAGCGCAATCCCAACGGTGCACCGGGCGGGTCGGTGACGAATCCGAGCACCGAAGGCGGCGCCGGCGGCGCAGTCCGCGGGCGCGAGGGAACGACCGGTTCTGGTGCGGGGCAGATGGCTCCGAACGTGAACCAGACGAATCCCGTCTACCCGAATCCTTCGGTTCGGTCGGGATCCTCGCCGGGCCGCTGATTACGCCCTTGGCTTATGCGCACCCCGCCGGGCCCGAGCCCGGCGGGGGCGCGCAACGGAGCGGAAATTTCTTGAAAGCCGGACCGAACGCTTCCTTGCAGTGGCCGCTCACCATTTCGGCCGGCGCGATGTTCGGATCGTTCGTTGCCCCTGGGGCATCCGAATGAACACCGTCCGGAGGAACACATGGCAGACGATCTTTCCAAGAACGGTCCGGCAGACCGATCGCGGATCAATCTCGCCGAGCCCTACGAAGTGCAATATTGGGCGGACAAGTTCGACGTGTCGAAAGAACGGCTTTCGGAGGCCGTGCGGAAGGTCGGGCCTTCGTCTGATGCAGTAGAGCGGGAATTGAGGAAGGGCCCTTGATGATCGGGCGCTTCCAAAAACTTGACCCTTACTCACGGGAGAGCGTGATGACCAGTGTCGCCGAATGCAGAGAGCGGGCGCGCCAGTGCAGCGACGAAGCCGAGGTGGC
>WNFG01001315.1_pt1 | contig 34730 bp, 29 predicted proteins | sample 5400431 | NCBI WGS metagenome assembly WNFG01 (sample SAMN13153346, study PRJNA577476) | soil metagenome | isolation source: 120 cm saprolite under Douglas fir tree site 2 hole 3 replicate 2 | place: USA:California | collected 2015-04-18
GGGGCATGAATTCTGGATGTGAACTCTAGCTATATGTTTGTGTGAGGGTGCAATGTTTACGCGATTAGCCTCATCAAGTCAAGCCAGCCTCTGCAACTCCTTTTTGCGCGGTCAAGCGAAGGCTCAGAGCTCAACAACCCTCAGCGAAGATCGCATCGCATCAGGTTCACTCCTGAGAGGCAGTGTGTTTTAATTGCAGAGGTCTCAGTGCGCTGTTTGTCCTTGGTCGTTGATGATGTCCAGGTTATTCGTTACCGGCGGAGCAGGATTCATTGGGTCGGCCTTTGTGCGCCTGCTTCTCAACGAGATTCCCTCTTGCGAGATCGCGAATTTCGATGCTCTCACTTACGCCGGCAACCTGGATAATCTCGATGGCCTGGATAAGAGCCGGCATCATTTCGTCAAAGGCGACATAGCCGATCGCGAAGCAGTCTCGGCTGCATTGGCTCCAGACACTGAGGCGATTATTAATTTCGCCGCCGAGTCGCATGTTGACCGCAGCATTGTCTCGGCCGATGAATTCATCCGGACGAACGTACTCGGAACCCAGGTGCTCCTGGACTGCGCGCGCGCACGCGGCGTGCAACGCTTTGTTCAGATTTCGACTGACGAGGTGATGGGCAGCCTCGCGGAAGACGATCAGGCGTTCTTTACCGAAGGCTCACCCTTCCGACCAAACAGTCCTTACGCCGCGTCAAAGGCGGCGGCCGAGCATCTGGTGCGCGCGGCGCATCACACTTTCGGACTAGACACGGTCATTACTCGCTGCGGCAACAACTATGGGCCGCGACAGTTTCCCGAAAAATTTCTGCCGCTGATGTTGGCGAACGCGATGCGCGACGAAGCAATTCCGCTTTACGGCGACGGCCAGAATGTTCGTGATTGGATTTTCGTTGACGATCACTGCCGGGCAATTCTGCTGGCGCTGACCAAAGGGCGACCCGGAGTTACTTATAATGTCGGCGCGCGAAATGAACGCCGCAATATCGACGTCGCCAGGTCCGTTCTCGATCAACTCGGGAAACCTCAGTCGCTAATCAAGTTCGTCAAAGATCGCCCAGGCCACGATCGCCGTTATGCGATTGACCCGTCGCTGGCTGAGTCAGAACTCGGCTGGCGTCCGATTGAAACGTGGGAAACCGGCCTGCGCAAAACGATCGAGTGGTACCAGTCCAATCCCGCTTGGGTCGAGCGCGCGCGTAGCGGCGCGTATCGCGAATTCTACGCCCAGCAATACGGAATCGAGGTCGGCGCGCATTGAAAGTGATGGTCACGGGCGCCAGCGGGCTGGTGGGCCGCGCGGTGGTTTCGCATTGCTCGAGTCAAGGTGAACGCGTAATTGCGCTTGACCATGGCGGTCTGGATATAGCGGACAAATCAAAAGTCGATGCGGCTTTTGATCGCGAGCGTCCGGACCTGGTCATCAATTGTGGCGCCTGGACGGACGTTGACGGCTGCGAGCTCGACCCGGAGCGCGCCCAAAACATAAATGCGCGCGGACCAGAGTTGCTGGCGCTGGCTTGTCGCCGCGCCGGAGCGTTGCTGATAGCCATCTCGACGGATTACGTTTTCGACGGAGAGAAGGACGGCTTTTACACTCAGCGCGATCAGCCTAATCCGCAAAGCGTTTACGCGGTGTCGAAACTCGCTGGCGAGCAGCGCGCGCAAATTGCCTGGGCGCGGACGATCATCGTGCGCAGCGGTTACATCTTTGGCCTCGGCGGGAAAAACTTTCTCAGTTCGATTCTTGAGCGCGCGCGCCGCGGCGAGCACCTGCTGGCGATCTATGACACGTTCGGGACCCCGACCTATGCGCCCGATCTGGCCCGTCAGCTTCTTCGTCTGGCCCAGCTCGACTTGCCGGGGACTTATCACGTCGTAAACGCCGGTGAAGGATGCACGTTCGAAGGCTTTGCGCGCAGCGCCTTCGAGATCGCCGATCTGGATTTAGGTTTACTCGAAGGCGTCAGCCTGAACACTCTCGAGCGGCCTGCTCCCAGACCCCGCAATTCAAGGCTCCGATGCCTGCTCTCCGAGGCCATCGGACTCGACCCCCTGCCTTTCTGGAAGGACAGCCTGCGCGATTTCGCGTCGGCCGGAAGCCCCGCCGGACTTGCGAATGCTGAGCCCGGCCGCAGTTGACTTGCCTGAGCGCCTGCGTCTGCTATTATGTTCGATCTGAAATATGGTAAGCCGAGGGTAAGGTTCGAAGATCATGACACAAGACGAACGTTTGGTTCCCGCCGGGCGCGGCCTGGATAACTCGCTGGCTGACCTAACTCAGGCCAAGCCTTTCGGTAAGTATGACCGGTATAGCAGCCCGCCGGCGGAAACCAATGTCCGCGAATATCTATACGTAATTCTGAAGCGCAAGTGGCTCATCCTGAGCCTGGTGCTCGTGGTTACGTCGCTGGTCACGATTCAGGCGTACCGGCAACCGTCGATCTACGAAGCCGGGACGACGATCCGCATTGAATCAAAACCGGCCCCGGTCCTGGCTACCGGCCAGGTCGTCATCAACGCGCCGACGGATCCAACCTTCTGGGGCACGCAGCTAAAACTTTTGCAGAATCCTTTGCTGGCGCGCCAGGTGGTTTTGTCGCTCGACCTTCAGAAGAATCCGGCGTTCCTCGGCGGCCAGGCGCAGAGTAGTGTCTTTGCTTCCTTGAAAAGAATATTCTCGAGCGAGCGCAGTGCGACTCCGCCAGCTCAAACTAACCCTGCCGATAATCAAACAATCGGCGCAGACGAACTGAAAGAGCGACAGCTCACACCGGAAGAATTAGCGAGGCTTGAGCCTTACGAGGATGGGATCATTGGGGGCGAAACGGTCGAGCCAACCGTGGGAACCAGCCTGGTGACGATCAAGTTTCAGCACACTGACCCAGTGCTGGCCCAAAGAATTGCCAACACCCTGGCGGATGTCTTCGTGCAGAACAACATCGAGCGGCAGGGATCTACGACCAGCAAGGCGGAGATCTCGCTGGCTCAGGAAATAGCCAAGTATCAGGACAAGATTAAGAAAGAACAAGATGGCCTCTACGCGTTCGCGAAAGCAGTCGACTTGCCGTTGACGCCCGCTGCGGGCGTCAGCATAGAGGTGTTGAAGTCCAACACCTACAGTACTCAGCTTCTCCAGGCCGAGAACGAACGCAGAACTACGCTGGCAGTTTACGAGGCGGCCAAGAACGCTCCCGACCCTTTCGCTAATCCTGAGATGCAGAAGGACCAACGCATCATCAGAGTGCGCGACCGGATCAGTGACCTTAAAGACAAAGAATCTGCCCTACTTCAGAAGTACACGAAGGAATGGCCGGAAGTTAAGCAAGTCGAGGCCCAGATAAAACAGGGCGAGGACGAGTTGGCGCAAGCGGCTGTAGAAGTCCTGCAATCGATGAAGGCCCGTGCCACCGCCGCGGACACCACCTATAAGAGCCTCGAGAAGGTTTACAGCGTTCAGCACGGTAGGACGACCAGCCAAACCAGAAATCAGATCGAGCTAGCGGCAAGGACCCAGGAGTTGGCAACCGACCAGCAATACCTGAACACGCTAATGCAAAAGCGGCGCGAGCTGACCGCCGGCGGAGCAGACAGAGGCACCGACGTCAGCGTTTCTAATTACAGCCGAACTCCCCAACTCGTGGGACCGCAGCGAATGCGCAACATCATGATCGCTTTCGTGCTGGCTTTGGTGGCCGGCATCGGTCTGGCATTCCTGCTCGACTATCTGGATGACACGGTCAAGTCGCTGGATGATATCGATCGCTACATCCACCTGCCGGCCCTGGCCTTGATTCCGTCCGTTCGGAGTGAAAAGCGCCTGCGCGGGGCTGAGCCGTTAAAGCCGAGTGACACGACTGCGCTGGCAATGGTTACCGACGTGCGTTCGCCGATCGCCGAATCGTATCGTCATCTGCGTACGTCGCTGCTGCTTTCTTCCGCGGGCACGCCGCCAAAAACAATCCTCGTAACTTCGAGCCAACCCTCAGAGGGCAAGACCACCACCGCCATCAACACGGCGTTCATGCTCGCGCAAACCGGGGCGGACGTCCTGATCATCGACTGCGACCTGCGCCGTCCACGGCTGCATTCGCATTTCAATCTATCGAACACTCGCGGGCTGACTAATTGCCTTTCGGGCGAATCGGACGTTGAGGAACTGCTGCAAACTTATGACAAGCTGCCCAAGTTAAAGCTGCTGACTTCCGGCCCGATCCCACCCAATCCAGCCGAGTTGCTGGGTTCGGAAGAAATGCGCAAGTTACTGGTTTCGTTGAGCGAGAAGTTCACCCACATTATTGTGGATTCACCGCCGGCCATTTCTTTTACCGACAGCTCGATCCTTTCCACCTTCGTTGATGGCGTCATCCTCGTGGTTCATGGCGGGCGCAGTTCGCGCGCCGTAGTGCGCCGGGCAAAACAGCAATTGCTGGACGTCGGCGCGCACATCTTTGGCGTGGTCCTGAACAACGTGAAGCTTGAGTCGACCGATTATTATTACAACAGCTATTACTCAAGTTATTACCGAACTGACGAGGCTGATGTTCAAGGCGGCGCTGACGGCGGGCAGAACTCGCGAGCGGCATCGAGCTGATCGACCCGCTTGATTCGGACGGTTGTTGCCCGCGTGCCTCATCCTTTCACTTTTCCCTGCAGGCCGGGTATGCTCTGGGCCTGATGGGCGCAATCACAATTGGCGTGATCGGCTGCGGCTACTGGGGGCCGAACCTTTTGCGCAACTTCGCCGAGAATGAAGCGGCGGAGCTCCGCTGGATTTGTGATGCAGACGATGCGCGTCTGGCGGCGATGGGCCGCCGTTACCCGGCTGCGCAAACCACCACCGACTATCAGAAACTCCTGGCGGATCCGAAACTCGACGCCATCGCCGTAGTCACACCCGTGGCTATGCACTTTCCCATCGCGAAGCAGGCTCTGTTGGCCGGCAAGCATTTGCTGGTCGAAAAGCCTTTGACTGCAACCGCACGCGAAGCGGAAGAGTTGATCGACCTGGCTGAACGCAACCAGTGCACGCTGATGGTCGATCATACGTTCGTTTACACTGGCGCGGTGCGCAAAATGAAAGAAATTGTCAGCAGCGGCGAGCTGGGCCAGTTGCTCTATTTCGATTCTGTGCGCATCAATCTGGGATTGTTTCAGCCGGACATCAACGTGCTTTGGGACCTGGCGCCGCACGATCTGTCGATCATGGATTACCTGATCGAGCGACAGCCGGACATGGTCAGCGCCATTGGGAGTTCCCACATCGAACCGGGTATTGAAAACATTGCTTACCTGATGATGCACTTTGCCGACGACTTCATCGCGCATTTCCATTTCAACTGGCTGGCGCCGGTCAAGATTCGCCGCACCATGATCGCCGGCAGCAGCAAGATGATCCTTTACGACGACATTGAGCCGACTGAGAAAGTGCGCGTTTACGATAAGGGCGTGACGACAAATCGCGTAGGTGATCGCGAAGCGGATTACCAGCGGCTGGTGAGTTATCGCACCGGCGATGTGTGGGCGCCAAGGATCGATTCGACTGAAGCGCTGCGTTACGTAGTCGCGGAATTTCTGGATTCCATTCGCGCTGCCCGCCAGCCTTTGACCGACGGCGCGGCCGGCTTGCGCGTGGTCCGCCTGTTGGAAGCCGCGCAGCAGTCGATTAAGAACGGCGGCCAGGTTCAACTCCTCAACTCGGCGGCCCAGTCCGCTCCGATTGCATGACCCCGAAACAAGTCGAAAGAATGAAAGTCCCACTGCTGGATTTGCAGGCGCAGTACGCCACGATTCGCGACGACGTGCGCGCGGCCATCGATCGCGTGTTCGAATCGCAGCAGTTTGTGCTCAGCGCGGAAGTGCAGGTGCTGGAAGAAGAGATCGCGCGCTACTCGCAAACCAAATTTGGCGTCGGCTGTGCTTCGGGATCGGACGCGCTGCTGCTGGCCTTGATGTCCTGCGGCGTCGGCGACGGCGATGAAGTGATCACCACGCCGTTTAGTTTCTTCGCGACCGCGAGCGCGATCACGCGGCTCGGCGCGCGGCCGGTGTTCGTTGATATTGATGAGCACACCTACAACATCCGTCCCTCGCTGGTAACCGACGCGATCACCGAACGAACGAAGGCGATCGTGGCGGTGCATCTCTATGGCCAGTGCGCGGAGATGGATCCCCTGATCGAGCTGGCGGGGAGCGGCGGTCCCCCGGCATCCCTGTCTGAGTCGGCCCGGCAGCGCGGCATTCCCATCATCGAAGACGCCGCGCAGGCAATTGGAGCCGAGGACCACGGGCGGCGCGCCGGCTCGATGGGCACGATCGGGTGTCTCAGTTTCTATCCGTCAAAAAATCTCGGCGGCGCGGGCGACGGCGGGATGCTTGTGACTAACGATCTCGATCACGCGCGCCGCTTGCACATGCTGCGCGTGCACGGCGAAGAGCGCAAATACTTTCACAAACTCGTCGGCCTCAACAGCCGGCTTGACGCACTGCAAGCAGCGGTGCTGCGGGTCAAGCTCCCGCACCTCGACGCGTGGACGGTCGCGCGCCAGCGCAATGCCCAGCAGTACGAGTTGATGTTCGGCGACGCGGGCATAGCGGACAAAATCGAACTGCCGTTCGTGCGGACCGGCGCGCGTCACATCTTTCACCAGTTTGTGATCCGCGTGCGGGATGGCCGGCGCGACGCGTTGCGAGAGCATTTGCGCGCGCGCGGCATAGGCACGGACGTTTATTATCCGGTGCCGCTGCACTTGCAGGAATGCTTTGCTTTTCTTGGTTACAAGGAAGGCGACTTTCCGATCGCGGAAGCCGCTGCGCAAGAGACCTTGGCCTTGCCGGTCTATCCCGAGTTAACTGCCGACCAGCAGGATTACGTGGTGAGTTTGGTCGCCGAATTCTTTCGATCGTGAATCGGCTTAGTTCCCTTTGAAGTCCTTCGCTGGCCGCTAGTCACGCACGACCAGCACTAATCCTAAAACACAGAAAATCAACCCGAGGACATTACGGAGAGACAAATGATCCTTGAAGACCAGGATGCCGATGGGAATTAGCATGGCGGTAACCGCAACATTGGTCGCGACTGCGGCTACGCCAAGTTTCCAGCCGGCTCGATACGCCAACAGAAAACCCAACTCAATGCTGGCAGCGGCAGCGCCCAGAACGAAAACTGCCCAGTTCGAGTCTTTGACCGATCCGATTAAGGATTTCTTACCCGGGTAAGCGAGCGCGCAAACGAAGCACAGAACGATTCCTACCGCGTACGCGATGATCGTCGCATGGAACGGGTTCATTTCTTTCGGGATGGATTTTTGGGCGAGATGATAAAAAAGCATTCCGCCGACAGCTAACGCAAATGGGAAATAGAAACTTGTCATTGTTATCGCTCGTCAGAGCGATCCCCAGCGCGTCTTGCTGGTTGCGGCGGCATGCTTCAGTTCGCGCGCGGCAGCTTCGTGTTTCGCTAACTCAAGATCGTAGTCCGTCATCAGCTTCACCAGGCCGTCGAAAGTGACCTTTGGTTCCCAGCCAAGTTGGCGGCGGGCTTTACTGGGATCGCCCAACAGCAGATCGACTTCGGCGGGACGAAAGTAACGCGGATCGATCTCGACATACTTTTCCCAGTCGAGATCGAGATAGCTGAAAGTCTTTTCCAGAAACTCGCGCACGGAATGCGTCTCGCCCGTCGCGATCACGTAATCATCCGCCTCTTCAGCATTCATCATCAGCCACATCGCTTCGACATAATCCTTCGCATAGCCCCAGTCGCGCTGCGCGTCGAGGTTGCCCATGTAAAGTTTTTCCTGCAGGCCGAGCTTGATGCGCGTGGCGGCGCGGGTGATCTTGCGCGAGACGAAAGTTTCGCCGCGGCGCTCGGATTCGTGATTGAACAAGATTCCGTTCGAGGCAAACAGCCCGTACGATTCGCGATAGTTCACGGTGATGTAATAGGCGTAAGCCTTGGCGCATCCGTAAGGCGAGCGTGGATGAAAGGGCGTCGTCTCAGTCTGCGGCGTCTCAGTCACCTTGCCATAAAGTTCCGATGACGACGCCTGATAGAACTTCGGCCGAATGCCCGCTTCGCGAATGGCTTCGAGAAAGCGCACCGTGCCGAGGCCGGTTACTTCGCCGGTGTACTCAGGAATATCGAAACTCACGCGCACGTGCGATTGCGCGCCGAGATTGTAAATCTCGTCCGGCTGCACCTGGCGCAGGATCGTGTTGAGCGAACTCGAGTCGTTCAGGTCGCCGTAAACCAGACGCAGGCGCGTTCCTTTTTCGTGCGGATCCTGATAGAGATGATCGATGCGATCCGTGTTGAAGGAAGACGAGCGGCGAATGATGCCGTACACTTCGTAGCCTTTTTCCAGAAGCAATTCCGTCAGGAATGAACCGTCCTGCCCGGTGATACCTGAGATTAGTGCGGTCTTAGTCATAAATTGTTTGTTTACCGAGTCAATCAAAGGCGCGATTTCGGCGACTCAAGAGTTTTTGATACCATAACGAGCCTTGGGTTTTTGCGCAAGTTGACCGCAAAGCGAAAAGTGTCCTAGTTTCGTTTCGTGTGTTTCGGCGGATTACAAGAGAACGATCCACTAAATCACACCAAATCGCACGAACAGTGCCGCTTCGTGTGGCTTCGTGGATCCTTTCCGCAAGCCGACTCTCAGAATTAGGAAATTAAGAGAATACTTGGAAGTGAAACACGGTTGAGCGATACATTCCCATACCAGCGAGTAACCGTCACCGGAGGCGCGGGTTTTCTCGGGCGGTTCGTGATCGAGAAGCTGCAGGCTTACGACGGCGTGGAAGTCTTCGTGCCGCGCAGTCGCGACTATAACCTGATCGAGAAGGCGGACATCGATCGGATGCTGAACGACTCGCAGCCCGACCTGGTGATTCATCTCGCCGCGGTGGTCGGCGGCATCGGCCACAACCAGAAGAATCCGGGTAAATTTTTTTACGACAATTTGATGATGGGAGTGCAGCTCATCGAACAGTCGCGGTTGCGCGGCATTAAAAAGTTTCTGGCGACCGGCACCGTGTGCGCTTATCCGAAATTCACCGACGTGCCGTTCAAAGAAGACGATTTATGGAAGGGTTATCCCGAAGAGACGAACGCGCCTTACGGCCTGGCGAAGAAGATGATGCTGGTTCAATCCCAGTCGTATCGCGAACAATATGGTTTCAATTCGATCTTTCTGTTGCCGGCGAATCTTTACGGGCCGGGCGATAACTTTGATCTGGAAACCTCGCACGTCATTCCGGCGCTGATTCGCAAGTGCGTCGAAGCGCGCCGCAGCCAGGCGCCGTTTGTCCAAGTCTGGGGAACGGGCAAAGTGTCGCGCGAGTTTCTTTACGTCGAAGATTGCGCAGAGGGAATCGTGAAAGCCGCGGCCAGCTATAACGAAAGCGATCCGGTGAATCTGGGGAACGGCCGCGAGGTGGTAATCAAAGATCTGGTCGAGACAATCGCGCGCTTGACGGGTTATCAAGGCGAGATTAAATGGCAGTCGGATAAACCAGACGGACAGCCGCGCCGCCAGCTCGACACCACGCGCGCATTTGAGAAGTTTGGCTTTCGCGCGCAGACGTCGCTGGAAGACGGGCTGCGAAAGACGATCGACTGGTACGAGACTTCGTTCAAGGCCCGAGGGGCGTAAATATGGAGTGCGGTGGCAAGCGCAGCGCGACACCGCTTTGGCTTACTCCTTTTGGATTGCATCATTTAGACAACGGATAACCAAAGCGCCGTCGCCGCTTCGCTTTGCCGGCGCACTCCAAATAAGACATGCCGCCAAAGCTCAGCATTGTCACACCGTCCTACAATCAGGGACAGTTTCTCGAAGAGACGATTCTGTCGGTACTCGATCAAAAGTATTCGAATCTCGAATACATCATTATCGACGGTGGCAGCACGGATGCGAGCGTCGAGATCATTCGTCGTTATGAAAAGCACCTGGCCTATTGGGTAAGCGAAAAGGATCGCGGCCAGGTGCATGCAATTAATAAAGGGATCGAGCAAACAACCGGCGACATTTTCGGTTTCGTAAACAGTGACGATCTCTATCTGCCCGGCTCGTTCGCGGCGGTGGCGGAGGACTTTGAGAATCACCCGGAAAGCGAATGGGTTTGCGGCGACACGGTGATGTTCGGCGACGGAATGGAGGACGAATTGATTCAAGCCGAGGTTCCCAAATCCGCGGCGCATTGTCTTTCATGGGCCTACAGGGCACCGCAGCCCGGAATGTTTTGGCAGCGCGAATTGTTGGTGGACGGATTTCAGGAGCAGTGGCGTTATTGTTTCGATCACGAGCTGTATGTCCGCCTGCTCCTCGCGGGTCACCAGTGCCGGCACCTGCCGGTAACTGTCGCCGCCTATCGATTACATCCCGACAGTAAGACGGTCGCCGAAGGGGATCTCTTCGATCTGGAGTTCGACGCCATTGCCGATATTTATGAAGAGCGACTTGAGGGAAGCGGTCAACGCTGGTGCAAGGCGACGCGTTTCCTGCGGCGCTCTTACGCGGCGAGCGAAGCAGGAGACAAGAAAGAAGGCACGCGCTGGTTGATGCGCGCGCTGGCAACGCATCCGGAAAGCCTCGGGCAGAGACCGTTTTGGGGTTGTCTGCGCAAACTGACGAGCAATGGAAATGAGCGATGAAGAAAAAGGACTTTTCGGGATCAGCAAACTAAACATCAAGCGGTCTGAGATTCCCGCAGTGACGCACGTTGATTACTCGGCGCGCATTCAAACCGTCAGGCGCGAAACCAATCCGCTCTACTGGGAAATCATCGAAGCCTTCCGTCAAAAAACGGGCTGCCCGGTGATCGTCAACACCAGTTTCAATGTGCGCGGTGAGCCGATTGTGTGCACGCCGGAAGACAGCTATCGTTGCTTCATGCGTACTGAGATGGATTATCTGGTGCTCGAGACTTGTGTCTTAGACAAGCGCGAACAACCGAAGCTGAAAGAGAAGGCTGACTGGCGCGCAGAGTTCAAACTCGATTGATTCGCGGCCAGGAAAGAAATCTGGCCTCCTGAAGAAGACGACCCGTGGCCCGAGTAGATGAGAATTAGCGTCATTGTTCCAGTCCGCAATGAGGAAGAGTCCATACGCGCCCTCCTCGATGGCTTGCTTAGTCAGACGCGCAGGCCCGACGAGATAATAATTACGGATGGCGGTTCGACCGATATGACTGCCAGGATCATAGAGGAATACATAACGCGCGGGGCGCCAATCCATCTCATTCGTGAAGAAGTCGCGCTCCCCGGACGCGGACGCAATCTGGCGGCAGCGCATGCCTCGTCCGAGTGGCTGGCTTTCACGGATGCCGGAATCCGTCCCGCGAGCAACTGGCTGGCGGCACTTGCCGCGCGAATAGAACAGGAACAGGCGGCGGATGTCGTTTATGGAGGATGGGAACCTGTCACTGACAGCTTCTTCAAAGAATGCGCGGCAATTGCCTATCTGCAACCGCCTACGGAAACTCATGGTAACTTGATGAGGTCACACTTTATCGCGTCGGCGATGATGCGCCGCTCGGTCTGGCAGGCTGTTGGTGGTTTCCCGGAACACTTGCGATCCGCAGAAGACATCCTGTTCATCGCTAAAGTGAAGGAAGCGAAATTCCGTACAGTTTATGCTCCCCAGGCTCTGGTTCATTGGAACATTCAACCCACTCTGTGGCGCACCTTCAAACGCTTCGCTTCATATTCACGCCACAACCTCCGGGCCGGCTTGTGGAGACAATGGCAGGCAAACATTTTCAAGTACTACGCAGTAATTCTGATCCTTGCTTTACCCGCGCTCGCCCTTAACGGCTGGTGGTGGCTGGAGGTAACCGGGGCCTTGTGGCTGTTGATGCTAGGCGCTCGTTCCATTGTCGCTCTGAGCCGAAACCGCAACCAATACCCGGCAGGCGTCGGTGGCAACCTGTTACGAATGGTCCTGCTCATTCCGCTTCTGGCCACAATTGACGCGGCAACTTTCATCGGGAGCCTCGGTTGGGTGGTAAAGGATAAGCTTCATCCGAACCGCAGAAGCGCAGGTAACAAGGATGACGCTTAAAGGCAAACGCGTCCTCTTTATCTCATATAACGGGATGCTCGACCCTCTGGGCCAGAGCCAGGTCATTCCCTATCTGAAAGAGCTGAGCAAGGAAGGCGTCAGCTTTACTTTGTTAAGCTTTGAGCGCGACCACGCTTACACGCGTGCCGGGCTCGAGCAGTCCGCAGATCTGCGCCAGGAGCTGGCCGAGTCAGAGATCGATTGGCACTGGCTGCCTTACCACAGGTCGCCGTCGCTACCGGCGACGGGCTATGACGTGTGGGCCGGAATACGATACGGCAGCCGGCTGGTGCGGCGTACACAGATTGAAATGATCCACGCGCGCAGCCACATCCCGGCGGCGATTGCTCTACGCTTAAAGCGGCGCTTTGGCGTCAAAATGATTTTCGATGTGCGCGGACTGTTGGCGGAAGAATACGCCGATGCGGGCCACTGGCGAAAGGACTCCATTCCCTATAGGATCACCAAGGCCGTGGAAGCTCGCGCGCTCGCTGCTGCGGATGGCGTAGTTACCTTGACCGAAAGAATCTGGCCGCTGATCAATCAGTGGGACAGCCTGCGAAACCGCAGCGTCGCGCATCAGGTTGTACCCTGCTGCGCCGACCTGGAACTGTTCCGCTTCAGCCTCGAAGATCGCGCTCGCCGCCGAGCCGAACTCGGGCTACAGGATCGCTTTGTCCTTGTTTATAGTGGATCGATTGATGGTTGGTATTTAACCGGGAGTATGGCTGACTTTTTTGTGACGATGCGCCGGCGAATGCCTGATGCGCATTTCCTCTGGCTGACCCCGGCCCGTCACGAACGTGTGCATGAACTGATGAAAGCCCGGGGAGTCAGCGAGTCGGACTATACCGTAGTGGCATCCACGTCGCGAGATGTGCCTTCGTATCTATCTGCCGCTGATGCCGGACTCGCGTTTATCAAACCCTGCTTTTCGAAACTGGCTTCCTCGCCGACAAAGTATGCAGAATATCTCGGCTGCGGTCTCCCCTTGATCATTAACGAAGGCGTTGGCGATTCAGATGTTTTGATTACTCGCGAAAAAGTTGGCGCTCTGGTTCATGATTTCAACGAACCTGAATACGCTAATGCATCCGCCCTGATTGAAGGCTTTGCCGGATATGCGGAGCAAACGCGCCGGCGAACTCGAGAAGTAGCTGAACGACTGTTTGACGTGCGGACGGTCGGCGGCAATCGCTATACGCGCCTTTACGAAAACGTCCTGGCAAGTCAGAAGTAAAGTTTGATGTGCTGTTCCTCTCCTACGGTCGTCATCGGTTTACGCTCCAATGAAAGTTCTCGCCTTAGCATCATACCCGACGGAAGCAGCAGCCACGCGTTATCGTCTGGCACAGTTCGTCGCGCCGTTGGCTGAGCGGGACATTGAACTTACGATCCATCCCTTTATCGACGCGAAACTTTTCGGGCGATTGTATCAGCCCGGGGCCTGGCTGCGGAAAGTGGCCGGACTCATCAAATCAGCTCTGTTGCGGTTCAATGAACTGCCGGCGGCCAGAAGTGCCGACGTCGTTCTGATTCAGCGTGAAGCGATGATTTTCGGCCCGCCGTTAATCGAGTGGCTCACGACGCGCGCCGCGAAGCGTCCGATGGTGCTCGATTTGGACGACGCCACTTACGTCTCATATACTAGTCCGACTTACGGCGGCGCCGGTTCCGCTTTGAAGTGGTTCGGCAAGACGGACGATTTGATTAAGTGGGCCGCGATCGTAACTTGCGGCAACCGCTCGATTGCCGAATACGTGGAAACTAAGGGAGCGCGCGCCCGGATCATTCCGACCGTGGTTGACACGGCAATTTTTCAGCCGGCGCCGCGCCGCGACGACGATCCAGTAGTGCTCGGATGGATCGGGACGCATTCAACTTTTCCGTATCTGAAATCGATTTTTCCGGTGTTGAGCGAGTTGGCTAAGGAGTATAGATTCCGTTTGAAGATCGTGGGAGCGGGAAGAGACGAGGTTAGCATTCCGGGGCTTGAAGTTGAGAATCTGCCGTGTCCGGAAAGTCTGGATTTAAGGCGATACAATACATGGCCGTGGGCATTCCTTACGTAGCAACGCCGGTGGGCGGCTCGGCGGAAATTGGCGAAGCCGGCACGACGCATTTCTTCGCCACGACCGTTGACGAGTGGCGGCAAGCGTTAGAGACACTGCTTTCCGACGGTGAGCGGCGACGAAGCATGGGCGCCGCGGGGCGGCGTCACGCCGTTGAGCATTACGAACTGCGGGCGCAGGCCGACAAGCTCGCGGAAGCGTTACGTGAAGCCGCGAAACCGGCGTGAGTGAGCCAGGAACGAATGCATCGAACCAGTAAATTCAAGCTGCTTGTGCTCGCTTGCGTGGCGCTGCTCCCATCATTTCTGAAGCGCCCGTGTTACCGGTTTTTCTTTGGATACCGAGTGGGAAAGCGGGTGCGAATCGGACTCAGCATTCTTGAGGCCGGTGTGTGTGAGATCGGCGACGACTCGCAGATCGGACACCTGAACGTAGTGATCGGAGTGAAGAAGGTGACGCTGGGAGATCACGTGCGAATCGGACACTTAAACATCATCCGTGGCGGCGATGAGGTGAACCTGGCCCGCTACTCTGAGCTGCTGCGGCTAAATGAAATCAACTCTATTCGCGAACCCGAGGTCGTAAATCCGGTTGATCCACGCTTTTCTCTGGGCGCCGGGAGCATCGTCACCACGGGGCACAAGATTGACTTTACGGATCGCGTCGAGATTGGCCGGCGAGCGATCATCGGCGGGCGCAACTCTTCGCTGTGGACACACAATCGGCAGCGCACGCTACCCGTCAGCATCGGCGACTTTGCTTATGTGGGATCCGAAGTCCGGGTGGCCCCGGGAGGTTGCATCCCGTCGCGATGCATCATCGGGATTGGCGCCGTGATTACCGGGAAGATCGAGGCGGAAGGCTGGCTCATCGCCGGGGTTCCCGCGAAGCCAATCAAGGAACTGAGCGCTGACGATAGATTTCTGATCGAGCGAAAGACGCGTCCCGATTTACCGGACGATGTATAGATCAAGAGAGGAATAAGGCTTGAACGGTGTACTAACACTTCTCGCCCTCGCGATGTTCGCGGCCGTTCTGGTGGTGGCTCCCGCCGACGGTGGGCTGGCGACGCTGGTTACATTGCCCTTGGCCGCTGTGGTCGGCTTCATGGTTTATTGGATCAAGGACGACCGCAAGTTCCTGCTTCGCCTGTTCGTCGCCGCGCTCCTGGTCCGGGTGTTGCTGGGCACGTTGATTTACACCTTTCACTTGCAGGAGTTTTTCGGCGGCGATGCTTTTACCTACGACTTCTTCGGAGATGCTCTGTTGCGAAGCTGGGCTGGCGATAAGTACTACCAGGGCATGGTCGATCTGTTTACCGGCGGCGGCAGGTCCAGCGGCTGGGGAATGATCTACATGGTCGCCGTGATCTACAAAGTGATCGGTCGAAACATGCTCGCAATTCAGTATGTTAATGCCGTTCTGGGCGCGGCCACAGTACCAGTTGCCTACCTGATCGGGCTGGAGATTTTTCCCAACAAGAGGACGGCGCGGACCTGTGCTCTACTTTCGGCGTTCTTCCCGTCGCTGGTGTTGTGGTCTGCTCAGGGCTTGAAGGACGGCCCGATCGTGTTTCTCCTGACGGTGTCGATGCTGGCAACCTTAAAGCTCGGAAACCGACTAAGCGTGAAATACATGGTGGCCCTCGCCCTGGCCCTCTGCGCTCTCATTACGCTCCGCTTCTATGTTTTCTACATTGTGGTCATAGCCGTTACCGCGGCTTTTGTCTTGGGACGGCGTCCGCTTTCAGCGAAGTCTTTCGCCCGCCAGTTCATTATCATGATCACAATTGGCGTAGTGCTCGGATACTTTGGAGTGAGCCGCTATGCGTCGGCGCAGTTCGAGACCTTCGGCAGCCTTCGGAATCTACAGGTAATGCGGCAGGATGCAGCCAGATCGGCCCAGTCCGGGTTCGGTGAAGACGTTGACGTGTCGACGCCTGCGGGTGCCCTGGGTGCTATTCCGCTTGGGTTCAGCTATTTGCTCTTCGCGCCGTTCCCCTGGCAGTTTGGTTCACTGCGGGCGCTGATTACCTTGCCGGAAATGATCGTGTGGTGGTGTTGCATTCCGTTACTCGTGATGGGGTTGTGGTTCACGATAAAACATCGAGCAAGACAGGTGGCGCCGATTCTCATCTTCACTGTGCTGCTTACTCTTACGTACTCTGTGCTTCAGGGAAACGTGGGTACTGCGTATCGTCAGCGCGCGCAACTCTTGATCTTTTATTTTGTTTTCGTGGCAGTGGGTTTCGTGCTGATGAAAGAAAAGGGAGAAGAAAAAACGCGGAAGCGAAAGGAAGAGAAAGAGAAACGGTCCCGGCCGCGATAGCGGCGGGAGAGGGCCGATGCCGATTAAACCCCGGCTGAAGGACCCCGAACAGGCAGGTTAGAAACCGGCTGCTTCTTTAAATATCCTGGCCAGCGCGCCGGTGTTCTTTCTAACCGAATAGCCCTCTTCGACAAGTTGTCTGCCCGCACTGCCCAGGCTGGCCGCGCGCTTTCGATCACAAAACAAGAGTCGCAACGCTTCGTACCAATCGTTGGCCATAACTGCAGCCAGTCCGACATCCGCCTGTTGGAGAACGTTTTTATTAGCGCCGATCGGGCTGACCACGACGGGGATGCCCACAGCCATATAGACGATCATCTTGAAAGCGCATTTCCCCAGCGACCATTCAGTATCTGGCAAGGGCATCAGCCCGACGTTCATCCGCTGAACTAACTGAACCTCGCGCGCGCTCGACCAGCGCTCAAAACTCCATTGAGCCGGCGGGATTTTCTTGAGTGAGGGTCTGCGATCGCAAACGACCAGCAGTTTCGCTTCAGGATGCTGTGCCAGGAAATCGGCCAGAGGCTCTTCCAAACTTTCCAGACTTGGGAGGTTTGACGACGTACCGGTCCAGCCGATTACCCAGCTATCGTCTTCCGGCTTCGGCCCTGGTTGCCACCGATCAGTATCTATCGACGTTGGCACAACCCAGGCTCTGGCTCCCACCGATCGGTAATGCTCAGCCAAAAACTCGTTGCCGGCGATCACGCCGTAGCTCTTAGTCGCTATCTCTTCAGAGAAACCTGGATCACCGGTTAACCAGATGGCATCGTCCACATCAAACAATTGTTTGCTGCCGGCCCGGCGCTCGAGCGTGAATCTGCGCGGGACCAGTTCCCGCTCCAGCCAGGTGATGTCACTCGTTCTCGCAGCAAGCAATCCGGGAACCCGAGCCGCGGTCTTGGCGGAGTTCAGCAGGAATCGAATTGGCGGAGAGATGTTCGGCGTGTATTTTCTGAGCCGGAGCGGATACTCGGAAACCTGGATTCCGAGATTAGCCAGCGGCTCGATAAACTGCCGGACCCGGAACCGGCTGGAGGGAACATTCCTTCCCGATGTGAGGGCCGTGACTTTGATCATTATCCTGGCAAAGCCATGATTGCGGTTGCTTCTTTCATCCACCGAAGCCGGAAACCCTGGGTCGATGGACCTGGCCCCTTTTGATCCGATTCTGATTGACAGATTAGCACTATAGCACGTCACAACTGACAACAAATTCGACGAAAATTGCGATGAATAGTGTGGCCGACGGATTACGCGTCTGGTCCGGTCGAAACCCGAGTTCATATTAATAGGGCTTGAATCTATTCTCGTGATCGGTTAAGTTCATCAACCTTCTGGGAAAGATCCAGCAAATGACTCTTTTGCCAGGCCACAAATCGCGCCTGAGACGCGCGCCGTCACCACGCCCCTTGCCTAACGAGCCGATTGGCTCGAAGTCCAGCTCAACCAGGATAAGACTTGTTCATATAATTAACGACGTCTCGATCGGCGGGGCTGAGATGATGCTCTATAAGCTGCTCTCTCAGGTGAACCGAGAGCGCTTTGACCCAATCGTCGTCGCCCTTAGAAACCGCGGGCAATTACATCGCCGCATCGAAGCTCTGGATGTACCGGTGTACAACGTAGCGATGCGTTTGGGAGTACCGACCCCCACGTCATGTTGGCGCCTGATTCGGCTGATGCGTCGACTGAAGCCGGACTTAATCCAGGGCTGGATGTATCACGGCAGTTTGGCTGCGCTGGTCGGAGGGGCGTTTGCTGGTCGTTCAGTGCCGGTGGTTTGGAACATTCGCCAATCACTCAACGGGTTCAATTACGAAAAGCGCGCGACTGCGGCGATCATCAGGTTCCTGGCGCACTTATCAAAGAGGCCCGCCAAGATTATCTACAACTCCAGAATCGCGGCCGCGCAACATGGAGCCATTGGCTATGAGCTGCAGGACAGCCTGGTCATCCCCAACGGCTTCATGACGAGCTTGTTCACTCCTTCCCAGGAAGCTCGCAACAGCGTTCGGGTAGAGTTGGGCATCCCTGACGAAACGCTCCTGATTGGCCTCGTCAGTCGTTATCACCCCGTGAAAGATCACGCTAACTTTTTGCACGCCGCCGGGCTTTTACTCAAGACACATCCGGATGTGCAATTTGTCCTTTGCGGCGACGGAGTCAATTGGGTTAATCCATCTTTGTGCAAGCTGATTGATGACTTGAAGCTAACTGAGCGCGTGCATCTGCTGGACCAACGTCAGGACATGCCGCGAGTCACCGCGGCGCTTGATATTGCGACTTCCTCATCGTGCGCCGAAAGCTTTCCCAACGTCATCGGTGAAGCAATGTCCTGCGGCGTTCCCTGCGTGGTGACGGACGTGAGCGACCTGTTGTGGATTGTTGGCGAAACCGGACGCGTGGTGCCGCCCAGAAATGCGCAGGCGCTCGCCGGCGCCATGCAGGAACTGGTCGAACTTGGACCTGGGGGCCGCGAAAAATTGGGAAGAGCGGCACGCGAGCGAGTGTTGAAGCACTTCCCGCTCAAAGATATCGACTCGGCTTACGAGGCTCTGTATGAAGACGTTTTAGGCCGGCACCCGATGCCGGCTTCTTCCAACGTTCGTTATCATGAGTTTACTGAGCATGCCTCGAGTACCAGTACCGCCCGGGAGGAAGCGATCCAAAGTTCCTCAAAAGCCAGAAGATCCTCCATGAGGTTCGAGTAGTCGGTTGCCGCTTCGACCTCGAAGGATTCGCGTCTATCCTCACGCCAGTTATGTCACACGAATCTATTCGTCCAGAAGACGGACGCGGCTCGGCTGAACTTGATAAGCAGATGACCGCCACCTCGCGGCATCTTTCCGACGACCCTACGTCCCCCCTGGTTTCCATCTGCATTCCCACCTTCAACGCGGCCCGTTGGATTCAGGTCTGTCTTGAATCAGCGCTGGCCCAAACCTATCCGCGTTTGGAACTGTTGATTATCGATGACGGGTCGACCGATGAAACGGTTGAATTGATCCGCTCGGTTGACGACGAACGGATCCGGCTGCTGGCTAATGAGCAGAATATAGGCCTGGCGCATAACTGGAATAAGTGTATAGAAATGTCGCGCGGGAATTTCATCAAGTTTCTCTTCCACGATGACATCTTGTATCCGGAGTGCGTCGAACGGATGATGAGGTTGCTCCTTTCAAACGAGAGTGTCGGCCTGGTTTTTTCGCCCCGCGACGTCATTGTGGAAGGGGATCCTGAAGCAGAGCTGACAAAGATTTGGTTGCAGAACTGCACCACTCTCCACACCAGGTTTCGCGCCATCGAACCCGTCAATTCTGGAAGAGATTTGTTTACTCAGTATCTGGATCGCGGATTTCGGGGCAATTGGATTGGCGAGCCGTCGTCGGTGCTCATCAGAAAAGAGTGCTTCACCCGATTAGGATTGTTCAATCCTAACCTGTATCAGGTGTGTGACATAGAGATGTGGCTCAGGATCATGTGGTCCTATGATATTGGGTTTCTACCTGAGAAGCTCACCGCGTTTCGGTTTCACTCGGATTCAACTTCGTTCCAGAACATCGCTAGTCGCCGGAACTTTTTGGATCAGTTATGGCTGTTGGAAAGCCTGTCGAACTGTAACTCAATCATGTCGGCGCATCCCGAAATCGAGTGGATCCGCGCCCTTGAGCTGTTACGCTTAGCCAAAGCCTTCTTGTTGCACCCGTTGGCCATCGGGCGTTGGCTGCGAACGGATCAATTGGCGAGGCGGGGAATTCGGTACTTGCCAAAGTGGATTAAGGCCGCTACAGCCTATTCCGCGCGCAAGCTATTCCGGCTGGGGGACCGCGCTCGATGATTTTCTTCCGAAGAGGTACGGCACGCCGCCCGCGCCGAGGACGACGATCAATATCCAGAACGAGTAGCGCAGTCGGTATAAGGCGCCGATATTATTGACTACCAGACCCAGCGCAATCACTCCTATTGCCAAGATGGTGAAAAGAAGCCAGGCTGCTAATTCCCTGCGCGCGCGCCAGAGTCCGGCCAAAGCGAAACATTCAATCGCGTAAGTTACCAGAGTTTCCAGGCCGGAAAGAATTCTGCCACTGATACCAACTTCCGTGCCCGAGTTCAGCCACATGTTTGGAAATGGTGCGAAGAATCCAATGACGGCCGCGCGTGGCAGGTAGCGAATGATATCCGCGCGTCTTTCGAGGCGCACCTCAGGATCTATTACGGATCCCCACGGCGTGCTCCGCTCCGGGTCAGCGGCTTCCAGGCCAAACCCGGCGCGACGTATTCCAATCTGCTCCCCAATGGGAAGTGCCTGGATTTGTTCGGGAAGGACTCGTCGTCTGGCCTTGGTGTGCTGTTGATTTCGAAATGCCGACTGAAAGTGAGGGGTGATTACAAAGGCCGCGATCATGATCGCCGCCAGGCCAACATTGCCGATCAGAACGCGCCGCTCACGCACTAGTCGAGCAAGCAGAAACACACCGAACAATCCAACCATGGCGCCAGTCAGGTCCCACATCGGCAGGCGGACAATTCTGATCATGACGATCGACAGCGCCGCCGCGATTCCCACCAGCACACCACGATGCCAGGGATAGTTACGCTTCAGACCTCGGGTCATGGCCAGAAACAGAGCCAGGACGGCTACGAGCAACAGCGGGTCCCTCAGCAACTGCATGGTGTGTAGCAACAAGGAAGGCCATAGGGCGACGATTGTTGCGGCCATCAAGCCCGCCCGATAATCAAAGACTTCCTTTCCTAGTTTAAAGACGAGCGTCAGGATTGCCAGATAGTAAACCAGATTCAGAGGTTCGATCGCGAGAACGCTAAAGCCCATCCAGCGAGAAACAGCGGCCACCGGGAGTGAGTAAAGACGAACGTGCAATTGCGTGGGCCAGGTGGCCCAGGTCACCGGACCACTGTTCTTTAGCACCTCAACCAGGTCAGCCACTTCTTCCTGGTACGGGAAACAATCGGAGGCAAATTCGCCGAGTCCGTTGGCGCGAAACTGCGCCGGCATTAGCTGATACCTGCCCACGGTGAGAATTGCTGCGGCGACCGAAATGTGCAACAGAGCGGCGGCTCCCAGGAAAAGAACTGGGCGCGACTTTAGGGTACCCTTGAGTTTCCGGATCGTTTTCTTCACCGAGAACCAACTGCATCTTGGACATGGCCGCGAGCGTCCGCTAATATTAAGGCCTGTTCCAGCGGAAAGTCATGCAGAGGCAGCGCAGAAGCGCAAGACTTATCCTTCGGGGCGCGCCTTAATTATCAAGAAAACAAAGTGTGTGGCATAGCAGGCATTGTTCGCGCTGACGGCGGTCCGGTCGACCGCGAGTTGCTCGCGCGCATGAACGCGGCGATTCGGCACCGCGGGCCGGACGACGATGGTTTTTATTTCGGCGACGGCGTCGGACTGGCGATGCGCCGGCTCTCAATCATCGACCTCGCGCACGGCCAGCAACCGATTCACAATCAGGACCAGACTGCCTGGATTGTTTTCAACGGCGAAATTTACAACTACCGCGAGCTGCGCGCGCAACTGGAGAGTCTCGGCCACAAGTTTTACACCGACAGCGACACTGAAGCGATCATACACGCCTATGACCAGTACGGGACAGACTGTCCAAAGTATCTGCGCGGCATGTTCGCGTTTGCAATTTGGGACGAGCGAACCAAGTCGCTTTTTCTGGCGCGCGATCGCGTCGGCAAGAAGCCTCTGCTTTACGCGCAAGTGAACGGCCATTTGGTTTTTGGTTCTGAATTCAGCGCCCTGCTCGAACATCCAGCCGTCAGCCGCGACGTCGACTTTGAAGCGCTTCACTATTATCTCGCGTTCATTTGCGTGCCCGCGCCACTGACGGCTTATCGCGCGATTCGCAAGCTTGAGCCAGGCCATTCGCTACTGTGGCGAAATGGCGAAATCAAGGTTGAGCGTTACTGGCAACTCGATTTTTCAAAGAAGGTCGATGTCAACGAAGCGGAAGCCGGCGAACGCGTGGTTGAGTTGCTGCGCGAAGCCGTACGCGTGCGCTTAATGTCGGAAGTACCGCTGGGCGCATTTCTTTCCGGCGGCATCGATTCCAGCGCCGTTGTGGCCTTGATGGCCCAGGAGTCGTCTGAGCAGGTCAAGACTTTTTCGATCGGATTTGACGAGCAGGATTTCAGCGAACTGCATCACGCGCGGCGCGTCGCCGAGCACGTCGGCGCCGATCATCACGAGTTTATCGTCCGGCCGAATGCCATGGAAATTCTGCCGACGCTGGTCGAACACTACGGCGAGCCGTTCGCGGATTCGTCGGCGATTCCCAGTTATTACGTCTCGCGCGAAACTCGTAAGTACGTAACGGTGGCGCTGAATGGCGATGGCGGCGATGAATGCTTCGCCGGCTATCAGCGCTATGCGGCCATGAGTATCGCGCAGAAGTATGGCGCGCTGCCGGGGGCGGGCGCGATTGCCCGGATCTCGCAAGCGTTTCCGGGCTTTGAAGACCGGCCCCGGATATTGCGCCGCGCAAAGCGCTTCCTTACCGCTGCTTCCCAACCGGCGGTCGAGCGCTATCTGCGCTGGATCAGCGCGTTCGACGAGGACGCCCGGCGCAATTTGTATTCTGATGACTTCGGGCATGAGACTTCGCAATACCGCACGGCCAGCATCATCGAACCGTGGTTTGCCCAAGCAAACGGCGCGGGCATCGTTGACGCTGCGCTGCTGGCGGATACGATGACATACCTGCCGAACGATCTGCTGGTCAAAATGGACATTGCCAGCATGGCCGTGTCGCTGGAGGCGCGCTCGCCGTTTCTCGATCATCATGTGATGGAATATGCTGCCAGCTTGCCGGAGAACTTGAAGCTGCGCGGCCTGACGACGAAGTATTTGCTGAAGCGGGTGCTCAGAACATTAGTGCCCGAAGAAAACTTGACGCGCAGCAAAATGGGTTTCGGCGTGCCGATCGGTTACTGGTTTCGCGGCGCGATGCAGCCGTTCTTGCGCGAGACATTGCTCTCTGACAAAGCGCTTTCGCGGGGCTTGTTCAAGCCTGAGGCCGTGCGCAGCTTTGTCAATCGGCATGTTGACGCGAAAGCTGATCATTCGCAGCGGCTGTGGTCGCTTTTGATGCTTGAATTGTGGTTCGAAAGATTCATCGACTGAGGAGGTTCTCGATTGAAAGGCGTCGTTCTTGCAGGAGGTTTAGGTTCGCGGCTGCGGCCGCTGACGGCGGTGACAAACAAACACCTGCTGCCGGTCTACAATCAGCCGATGATCTTTTATCCGATTCAGACGCTGGTCAACGCCGGTATTACCGACATCATGATCGTCACCGGCGGAAACTCAGCGGGTGACTTCCTGAAACTCCTGGGCAATGGAAAAGCTTTCGGGCTGAAGCATCTCAACTACACATATCAGGAAGGCGAAGGTGGAATTGCCGCGGCGCTCTCGCTGGTTGAGCACTTCGCCGCCGGCGAACCGGTTTGCGTGGTGCTCGGCGACAATATCATTCAGGGAAATATTCGCGCGGCCGTCGATACGTATTGCGAGCAAGGCCAGGGCGCGAAGATTCTTTTGAAGAAAGTTACTGACCCGCAACGCTTTGGTGTTCCGCAGCTCGATGGCCAGCGGGTTGTGAAGATCGAAGAGAAGCCGGCCGAGCCAAAGTCCGAATACGCGGTAATCGGAATCTATATGTACGACCAGCGCGTGTTTGAAATCATTCGCGTTTTGAAGCCGTCGGGACGCGGCGAATTGGAGATTACCGACGTGAACAACGCTTATATTGAGCGGGGCGAGATGACCTGGGACGTGCTGGAGGGTTGGTGGAGCGACGCGGGCACTTTTGAAAGCCTGCTGCACGCTTCAAATCTCGTCGCCGAGACCGGCGCCAACAATTTGGAGCTTGAAAATGCAGCAGAGGCCGGCGCTAATGCCTGAGTTTCAGATCGGCGAGATCAAAGACGTGTTGGTGCGCGAACTGCGCAAGTTCGACGATCGGCGCGGCTGGCTGACGGAATTGTTTCGTCATGACGAACTTGCCGCCGAGTTTTTCCCGGCCATGGCCTACATCTCCTCGACCCGACCGGGAGTCGCGCGCGGGCCGCACGAACACGTCGATCAAGCTGACCTGTTTTGCTTCATCGGCCCTTCGAATTTCAAACTTCGCATGTGGGACAACCGGCCCGATTCGCCGACGTTCCGGAAGGTGATGACGATTGTCGTCGGGGCGGATAATCCCACCGCCGTGGTAGTCCCCAAAGGTGTCGTCCACGCGTATCAAAATGCCGGCACCGTTGACGGCATCGTGATCAACTGCCCGAACCGCCTCTACATGGGCGAGCAGCGGCGCGAACCAATTGACGAGATTCGACACGAAGACGATCCGGAAACGATCTTTCGGATGGACGATTAAGCCATTGCCGATTTTCGATTTCCACTTTCCAATTTGAAATCAAGAGTAGATTGCGAAGCCTGAGACGCCAGGCATTAGCAGTTGGCAAATTAGCAATTGGCAATTGGAAATGAGCAATCGGCAATGAAGATCCTTCGCATCATCGCTCGCCTCAACGTCGGTGGACCGGCGCGTCACGTGGTCTGGCTGGCCCACGGAATGAAATCCGCTGGTTATGAAACTCTGCTGGTCGCCGGAGTCGTGCCGCCGGGTGAAGACGACATGAGTTACGCCGCGGCTGCCGCCGGAATTGCGCCGCTAATCATTCCGGACATGAGTCGCGAGATCTCGCTCCGGGATGCCTTCACCACCTGGAAACTTTTCCGTTTGATGCGGCGCGAGCGGCCGGCCATCGTGCACACGCACACGGCCAAAGCCGGCACGGTCGGACGGGTCGCGGGATTAATGTATCGCTGGCTTACGCCCGCGACGCTGATCGGAAGGCCGCGCGCATGCCGCTTCGTGCACACGTATCACGGCCACGTCTTTCATAGCTACTACGGCCGGGTGAAGACACGCCTGTTTCTCGGCATTGAGAGACTGCTGGCCAGACTGGCCACGGATCGCATCGTCGTCGTCAGCACTCAACAGCTCAACGAGATCAACGAGACGTTTCGAGTCGGACAGCGGAAGCAGTTCGCGGTGATTCCGCTGGGCATCGACACCAACGCGTTCGCCGATTGGCAGGAGCGACGACCGCGACTGCGGGCGGAGCTTAAAGTTTCTGACAGCGAATTGCTGGTTGGCATCGTCGGGCGTTTGACCGAAGTCAAGAATCACGCGCTGTTTTTGCGGGCCGCGGCCGCGTGCCGGGCTCTGGTGAAAACGCGCCGCGTGCGCTTTGTGATCATAGGTGACGGAAAGCTGCGCTCTGCGCTCGAAGCGGAAGCGAAGTCGCTTTTGCCGGTCGATGATGTCGTGTTTCTTGGCACGCGGAACGATCCAGAGAATTTCTATCCGGGGCTCGATATTGTAGCCCTCACCAGCTTGAACGAGGGCACGCCGTTGACTCTGATCGAAGCGATGGCAAATGCGCGTCCGGTAATCGCAACTGAGGTGGGCGGCGTCGTCGATCTGTTAGGGCCAACCGTCTCGACCGGTAATGCGGAACCGCGCTATGCAATCTGCGAACGCGGATTACTGGCAAAAAGCGGAGACGCAGAAGGCCTGGCGCGCGGGCTGGCCCGGTTGATAGAGGACGAATCGCTGCGGATTGATTTGGGTGTGAAGGGCCGAGATTTTGTCTTGCGAAATTATGCAAAGGAACGCTTGTTGGCGGACATGACACAGTTGTACAGCCAACTCATTGCTACGGACCCCGCAGCCAGCGAAGGCGCAACCGCTGGCGCGGAACCTGCCGCCGGCGATTACCGTGCTAGACTTACGCCTCGCGTTTGATGACATCGTTTGAAGGGGGTTTGGAGTTTGCGAGTTCTGATCACGGGAGGAGCGGGTTTCATCGGTTCTCACCTTTCCGACGCGTATCTTGAACGCGGCGACGAAGTCTTTATTGTCGACGACCTTTCGACCGGCAGCTTTAGTAACATTCAGCATCTGAAAGATCACCCACGCTTTCACTACAAGATCGACAGCGTTCACAACCGCCCGGTCACCGCCGAGCTGGTCGATCAATGCGACGTGATCTTTCATCTGGCGGCAGCCGTGGGCGTCAAGCTAATCGTTGAAAGTCCCGTGCGCACCATCGAGACAAATGTCCATGGAACCGAAGTCGTGCTCTCTTTGGCCAGCAAGAAGAAGAAAAAAGTTCTGGTCGCCTCAACCTCGGAAGTCTACGGGCTGAGCACTGAGGTTCCGTTTCGAGAGGACGGCAATCTGGTCATGGGCGCGACGACGAAAGGTCGTTGGAGCTACGCGTGCTCGAAAGCGATCGACGAGTTTCTCGCCCTGGCATACTGGCGCGAAAAGAAATTGCCGACCGTGATCGTGCGGCTCTTTAACACGGTCGGACCACGCCAAACCGGCCAGTACGGAATGGTGATCCCAACTTTTGTGAAGCAGGCGCTCTCAGGCCGGCCCATTACCGTGTACGGCAGCGGCGAACAGTCGCGATGTTTCTGTTATGTGGGGGACGTGGTTGGCGCGTTGATGAAATTGATGGACGATGAAAGCGCGGTTGGCGAGGTTTTCAACGTTGGCTCGAATCAGGAGATCACCATCCTTGACCTGGCCCGGAAAGTTAAAGAGCTGACGAATTCCAAGTCGGAAATCACGTTCGTCCCATACGACGAAGCTTACGAGGAAGGTTTCGAAGACATGCCCCGGCGCATTCCTGATATCTCGAAAGTGAATGGTCGGGTTGGCTTTCAGCCGGAAAAATCACTCGACGGAATTCTCGACAGCGTGATCGAATTTCACAGCGAACAAATGTCCGTCGGCCGCGGCTAGGGTTTCAACGCGCCAGCGCCTGCTTGTTGCTGCTGTTCTTACCGGCCTTGATGATGCTGCGCCTGCGCCTCCTGACCGCTGATCTCACCCCAAGCAGACCCTTATGGCGACTATTGATTAGAGCAATCAAGCTCTGATGATGGTTGAAGCCCAGAAGTCGCGCAGCCTTGGTTACGGCGCCGCCGGTGTCCCGGAGGGCGCGCGAGATGATCGCCTTTTCATAGTCGAGCACCTCCTGCTTGAACGAAAAGCCGTCCCAGCTCCTTCCGTCCGCACTCACGTCCAAGTCGACATCTCTATCGTCGGCCATCTTCAGAGTGCCGATCACCTTTTGCGCGCATGAGATTAATCGTTTTGTCGCCGCTGGGTCCTGCGAAGCCTCCAACAGATCCAGGGCCGCCTTGTAATTCGAAACCACTTCGTCAACCGAGATCTGTGGGCCAAGCTCTTCGATGGTGCTGAGGTGGGTCCGGCCGGCGCTTTCAAGATCGCCCGACGTTTGAGCGACTTCGATCGCGCGTTGCAGCGCAGCTTTCGCCCGCGCAATCTTGCCCATGCGCGCCAGCACAGTCCCGTGCGTCGTCAGCGCTTCCGCCAGCAAAGACTGCTCGCCGCCACGCTCGAGCGTTTTCACGGCAGCTTGCGCGAATCGCTCGGCTTCGTCGAGACGATCTTCGGCTAGTAACACGCGCGCACGCGTCTCGTCGACCTGGGATGCCGTGCCATTGTCACCAACTTCGGCACACACTCGCCGCGCCCGATCGAGATGAAGATACGCGTCTTGAAATCTGTTGATGGTGAAGAACAAATAGCCAAGATTGTTTTCAACGCGGGCACAATAACGGGCATGGCCGGCTCGATCAAAGTGATAGCTGGCGGCGGCATATTCGATTAGTGCCCGGTCGGTGTAGTCACTACGATTCTCGGCCAATCCAAGCCTTCTGAACAAGAGTGCGAACTCATTGTGGAAAGCCCCTTTCAGAGCATCGTCGTTACTCTGCTCAACCAAAGACTCCGCTTCTTTATAGAAGCGCAATGCCTCACTCAGTCGCTGTGAGTCTGCTTCCACCAAGCCAGCCCGAATGAGGGAGATTGCTCGTAGCTCGCTAGTGTCATTTTTCAAGAGACTGAGCGCGGCCGCAATATTGATTCGCGCCTCGTCAAAGGATCCTTCGCGCCAATAACAGAGCGCGAGATCAGCATGCGCCTCAGCAATTCCCTCAGACTGCCCGGACTCTTCGAAGATCCGAATGCTTTGAGTGATTAAGTTCTTGGCCGTCTCCTGACTACCCCCGGTTTGATGCGCGCTGCCCAACCAGCCCGCCAGCGAGCCAATTCGGAGTAGGACCTGAGCCTCCGCTGCGCGGTCGAGTCCCTTTACCATGGGCGGCCCCTCGCGCTCTGGCCAGAATTCGCTCAAGGCCTCGTACGCTGCCTCGTACTCCCCCGCTTTCTCAAGCTGCTTCGCAACTTGGCAGGAGCGCTGAGCGCGCTCTGAAGGCGAAAGGGATTGATCAGCCGATTGACCGACTGCTAGAGTAGTTAACTTCATGGAATGCATACCTTTCTGTATAGTAGATAAGAATTTTGCGGCAGTTAAGTCTGTATCCGTTCGGACACGCTCAGCGAAGGTCTGCTGAAGGACGCTTAAGTTCTTGCTGAGCGGTTCGCTAATTCAACTCAAACAGCTAGTCCACTAACAGGAGAAAGCATGAAAACACTTCGTAAACTAACCAGCGTCCTCGTGTTGACGCTCATGCTCGGCCTTCCCGCCTTCTCGGACGAAACGCAACCTTGTGTGCCCGGCGAAACCCATACCCCTCCATGCACTGGAACGGCAATGGACGACATGGATGATCCGTCTACCCCGTCGACCGCGATGGCGGCTGACGAAACGTTTACCGAAATTGCGACAGAAGTGCTGAAAAGCATGCTGTGGATCTTTTAATAGACCGCTAACCTATCAAAAACAAACCGGAACGGCCAGTGAAGGCGTCACTGACGGGATGCTCTTGGTGTGCGCGCATGTCGAGGTCCGCCCTGGGGCTTCGAGCACCCGACGAGGAGACCCTCACGGCCCGTAGCTTAAACCGGACTTTGCCGGAATGCAATGCTGCGCAAGGCCTTGGGAACAACTTGAGCTTCGGGGGTTAGGCGCGGTTGCCAATCTCGCTGCTACGGTAACCCGGGTTCGGGACTAAGGCGAGGTGCGAGCCGGAGCCACAGTTGCGCACTCAAGCCGATCCGATTCTCGACTACTCGTCGTGAACAAACTCAACGAAAGTTTTATGACTTGCCTTTGGCGCGCTAATCGAATAGGTTTTTCTGGCGCTGCCTAATAACGCCGAATCGGGATGCAATTTAGAGCCTTAAACTTCATACCGCCTTTAGTGTCATTCGCTCTGGCGCTGGCATTGACGCCGTTCGTGCGCTCGTTCGCCCGGCGCGAGGGGTTTGTGGCGCGACCCAAGATCGACCGCTGGCATAAGAATGCGACAGCCACGATTGGTGGGATCGCGATTTGGCTTACGGTAATTGGCGTTTACCTCACACTGATTCCACACACGTCTTACGGTTGGGTGATCGTCGGCGCCAGCACTTTCCTGTTTCTCGTGGGACTGATCGATGATCTGATTCACATCAAGCCTTACCAGAAGCTGATCGGCCAGGTAATGGGCGCGGCCGTGGTCGTCTATTACGGACTGGCTCTGCCCTGGACCAGGTCTTTGCCCATCAACATGGTAATCACGATCTTCTGGCTCATCGGTATTACGAACGCGGTGAATCTGCTGGACAACATGGATGGCCTGGCGGCGGGAATCGCGTCCATTGCGTCGGTATTTCTTACGGTGAGCTTTATCGCCGGCGGCCAGCCGACCGAAGCCTTGATGTCGTCGGTGCTGGCGGCGGCACTTCTCGGTTTTCTGATTTACAACTCCAATCCCGCGACGATTTTCATGGGCGACTGCGGATCGATGTTCATTGGATTCCTGCTCGCCAGCGCCGCGTTGGTGAATGTTTCCGGAGGGCGCTCGCGCACGTTCGTGCCCGTGCTCGCGGTGCCTATTCTGGTCCTCTTCATCCCGATTTTTGATACGACCTTTGTGACTATCCTGCGCAAGCTTTCCGGTCGCGCGGCTTCGCAGGGCGGCCGCGACCACACCTCGCATCGTCTGGTGGCGCTGGGAATGTCTGAACGCCGCGCGGTTTGGTTGCTTTACGGTCTGGCGGGGCTTTCAGGGTTGCTGGCGATTACGGTGCGCTCAATCAAGGCCGACGTCAGCCTTGCCTTGATTGCCGGTTTCACTCTGGGGCTGACATTGCTCGGCGTCTATCTTGCCGGAGTCAAGGGGTATGATGAAGTGGAACAGGCCGTGGCGGCGGGCGAAAAGCCATTCGCTTTTCTGGTTGACTTCTCATACAAACGGCGCATTTTTGAAGTTCTGCTCGACATCGTCTTGATCATGCTGGCCTACTGGGCCGCTTACGCGGTCAAATTCGGACCAGTTTCGAATAGTCCGGCATGGAGGCTTTTTCTGCGAACTTTGCCGGTCCTCGTTGTGGTACGGCTGGCCGCGTTTCTTTTCTTTGGCGTCTATCGCGGCATCTGGCGTTATACGAGCATCGACGATTTGATGTCCTTTGCAAAGGCCGTGGCCGCCGGTTCGATCTTGAGCATGCTGATCATTCTTTTCAAGTTACGCTTTCAGGGTTTCTCGCGCGCGGTTTTTCTGATTGACGCTCTGGTTATGCTGATGCTGCTGGCCGGCAGCCGCATGACCTTTCGGTTATTCCGGCAGGTTCTTCCCGTCGCGAACGGCGGTGCCGGCCGCCGGGTTCTGATCTACGGAGCCGGCGACGCCGGCGAATTGCTGCTGCGGGAGCTGGTCAACAATCGCGACTTGCGCTGTTCGCCGGTTGGTTTCATGGACGACGATCCGATGAAGCAGGGCAAAGTGATCCACGGCTTTCGGGTTTTCGGCGGCAACGGCCTGCTCAAGAAAGTTATTGACCAACACCGGGTCGAGCAGGTACTCATTTCCACGCCGCGGCTTTCAGCCGAGCGCACTAGCGAGATTCAGCGCGAATGCGAAGCGCACAATATCGAAGTGAAGCGAATGTCGATCAGAATCGAGGACCTTGACGATACCCGACTGCCGCCGATCACCCGAGCCGCGCGGAACGGCGATTCATAATTCCCCCTTAATCAGACTGTGTCGAACTCCAACTCTGCGTCCGTGATCACGATCGACCTCCGGGCCCCGGCACGCCGCGCGCTGGTAATCCTGCCGGCGTTGCTGGCGATCCTGTCGGCCTGGTTTGTCGTGCGCTGGTATGTCGGCGATACGGTCGCAGAGTACGCTGCGGACAACCCGGCGAGCGCTACGGAGCTGGCCAGACTAGCAACACGTTGGGCTCCCCGCGACCCTTTCGCTCACTGGACTCTGGGAGCGCTGGAAGAGAAAGAGTTCAGCGCGAGCAACCTGGCTGATGCGGTGCATGAATACGAGATCGCCGTGACGTTATCGCCGAACGACTACCGCTATTGGATGGAACTCGGTCGCGGCCTCGAAGCCGCGGGCGATAGCGCAGGTGGCGAGCGGGCGCTCGGGCGCGCCGTCGAACTAGCACCGGCCTATTCGCTGCCGCGTTGGTATTTTGGCAATCTACTGCTACGCGAGGGAAAGGTCGACGAAGCCTTCCGGCAATTGGCGCGTGCCGGCGAAACCGATCCACAGATTCGGCAGCAGGTATTCAACCTGGCCGGGCAAGTATTTGGGGACGACGTGGAGGCGATCGCGCAGGCCGCGTGTCCCTCGGCCGCGATGCGCGTGCGACTCGCCATCTATCTGGCGGGTCGGCAGAAGTTCGCCGAGGCGGTGCGCGTCTGGTCCGGCACCCAGAATCGAAATAATGAGCGCGAGCTGGCGGAGGAACTGAAGAAACAACTGATCGATGCGAAGCAATTCCACGACGCTCTCGTAGTGATGCGCGAGCTCGAGCCGGACACCGGCAAGCTTCCGGTGCCGGAACAGTTCATAAACGGCGGATTCGAAGCCGGCACGACGTTGACCAGCTCAGATAGTTTTGGCTGGTCGATCGCTGCCGGGCCTCAGGCGCAGATGACCATCGATGCGCAGGCGCACAGCGGCCACGCCAGTTTGCGGATAGTTTTTCGAGCACCGACCAAACTCGACGTCATCCACGTATCGCAGGCCGTCGCGGTTGAGCCCAACACGCAGTACCATTTTGAGTGTTGGGCCCGCACCAGCGATTTGACCACCGGACGCCCGCCGCTGATCACTATCCTCAGCGCCACGGACAATGCCCCGCTGGCCAGCTCGCCGCCGTTGCCAACAGGAACGAATGATTGGCAGCGAATCGCGCTCGATTTCAAAACAAAGCCGAACAGCGATGGAGTGATCGTGAAACTTACTCGCCAACCCTGCGACGACGCTTCTGTCTGTCCCATCTTTGGCACGGTCTGGTATGACGACTTCAATTTACAACGCAGCAGCGGCTCAGCCGGTTCGCGCCGAACCACAGCCAGTGGAAAGCGCGAAGGAAACCGTAACTAAGCGCCGGCATACGATCGCCAGCCGCTTGGTCTTCCTGACGCTTTGCACCGGGCTGGTGCTAACGACGCTCTTCTACGGAACTGTTCACTACTGGGCACTGGCGGGCTTTTCGCTGAGCGCCGCCGGTATCGTTTGTCTCTGGACGTTGGATGGACTGGTTCTGCGGTCTACCAGACTCAGCCTCAATGGTCTGCAGTGGCCGATACTGGGAATGATCGTCCTCGGCCTGGTTCAACTGCTCCCGGTGCGCGCGCTGGACAATGCCGGGTTAGCGCTCTCTCCGTCGCGAACGCTCTCGCTCGATCCTTACGCCACGCGTCTGGTCATCGTGCAGGTGGCGTCGTTGTTCGTCTACTTCGCGGCCACGCTCATTTTTACTGATACGCCGCGGCGGCTGCGGACGCTGGTTAGAACGATCACGATCTTTGGTTTTTTGCTGGCGATGTTTGGCCTGACACAGTCGTTGACTACCGATGGAACGCGAGTCTATTGGTTCCGGCAGCTGACGCAGAGCACGGCCTTTGGACCTTTCATCAACCGGCATCACTTTGCCGGCTACATGGAAATGACGATCGCTTTGCCTTTGGGCTTGCTCTTTACCGGAGCGGTTGAGAAGCCGAAGCGCATCCTCTACGCGTTTGTCGCGACGCTGATGGGCGTGGCGCTGCTCATGACCAACTCGCGCGGCGGAGTTATCAGTCTCGGAGCAGAGATCCTTTTCCTGGCTGTGGTTGGCACGACCGCGCGCACTCGTCACGGCCAGCGCCTGCCGCGCGGTGAACGCGCGCGCGCGGCGATGGTGCGCGCCGGGATGGCGTTCGCGCTCATCGTGGTGCTGATTGGCGGCGCGCTCGCGTTTGGAGGGTCCGACATCTTCACGCGCTTGCTGGGAACCCCGACTGCCTCCGATCCGACTACGGGCCGCGCGCATTTTTGGAGCGTGGCGCTCGAAGTGATCAAGGCATATCCAATCACCGGATCAGGACTAGGTTCGTTCGGCGTCATCTACACGCGTTACGATTCCCGCAACGGATTATTTCGTTTGGAGCAGGCACACAACGATTATTTGCAGGCCCTTTCGGACGGCGGTATTGTCGGCGCCGCGCTGGGTCTGTGGTTCATCCTGGTTCTGTTTCGCCGGGGCTTTGCGCTCCGTGAGACTCACGATCATTTTCGGCGCGGCGTCATCACCGGCGCGTTGGCCGGATGCTTTGCGGTCCTTGTTCACAGCTTCTTCGATTTCACTTTGCACACGACGGCTAACGCGCTGCTATTCTTGATTCTGGCTGCGTTGGCAACCCAGGACAGCCGCGTAGATCAAACGTCACCGCAGCGCGGCTCACGTCGGCGATTGACCCAGTCTGACAGCACGACGACGGAACTTCCGACCAGCACAGAACCGCGAGCGATCACGGGCAGTTGAAGAGCTCAAACCGCGGACATTCCGCATTCGTCCCTTAGACCTTCCGTCCCGCTCTCGGCCCGATGAAAAACCCTTTGACAATCCTGGCGAGGCGGCGTAACGTCTCGGCGATCTAGCAGGACCTTTTGCAATTGAGGTAAAGCTAACTCCCTGAGCCTCTGTGGCCTCCCGCATACTCGCCAGTTGGTCCCAACTAGATTCCAGCTTCAGCATGGCATTTTGTCCATGCACAGGAGACGCCTGGTCCTCGACTACCGAGCAGAACTTTGAACCCAACCCATTCCCAACGACTGTTGAGAAAGAGGCACGCACATGAAAACGAACTCACATAAAACGAACAAGATCTGGATGGGTGCAGCAATCGGCTTTGCCTTGCTGCTCCTGTTTGCTGCCCCGCAGAGAGCCGTCGC
>WNFG01002616.1_pt2 | contig 34719 bp, 37 predicted proteins | sample 5400431 | NCBI WGS metagenome assembly WNFG01 (sample SAMN13153346, study PRJNA577476) | soil metagenome | isolation source: 120 cm saprolite under Douglas fir tree site 2 hole 3 replicate 2 | place: USA:California | collected 2015-04-18
CGGGGACGGGCTGGCGAGCGGGGTGGTCGGCGGGCGGGTGGGCTAGCGAGCGGCGGGGCGGGTAGCGAGCGGGGCCGGCTAGCGGGCGGGCTGGCGAGCGGCGGGACGGGCGTTCTCAGGGCCCGGCCGTCCGTCCGGCCTGCCGCGTCCGGTAGGCGGCGACATTGGTGCGATTCGCGCACGAGGTGCTGCAGAACCGCCGGGACCGGTTCTTGGACAGGTCGATGTGCACGTTGCTGCAGTCGTCCGCGGCGCACATCCGCAGCCGCTCCAGCTGCCGGGAGCGGATGACGTCGGCGAACGCCATCGCCGCCTCGACAGCCATCCGGTCGGCGAGCGGCGCGTCAGGCGGCGTGGCGTGCAGGTGGTAGTCCCAGCCGTCGTGCTTCACCAGCTGCGGCAGCGCGCTCGCCTCTCGCAGCAGCGTATTGACGAGGTCGGCGGCGTCGTCCTCACCCATCTCCCACAGTCGCTCTAGCCGCGGACGCAACCGGCGAACAGCGTCGAGCTCGGTCCGGTCGTGCGTGCGCTCCCCGGTCCACTCCCAGGCCGCGACGAAGTGGTCGAGGGCGGCCCCGTCAGGTAGCTGCTCGGTGCCGCGGCCGGTGTTGACCAAGGCAGCGGCCGCCGTCAGCGCTATCTCGGTGTCATGGGCAAAAAGCACCTTGACTCCTTTCGCGTCCCACCGGTAGTGTAACTAGCAAAAGATACTTTTGCCACTTACACACGTATCGATTCCAGGAGTGTCGCAGTGACTATCGCAGGGATCCGTGCCACCCGCCCCGCCCTGGGCGGCACTGGCCTGACTCTCGCCGTGCTGTCGGCCGCAACCTTCGGGACATCGGGAACATTCGCCTCGGCGCTGATCAATGCCGGATGGAGCCCAGCCGCCGCCGTGATCGTCCGGATCGCCTTGTCCGCGCTCGTGCTCACTGTCCCGGCTCTGCTGCAGTTGCGCGGCCGGTGGGCATTGCTGCGCCGCGGAGCGGGGAGGATGGCCGCCTACGGCCTAGTCGCGGTCGCGGGCTGCCAGCTGTTCTACTTCAACGCCATCGAGCGGATGCCGGTCGGCGTCGCGCTGCTGCTGGAGTACCTTGGCGCGGTGCTGGTGGTCGGCTGGCTCTGGCTGCGCCACGGTCAGCGGCCCAGGCGGCTTACCGTCGCCGGAGCGGTGACGGCGATCGCCGGGCTGGCGATGGTGCTCAACCTGGCCGGATCGGCCCGGCTCGACCCGATCGGGGTTATGTGGGGGCTCTTGGCCGCTGTGGGCCTCGCGATCTACTTCCTGCTCTCAGCAGCCGTCGATGAGGAGCCGCTGCCGCCCGTCGTTATGGCGTGGGGTGGGATGTGTGTTGGTGCGGCTGTCCTCGCCGCGCTTGGATGGCTCGGCGTGCTGTCCATGACCGCCACGGCCGGCAACGTCGATTTCCTCGGCCACCGGGTCAGCTGGATCGTGCCGGTGCTGGGGCTGTCACTTGTTGCGGCGGTGATCGCGTATGTCGCGGGCATCGGCGCCGCCCGCCGGCTCGGGGCCAAACTCGCCTCGTTCATCGGTATGGCCGAGGTGCTGTTCGCAGTGTTCTTCGCGTGGCTGCTGCTCGGTCAACTGCCGTCCGCCGTACAGTTCGTGGGCGGCGCATTCATCCTCGCGGGAGTCACGCTGGTGCGCCTCGACGAGCTGCACGGCACCCAGACAGACACAGCCGAAAGACCCGAAGCCCAGGTTTACGCAGCTCAGCTAGTCGACGCTGGCACCGCGAAGCATTGATCAGAATGAAGTCGGCCAGTCTGGTGGCTGTGGCTCGGGTGCACGACTGAATTGTGAGGTGCTTCGGCTTGTGCAGGTCACCTGGCTAGTCCGAGTGATGTTGTCACTCAGATACGGAGGTGCCGGGATTGATCAGCCCGGCCCGGTCGCTGGAGGCAGCCCGTGCCATGATCACGCGATAGGCGCCTAGGTTGCCAGGCCCAAAGCCCAGGCCGGCCATCACGGTACCCAGCAGCAGCAGCGCGGGCGTGCTGGCCACGATCGCGGCGACCGTCACCACAGCGCCGCCCAGCAGCCCAAGGCAACCGCCCAGCATCACCGCGGGCGGGGCGGAGTTGCGAAATACGGACGAGGTCACCGCGCCCAGGCCGGTGAGCAAGAAGGTGATGACGCCGCCCCACAGCAGGTTGTGTGAGCCGGACAACTGCGCGGCAGCGAGGGTCCCAGCGACAGGTAGAAGCCGCCCAGCGCCCACACGGCCACCAGGCAGGGTGCGGCCCGTGCGAAGGTGCCCCGGGCCGAGCGCGGCACGCTGACGTCCGGCCGCAGCGAGGCCAGGGCGCCGGGGCGCACGGTTCCCGGCTCCGGCGTCGCGGCCGCCAGGAGAATCGCGGCCAGGAAGGCACCCAGCAGCAGCCACCACACCAGGTGCGCCGGGACCGGACCGTACTGGACCAGCACGCTGGTACCCAACGCGCCCATGGCCAGACCCACCGTGCCCCCATTGCTCGTCACCAGCGGTGCCAGGCTCCCGGCCGGCCGCAGATCTAGCAGCGCGGCGCCGAGTGCGCTGGCCGCCAAGCCCACGGCTACCCCCTGCAACGCCCGGGCGGCGAACAGCGCCCCGACCCCGTGCGCCAGCAAGAACAGGATGCATGCCGCCGTATCCACGGCCAGCGCGGTGATGATCACTGGCCGGCGTCCCACATGGTCGGACAGGGAGCCGAAGATCAGCACCGTCATCAGGAGGAACAGCACGTAGACGGCGAACACGGCGGTGAGCGTGGTCGCCGAGAACCCCCACCGGGCCTGGTAGACGCGATACAACGGGGTAGGCGTGGCGGACGCGGCGAGGAACAGAACCAGCACTGCTGCCTCCAGCCAGAACGCGGCCGATCTCGCCAGCCTTGGCCGCTGGACTCGCTCTGCCTGGGTCGTCACGGTCAGCGCAGCCAGTCGAGCAGCAGGTCGTTCAGCTGGGCGGGGGCGTCCCGCGGTACCCAGTGGCTGGCGCCCGCGATCTCCGCGTAGCGCCACGGCCCCGCCACCCAGGCCGCTGACTGCCGCATCCGCTCGCCGTCGAGGTAGTGGTCGGCGTCCGACCAGATGCCGAGCACCGGCGCCTGGACCGGCGGCAGGCTGGGCTGCACCACCTTGGCGGCCTGACCTGCGAATGCGGCCTGGCGCCATCGTGCAAGCGTTAATGACACAGGTGCGGCGGACTAGCGGAACGGATTGATGACCCGGATTCCGGCGTAGTCCTGGCCGTCGCCCAGATCTTCGGACAGGACTTCTGCGCAGCCCATCGCGCGGGATGCTTCTATGATCGCGGAGTCCCAGTACGAGAGTTGGAACCGCTGACGCGTGGCCAGGGCCGCCATCAGGATCGCGCTCGTAACGTCCTGGACGGGGAAACGGCGGAATGACTCGATGAGCCGGACGGCCTGCTGGTGGGTGATGGGGTCCGGTCGGCTGGCGCGGGTTGCCTGCACGTAGAACTCCTGCAGCACCTGAACCGACAGTGCCAGGTCACGGTCGGCCAGGATGTCGTTGGCGCGCTTGGCCTGGTCCTGCTCCGCGGGGTCACGTGAGATCGCGTAGAGCAGGACGTTGGTGTCAATGAACCGCACGGTCGTGGACCTCGTCGCGGCCAAGCCGGTCGGCCGCGCGGAACTGGCCGATCTCGGCCTGCATCTCGTGCTGCAGCGCCTCCAGCCTCGCGAACTCGTTCATCCGCCCGGACAGCCGTTCGAGATACGCGACGACCAGTGCGCTCAGCGAGGTATCGCGCTGCGCTGCGGCGACCCGGGCGTTGCGGTACACGTCGTCGGGCACGGAGACCGTAATGTTCTTCACAGTTTCACAGTAACACGGTTTACGTGGCCTGCGCCCCGCGCCGCGTAGCCCGGCATCGGTGATGCGGGCGATCCGGCCATCGTCGCTCCATGCTCCGTGAAATGCATGGCGGTCGCGGCATCCCGTGCGTGTGGGCCCTACGGCCCGTCCCCTCGCAGCACAGACCCGGACGCAGCACATCGGGGGGAGGGACAATGGAGGTGTGAGTATCGGCAACCTCGTCGGCGTGTCCCCCCGGGTCCGGGTGGGTGATGGCGATGCTGGTCGTGGACGAGTGGTTGCACGAGCGCGCGCCGGCTGGCCAGGTCGCTGATACGCTGCGCTGTGCGTGGCGGGGTGATCTCGGTGCCATGGGGACCCCCCTGCCTGACGAGTGTTTTGACCTGGTCTGGGTCGACGACGGCTCGATGTGGTTGTCCGGCCCCGAGACCACGTCGTGGCCGCGGGGCTACCCGCCAGGTAGCAACGCGGTGGGTGTCCGCTTCAGGCCGGGAGCTGGTCCGGCACTCCTCGGCATCGCCGCGTCGGAGGTGCGCAATGCGCGGGTCCGTCTTGATGACCTCCTACGACTTCCACGTCAGCTTCGACGAGTCTCGGACTGCGATCGAGTACAACTATCTCGGCCAGGCAGAGATCGAGACGGCCGGCCTGCCGATCGGCGAGTGGGACTAGCCGTTCGATCTGCACGGCTTGAGCGTCTTCCTCCGTGACGGCGACCGCGTCTTCCACACGTACTCCGCGTATGCCCGGGGCACAGACAACCTCGGCTTCATCAGCGACTTCCTCGACTTGACTCCACTCGGCCGGCAAGAGGCGTGGGAGGAGCCGAAGGGACGCGCGTCCGCGTCCGGGGCGGGGGCCGGTGATGCCGGTGTCCGCTACCACGATGAATATGACAGCTAGCCCGAGCGCCGGGCAAGGGCCGCGTCCCAAGGGTGCGCCACGGCCTCGACGCGTTCGGCGGGCCGCGTTCGGCCGGACCGCGCTCGGCGGCTAGCCAGCAAAGGCGCCATTACGCTGGCCGGTCGCTATTTAGCTAGTTTTGATTAGTGATAGAGTTCTCTTATGGAGCAGAACGGTTCGGGCCTGGCGGCATTGAGCAGCCTCGATGACCCAGTGCGCCGCCGCCTCTACGAGTTCGTGTCCGGGCGTGCTGAGCCGGTAGGGCGGGACGAGGCGGCTGCTGCGGCCGGGATCGGCCGTCCGCTGGCGGCCTATCATCTGGACAAGCTGGTTGGGCTGGGGTTGCTGGCGGCCTCATACCAGCGGCCCCCTGGCCGGGGAGGCCCCGGGGCCGGCCGCCCGGCCAAGGTCTACGCCCGTTCGGGCCGGGAGTTCGCCGTGACCGTGCCGCCCCGGGAGTATGAGTTGGCGGCACGCCTGCTTGCTGTGGCCGTCGAATCCGACCGCAGCGGCGCAAGCCGGGCCACGCTGCGCGACGCTGCTCAGCAGTTCGGCGCCGATCTCGGGAGGCGCTGCAGGCCCGCTGGTCCCGGCCGGGAGGGTAAGCGGCGGGCCACGGAGGCCGCGCTGCGCGAGCACGGCTTCGAGCCATGGCAGGACGAGGACGGCACCGTCCGGCTGCGAAACTGCCCGTTCCACCAACTGGCCGCCCGGCACACCGAGATCGTTTGCGGGATGAACCTGGCACTGATCGAGGGCCTCGTCGCGGGCGTCGGCGCGAGCGGGCTGCACCCCGCTCTCGATCCCCGGCCGGGATGTTGTTGCGTCGTCATCAGCACTGGCCAGTCGGCGGGCGAAACGCGGAGAACGGGACTGTCATGACGCACGAGCGGGCCCTCGATTCGGTTGACCTGACGCCGCCGCTGTCGGTGCAGGTCGCCGGTACCGCGCAGTCGTCCCGGCCGGAACTGCGGATAGCGGGCGAAAGGACAGCCGTCGACCTGAACGCGGCGCAGCGAGCCGCCGCCGACTTCCTTGCCGCCCTGGGGATCGACATCAGCCGTGAGGGATTGCGGGAGACACCGGCCAGGATGGCGCGCGCCTACGCTGAGCTGTTCGACGCCCAGCCGCTTCGGCTGACCACCTTCCCCAACGACGAGGGCTACGACGAGCTGGTGCTGGCGCGGGCCATCCCGTTCCGGACGGTCTGCGAACACCACCTGCTGCCTTTCTCGGGCGTCGCGCATGTCGGCTACCTGCCTGGTGAGCGCATCCTCGGCCTGTCCAAGCTGGCCCGCCTCGTCGAGCATTTCGCGGCCCGGCCGCAGACCCAGGAGCGGCTGACCAAGCAGGTCGCCGATTGCCTGACCGCGCGTCTTCGTCCGCGCGGTACCGGCGTGGTGCTGGAGGCCGAGCACACGTGCATGACGCTGCGCGGGGTGCGGGCCCTGGGCGCCAAGACCGTCACTTCGGCCCTGGATGGAACCTTGCGCACCGACGCACGCTCCCGGGCGGAGTTCTTCGCCTTGGTCGGCGTGCCGGGCTGAGCACGCCGCCGCGAGGCGGGAGGGAGAGGATCGCAATGACCGACGCACTGACGGCTCTGAGCACGGCCGGGGTCTCGATCTGGCTGGACGACCTGAGCCGAGAACGGCTGGTGTCGGGCAGCCTGGCCGACCTGGCCGCCCGTGATCACGTGGTCGGGGTGACCACCAATCCCAGCATCTTCGCCAAAGCGATCACCAGCGGCGACGCCTATGGCCCGCAGTTGCGCGACTTGTCCGCACGCGGTGTCGATGTCCGGGAGGCGCTGCGGGCGCTGACCACGTTCGACGTGCGCTGGGCCTGTGACGTGCTGCGGCCGGTATACGAAGCGACGGGCGGCGTGGACGGACGGGTGTCAATCGAGGTCGATCCCCGGCTCGCCCACAACACCGAGGCCACGATCGCCGAGGCGCGGGCGCTGTGGTGGCAGGTGGACCGTCCCAACCTGTTCATCAAGATCCCGGCCGCCCGGCAGGGGCTGCCCGCGATCGCCGCATGCCTGGCCGAGGGAATCAGCATCAACGTCACGCTGATCTTCTCTCTGCAGCGATACGACGCGGTCACCGGCGCCTTCATCGACGGCATGGAACGTGCCCGGCAGGCACGCCGCGACCTGTCGTCGATCAGTTCGGTGGCCTCCTTCTTCGTGTCCCGGGTCGATACCGAAATCGACTCCCGGCTGGACAAGATCGGGACCAGCGAGGCGGCCGGGCTGCGCGGGCGCGCGGCGATCGCGAACGCGCGTCTGGCATACCAGCACTTCGAACAGGTGTTCTCCGCGCAGCGGTGGACCGCGCTGAGCGCTGCCGGGGCCCGGCCGCAGCGGCCGTTGTGGGCCTCGACGTCGGTCAAGGATCAGGCCTACCCGGATACCCGTTATGTGGTCGACCTCGTCGCGCCAGGCGTGGTCAACACGATGCCCGAGGCCACCCTGCGCCTCGTCGCCGACCATGGCCAGGTACCCGCCGACTCGGTGCACGGCCACTACGACGAGTCGCAGCAGGTGCTCCGCCAGTTGCAGAGGCTCGGCATCGACTACGGCGATGTCGTGCAGGGACTCGAGGATGACGGCGTAGCCACGTTCGATAGCACGTGGGAGCGGCTCGGCGAGCAACTGGCCACCACCCTGCGGGCACAGTCAGCGCGACAGCGGAGGAGCTGACCATGGCCACGGACACTACGCATGCGCGTTCCAGGTCCCTCGTCGCGGTCAGGGCCTGAGGACGATCTTGCCGCGCGTGTGTCCCTGGGCTAGGTCCTGGTACGCGGCCTGGACTTCTGTCAGCGGGTAGACCTTGGCGATCGGGATTTCCAGCTGTCCCTTGTCGATCATCGCGGCCAGTTCGGCCAGCACTCCGGCATTGGCTGCGGCGCCGTTGCCTTCTACCTTGACGCCATACTTGGCGGCGGCGGCGAAGTCGGCGATGGTGTCGATCCGGTCAGGCTGGACGCCCAGTTCGAGCGCAAGTTCCACGTAGCCGGTGCCGACGGTGTCGATGAACGCATCCACATGGCCTGCGGAGGCGGCGCGGATCCGGTCGGCGACTCCCTCGCCGTAGGAGACCGGCGTAACGCCGTGGTCGGCGAGCCACTGGTGATTCGGCTCACTGGCCAGCCCGATGACCGTGGCTCCGGCGTTGACCGCTAGCTGGACGGCGATGGAGCCCACGCCACCCGCGGCGCCGGCGACGACGAGCGTGTCACCCGGGCCCGCCGCTACCGCCCGTACCGCCGCATAGGCGGTCGTGCCCACCACGAACAGGGCGCCTGCCGCCTCCCAGGGGACATGTGCCGGGCGGGGTACCAGGTTGTCGGCCTCGACGAGGACGAACTGGGCGTGGCTGGCCCGGTTGTCGGTGAACCCGATCACCTCATCGCCGACCGTGAATTCCCCGGCATCCTCGCCGGCTTCCGCCACCACCCCGGCTAGATCGCTGCCCTCGCCGGAGGGGAATGTCGTGGGCCACAGCGCGGCGAGGGCCCCGCTGCGGATCTTTGCCTCGCCCGGGTTAATCCCGGCCGCCTTCACCTCGACCAGAACCTGTCCGCGGCCGGGAACAGGCCGGCTGTGCACTCCCGTGCGAGGGCACAACCATGTGCCGCGCCGGTCTATGCCCGGCCTTCGCCCGCCGGGCAGGGTCGCGCCTCAGCGCGGGGCAGGGTTAAATCGCAAGCGGGATGCCTTGTCCGCGCCGAGGGAGCCGCCGTGACAACCGTGACCGACCTGGATCTGCCCGCCTTCGACTACATGGCCGCCGACCTGACCGGGGACGTCTACCACCAGCGGCTCGCCGACGTGCGCAAGCACGGCTGGCTGGCTCAGTCGCCGCTGTCGCTCGTGGTGCTGGACCGCGAATCTGGTGAGTTCTTCCTGCGCTCGAAGGCGACCGCCTTCCCCGGCCGGGAGATCGCCGACATTTTCGGCGTTACCGGCGGGAGGCTGCGCGAGCAGATCGACGCAAACATCCTGAACCTCACCGGCGCGCACCACCGGCGGTTGCGCGCCCTGGTCGGGCCGTCGTTCGGACCGCGGGCCGCTGACCGATGGCGCCCGGTGATGCGGGGATTCCTGGCCCGGCTGTGGTCCGACATCGAGTCGGCGGCGAGCTGCGAGTTCGTCGCCACGGTCGCCAAGCCCTACCCCTCTCTGACCATAACGGCGGTCCTCGGTGCGCCGCGCGAGGACGCGGCGCGGTTGCACGAGTGGTCCAGCTGGGTGCAGCGGCAGTTCGACATCCGCGCCCTGGCCAGCGAACTCGCCCAGATCGAGCGCGCGACAGCGGAGGCTTACGACTACGTCGAGGCGCTGCTGGAACAAAAGCAGGCCGAGCCGGCGGACGACCTGATCAGCGGCCTGCTCGCAGCCGAGGCCCAGGGAGACCGGCTGTCGCACAGCGAGTGCGTGAACCTCGTGATGAACGTGCTCGCGGGGGGCATCGACACGACGCAGAGCCAGCTAGCGCACGCGCTGCGGCTGTTCGCGGAACATCCGGACCAGTGGGCGCTCCTCGCGCAGCGGCCGGAAATGACCGCGCAGGCCGTCAGCGAGGTGCTCCGGTTCGAGCCGATCACGCCGTTCACCGCTCGGCTCTGCCTTGAGCAGGTAGAACACCGCGGCGTCGTCTTCCCGGCCGGGACGATCGTGGCGATCTGCGCCGAGCGGGCCAACCGTGAGCAGCCCGAAGGTGAGCACTTCGACATCACGGTCAGCCGGGAGGACCGGCTGCTGACCTTCGGTGCCGGGCCACACTACTGCCTTGGTGCCAACCTCGCCCGCGCGGAACTGGAGGAGGCGCTCGCGTTCTTCGCACCGCGCATGCCGGGTCTCGTCCTGGACGGCCCACCGGAACTGGGCGGCGTGGAGGGCATTTACGGAATCAACGCCCTCCCGTTGCGCTGGACCGGGGTCCGCCAGCCGGTCGGCGCCGCCCGTTGACCTGAGGGACGACTGGTTATGGCTTGGTTGCGACGCATTCGAAGGTGTACCCGAATGTCACGGCCCGCTGTGGGGACGCCACGGCGCTCATTCGCCTAGTGGTCTGGTCCCGACCAGACCACTCAGCCCGGGCGGTTAGTTGAGCGCGGGCGTGGCGTTGGCGAGGGAAAAGAAGGTGAAATGGGGGTAGGCCGGTGGCAGCATGGACGCGGAGCAGGGAGGGGCGGGCGGCGATGGTAACCGTGCACGACGTGCGGGCCTGGGCGATGTCCCTGCCGCGCACCGAAGAGCACCTGATTCATGATCATGTCAAGTTCCGGGTCGGGAAGATCGTCTACGCCTCGGTTTCCCCGGACGAGACGGTCCTGGGCTTTGGCTTCCCGCGGGAAGAGCGTGCCGCGCTCATCGCGGCCGAGCCGGCCAAGTTCTGCCTGCCCCGGCTCAGCGACCAGCGCTTCCACTGGGTACACGCGTACATGGCCGCCGTCGGCCCAGCCGAGATGCGCGAACTGATCACCGAAGCGTGGCGCATGGTCGTGCCCAAGCGCCTCGCAGCCGCTCGTCTGGGCCCGCTGTCACCTGAACTGGATCTCAAGCCCGGTTGAGGTTTTAGGCTCGGGGGGCGCCGGCGCAGAACGGAGGGACGGGCTGATGCGCGATGGCCAGGGGTCGGGGCTGTGGGCCCCGCAGACACGGGCGCTGACCGCGGGGCTCGTCCTGAGCGTTACCTTCGTTGCGTCGGAGGCGCTGGCGGTCGTGACCGTCATGCCCGTTGTCGCCCGTGATCTTGGCGGGCTCCGCCTGTACGGGTGGGTGTTCAGCGCGTTCATGCTGGGCAGTGTGGTCGGCATCGTGGCGGCCGGCCGCGAGGCCGACCGGCGCGGGCCCGCGATACCGTTCGTCGCCGGGCTGGTGCTGTTCGGATCCGGGTTGGCCGCCGCTGGCCTGGCCCCCTCGATGGAGGTGCTGGTCGCGGGCCGCGCGTTGCAGGGCCTCGGCGCTGGCGCGGTGCCGGCCGTGGCCTACGCCTCGATCGGCCGCAGCCTCCCCGGTCCGCTTCAGGCCCGGATGATGGCGGTGCTGTCCACGGCCTGGGTCGCGCCGGGGGTGGTCGGGCCGGCCCTCAGCGCCGAGGTGGCGCACGTGTTCGGCTGGCGTTGGGTGTTCCTGGGGCTGCTGCCGGTGGTCGCCGTCACCGGGTCGATTGCCGTGCCGGCCCTGATCCGTCTGGGCCCGCCGGGCTCCCCGCGTGCGGAGGAGCACCGGCTGATCGACGGCATCGCTGCGGCGGCCGGCGCCGCGATGATCCTGGCCGGCCTCACGCTCGCGGCCAGTTCGGGCGCAGTCCTGGCCGGCGTCGGCCTGATCGCGGCGGGCGGGTTGGCCGGGCTGCCCCCGCTGCGCCGGCTGGTTCCGCCCGGCACCCTGACCGGGCGCCGCGGGCTGCCGGCCACGATCCTCAGCCGCGGCATGCTGACGTTCGCGTTCTTCGGTGCGGACGCCTATGTGACCCTCTCGATCATCGCGGTGCGTCACCGCAGCCCGGTGGTGGCCGGCCTGGCCCTGACCGGCGCCACGCTGGCCTGGACCGCCGGTGCCTGGGTGCAGGCCCGGGTCAGCCAGACGTGGGACGGGCGCCGGCTGGTGCGCGCCGGGCTGGTGATCATCCTGGCCGGCATCGCCGGGATGGTCCTGCTGCTGCAGCCGGGCGTGCCGGTGGCCGTGGGCCTGGCCGCCTGGACCGTCGCGGGCCTGGGCATGGGGCTGGCGTACTCGCCAATCACGCTGATGATGCTGCGGGAGGCGCCGCCCGGCCGGGAAGGGTGGGCGTCAGCGTCACTGAACCTGGCCGACGTGCTCGGCACCGCGATCGGCGTCGGCGTGGGCGGCGCGGCGGTGGCCGCGGGCGCGGGCCGGAACCTGCCACTGGGCATCACGGCCGCATTCGCCGTCGCGGCGGTGATGGCACTCGGTGCACTGGCGCTCACCCGTCGGCTCCCGGCCGGCCCCACCGGGGCATCCCCGCCAGCCGTTGCGGAACGCGCCTCGGTGTGATCGACCTGTGTGAGCGACCCGCGGAGTGACCCTGTGTGAGTGATCCTGGCGTGGGCGCCGGCGCTGGGGAAGCAGTAGAGCCGCAAAAGCGTTAGGGCAGCTTGGTCTTTCCTGACCATCCTTGTTGAGTACGCCGGTGCGCTGCCATGGAGATTGCTACCTTGACCCCCTCGCTCGCTACGCTGCGAGCCCGCCTGCCTGGGCTGATGCTGCACGATCAGCGTCGGCTCGGCCGGCGCGCCGAGAGGGCCGCCGCGCTGCGTGACACCGGGGCGCGCGAGCACGCGCTCGGCCAGGTCCTCGCGGAACTGGAGGCGGCATCGGCCCGGGTCGAGGCGCGCAGGGGCGCCGTGCCTGCAATCTCCTACCCGCCCGAGCTTCCGGTCAGCCAGCTGAAGGACAAGATCGCCGAGGTCATCCGCGACCACCAAGTGGTGATCATCGCAGGGGAGACGGGTTCCGGCAAGACCACGCAGCTGCCGAAGATCTGCCTCGAGCTCGGCCGCGGCGTGACCGGCCAGATCGGCCACACCCAGCCCCGGCGGATCGCGGCCCGCGCCGTGGCGGAGCGGATCGCCCAGGAACTCGGGACCGAGCTCGGCACGTCAGTCGGATACAAGGTGCGCTTCGCCGACACGTCCAGCGACGACACGATGGTCAAGGTGATGACCGACGGCATCCTGCTGGCCGAGATGCAGCGCGACCGGCAACTGCTGCGCTACGACACCCTCATCATCGATGAGGCCCACGAGCGCAGCCTGAATATCGACTTCATCCTCGGCTACCTGAAGCGGCTGCTGCCGAGCCGGCCCGACCTCAAGGTCATCATCACCTCGGCCACGATCGACCCCGATCGCTTCAGCACGCATTTTGCCGGAGCCGAATCAGGCCAGCAGAGCGCTGACGCGCCGGTGATCGAAGTCTCAGGGCGCACGTACCCGGTCGACGTGCGCTACCGGCCCCTGGCCGACCCGGACCGCCCGGCTGACGAACCAAGAGATCAGGTGCAGGCCATCTTGGACGCCGTGCAGGAGTTGCGCGCGGAAGGGCCCGGCGACATCCTCGTCTTCCTTAGCGGCGAGCGGGAGATCAGGGACACGGCCGACGCTCTGGCCGGCTGGGAGGACCTGGAGGTGCTGCCGCTCTTTGCCCGGCTGTCCGCGGCCGAGCAGCACCGCGTTTTTGCCGGAGGCGAAACAAGCAAGCGGGGCCAGCCCCACGGGGGGCGGCGCGTGGTCCTGGCCACCAACGTCGCGGAGACCTCGCTGACCATCCCGGGCATCAAGTACGTGATCGACCCGGGCAGCGCACGGATCTCCAGGTACAGCCTCCGGACCAAGGTCCAGCGGCTGCCGATCGAGCCGGTCTCCCAAGCGTCGGCGAACCAGCGCACGGGCCGGTGCGGCCGCACGTCTGACGGCGTGTGCATCCGGCTTTACAGCGAGGAGGACTTCGCCTCGCGCCCGGAATTCACCGACCCGGAGATCCTGCGCACCAACCTGGCGTCGGTGATTCTGCAGATGGCAGCGCTCGACCTCGGTGAGGTGGCGGACTTCCCGTTCGTCGACCCGCCGGATTCCCGGAACATCGCGGACGGCGTGCGCCTGCTGGAAGAACTCGGCGCCTTCTCGCCCGGCCGCGGTCGGCCCCGGCTGACCGACCTGGGACGGAAACTTGCCCGGCTCCCGGTGGACCCGCGCCTCGGCCGGATGATCCTGGAGGCCGGCCGCAACGGGTGTGTCAACGAAGTGCTGATCATCACCGCGGCGCTGTCCATCCAGGATCCCAGGGAACGGCCGACGGACTCCCGCGAGGCAGCGGACGCCATGCACGCACGCTTCGCCGAGCCAGGGTCTGATTTCCTGGCCTTCCTCACTCTCTGGGACTACCTGCGCGACCAGCAGCGTGAGCTGTCGACATCCGCGTTCCGCCGCATGTGCCGCCGCGAGTACCTGCATTACCTGCGGGTGCGGGAGTGGCAGGACGTCTACGGCCAGCTCCGGCAGGCGGCGCGGGACCTGGGCGTCGTCGCCGGAAATGACCACACTTCCGATACCTCACGAGGGATCCCCGTTCCGCCCGCAAGTACGGCGCCGGCGCCTGACACGGGAGCGCGAGAGCCCCGCTTCCCGGCGGATGTCGCGGACCGGGTGCACATGTCGCTGCTGGCCGGCCTGCTCTCACACATCGGGATGAAGATTCTCGACCAGCGGGATGGCGACCAGCGGGATGGCGGCAAGAAGGACGGCGACCAGAAGCCGCGCGGAAAGAGACGTGCGCTGACCGAGTTCGCGGGGGCACGCGGCGCCCGCTTCGCCATCTTCCCGGACTCCGCGCTGGCCAGGAAGCCACCGCCGTGGGTAGTCGCGGCCGAACTGGTCGAGACGTCCCGGCTGTGGGCCAGGACCACCGCGCGCATCGAGCCCGAATGGGCGGAGCCGCTGGCCGCGCACCTGGTCAGGCGCAGCTACAGCGACCCGCATTGGGATGCCCGGCGCGGCGCGGTGATGGCCGCCGAGAAGGTCACCTTGTACGGGTTGCCGATCGTGACGGCGCGGCAGGTCAACTACGGACGCATCGACCCGGCGGCGGCGCGGGAGCTGTTCATCACCCGCGCCCTGGTGGAAGGCGACTGGCAGACCCATCTCCGGTTCTTCGCCCACAACCGCCGCATGCTCGAGGAAGCCGAGGACCTGGAGCGCAAGGCGAGGCGGCGCGGCATCGTGGCCGACGACGCAGCCCGGTTCGCCTTCTACGACCGGCGGATACCGGCCGACGTGACATCGGCCCGGCATTTCGACACCTGGTGGAAGAATGCGCGGGCAGCTGACCCCGACCTGCTGAACTTCTCTCTCGCCGATCTGGTCGGGGCCTCCGCTGACGAGATCGGCCCCGCCGACTATCCCGGCCGCTGGGGCGGGCTTCCGCTGTCGTATGAGTTCGCTCCCGGCGAGCCGGATGACGGGGTAACCGTCGATATCCCCCTGGCGTCGCTCAACCAGGTGAACAGCGAGGAGTTCGGCTGGCAGGTACCCGGCCTGCGCGAGGAGCTGGTGACGGAGCTGATCCGGTCGCTGCCCAAGCGGTTGCGCACGGCCTTCGTGCCGGCTCCGGACACGGCCCGCGCGGTGCTGGCCCGGCTGGGTCCCGTGCACGGCGACCTGCTGGACGTCCTCGCGGCCGAACTCGGCCGCCTCGGCGGAGTGAAGATCCCGCGTGAGGCGTGGGATCTGTCCCGGTTGCCCGCCTACCTGATGATCACGTTCCGCGTGGTCGACTCCGGCCGCGTGCTCGCGACCGGCAAGGACCTGGGCGTGCTCCGCCAGCAGTTGCGGCCCCTACTGCAGGCGGCGCTCACCGAGGCGGCCCGCGGTATCACCCGCTCCGGCCTCCGGAACTGGGACATCGGCTCGCTGCCCCGGGTATTCACCGCCGGGCAGGTCCGCGCGTACCCAGCGCTCGCGGACGCGGGCGACGCGGTCGACGTCCGGCTGTTCGACACCGAGGCCGAGGCCACCGAGGCCATGTGGCGGGGTACCCGCCGCCTGCTCCTGCTCCAGGTTCCTTCGGGCGTAGCCTCCATCGCCAGCCGGCTGCCAGTCAACGCGAAACTGGCCATGAGCCGGCACCCGTACCCGGGCGCCGGCGCGCTACTCGATGACTGCGCGGCGTGCGCGGCAGACCAGGTGATCGCGGAAGCGGGCGGCCCGGCCTGGGACGCAGAGGGCTTCGCCCACCTCCTGGCGGCGGGACGGTCAGCGCTGCCCGCCGTCACGGCCGCCGTGGTCGAGGCCGTGGCGCGGGTTCTCGCGGAGGCCCACCAGGTCGAGGTCAGGCTGGGCCGCGCCGCCAGCCCGGCCCTTGCGTCGGCGCTCGCCGACATCCGCTCCCAGTTCGCCGCGCTGATATATCCGGGGTTCGTGGCCGAGACCGGGTCGCGACGCCTGCCCGACCTGGTCCGCTACCTGGAGGCCATCACCCGGCGGCTGGAGAAGATGCCGGAGGCTCCGTGGCGTGACGCCGAGCGGATGGCGGTCGTACTCCGGGTGACAGAGGCTTACCAGCAAGCCATCGGTGAGCATGCATCCGGGCGCCGCAGCGCGGATGCCCGGACGGTGCGCTGGATGATCGAAGAACTACGGGTCAGCCTCTTCGCCCAGACGCTGGGCACTCCCATCCCCGTGTCGGAGAAGAGGATCCAGACGGCACTGGACCGCCTGGGGCGTGTCCCATAGATCTTGGCCGTCGCGCAGCAGGCTGAAGATCTGCGGGACACGCCCTGGCCTCCTACTAAGGCGAACCCCGGCGCCCACCGAGGGGTGCGGTGGCGCGGCAGAGGATGAAGGCGGCGACGAGCAGCACGCCAGCGATGGAAAGGCCGTGCAAGACGCCGATGTGGTCGCCGAGGAACCCGACGACCGGTGGCCCGGCCAGGAAGGCCACATAACCGATCGAGGCGGCGGTGCTCACCCGGCCGGCCGCGTACCGGGAATCGTCGGCAGCGGCGCTGAGGCCGACCGGGAATCCAAGTGATGCCCCGAGCCCCAGCAGAACGGCTCCAGCCAGCGCGACCGGCAAGCGCGCGCCAAATTCGATCAGGAGCAGGCCGATGAGGGCGGTGGCCGTGCAGGCCCGCAGGACCCGGACCCGGCCGCATGCGTCGACGAGCCTGGGGCCGAACCAGCGGCCAGTGGTCATCGCGGCGAGGAAGATGGCGAACGTGAGGGTGCCGAGGACAGGTGTCGTGTGGTAGCCGTCGATGACCGCGAGGCTGAGCCAGTCGTTACCGGACCCCTCGGTGAAGGCCATGCAGAATACGAACAGGCCGATGAGCAGGGTCCGCCTCTCGGTCCACGCCGCGAGCGGATTGCGGCGGACTGTCGGCTTGTCCTGGTGCGCTGGGCGGTCCTGGTGCGCTGGGCCGCGGGTGCCGGGCAGGAATCCGCGGGCTGTGGTAGGCACGGCGATGGCGACACAGAGCGCGACCGCGAGCAGGTGAACGGTGACCGGCACCCCGGCGGCGACCATGGCCGCCCCGACGGCCGCCCCGGTCACCGTGCCGATGCTCCACCCGGCGTGGAACCTGGGCAGGATCGCGCGCCCCAGCGCTTGCTCGACGGCAGCACCCTGCACGTTCATGGCCACATCCCAGGCGCCGCTGCCGAAGCCGAACATGAACAGCCCGGCCGCCACCGGGGGAATGCCCATTCGGTAGCCAACCGCGACGATGGCCATGCCGGCGGCCGCGATCAGTGACATAACGACCACGGTGCGGGTTTCCCCGAGCCAGCTGATGACCAGCCCCGACAGCGGCGTCGCGACGGTCGAGCCCACCGCTATGCACAACAGGATGAGCCCGAGCACTCCGGGTGTCACCCGAAGTTCCGCGCGGACCTGCGGGATGCGAGAAGCCCAGCTCGCGAACAGGAAGCCATTGCCGATGAAGACCGCGTAGACGGCGTTCCTGGCCTTGCGGGTATGTGCGGATTCCCGCTGGGTCGCTAGAGGTTGGATTTGATGTTGCCCCCATCGACCTGATAGGCGGCGCCGGTGATGTAGGAGGCCTGCTGCGAGGCCAGGAACGCGACGAGGTTACCGAGCTCGATCGGCTCCCCGAGGCGGCCCAGGGGGATCGTCGCGGCGAGGGGTGCGAGCTGCGCCAGGAGCCTCTTGTCAGCCTCCAGGCTGCGCCCCGCGCCGGGGCTGATGCGGGAGGTGAGGAACGTGCCCGGGAGCACGAGGTTGATCGTGATGCCATCCTTCGCCAGCTCAGGCATGATCGCCTTCATCAGCCCGGCGATGCCCGGGCGGATCCCGTTCGACAGGTCGATGCCCTCGACCGGCTGCTTCACCGAAGTCGACTGGATCCCGACGATGCGCCCCCACCGCTTCTCGCGCATGTACGGCACGGTCTCGCGGACGAAGCGGACGAAGTTCAGCGTGACAACCTCGAACGCTTGCCGCCAGTCGTCGTCGGTGAAGTCCGCGAACCGGCCCAACGCCGGGCCGCCGGAGTTGTTGACCAGGATATCGAGGCCGCCGAAACGCCCGGCCGTCGCGGCAACAACGTTCTTGATGCCTTCTGCGTTCGTCAGGTCGGCCTGGACGGCGAGTACCTCGGCGCCCGTCTCACGCCGGATCTCTTCAGCAGCGGCTTCGAGATCCGCCTCGGTCCGCGCGCAGATCGTGACCCGCGCGCCCTCGCGCGCCAGTGCAAGCGCCGACGCCTTGCCCAGACCCTTGCTTGATGCGGCAACGAGCGCGACCTTGCCCTTCAGCCCTAGATCCACGCATCTCTCCACGTTCGATTCTGCGCAGCGTCCGGGGACGCGCTCGCCGCCGATGCGTCAGGTGATGACCCTGACGTTTTCCGCCTGGGGTCCCTTCTGGCCCTGCGTGATGTCGAACTCGACCTTCTGGCCTTCCTCGAGGCTGCGGTAGCCGCTACCGGTGATCGCGCTGAAGTGCACGAACACGTCCGGGCCGCCCTCCACCTCGATGAAGCCGTAGCCCTTATCGCCGTTGAACCACTTCACCGTGCCTTGCGCCATCTTGACCTTCTCCGTTGCGGATGCGGCGCCGCCGCCATGGCGGTCGAGGTCCGCTTCCCACGATTGCTCTGGCTAGCCTGTCATGCAACGCGCGGGGGGTGTAGACCGGCACCCTGATCGCAGGTCACGGCGCGCACGGTTCGTGGGTCGGCTCGTTAGCAGGCACCGTTGGCGAGTTTACCGGCGTGATCGGCGATAGACGCCTATCAGGTGACCTGCTACGGTTTAGCCGGCCGGTGGCCGGCTGTTTCTTTCTGCCGCTGCAGGTACCTCATATGACAGGAGCTGGTCGTCGTGGGCCTGCGTTTTAACCCGCCGCCTGGATGGCCGGCCGCTCCCGAGGGTTTCACCCCGGAGCCAGGCTGGCAACCTGACCCTTCATGGCCGCCGCCGCCGCCGGGATGGCAGCTATGGGTCCTCGACGATCAGCCGCCGGGTCAGGCCTGGATGCCGCCGGGCCAGGCCTGGATGCCGCCGGGTCAGGCCGGGCCTTCAGCGGTGACGATGCCGCCGGGCCAGGGCTGGCCTTCAGCAGCGACGACGCCGCCGGGCCAGGGCTGGCCTTCAGCAGCGACGACGCCGCCGGGCCCGTCCGGCTGGCAGGCTCTGCCCGGTTACGGCACGGGCTGTCCTGATGTCGGCGCGGGCCAGCCCGCAGGTACCAGCGGGTGGGCGATCGCCTCGTTCGTGGTGGGCCTGCTCAGTGTGGCCCTCCTCGGCCTTGCGACCCTTCTCAGCATTATTTTCGGCATTATCGCGCTGAAGAGAATCCGGGCTGCCTGGCTGGTCGTCGCGATCGTTGTTGTCATCGCGATCGGCGCCGGCGGGGCCACCCGGTCCGCGTCCACCGGGAAGATCGTCAGCCGGGGACATCTGCCGGCCTTCTCGCTCGCGACCGGGGACTGCTTCAATAACCCGGCCGGTGCGCGGAGCGTCTCCTCGGTTACCGCGATTCCCTGCACGCAGCCGCATAACGCGCAGGTGTACGCCGAGTTCAAGCTCACCGGTTCTGACTTCAGCTATCCAGGAGAAACCGCTGTCGTGCGCCTGGCCAGCGAAGGATGCAACGCTCGCACCGGAAGCGTCAACAAGGCGAAGACGACCAGCGCTATGACGACCCGCGTCCTTTATCCGCGCGAGAATTCCTGGTTTGTTGGACGGCGGACCGTGAGCTGCCTGGTCGTCAATCCAACGGCGGACCTGACATCCTCGCTGCTGAATTCTCAGCCAGCCGGCTGAGCAGCGGGTTCGATTCCCGTCTGGGGCACCATCTTCCGGCCACCAACGACGAGTTCCCCCGCGTCACGTGTCATTCCCCGGCGCTCAGGAGCGGGCCCGGAGAATGTCGTCCAGTTGCTCGGCGATGCGAGTCCACCCCTGCTGGTGACCGCCGATGAGTTCGGGCGGAAGCAGGGCGTGGTGGATGGTCATGAGCGTGTGCCTGTCGTCCTGTGGTTCGAGCGTGACCGTCACCACGCTGTCCTGATCCGACGGCGCCCAGGTGGAGCATTTCCAGGTGAAGGCCAGCCGGTGCGGGCGGTCCAGGTCGACGTACCGGCCCGTGACGTAGAGCATGAACCCGCCGTCGTCGATGTCGATGCGGAGGCGTCCGCCGATCCTCGGGTCGAGTTCGATCTTCGTCGCCCGGGCCGGGCGCGGGCACATCCACTCGGCGAATGCGTCGGCATCCAGCCACTCGTCGTAGACCACGTCCGGTGAAGCGGGGAGCACGCGCCGGACGACCGCCGCCGGCGGCTCGCTGTGGCTCACGGCTGGCGATTCCTTCGCTCGAGACGGGCCGCGAGCGCGTCGGCGCGGGTGGACCAGAACGCGGTCTGCTCTCTGATCCAGGTTTCGGCGAGCTGCAGCCCGTCAGGCCGGACGGACAGCCAGTGCTCCCGGCCGCGTACCTCGCGCCGGACCAGGCCGGCTGCCTCCAGCACGCCGACGTGACGCGACACCCCGGCAAACGACATCGGCAGCGGACCAGCGAGATCGCTGATCCGGGCATCACCACTGCGCAACGCGACAAGCAGAGCCCGCCGGGTGGGATCGGCCAGCGCGGGCTGGACTTTCCCGTGGTTTTCGTCGTCTGACACCGGCTTCAATTACGACTACTACGCGTCGTTCACGCCCGAAGAGATGGCCAACGGCACGGCCTTCTTCAACTACCATCCGCAGAACCCCGGCTTCACCGACAGGGAAGGAGCGAGCGTCTTCTACCAGGATGAGGACGGGCAGGTGTTTCACACCTATTCGACGTACGCACGCGGCATCGACATGCTGAACGGCGCCTATCACTACCTCGACCTGGTCCCGAAAGGGCGCGACGAGGCTGGTCATGACGGTCCCCAGTTCTGGGTACGCCGCCACGACGAGTACGGAAGCTGACCGTGAGCGGCTAGCGTGGGGCCTCATCCCATAGGCTCGCTGTTGTGGCAGATCATGAGTCAGCGGTTCCACAATTGCTGGGACCTCAGGGCGGCGTTCAGGTCATCGCGCGGGTTGGCCAGGTTGTCCGCGCGCTCAACGGTGAGCCGAAGGGGCTCAGCCTCGCCCATCATGGAACCGTGGTGGCTGCCTGTCCCAGTTGGGGGTCTTCGTGCACGATGTCATCGTCATCGGCGCGGGGCTGGTCGGGCTCTCGACCGCGATGGCGTTGCTCGGGGAGCGGCCTGCGCTGCGGGTTGCCGTCCTTGAGAAAGAGCAGGCGGTCGGGATACATCAGAGCGGCCACAATTCCGGCGTCATTCACGCGGGCCTCTACTACAAGCCCGGGAGCCTGAAGGCACGGTTCTGCCGCGAAGGAAGGCAGGCGCTGACCGAATTCGCGGAAGCCCGCCAGATTCCCTACCGGCTGACCGGGAAGCTCGTGGTGGCCACGGATTCCGGTGAGCTGAGCCGGCTCGATGACCTGGCTGAGCGCGGACGCGCGAACGGGCTGGCCGTCAGGGAACTGGGGCCAGCGGAGTTCGCGGAGATCGAGCCTGGCGTCCGTGGAATCCGCGCGCTGCACATCCCGGAGAGCGGCGTGATCGACTACCGGAAGGTCTCCGCGGCCTACGCCGAGGACATCGCGAGCCGGGGCGGCGCCGTGCTGTGCGGGCACGGCGTGCGCGAACTCCACCGGACCGGGGACGGCTGGACGGCCGAGACGGCCGCCGGGCCGCTGCGGGGCCGGGCCCTGGTCGCCTGCGCCGGCCTGCAGGCCGATCGCGTCGCGGCGATGGCCGGCCAGGGCGGCAATGAGTACAGGATCGTTCCGTTTCGCGGGGATTACTATACGTTCCGGGCTGATGCGGCCGATTACGTGCGGGGACTCGTCTACCCGGTCCCCGACCCCGCGTTCCCTTTCCTCGGCGTCCACTTCACGCGCGGCATCGACTGGACGTTGCACGCGGGACCGAACGCGGTGCCCGCCCTGGCCCGGGAAGGGTATGGCCGGATGTCAGTGAATGGCCGAGACCTCCTCGATACCCTGCGGTTCCCCGGCATGCGCAAGCTGGCGCGATCGTATGCGGGCACGGGCGCCATGGAGATCTGGCGTGACCTGGTGAAGCCGGCCTTCCTCGCCGAGATGCGGCGTTACCTGCCGGCGATCCAGTCACGGGACGTCACGTTCGGGCCGTCCGGGATCCGCGCCCAGTGCCTCAGCCGTTCGGGGGCGCTCGTCGACGACTTCCTGATCGAGGAATCCGACGGCGTCATCCACGTCCTGAACGCCCCGTCCCCGGCCGCGACGGCCTCGATAGTTATCGGGCGGCACATCGCCGCGCGCGCCGTCGATCACTTCGCTCTCTAAGCACCCACACTGACGAACGCCATCGTGACCGGCGCATCGCTCAGGTTGCGCCACGCATGCCGGGTGCCGTTCTGGACGATCGTGTCGCCCTGCCGGAGCTGAGTAAGGCGGCCATTGTCGAGTTCGAGCCAGACCTCGCCTTCGAGCACGACGCCGTAGTCCACCGAGTCCGTCGTGTGCATCCCCGGGTTGGCCGGCTCGAAGAGATCGGTGATTCCCGGCGACGTCACCCGCTGCTCGACAGCAGTGGCCGCCGGGTCGAACGCGCCGTCACCGGGAGGGAACGCTCATTGGGAGGCTACGACGACTTCGACGCCGGCGGCGGACAAGGCGTCGCATACGTCGGCATCCGGCGTGCGGTCGGTGATCAGCATCTCGACCGCGTCCAGCCGCACGATATGCGCGAACGCGCTGCGGCCGAACTTCGAGGAGTCGGCGACCACTATCGTGCGCTGTGCCGACCCGATCATCTCCGCCATCATCTGCGCTTCTTCCAGATTCGTCGTGGTCAGCCCGCCACGCGGCGACACGCCGCCCACGCCGATGACGGCGATGTCCGCGCTGATGCCCTCCGTGCCGGGGAATGCGACGGGCCCGATGGTGACATGGGACGCCACGCGGCAACTGCCCCCGAGGACGTAGACGTCGCGCACCGCGCTGGTCGGCAGGGCCGCGGGCAGCCGGAGGTTGTTCGTGACGATTGTGACGTTCCGCCGCACTCCGAGCGCGCGAGCGACTGCGAGCGTCGTCGTGCCGCCGTTGATGAGGACGGTCTCCCCGTCGGCGATCCGCTCCGCGGTCGCGGAAGCGATGCGGCGCTTCTCGTCGCGGTGCACCGCTGACCGGTCGGTGAACGACGTGTCGGAGCTGGCCAGCCCCGACACGGTCACGGCTCCGCCATACGTGCGCGAGACCGCGCCGCGCCGCGCCAGCCAGTCGAGATCGCGGCGCACGGTATCGGCGGAGACTCGGAACGCCTCCGCGAGCTCGACCACCGTGGCCTGGCCGTGCTCCTCGACGAACGTGGTCAGCAGCGCACGGCGCCGTCCGGGGAGCGCACCGTCGGCGTCAGGTTCGGGGGTCCGTTGCCGGGGGGCCACGGCGCACCTCCTTCGTTGGGTCACTCTAGCCGCCACCCCATGGGCGGCGTAAGTGCCGTTTTTTGCAAATCTCTGCCGAACTAGGCTTGACCTGTAAGCATATAGCAGCTAACTTCGGCACCAGAATAGAGCAGAACCGCAGAGTCCTGCATCGGATTGCATCGCCTCCGCATGACCCCAAGGAGTCCGAATGCCTGTCTCGCACAAGCACAGTGGTTCACCGATGAGCCGACGTAGCTTCGTCAAGGGTGCCGGGGCGGTGCTGGCCGCGGGGGCTGCCGCGCCCGTCCTGGCCGCCTGCGGCGCTGGCAGCGCGAGCGGCACCACGAGCGGCGGCAAGACGACCATCACGTTCGCGAGCGCGCAGTTCTTCGCCAAGTCGACGATCGGCCAGATGGTCAACGAGTACAACAGCTCCCAGAAGCTCGTGCATGTGCAGTTCCAGGAGTTGCCTACGCCGAGCCAGAGCACCGAAGTCCACCAGCAGCTCGTGCAGTCGCTGTCGCGGCGGGACGGCAGCCTCGACGTTTTCACCGGTGACATCATCTGGATCTCGGAGTTCGCCGCCGCCGGCTGGTCCGCCGTGCTCGACGGCTATTTCCCGGCGTCGACACGGGCCCAGTACTTCCCCGGTGTCATCGACGCGTGCACCTACCAGGGCCACCTGCACTCGCTGCCCTGGTACCTGGACGCGGGCATGCTGTACTACCGCAAGGATCTGCTCGGGGCGGCCGGTATCGGTGCCCCGGCGTCGTGGGCCGAGCTCGTCACCGCCGCGCAGAAGCTGACCAAGTCGGGCAAGGTCTCCGACGGCTTCAACTGGCAGGCCAAGCAGGCCGAGGTGCTGGTCTGCGACCTCGTGGAGTTCATCGGCTCCAACGGCGGATCGATTCTCGCCGCCGACGGCAAGACGGTGACCATCGCCGAGCCCAAGGCCGTCGAGGCGGTTCAGTTCATGGCCGACACGTTCGGCAAGGACAAGATCACCCCCAAGGCCGTGCTCTCCTGGGACGAAGAGCCCAGCCGGATGCCGTTCACCGGCGGCCAGGCGGCATTCCTGCGCAACTGGTCGTATGTGTGGTCGGACGCGCAGGACACGTCCACGTCGAAGGTCGCGGGCAAGGTGGGGGTGACCAAGCTGCCGGTCTTCCCCGGCGGCACGAGCACCGCGTGCCTCGGCGGATACCAGTTCGGCATGAACGCCGCGAGCACCAAGAAGAGCGCGTCCATCGACTTCCTCACGTGGATGTCCAGCCCGGCCACACAGCTGAAGTGGGCGACCCAGCTCGGCCTCGCGCCGAGCCGGCCGTCCGTCTACGACCAGCCCGCCCTGGCCAAGAGCAACCCGTTCATGGTGTCGTTGCGGAATATCTTCACCGGTGGCACGCCGCGCCCGAAGACCCCCAAGTACTCGCAGATCAGCCTGGCGATACAGGCCGGGGTGTCCACCGCCCTGGCGACGGGCAACGTGCAGTCGAACCTGACCTCGACCAAGACGCAGGTCGAGCAGATCATCGGGTGACGAGCCATGTCCCGCTCACCATCGGTAACCGCACCGGCCCGGACGGAATCTGATCATCGCGGAGTACCGCCGGATGGCGGACGTCACGGCCTGGGTGTACCCCGGGTCCTGGGCACGCGCTCGTGGCGCCAGTCGCTGACGCCGGTCATCCTGATCGTGCCGATGCTCGCGAGCCTGCTGGCCGTGTCGCTGTACCCGGTGCTGCGCACCATCTGGCTGGGCTTCCGCAACACCAGCCTGGCGATCCAGGGCGACAAGTTCACCGGCCTGGCCAACGCGCGGCGGCTCACCCACGACGCCATCTTCTGGAAGGCCTGGCGGCAGACCCTTGAGTTCACCGCCATCTCGACGCTCGTGGAGACGCTGCTCGGCCTGCTGATAGCCCTGGCCCTGTACAAGAAGTTCCGGGGTCGAGGCCTCGTCCGCGCGGCGGTCCTGGTGCCATGGGCGATCCCGACGGTGGTCACCTCCCGCATGTTCGGCTGGCTGTTCGACCAGGGTGGCGTCGTGAACTACCTGCTGGTGACCCTGCACATCGTCAGGGTCCCGGTGAATTTCCTCGGTTCGACGACGCTGGCGCTGCCGACGCTGATGCTGGCCGACATCTGGAAGACCACGCCGTTCATGGCGTTGCTGCTGCTCGCTGGTCTGCAGACCATCCAGCCGTCGCTCGCCGAGGCCGCCCGCATCGACGGGGCGTCGACCTGGCAGTACTTCTGCCGGGTGCGGCTGCCGTTGCTGATGCCGACCCTGCTCATCGCCGCGCTGTTGCGGGCCCTGGACGCGTTCCGCGTCTTCGACCTGCCCTACGTGGTGACTGGCGGCGGCCCGGCCAGCAGCACAGAAACGATGTCGACCTACGCCTACAAGACGCTCTTCTCGGGCCTTCAGCTGGGCTACGGCTCGACGATGGCCACCGCGATGTTCGTCACCGAAGCCCTCATCGCCGGTGCATTCGGGCTGTTCATCGTGCGGCGCATGCGACAGGAGGGCTGATCATGGCTACCATCGCGCAGCCGCGCGCCACTGGCGGCCCCCGCCAACTCGCCCGCCGCGGCGGGTTTGGGTTCCTGGTGGTGGCGATCGTCGTCTGGTCGCTGTTCCCGTTCGTGTGGGAGATGATCACCTCCTTCGAGCCCGATAAGGACCTGTCCCGGTTCGCGCCCCAGTGGCTGCCAATCCCCGGCGGCACGTTGCAGCACTACCGCAACGTGTTCGTCGCGAAAAACTTCGCTCCCTACATCGTCAACAGCGTGATCGTCGATGTGAGCGCCACCGCGGTCGCCCTGGTGTTCGCCGGGCTCGCCGCGTACTCCCTCGCCCGGCTGCCGATGCGCGGCAAGGGACTCGTGCTGGGGCTGGTGCTCGCCGTGTCCATGTTCCCGCAGATCTCGATCGTCACCCCGCTGTACGAGATCATGATCAGGCTGCACCTGCTCGACACCTACACCGGGCTCTCCGGGGTGTACATCGGGCTGGCGTTGCCGCTGATGGTCTACATCCTCTGGGGACACTTCCGCGCCATTCCCCGCGAGCTCGATGAGGCCGCGAAGATCGACGGTGCCGGGCCGCTGCGCACGTTCTGGAGCGTGATCATTCCGGTCGCCCTCCCCGGCGTCGTTCCCGCCGCGCTACTCGGTTTCATCGCCTCGTGGAACGAGTTGCTGCTCGCCCTGTCGTTCACGACCTCTCCGGCGCACCAGACCATCCCGGTCGGGATCGCGAACTTCACCGGCTTGTATTCGATCCCCTGGGGCGATATGGCCGCGGCGTCGGTGGTCGTCACCTTGCCCCTCGTCGTGCTGGTGCTGATCTTCCAGAAGCGGATCGTCGAAGGCGTGACCGCCGGGGCGATCAAGGGATGAACACCGCCACCAGCATCGGCTGGCGCGACACCTACCTCCGGATCGCCGAGCGCCTGATCACCAGGGCGGGGACGGCGCGGCCGATACTGACCGGTGCCAACGCCTGTGTTGACGCGATCTTCCATATCGATGCCGATCGGCTCGCCCGGCTCGCCGCGCCCTCGGCCATACCCCCTGCCGCACCCTCGGCCGCACCTTCGGCGGAGCCCCTGGCCGCGCCCTCGGCCGCGCCCTCGGCGGATGACGAGAGGGGTATCGAGCTGTGCGATCGTGTTCTCAAACGGATCACGGCCGGACGAGGCGGAGAGCTGCTGACCCGGTGGCCCGCAGGGCCCTCGTGGATCTATGCCCTGCTGGGCCCTCCCGACCGGCAGCAGGTCGGAGGCACCGGCCCGCAGGCGTCGTGGACGCTGGCCACGGTCGGCGCCCCTAGCGTCCTGGCCCTCGCCGACCGGAGTGCCGAGCAGCTCGCGGTGATCGACCCGCGCACCGGTGTCTGCGCGGACGGCACGGTGGTGGCCGCGGGATCGCTCACCCCGTCCGGCCGCGCCACGAAGCTGCCGCATTGCATCCTCGAGTTCACGGCGGGGACCACCGGCCGGCAGCTGGCAGTGTCCCGGTCAAGCCGCATCATCCTGCGCTTCGGCGACGAGCCGATCGAGCGCGACGAGGCGTTCTTCGCGATGGCGCCAGCGTTGGCGTCATCCGCCGGGGCCGGGCTGTTGTCCGGCCTGAATGTGCTGGCCGATGCCGACACCGCTGACCGGGACTGGCTGGCCGCACTGGCCTGGGCGTGGTCGGATGCGGGCCTTGCTGTCATCCACCATGAACTCGCCGAGTTCCTCACCGCGAAGCGGCTGCGCGAGGCCGTGGGCTCACCGGCGGCCACCTCGCTCGGGCTGAGCCTGTCCGAACTGTTCATGCTGACTGGCGCGGGCGGCGATCCGCGCCTGCTGGCACGGGATGTCGCCGAGCGGTACGGAGCCCGGCGGGTGATCGTTCATGCCGACGACTGGGCTCTGGCGGTACACCGCGACGACGCGCAGCACCAGGAAGACGTAGTGCTGGCCGGCAACGCATTCGCCGCCGCCCGCGCCCGCGTCGGACAGCCCGCTACCGTCCTCGACCCAGCGGAGGAGGCCACTTACACCGACGACCTTCCACCCCGTGGAGCCCTGGGTGATGGCTGGCATGCCGTCTGCGTGCCCGCACCGCATCTACGGCGGCCCGCGGGCACCGTCGGACTCGGGGACACGTTCGTGGCCGGTGTCCTTCTCGCCGAGAGCCTGCCGTAGCGACCTTTCCTGACCGGACTAGAAACGATCACAAGGAGAACGAACATGTCAACAGCGGCCGTTCCGCAGGACCCGGGAAAGATCCGCGGCCTGCAACGCGTCACGAGCGGAGCCGGTTTCTTCGAGATCTGCGCCCTGGATCATCTGTCGGACTTCGCGGAGTTGCTGGCGGAGGATCCCGCCACGGTCACCTTCGCCGACGTCGTTACCGCGAAGGATGGCCTCGTGCGAGCGCTGTCGCCGAGCGTGTCGGCGTTCCTGCTCGATGCACGCTACGGGCTGGATACCGTCGCGACCGGCGCACTGCCCGGCACGGTCGGCCTGATGGCCTCGATCGAAGACGAGGATTACTCGATTCCCGAAGGCCCGCGCCGCACCCGGTACCGGGAAGGCTGGAGCCTGCGGCAGATCAAGCTGGTCGGCGCCGACGTGGCGAAGCTGCTGTGGTTCTACCGGCCCGACAGCGACGCAAGCGCGGCCGAACACCAGCGATACGTGGTGCGCAGCCTGGCCGACGAATGCGCCCGGCTGAGCCTGCCCCTGGTCGTCGAGCCGATCTGGTATCCCCTTCCTGGTGAGGACGCGAGTTCGCCGCAGTGGAAGGCGGCCCGCGTCGAGGGCATCCTCGCTTCGGCGTTCGAGGCGAATTCGCTCGGCGTGGACATGCTCAAGGTGGAATTCCCTGGTTACGTCGACACGCAGGCCGGGCGCGACAGCGCCGCCGCGGCGTGCAAGGAACTCGACGCCGGGGTCGACGTGCCCTGGGTGATCCTGTCGGCTGGCGTCGGGTATGAGGACTTCAAGGCGCAGGTGGATATCGCCTGCCGGGCGGGCGGCTCCGGCTACCTCGCGGGCCGGTCCATCTGGCGTGACGCGACGTCGACGCATAACCCAGCCGACCGCGAGGCCGCCGTGGCACAAGCACGTGCGCGGCTCGACGAGCTCAACGCCATCACCCGCGCCAACGGCCGGCCCTATGTGGCGGCGCGCAGCCTGCCCGATGTCATTGAGGCGATGCCCGATGGATGGTTCACCAGGTGGCACCCGACCGACTGACCCGGTGATCGTGGAGGTCGTTCCCCGTGCAGCCGATCGTGCTCGAGCCCAACATGCCGGCCACGTTCTATCGCGGCGCCGGACGGATCGAGCGGCTGCGCGGCGGCTCCCCGGCCGGCCGGGAAGGCCGGCCCGAGGACTGGATCGCCTCCACGACGTCCCGGTTCGGCCGCGACACCGACGGGATGACACGGCTGGCCGATGGGTCGCTGCTGGCGGGCGTGATCGCTGAGGACCCGGTCGCGTGGCTGGGCGCCGAGCACGTCGCCCGCCACGGTGCGGATCCGGCGCTGCTGGTGAAACTGCTCGACGCCGGGCAGCGGCTGCCGCTGCACGCCCACCCCGGCCGAGGCTTCGCGGCGAAGCACCTGGCGAGCCCCTATGGAAAGACCGAGGCGTGGATCGTGCTGGAAGCAACCCCCGGCGCGAGCGTCCATCTCGGGTTCACCCGAGAGGTCAGCGCCGCCGAACTCACCGGGTGGGTCCGCGCCCAGGACGTCGAGGCGATGCTCGCCGCGACCAACCGGGTGCCGGTGGCGCCCGGTGACACCGTGCTGTGCCCCGGGGGGACACCGCACGCGATCGGCGCGGGAATCCTGCTCATCGAGCTGCAGGAACCGACGGACTGGTCGGTCATCATGGAATGGCGCGGCTTTCCGCTCGGCCCCGGCGACGTTACTCCCGGCCTGCCCCTCGACGAAGCGCTGGCCTGCGTCGACCGGCGGGCCTGCCCGCCCGGGCGGTTGAACGCGATGCGTGGCCGGCCGCTGAACCGGGCGATCGGCTCGCTGCTGCCCGAGGCAGCCAACCCGTTCTTTGTGGCGGAACGAGTCGATAGCCGCGTGAGCGGCCACCTGTCACCGGGCTACGGAGTGCTGGTCGTGACCGGTGGTAACGGACGGCTCAGCACGGAAACCGGCTCATCAGTCCTGATCAGCCGCGGAAGCACCGTGCTCATCCCGTACGCGGCCGGCGCCAGCATGCTGGCCGGCGATGTCCAAGCCATCCGCTGTCTCCCCGCCGCCCAATAACCGCGTAAGAGCCGGGCGCTCGCTGAGACACTCGTGCTGCACATCAACCGGGAGGCACTCCATCACGGCGCGGAGATCGCGCTGCTGCGCGACCTGTACGCCAACCGCTAGCCTCGTGGGTCGTGTTGTGGACCGATGAGTTTCGCATCTTCACGAGGTCGAAGGTTCACGAGAGGCTGCCGCAACGCTGGGAGGATTCACGATGGCAGAACTGATCGCTGACCTGTTCATCTCGCTCGACGGGTTCGCCGCGACGGTGGACGCAGGCCCTTACTTCGGCTACTCCGGCCCGGAACTGGAGAGCTGGGTGCACGACGCTCTCGACCAGCCTCAGCTCATAGTCATGGGCCGCGTCACCTATGAGGCGCTGTCGAAGATTTCGTCATCCGCCACCGACGAGGTCAGCACCCGGATGAACGATCTTCCGAAGGTGGTCGTCTCGAACACCCTCCAGGACCCGCTGGCCTGGCCCAACACCCGCCTCGTCCGAGGCAATCTCGCGGAGCAGATCGGGACGCTGAAACAGCAGTCCGGCGATCCGCTCCGCTCGATTGGCAGCATCACGCTGGTGAAGAACATGATGAAGCTCGGGCTGGTCGACCGGCTCCGGGTCACGATCTTTCCCCTCATCCTGGGGGACGCTGGCCGGGAGCCGGTCTATGCCGGTCATTCGCAGGCCGGTCTGGAGCTGACCAGCACCAAGGTCCTGGACTCCCGGCTTGTCATGCTCGAATACCGGCCCGCCGGGTTGCCGGGTTAAAGGCCCGCTTCTGCTGGCATCATCACTTGTCCGGCCGCACCCAGATATTTCGCTCGTACATAAGTTCAACTTGCCTGGCTGTCACCTCACGGCGATATTCCGCATGCCCGTATGGAGCATGGTCCAGGTAGATATTCTTCGGGTAGACCGGTTCTTCGTAGATGAGCTGGTACTGCTCGGTGGTGAGGTCCTTGATCCAGTTGTCCCACTGCGCATTCGCGCGGAACCGGCGTAGCGCTTCGATGTCGACAGTCCCGGCCACCCAGGAGGACCCGCCACTGTAGTCGTGCCGCCCGACAATCTGCCCACGGTAGTCGATCACAGCCGACCCGCCACCGAAAGTATCGATCGCGATATCCGAGTCCGCGTGCAGATAATAGGTGCCGACGTTACACGCGATCAGATAGAAATTGTTGTCGAGGGCGCGCGCGCGATTCTGGATCTCGAAGAGGCCGTTGCCGACGTGCGGGTGCGGATATGGGCCGCGGTACACAATCTCTGCGCCGTTCATCGCCAGGCCACGTGCGTTCTCGGGGTACGAGCCCTCGTTGGCCATCAGGAATCCGAGCCGGCCGATTTCCGTGTCCGCGACCGGATAGAATGCATCCAGGTTACGGCCGTACAGCTCAATCCACTTGTCCCAGACATTGTGCGGGGTCACCGAATGCTCGACCGGCAGGAGTGGCACCACTTTATGATGCCTCAGAATTATATCGCCGTCCGGGCTGAGGATAAATCCAACGTTGAAGAAGCGCTCCGGAAATTCCGGATGACGGGCTTTAGCCTGCGCCATCAAGAAAACGTTCCACTGCCGGGCGAGCCGGCCGAGGTAATCTGTCTCAGGGCCCGGGATGTCGATCGCGCATTCCCGCGCAAACTCTTCGTGATCGAGGTCGAGGACTTCGTCGTTGAAACCCTGCAAGGCGCCTTCTGGGATGGCGATGAGCCGCACCGGCAGGTCCAGGCTGGACAGCCACGATGCGGCCTTGATCAGGTGGGAGAGGTGCTCAAGGTTGGTCTGGATCTCATCGCGGCGGCTGATGCCGCGCATCGTGGGGACCAGGCCTATGGCCTGATAAGGCTCGATCATGACTAGTCCCTTCGGCCCGCAGAGGCTCCGCTCCAAGTCGGCCCGCTCATCGTGTGTTGCCCCAAGTTCTACCGGGCGGCCCGGTGTCTGTCTGTACCGGGCGCACATGAGGTTTGTCATGGGCAACCCGGCGAGAGCGGACGACTGATCCCCCTACGCTGTTTGCCGCAGAGGTTCGCGGGGCCGCCCTCTGTGCTTCCACGATCACGATGCCGCAGGAGGTCGAAACCCGCGATGGAGAGGTCAACGGAGGATACGGCCGGGGCCGGTATCCAGGTGATCGCCCGCGCCGCCGACATCCTGCGGGCGCTGCGGTCGGCTCCCGAGGGACTGTCCCAGGCCGAGGTCGCAGATCGCGTCGGCCTGGCCCGGTCGACGATCCACCGGCTGCTGAACGCGTTTGAGAACGAGGACCTGGTCGAGTCCGGGGGACCGCGGGGCCGCTACGGGCTGGGACCGGAAATCGGCCGCATGGCCGACACCGCCAGGCGGGGATTGCTCTCCAGCATTCACCCGCTGCTCGAAGAGCTTTCGCAGGAGGCCCGCTTCCCCACCGCGGTGGCCTGGCCTGGGTATTTGCTATCTCACTGAGGCATCGAACGCGTTGTGCGGCGGATGTTTCGTTCTCGTTGCGTTGTCGCAGTGGTGCAGAAACGGACCCTTCCTAACGTCAGTGTTCGGGCTGAGTCCCGATCATGACCACCGATAGCCGACTCGGAGGATAGGCCGATGACAACAACGACGGGTAAAGATGCGGCGCCGCGGGCGGCGACGAATTCTGGCCGGTGGATCGAGGAGTGGCGCCCGGAGGACGCCGGCTTCTGGGAGCGGGTCGGTTCACGGGTGGCGCGCCGCAACCTGGTGTTCTCGATCTTCTCGGAGCATGTGGGTTTCTCGATCTGGAGCCTGTGGTCGGTGTTCGTTCTGTTCCTGACTCCGGCCTATGGGATCAGCCACGATCTGAAGGCCGCCGCGGCGGAGAAGTTCCTGCTGACGACGCTGCCGACCGCGCTGGGTGCTGGCGTCCGGTTGCCGTACACCTTCGCGGTGGCGAAGTTCGGTGGCCGCAACTGGACGATTGTGAGCGCGGCCTTGCTGCTGGTGCCGACGGTCGCGGCGGCGATCGTGCTCAAGCCCGGTGTCTCTTACGGCACGCTGTTGGTGACCGCCGCGCTCGCGGGCGTGGGCGGTGGCAACTTCGCGTCCTCGATGGCCAATATCAACTCCTTCTATCCGGAGCGGCTCAAGGGCTGGGCATTGGGTGTGAACGCCGGTGGCGGCAATCTGGGCGTGGCCATCGTGCAGTTGGCCGGGCTGGCGGTGCTGGCCACGGCGGGCAAGGGGCATCCGCGGGTGCTGCTCGGCATATACATCCCGCTCGTCGTGCTGGCCGCGCTGGGTGCGGCGCTGTTCATGGACAACATCGCGCATGTGCGCAACGACAAGCGAGCGTTGCGGGAGGCCTGCCGTGATCCGCATACCTGGATCATCGCGTTCCTGTACATCGGCACGTTCGGTTCGTTCATCGGCTTCAGCTTCGCTTTCGGCCAGGTGCTGCTGAACCAGTTCGGTGCGCACTTCTTGGCTGCGGGCAAGGTCGACCCGGTCAAGATCGCCTACCTGACGTTCCTTGGTCCGCTGGTCGGCTCGCTAATCCGGCCTGTCGGCGGCTGGCTGGCCGACCGGGTCGGTGGCGCGCGGACCACGTTCTGGAACTTTGCCGTGATGGCACTGGCCGCAGGGATCGTGCTGGCCGCGTCGCGGCAGAAGTCGCTGGAGCTGTTCTACGTCGGGTTCATCGCGCTTTTCGTACTGTCGGGCATCGGTAACGGATCGACCTACAAGATGATCCCGGCGATTTTCCGCAGCAAAGGACAGCTGAGTATCGCCGCCGGCACTGACCCGGACACCGCCGAACATGATGCGCGCCGGATGGCGAACGCGGTCATCGGTATCGCCGGGGCGGTCGGCGCGTTCGGCGGCGTGCTGGTCAACATCGCGTTCCGGCAGTCGTTCCTGGCCTACAAGACCGGTGACGCGGCCTACATCGGGTTCATCGTCTTCTACGCGGCCTGCGTGGGCCTGACCTGGCTGGTCTACCTCCGCGCCGCCAGCCGGCGACGCCTGGCCGACATCTGAACGGACCGGTGGCTAGTACCGCCGCGTCCCGTCGTGATTACTGGCTCGCTCGGGTTCGTAGGCGAGCCGGTAACCGCGCTTCACGACGGTCTGGATGATGCGTGGGTCGCCGAGGGTCGCCGAGGGCGGTCCGGAGCCTGCCCACGGCGACCTCGACGGCATGTTCGTCGCCGCCCTCGCCTGGCGTGATCTTCAGCAGATCGGCGCGGGAGACAACATGACCGGGCCTGCCGGTCAGTTCCCGCAATAGCGCCATGCTCGCGCTGCTGAGCCGGACTAGGCGGTCGTCCACCACGACGGCGTGCCCGCGCACGTCCAGCATGTGGCCCGCAAGGGGCAGCAGCCGTCCGCGGCGAATCGGGAGCTGCTCGACGATCGCCCGGACCAGGGCACCCAGGCGGCCGCGGGCGGGCTGAATCACCGGGATGTCTTCCTGCTGGAAGGGCCCGGCGGTTACCGGGCCGACACAGGCCGGCACGACCGGTCCGCGCAGCGCGATGCGCACCGCACGGCCGCAGCCCTGCTCATCGGCGGCACGCAGGAAGCTCGCCGCGGCCGGCGCGCTGGTGAAGGCCACCGCGTCGAGGCCGGCGACGCCTGGCCGACATCTGAACGGACCGGTGGCTAGTACCGCCGCGTCCCGTCGTGATTACTGGCTCGCTCGGGTTCGTAGGCGAGCCGGTAACCGCGCTTCACGACGGTCTGGATGATGCGTGGGTCGCCGA
>WNFG01000444.1_pt1 | contig 34644 bp, 31 predicted proteins | sample 5400431 | NCBI WGS metagenome assembly WNFG01 (sample SAMN13153346, study PRJNA577476) | soil metagenome | isolation source: 120 cm saprolite under Douglas fir tree site 2 hole 3 replicate 2 | place: USA:California | collected 2015-04-18
CGACAAGAACGGCAAGATCGAAGGCGCGCCGCACCTGAAGATGGAAGATTATCCGGTGTTCGATTGCTCGCTGGCGCCGCAGGGCGGCGGGCGTTCGATTACCTGGACGGGGCACGTGAAGATGATGGCGGCGGCGCAGCCGTTCCTTTCCGGCGCGATTTCGAAGACCATCAACATGCCGGAGGAATCGACCGTCGAAGACATCTCGAACGCGTATATTGAGTCGTGGAAGGTGGGGCTGAAGGCCGTGGCCATCTACCGGGACAACTCGAAGCGTTCGCAGCCGCTGAGCGCGGGCGGCGGCAAGACGGAAGAGAAGAAGACTGAGCCGCAGACTGTCGCTGCGGCTGAGGTGCAGCCAGTCACGGTCGAATTAGAACCGATTCAACGTGAACTATTTCCGCGGGCGGAGCGCGAGAAAATGCCCGTGGAACGCGATTCGGTGACGCACAAGTTCAGCGTGGGCGGCCACGAGGGCTACATTACCGTCGGGATGTATGAAGATAAACGTCCGGGCGAAGTGTTCATCAAGATGGCCAAGGAAGGCTCGACGCTTTCCGGCGTGATGGACGGCCTGGCGCTGACCATTTCGCTGGGTTTGCAGTACGGCGTGCCGCTGAAGGTATTCGTCAACAAGTTGCTGAACACGCGGTTTGAGCCATCGGGCATCACCGCGAACCCTAACATTCGATTTGTTTCGTCGGTACTGGATTACATCGCGCGGTGGATGGGTGGGAAGTTTATCTCCTCGGACTATCTGAAGCTAAATGGAGAACAGGCATCAGCTGCGCAAGCTCACCCTCCGGCTCTTGTGCCATCGCCGGCGTTGGGTAGCGGAGAAAATTGGACGGCCCAGCCGATGTTGAAACCGACAAACGCGCATGAAGGCGCGCCGACGTGCAGCGAGTGTGGCATGCTGATGGTGCCGAATGGCGCTTGCTACAAATGTGAAAATTGCGGGAGCACCAGCGGCTGCAGTTGAGGAGTGCGGCAGGAGTCCGGCATGGCAGACGAAAAAATGCTGCGGCACATATTGGAGCTCGCGAGAGCCGATGTCCTTCGCGGGCAGGCTCCTCGTGCACTCGGGCATCTAAGAACCGTCCTTTCGGATATAGAAAATTTGCCGGAAACGTCAATTTGGGCCGAATATCAGTTGATTTATGCAGGCGCGCTCGCAGGAATGAATGATCGAGGAGCCGAGGCAGCCTTTGAAGAAGTCTTCACGCGCATTTCTGCACTACAAGAGTCTGATACAGAACTCATGTTCCGCGCTCATGAAGACTTCGGCAGATATCTAGCTGGCAGGCACTCTCAACCTTTGGCACTCACACATTACAAATCTGCAGAACGTATTGCCCTCGAAGCTGGGATGCTTGAGGACGCTGCGCGGGTCTATTTGTGCATAGTGCGAATTGACCTTGAGTCGAACCGAGATCCGCGACTGGAAAGCCTTCAAAATCTCAAGAGGGCGGCAAAAGATCTGTATACGGCTTGCGAACAACAACGAGCGTGGGTCCAATATTGCCAAGAGCTCGAAGAATCCGGCCGGGTGCTGGTTGCGGCCCGAAATGGTAGCGTTGCCTCAGTGGACTATTTTCGCGGCGCGCTGAGCACTGTGAGGCGGGCCTCAAATGAAGCTGCGGACTAATCTCTATCTTGATCGCATCGCAACAATAGTGGGCGTTCAAGGCAGAGGACATGCTTTGGAGAAGTTTGTCAACTCCCAACGATCCGCCGACGAGTCTCTGGAAGCTCTGGCCCGGAAGCTAGGAGTGAGTCGGATCGCCGAAGAGCGACTGCCTTTCGATGGTGGTCTGTTTGAGCTAGCGAGTGGCGAATTGGTCATTAAGCTGAACTCCGAAAGCTCCTTTGTTCGCAAGAGATTCACCTTGGCGCACGAAATCGCTCATTTGCTACTAAACACTGTACCGGCTCACAGGAGCACGAGTCGGAGTGATGAAGCACTAGAACGCACCTGCGATTTGATTGCTGCAGAATTATTGATGCCTGGCAAGGACACAACGGAGTTCGTTCGTGAGCTTGGATCGCCCTCTCCCGAAAATCTAAAGACGATCGCTTCAAGGTACAGTGTGTCGCTGCAAACTGCGGCTATAAGAGCCTGTTATGGTCTGAGGCTTTGGAAGTGTTGTGCGGGAATGTGGAGTCTTTCTCCCAAGAGCAAAACGCTTTGGTTTGTCGGCCCGAAGAGGTGGGACAGCGCTCAGCCCGATGTTTCCCTGCTTGAACGCGCTGTTTCGTCGAATACGTCTTTCCAGACAAGAGACCTCTGGCGGCGGGGAGAGGTTACCGAGCCGGTATGGCTCAACTTGCTCGGGGTCGGAGCCACCAATGCAATCGGCCTCGTACATTTCGTCAACTAAATTTGGAGGTCAATTGGAGACAAAAACGAAACGATGAGCGCCCTCTCCTCTGGAACAGGAACAGTAGCACGGCTGGCCCCGGAAAAGCCCAAGACCAACGGATTCCTCCACATCGTCAGGCATGGCGGGGGACCCAATGCCATTTACATCGTGACGTATCACCGTTTGGACCGCGAAGGGCCTTCGCCTGCGGTTGGAACAGGCGCGCATCCGAAGCCAGCGCTGGCGGAAGGCGCGCAGGAATTGATCGAATTGCTGGAACGCATTGGCGTGGATTTCCATCTCGCGGAAGTGCGTGGTGCGTTGGAAGATATTCTTCGGCTCGGCTCAGCCAACATCCCCGATCTGTGGCTCAGCGACGAGGAGATGCTCGAGAAGGGCCTCGTCGAGGGCTAGGATCAGTCTGCAATCAAGCAAAAAGGCCGGAGGCGATTGCTTCCTGCCTTTTTGCTTTTGAAGGCGGGACGTGGCCCCACAATCTCTCAGGGTGCCGCGGGAATCACGGCTGGAGTGCGACGAAAACGACGCCAAGCGAGGCGGGCAGGGATAAAGAGCAACGCACCCCAAAACAGAATTGGCAGGGCAAACTCGAAGAAAACGCCGAGAACCAGAGCAGCAGAAGAAAAGATGGAACCGACTCCCTCGACAAATGAATTTCGGAGTTCGAGAGAGAGTCCTTCTAGATTTGCCTGAAGCGGAGCGCGGTAGTCTTCTTCTAAAATGAAACGAATATGTGCCTGGGCGACGGTTGACACCAACGCCTTATTTTGACGTTCGGCCTCTATGACGGCTTCGTTGGCTTGAGCCACTTCCTTTTCTAGGGCGATAGCATCCAGAAGACCTCCCTTTCGGTCCTGCCGTAATTTCTGAAGGCGGGAAAGATTGCTTTCTGCTGCGGCAAGGTGCCGCGAGGCGGATGCAATTCGTACGGCTGAATCCTCACCGGACTCTGCAATCGCTTCGACTCGTCCAATCGTTTTCAGATCGATGAGGGCGCTTTCAAAATGGCTCGACGGCACGGAAATATTGGCGGAAAGACTTCGCCCATAGCCGGAACGAGTCTGAGTCCGTAAGTCTTCGAGATAACCGCCTTGCGAGGCAACAACCTGGTGGAGCGAGACAACCGAGCGGTCATAGTTTGAGGTTCTTGCGCGCAGGTCAGCACTGCGGGCGATCCAAGCGGCGTCGAGGCTCTTGTCTGCATCTGCGTAAGCGAAGTCCACAGAGTGTGTGAAATACGTTGGCAGAGCCGAAAGCCCTGTCGCTTTGTTTGCTGCAATGCCTTGGAACATTCCAAATACCGCAAGCCGTATGGCTATCACGAACACAATCGTAAAAACTGCAAATCCGCCGAGAACTAAAAGGATTCGTTTCGGAAGAGAGCGGCGGTTGGGAATATCCGACATGACACACCTCAGTGGCCTTCTGCGCCCTCTTAAAGAATTAGTATGAGCGCGGCCATAGAGATAGAGGCCGAAACACACGAAAAGGTTCCCTCACGACTGCATACCAAATTGCGATCAACGTTTTGTCAGCGCGGACGGGGGCGGAGGGGTGGACGGGCAGTGAGGGAGCGCGGGCGCATGCGGAAACGCGGGCTGAGGGGCGGAGGAACGTTGCGGAGGAAGTCGCCGCAGCAGGGGCAATGGCCGTCGCCGCCGAGGGGAGCGGTGGCATCGGCGCGGAGCCAGTGGCCGCGGGCTTCGCATTGCGGATTGATGCACTGCACGGTGAAGCCGGGCAAGAATTGCATTTTTTCTCCCTCAGAGGCCGCGAGGTTCAAGCCGATTCGGGCGCGACCGTTTAACGGCGGCGCTGGAGAACGATCTGAGCTCCCCTGGCGGCCAAGACGCTCTGTGAAAAGGGCCCGGAATACACGGCGCCAAGTGCGCCGGGCAACCCTTCGCAAAAAAATGCATGCGGAAAGCCCTGCAAAAATGCGAGGGGCCAGCAACGTGATGGCGGGGATTGTGCCGCGAGCGGCCAGTGGTGTCAAGAGGAAAGACTACAAGATATTGTGGTAAGGTTGCGGAGCAAGCGGCGACCGGCAAATCCCGACCGCTGACCTGGGGAAGACGGGCCAAGCGAGCCAGGCGGCGGGCCGGCAGGCTGGGCATGGGAAATCGGGAGTACGGTTCCTACGTATTACTGGTAGTGAGAGTTGTGCGGCTCCGTTCTTTCACCGGTGAGCCGCAGACGGAGACAAAATGCCAACGACAACAAAATTCGAACTGGGTGGCGGCGGATTGCCGTCGATGCCGAACCTGAGCGGGGCTGGGAAAAGAATCTTGCAGCTCGCGATATTGGTGGGGGTGATCATCGTGGTGATGGCGAGCACCACTTCCATTCCAACGGGGAACGTAGGCGTCCTGACGCTGTTTGGGCGCGTCACGGGTGAGACACTTCCGGAAGGAATTCACGTGGTCAATCCATTGAAATCGGTGCAAAAACTTTCCGTGCAAACGCAATCGTTGAAAGAGAGCGCCAATGTGCCGTCGAATGAGGGACTCATCCTGGCGCTGGACACGTCGTTACTGTTCCGGTTGGACAAGGACAAAGCGGCGTATGTTTACCAGAGCGTGGGCGAGAACTACGTGGAGAAGATTGTGGAGCCGACGCTGCGGGCGGCGATTCGCGCCTCCACCTCGGCGCATACGGCGAACGCCCTGTATACGAACGCGAGAGAGCTGGTGCAGCAACAGATTCAGGACGAGCTGAAGAAGCAGCTCGATCCGCGCGGGGTGATCGTGGAAAACGTGCTGCTGCGGGACGTGCAATTGCCGGCGACGCTCAAAAGCTCCATCGAAGCCAAGCAACAGGCGGAACAAGATGCGCTGCGCATGAACTTCACGCTCCAGAAAGAGAAGCAGGAAGCCGAGCGCAAGCGAATCGAGGCTCAGGGCATCGCGGACTTCCAGAAGATCGTGGCGACGGGCATCAGCGCGCAGTTGCTCGAATGGAAAGGGATAGAAGCGACGGAGAAACTGGCGTTGAGCACAAATGCCAAGGTCGTGATTATCGGCAATCCGAAGAACGGACTGCCGCTCGTGCTGGAACCGAAGTAAACCACCCAAAGCGTATTCCGTCCATCCTGGTAGGGGCCTGCGGCCCTCCAAAATAAAGACTAAGGAAGTACGAAGATTTTCGTTGACAATACGAAAACCTTCGTATTATCCTCCACGCATGACGAACGAACCTTTGCAAAAACCAACGGCGTCGGAACTGGAAATCCTGCGCGTGCTGTGGGAGCGCGGGCCTTCTACGGTGCGCGAGGTCCACGAAGCGCTGAGCGAAAAGAAGGACCTCGGATACACCACCGTGCTTAAGCTGCTGCAAATCATGACCGCGAAGGGCACGGTGCGCCGAAACGAAGAGCAGCGGGCGCACGTTTATGAGGCATGCCAGCCGGCGACGGAGACAAAGCGGCAGCTCGTGGGGGACGTGCTGCAACGGGTGTTTGAAGGGTCGGCAAGCGAATTGATGATCCATGCGCTGGAGGGCCGGCGAACGTCGAAGAAAGAGCTGGGGGAACTGCGCCGTCTTCTGGACGAGTATGAGGAGAGAAGCCGATGAGCAACTTCGTGAATTGGATTACACCGGAGGTTTTGCGGACGCTCGGGTGGACGTTGCTGCACTTCCTCTGGCAAGGCGCGGGGCTGGCGGCTTTGTTTGCCGTGGCTTGCGCGGTATTGCGGAGCGCGTCGGCACGTTATGCGCTGGCGGTGGGGGCGCTTGTCTTGATGATGGCGTCGCCGGTCGTCACTTTCTCCTGGTTGTGTGCGCATGCGAATCCGGCCGTTCGGACTGGGGCGGGAGGGGCCGCGACGTGGGCGGGAACGTCCACCCAAAACGCGACCGCGCTGCCGGGCTCCCACGCCCCAGTTGCCGAATCTCGTGCCGAACGAACAACTGGGATGTTGTGGCTGGTGGAAGCGTGGTTTCTGGGGGTGCTGTTACTGAGTTTGAGAACCGCGGGCGGATTGCTGCTGATCGAAAGAATGCGGCGCAAAGAGATCAGCCCGGTGGGAGCGGCACTGTTGGCAAGATGCCTGGCACTGCAGCGGAGAATGGGGCTGGATCGCTTGATCCGGTATTGCGAGTGCCATCGGCTGGACGCTCCGGCGGTGCTGGGATGGTTCCGCCCGGTGGTGCTGCTGCCGGTGCGGGCGCTGACGGGGTTGAGCGAAGCGCAAATCGAGGCGGTGATCGCGCATGAGCTGGCGCATATCCGGCGGCTGGATTGTTTCGTGAACCTTTTCCAGATTGCCACAGAAACGCTGCTGTTCTATCACCCGGCGGTGTGGTGGGTGAGCGGGCGGATTCGCGCGGAGCGCGAGCACTGCTGCGACGACGAAGCGATTGCCATTTGCGGCGACGCGGTGAATTACGCGCGAGCGCTCACGCTGATGGAAGAATGGCGGACGGCGCCTGCCCTGATGATGGCGGCCAATCGGAGCCCGCTGGCGGAGCGCGTGGTGCGGCTGCTCGGGTGGGATGGAGCTGCGGGCAGAATGCGGGTGGCGGGACTGGCGGGAAGTTTGGTTTGTCTGGCGGGAGCGCTTTTGGCGGGCAATGCGTTCTTGGGCGTGGCGCACGCGGCGCTAGGCGGTAGCGCGTCCGCGAAACAGGAGCAACAGAGCGGCAGCGTGATTGTTGTCAGGCCGGACCTTGCTTCGGCGAAGGAACGCGCTGGGCAAGCCGCACAACCCGCGGCCGCGCCGGCACCCGCAGCGCCGGGCCAGCCAGCGCCAAGGCCGCAGGCGGCAAGCGAGGAGCAGAACAAAAAGGAATCCTATCTGGACGCGATGGAGGCGGCGGGTTTCAAAAACTTGACGGTGGACGAACTGATCTCGATGAAGATTCAGGGCGTCACGCCGGGATACGTGAAAGAGATGCGCGAACTGGGGCTGCAAGCCACGCCGGACGAACTTGTCGGCATGCGCGTGCAGGGGATTACGCCGGAATACATACGCGAGATGCGGAAGTTTGATTCCAGCGCCAACATCGATGAGCTGATCGGGATGAAAGTGCAGGGGGTCACACCGGAATATGCGCGCGAGATGCGGACATTTTATTCCAACGTTAACATTGAAGAACTGATTGGGATGAAGGTGCAGGGAATTACGCCGGAGTATGTGCGTGAGTTTCACGACTTGGTGCTGCAGCCGAGCGCCGATGATCTTATCGGGCTGAAGGTGCAGGGGGTGACCCCGAGTTACGTCAAGGAAATGCGCGCCACGGGGCTGAAACCGAGCACGGACGACCTGATTGGGATGAAGGTGCAAGGTGTTACGCCGGAGTACGTGAAATCGATGCAAGCGGCGGGCTTCAAGGACCTGGATTGCGACGAGTTGATCGGCGCGAAGGTGCAAGGGGTAACGCCGGAGTTCATCGACAATGCGCGGAAGCATGGGTTTAAAAATTTGACGCTCGATAAGTTGATTTCGCTAAAGCAGGCGGACATTCTCTGAGTTTCGCGCGAGATACGGAGAGGAGCGGGTACCATGAATCTGAGACGAATGATCGGTGCAATCCTGGTCATCGCCGGCGTCATCCTGGGCGTGGCGAAAGCAATTGGCGGCGAGGGGCAGAGCGGGGACTGGACCATCCGGCGCTCCGATGAGCCGGGGAAGGTGGAGTTTTCGTTGATGGATTCGCGGGCCGGGCGTCACTTTCACTCCAGTTCGGACTGGCCAGCGAGCGATTTTTCGGGGCTGGATTTTTCCAAGGCCGGACGGCAGGAAGTTCATTTCACCATCGCGCGGGACGCGGGGAAATTCGAGTGCGAAGGATTTCTGCGGGACGGCGAGGGCGCGGGGCTGTTTCACTTCGTGGCGGATGCGAAATATGCGCAGGAGATGAAGTCGCTCGGCTTTGGAGGGATCGATGGCGACAAACAGTGGGCGATGGCCATCCACGACGTCAGCCTGAAATTTGCGCGGGACATCAAGGCGGAGAATCTTCAGGGGCTGGACACGGACAAGTTGATTGCCTTCAAGATTCATGGCGTGACGCCGGAGTTTATCGACGGGATTCGCGCGGCGGGGGTGAACGTTTCGGATAGCGATAAGCTCATTGCTTTCCGCATTCATGGCGTGTCACCGGAGTTCGTTTCGGGGATTCGTTCGGCGGGGCTGAATGTGGTGGATTGCGACAAGCTGATCGCCTTCCGGATTCATGGGGTGACACCGGAAATGGTTCGCAGCCTCAAGCAGGCCGGCTACGAACCTGACGCGGACAAACTTATCGCCATGAGAATTCATGGCGCGACGCCGGAGTGGGTGGCGGAGTTGAAGAAGCAGGGTTACGAACACGTAGAACTCGACAAGCTGATCGCTTTCCGGATTCACGGCGTGTCGCCGGATTTTATCGGGCAGCTACAGAAGCTGGGATACTCACACCCGGAACCGGATCAGTTGATCGCCATGCGGATTCATGGGGTGACGCCGGACTTCATCAGTGGATTGCAATCGCGCGGGATGAAAAACCTGAGCATCGATCAGCTGGTCAGCTTGCGGATTCATGGGATTGACTGAAGTTTGTGGAAAAGGCGCGATGATCGCGCGCCCAATCGCGAGAAAAATCTAAACGGAAAAAGCGGCGTATAACTAAGGTTTGGGCGGCGTGGCTGCGGGGGTTTCCTGGGCCGCCGGCAGGGCGGCAAGCTCCGTTTTCAAACGGTCGAGTTCCTGTTGCTTATCGGCGATCTGCTGCTTCATGGCATCCAGCTTCGCTTTTCCCGAGGTGTTGTTGGCGTAGTCGGGACCGGAGTAGAAGGTGTCCTGATCCAATTGAAATTCACGCTGAAGAAGATCGAGATCGCTCTGCGCGTCCTTGATCTTCTCCTTCAGGGCGACGCGCTGCTTAAGAAGCGCGCGGGCTTTCTCGTCGTCCGAGGCGTTCTGGGTGCCTGGCGCGTTGGGGGTCGCGTCGCCGGAGGCAGGTTGCGCGGGCGCATCCGCGGAACCCGGCATTTTGGGTACCTCCGCTGTGGCGCTCTGCACATCCCCCTTTTTTACGACCAAAGTATCGTCGTCGATGACTTTGACGGAGGGCTTATCGGCGGTCTTCTTCTGCGCGCGCGCGCGGCGGGCCGCTTCGGCGACGGACTGAGAATCCTGGGATTGCGCGAAGACCGCGGCAGGAAGCAGTGCTCCGGCCAGAATAGCCGAGAGCGCCAGACGCAAAGGGATAGAATGCCGCATCATAGTGCACCTCGAAGGACGCCAGGCTGGGTGAAACCTCAAGATACTCCCGATGCAGCCGGAAAGGCAATTCCCCCGGCCGGATGCGAAGCCAATGAGGCAACCGGCGGTCCCGCGAAAAATTCGGCCCGCGGAAGCAGCAGATTAGGCGCGCTCAATGTCCAACAGGGACTTCCAGGGGCGGAGCGACGTCGCGGAAAGCGAAGTGCGTCTGCAAATTTTTCACCGGCTGGCCATTGGTCTCCGCGTAGGGATAGATGAAATAGTTCAGGGGATCGCCCTTCTGGTCGGGCGAGAGGCGGATGTCGCGGCCGTAGGTGAAGAACACGCGGTTGGTGTCGTGGGCGCCAAAGAAGAAATCGCGCTTGGCGGGATTCTTCCAGGCTTCGGAAGCGTCCACGGGAACCCAGCCGATGCCGGAGAGGTAGAATTCAGCCCAGCAATGGTAGCCGGGGATGTCGCCTTCCGACTTGCCCTCGGGCAGGGGGAAACCGATTTCAAAACGGGCGGGGATTCCGGAAGAACGCATCATGCCGATGAAAAGGGAATGAAAGTCGGTGCAGTTGCCGCGCTTTGAAGTACACGCCCAGATGGCGTCGCCGCGGCCCCAGCCTTCGCCGGATTTGTCATAGCGCATGGTGGCGACCACGTAGTCATAAATGTGACGGGCTTTTTGGATGGGGGTCGTATCACCCGCGGTGTGTTCCTTGGCCAGTTCGGCGATGACGCCGTTGAGCGGAACGAGTTTGTCGGGCTCGAGGTAGCGTTGCAGGTTTGGCTCGCGGGAGGTTGAGACGGCGACGTTACGGAGCGAAGCGGTGTCCAGTGCGACTCGATGTTCGCGGCGAACGGCGGTAAATCGCAGGAGCACGTCAAAGCCCGCGGCGGACTGCTGTGCTGTCGGCGCGAAGGCCGCGAACGCATTTCCGTATTGGGGATCGCGGCTCTGGGCGTAACTCACGGGGCTGTCAATGTGCAAGCCACGGATGTCCTGGTAGCCATCGGGCTGCGGCAAGGGGATCCAGAGATGCGTGGGGCCAGCGGAGTCGGCGTTGGCGGGCACATGGACTTGATACGTGAATTCGAACGAGCGTGCCGGCACGGATTCGCTCGTTTCCGCGGCGGTTCGGCGGCCCGCATGGGCGGCAACCGCGGCAGCGATGACGAATAAGAGAATCGAGGAGAGCACGATGCGGAAGCGGGTCATGGGGGACTCCTGCATGGAGAGTGTGGGCCGAAGGAAGGCCACTGCGATTATACTGAATTGAGAAATAAAACAAAGCGGATAGGCGGGGGAGCTGAAAAATTGCGGAAATTTCGAAGGATCGTGCTGCTAGTTGTGACGATGAACGTCGGCGCGCCTAAAGTTTGCGCGCAGGCGCCGTCCAGCGAAGCACAAACGCCAGCGCCACAGGCGATCACGGTCCCTCCTGTCGGCAAGACTCAAGCCGTGGAACTCCCGCGGGAGCACCGCTTCTGGGATAAAGAGAATGACTGGCTGTTCGGGGGCGTGGGAGCATCGCGCACGTTTGATTACTTTTCGACGTTGAACATGCGGCGGCGCGGAGACCAGGAAATCCTCCTTACCAATGCGATCGTGGACAATCACGCGGAGTTTGCGGCGATTGAAGCGGCGGGAACGGGTGCTTCGATCGGGGTGTCCTATTTGTTCCATCGCTACGGGCATCACAAGCTGGAGCGCTGGACTTCGATTGTGCATTTCGGATTAGCGACGACGGGCGCGGTACGCAATTATTCCCTGAAAACCGCGCATCCGAGGACTACTCCTTAGCCGCGGGCAGCGCAAGCCATTCGGAAACGCGGCCTTGTTGCGTCCGTCTAATTCAACAGGATGAAATCTTGCGAATCGAATGGTAGTGCGGCATACTCGCGCCCCGTGCGGGGCTTGGCTGGAATGGCGCGGAGAATAGCGTTGGGAATTTGGCGCGGTGGTCTTGTGGAACGGTGGCGCTTCCTTCGCCGTTTCATTTTGATTCTTTGTGTATGTCTATGTTTCGCGGCGGTAGTGCGCGCTAGGGATGGCGCGGGGCCATCGGCGCATCGGGAAATAGCCACATTGGCGCAAGCCTCGCCGGAGCGTGCGGGTTCTCCGCAAAGCGCGCCCTCGGAATCGAAAACTCAGGAACAGACCAAGACCGAACAGTACACGCTTTCGCATGAGCGCCAGGAAAAGGCCATCGCCTATTCGCGGGCGGGCTACACGCTTTACTTCCTTTCTTGTTTTCTTGGCGGACTGTTCCTGTTCCTGATCCTGAGGCTGGGCTGGGCGGCCAAGTTCCGCGACATCGCGGAAACTTTCAGCGACCGGAAATGGGTTCAGGGATTGGTTTTCGTCCCGCTGCTGTTCCTGACCATCGGCGTTCTGGACCTGCCGGTGCACCTGTACTGGCATGCGCTTTCCCTGCACTATCAGCAGTCCATTCAAGGCTGGGGCTCGTGGTTCTGGGATTGGAGCAAGGGTGAACTGCTCGATGTGGCGTTTGGAATCGCGCTGGTGCTGATCCTGTTCGCGGTGATGAGGCGCAGCCCGCGGCGCTGGTGGCTGTATTTTTGGTTTCCCGCGGTCCTGATTCTCCTGGGAGTGATTGTGATCACTCCGCTGGTGATCGATCCGCTGTTCAATAAATTCGAGCCGCTGAGCAAAGAGCACGCCGACCTGGTTGCTTCCATCGAAAAACTCACCAAACATGCGGGCGTGCCCATTCCGCCGGAGCGCATGTTCCTGATGGTCGCGAGCCAGAAAACGAACGCCATCAACGCCTACGTGACAGGGCTGGGAGCGTCGAAGCGGGTGGTGATCTGGGATACCACGATTCAAAAGATGTCCAACGAAGAAGCTCTTTTCGTCGTCGGACATGAACTCGGACACTATGTACTCGGACACGTTTGGCAGGGCTTTTTATGGGGTGCAGCCGGGTTGCTGGTGGCGCTCTATTTGTTGTTTCGAGGCTTGCACTGGGCGTTGGATCGCTGGGGACGGGATTGGAAACTCTACGGACAGGAAGATTGGGCTTCCTTGGCGGTGTTGCTCTTGATTTTGCAAGCGCTGCTGTTCGTGGCTTCGCCGGTCATCAGCGGCATTAGCCGCATGGAGGAACATGCCGCGGACGTTTACGGGTTGGAAGTCATTCACGGATTGATTCCCAATTCTGAAGAGGTCGCCGCGCACGCGTTTCAGGTACTCGGTGAATTGGATCTTTCAGACCCCAACCCGCCGCCGTTTATCGCCTTCTGGCTGTACTCGCATCCGCCGCTGGCGGAGCGCCTGGTGTTCGCGCATAGCTACGATCCATGGGCAAAAGGGGAATCGCCGAAATACGTGAAGTAGGATGGAGAGCGGCCCGCCTCGGAAAGCGGGCCCTACAGGGTACGCGCCGGAGCGTGCTTGCGGGCAAAGGCGGCTACTTTGCTGCGGTTGCCGCAAGTGGCCATCGAGCACCAGCGGCGTCGGCGCGTTCGCGAATTGTCGTAAAAGATCAGGCCGCAATGGGGATTGGCGCAAAGGCGAAGGCGCGCGCGGGCCCCCTCTGCGATAATTTCGGCGCCGGACCGGGCCACGGCGGCAAGCAGCCAGTCCAGGCCGCCCTCCCGCGCGATGAATTCGATCTTCCACGCGCCGTCCTGGCCTACGAGTTCATCGTGGCCTTCGGTGATGCGCAGGATATCGTTTACCGGCTCGATCCATTCGCCGGCAATCCGGTGTTTTCGGAGCATGGCGGCAAAAATCTTGCGCAAGGAAGAGCTGAGGCGCTGGGCCTTCAAGAGCAGGGCTTCCGCAGCCTGGGGGTCGGATTGTGGCAGGGTCAGAAGCTGGGCGCCGCGCTCTGGGGAGACAATGGCCGTCGACTCCAGGAAGTGAATGAGGCGCTGCCAGGGCATTTCTACATTAGGCGCAGCCGCGTTGGCAAAATCGACGGCGAGTCGGCCGCCGAGCAGTGGAGGGTAGGGTGAATTAGAAGGCATCGAAAAAGAATCCTCCCGGGGACAGGAGACAGAGTCGCTTGCGGCTAGTAACCAGTTAAATCTATCATAACGGTTATTCAGGATAAAGCGGTTTCTGGCCCCACTTCGCGGTAACTTTTTGCAGATACAGCAATCCCAATAGTCGGAGGCGGGAAGCAAGCTCTATGAAACACCTATTGGCAGGATTGAGCCTCATTTTTCTTCTTGTGGTGTCGGCTATGGCCCTGATGGGCACTCATGCGCAGGCTACTTCTGAAACGCCTGGGAAGACCCGGATACCGGTAGTGGTCGAGCTATTTACGTCCGAAGGCTGCTCCAGTTGTCCACCGGCGGATGCGCTGCTGGCGCGACTGTCCGAAGGACCGCTTGACGGGAACATTCAGCTGATCGCGCTAGAGGAGCATGTCGATTACTGGAACGATTTGGGCTGGATGGACCCCTTCTCTTCGCGGGACTGGACGTCGCGCCAAAATGTTTATTCCGGTGTGCTGCGAAATGGAAATCCCTACACGCCGCAGATGGTCGTTGACGGGACGGCGGAGTTTGTCGGCAGCCGCGCACAGAAGGCGCGGCAGGCCATTCACGAAGCCGCCGGCAAAGCCAAAATCCCGGTGACCCTGGCGCAAGGGAATGCGGACAAGCCAGGCACCGGGAACTTTTCCGTGACGGTGGGAAAACTGCAAGGGCCGACAAAACGCGATGCCGCGGAAGTGTGGCTGGCCATTACGGAGACGGGGTTGCACTCCGCCGTGACGCGCGGCGAGAATGCCGGCGAAGACCTTCACCACGCTGCGGTGGTGCGCTCCATGCGCAAGATTGGCGAGGCCAAGGCCGACGGCGAAACTTCCTTCGCGGGAGACGCAAGTGTTCCGCTACAAAAAGAATGGAAGCGCGAGAACCTGAGGGCTGTGCTCTTCGTGCAGGAAAAACAGAGTCGCCGGATTCTTGGCGCGGCCGAGATTCGCATCGCGCCATAAACGCGCCAGTAACAGCTTCGACGACGTTGATTTCCCGAAGCGCGATCGATTAGCAAAGTTATTCTGCGAATGGGTTGTTTTCAGGTACTATCAAGCCCACCGCGGAGGGGAAAGATTACTCCGCATACAGAACTTTCTCCTCCGTTGACCCTTGTTCGTTGGATGGCAGCGTGCTTACGCCAAGCCACTAATCACGTCTCACAAGGTGAGCGTTGCACGCCATTCCTCGAGGTGATTGTTGGACGCGGAACCTTTGCCGGATTCTTCTACACCCTTACCCTTGACACCTCCGCCCCCTGAGGGTCTTCTCTCAAAGATTTTTCTGAAGGAAGGAGGCTTGCGCGCGGGCTGGCGCCTCTTAATTTACGCGGCTTTCGTGGCGGCTCTTGGTTTCGGCGGCAGTTTGGTCTTGCGGCAGTTCGTTCGACCTTCCCGGGGCGTGTTCTCGCCTGGCTATTTGCTGATACAGGAAGGGTTCAGTTTCTTCGTGATTTTCGGGGCGGCGCTCATTATGGCGCAGATCGAACGGCGCTCCGCCAGCGTTTACGGGCTGCCGTTGCGAGGGGCCTTCGGGAAATTGTTTTGGCAAGGCTGCCTGATTGGATTGCTGGAAGTGTCGGCATTGGTGGGATTGATTGCGGCCTTCGGCGGGTATTCGTTTGGGGGCCTTGCGGTGCGCGGCGGCGAGCTGTTGCGCTGGGGAATGCTATGGGCCGTCTTTTTTCTCTTCGTTGGCTTCTTCGAAGAATTCTTGTTTCGGGGTTATATCCAGTTCACGCTGGCGGACATGGGTTTCTGGACGGCGGGAATTTTGTTTTCGGCGCTCTTTTGGCGCCTGCACGTGAGTCATCGAGGGGACGGCGTCGGCTTTTGGCTGGCAGCAACGTGGCTCGTGCTAATCATTGGGCGGTTTGGCTTAAGAAATCCTGGGGAGAACGCCAAAGGCATCGGTTTCTGGCCAGCGGCAATATTGCTCTCGCTGCTTTTTGGACGCGTCCACTTGGAGAATCCCGGCGAAGGCCTGGTGGGCGCAGCGGGAGTTGTAACGATCGCCCTGGTTTTCGCGTTTGCGTTGCGGCGCACCGGGAATCTTTGGTTGGTTGTGGGATGGCACGCGGCTTTTGATTTCGGCGAGACCTTTCTTTTTTCCGTGCCGAACAGCGGCATTGTCTTCGATGGACACCTCTCGAATGCTTCCTTGCACGGCGCTAATTGGCTGACGGGCGGCACAGTTGGCCCCGAAGGCAGCGTCTTCAGCTTTCTGACCATGGGGATGCTGGCCATCGCGATTCATTTTCTTTTCCCGGTAAAAAAGACAATGGAGGAGGGGAAGTAAGGGGAGGGGTCACTCACCCCCCCCCGGCAATTTGTATGAATATCAAAGGAAAAGACTTAATAAATTTGCATTTCGTAAACAGCTGATATCAAAGGGGATGTTTTTCGATGATCAAGAGCAGCCGAAGCGGAAAGCAGGCGCCATAGAAAGAAAAAGCGGGAGCAAGCTCCCGCACTCCAGAACGTGGTTATCTACAGATATAAGTATAGCACAGATTAGAGGAAAGTCAAGAGCGATTTTGAGGTTTTTTGCGTTTTGGGAGCATAGTTAGTGGACGAGTTCGGAGGCCGGCACCAGGCGGACGCCCTGCGCTTGTGCTTGCGGCAAGACTTCGCGCAGCGCTTGGAGCGTCGCGGGGTGCGCATGGCCAATCGCCACGGCTTCGCCCTTTTCGCGGGCCCCACGCAGGGCCAATTCCAGTTGCTTGCGGATCGCGGCCACTTCGGCGACGTCGTCGAGAAAGGGGACGTTGCGGAAAGCGGAGCGGACTCCGAAGTCCTGAGCCGTATCGTAGGCCACTGTGGCGGCGGTGGTGCGGCTGTCGACGTAGAAGAGGTGCCGGTCGCGCAGGACGGGCATGAACTCGTCCATCAGCGCGGAGTCGGCAGTGGCCTGTGATCCCTGGTGATTATTGACGCCCGCAGCGTTCGGAACGTTGTTCAGAAATTGATCGACCAGCGCGGCCACTTCCGGCGCGGGCATGCCCGGGTGAAGTTCCCGCGCTTCCGGTGTTTCGTTGGCCACCGATTGCATCGGCAGATGAAGCATGACCTGAAATCCACGGCGATGAGCTTCCTCTGCGATTTCCAGTGAATGCTCGTGATTGGGCAAGACGGAAATGGTGAGGGGATAACCGAGCGCGAAGACGGCTTCGGCCGCGGCGCGATCGCTGCCGAGATCGTCGATAATGATGGCGAGCCGTGCATGCGCCCCTTTTCCGGCGGGATTCTCCGTTCCTGCGCTGGAAACTCGTGTTGCCCGCGTGACGATTTCGATTTCGAGCGCCGGCACGCCCGCATGCCGAAGCTGGAAGTGCAGGAGTTCACCCGTTTGAATGGGAGGATCCTGCGTCAGGTGATTTCGCGTGGCTACGCCATCGAGGCTCTGAATCAGTTTTGCGATTGCGGCACGGTTCGCGTCCTCCGACGAATCCTTCTTCAAAACGATCCGCAGATAATCCGTGCTTCCCGATTCCTGACTGGAAGCGCCTTGCCGGAGCTTGATGGGGGTCCCAGGCGGCACCGCGGAAGAGGCCGCAGTCGCCAGGGCGCGAGTAATTTGGTGGACTTGCGCCGGCGCGAGGCGCCCTTCTTCCTTCTTCTTGCAACCGCTCAGAAAGGCGGCGAGTAGGAAGCAAGCTCCCAGAAACGCCAAGCGCTTTGAACTGCTCTTAATTCGAGAGCAATGCGGGTTCGATTCAATCGAGTCCGGCTGCCGCGCCACGGAAAACTAAGCAGCCTTTTTCGCGGGGGCCTTCAACAAGTCGAGCGCCCGGTGAAAAATGGGGTCCTCCGGAGAAAGCGGGCGCGGACCGAGCCCGGGCTCCTTCTGGGTTTCCGGCGCGGGCGCAGCTTCTTCATCCGTCGCTTCCGAATCGTCTTCTGTCACCGCGCGCACCACTTCGGTTGGGGTAACGCCTTCTTCCAGGATGGCCTTGCCGCCGGGGTTGTAGTAGTTCGCCACCGTGAGGATCAGCGCCGCGCCATCATCCAGCGTAATCAGCTTCTGCTCGGAAGCCAGCCCGAAAGTGCGCTCCCCGACCACATCCCCGCGATGATTCGCGGCGATAGCGGAAGCCAAAACTTCCGCGGCGCCCGACGTGGTGGCGTCAATCAAGAAGGAAACTGGATACTTCCAAATCACTTGCTTCGGCTCGGCCGAAAAAACTTGCGTCGAGACCGTCTGCCCGCGCAGCGTCGTCAACATGCCCGAAGGAACGAAAAGACGAGCGGCCGAGATAGCCTCGGAAACCGGTCCGCGGCCGCATTCCCGCACATCCAATATGACCTTGCGAACGCCCTGTTTTTCCGCGTCGAGCAGGCGATTGCGAAGTTCATCCGCGCGGCCCGAGTCGAGCGAGGGAATGCGCAGAACCAGGATATCCGGATCTACTTTCTGCGCGATGACCTTCGGCGCCGCCAGCTTCTCGCGAACTACATCGACTTCCTCCGGCGTAGCCTTGCCGCGCCGGATCACCGCCACCTTGACGCCCGTCCCGGGCTGGCCGGTCAAAAGATTCAAGGCCTGGCCAACGGACATGTCACGCGTCGTAAATCCGCTGATGGACTCGAAAATGTCGCCGCTGCGAATGCCCGCCTTGGTGCCCGGGCTATCCGGCAGTACGGAAAGCACGATGACGTAGCCGTAGCGTTTGCTGAGTGTCAGCCCGGTTTCGCCGGTGCCGGCATTGGCGAGCTTCTTCTTGTACTCTTCGTATTCGCGGGGGGTAAGGTAGCTGGATTGCGCGTCTAGGGATTCCAGCATCCCGTGCAAGGAACCAGCGGTCACCATGCGCATGTTGGGATCGTCGACGTAGTCCTGCTGGACTTTCTGAAGCACTTCGGCGTACACGCCGAGCGATTTGTAGGCTTTGTCGTCCGTGGTGCGGCCCAGGAGGTGACCTATACCTGCGTAGCCAAAGATCGCCACCGAAACGCAAAGAATTCCAATGCGCGCCGCTCGATTCATTTCTCACCCTTCCACAAAAGACTACGAGTCTCCATTATACCACCGTAAACCAATAGGGCGCGGTCGCAAACAAAAAGGCAGCCCAGAGCCAGAGGCGGCGGCGATGCTGCGGGGCGCTGGCTAGGATGAGACACGCTGAATCCCACAAATGTTGTACAAATGCCACACTGATCGTTTACAGACTCGAATTGTCTCTCATAAGCTGTTGATAATAAAGAACAAACTAGCAGATGCATGGCCAACAACATGCTACAATTCCACTTGGGGAAATGTTCCAAACTACGATCGCCAAGGAGTCCTCTGCCGAGGGTGTGGGTCTCCACACTGGCGTGTACGGTCACGTTCGCCTGGTGCCTGCCCCCGCCGAAACAGGCATCGTCTTTCGCCGAGTGGACCTGGACAATTTCCCGATCGAAGCCCAGGGCCACAACGTTGCCCGCGTCAGTTACGCCACCAGCCTGATGAAACAAGGCGTTTTGCTTTCCACCACCGAGCATTTGCTCGCCGCCATCTATTCCTGTGGCATCGACAACATTTATATCGACATCGATTCCATAGAGGTCCCGATTCTGGACGGCTCGGCTGAGCCCTTCATGCAGATGCTGGAGCGCTCCGGCGTTCGCAAGCTGCGCCGCAGACGGCGCTATCTGAAAATACTGAAGCCATTGGAGGTCGTCGAAGGAGACCGCCGGATCGGTATCTATCCCGCCGATGAATTCCGCGTACGCTGCTACGTGGATTTCCCGCATCCCCTGGTGGGCCAGCAGGAAGTGGAAATGCTCGTGGGGCCGGACACGTTTCGCCATCTTCTTGCGCGCGCGCGGACGTTTTGCTTCGAGCGCGACATCGAACCGCTCAAGGCCATGGGCCTGATTCGCGGCGGCTCGCTCGAGAATGCCATCGTGCTCACCAACGACGGGGTGATGAACGGGCCATTGCGCTTCCCGGACGAGTTTGGTCGGCATAAAGCACTGGATCTGATTGGCGATCTCGCCCTAGCGGGACTGCCGCTGCTGGCGCGCGTCGAAGCCCACAAAGCCGGCCACGCCCTGCATACCCAGCTCGTCAGCCGCCTTCTGGCCGATCCCTCGCTCTGGAGCATCACCACCGGCGAAGCCGCTCGCCCCGCAAGGGACTCCTACCTGACGGCACTTTCTCCTGCCCCGGCAGACTGATTAGCGTCGCGCACCACGCTTTCACACACGGCGTTTCACTGAACCGGGGGACTCTTGGAGTCGGCTCCGGCGCGTAAATTGAAGCGGATTATTCCTGTTTCATCTGTGTAGAAATGCCTTATGCCCGTGGCCCCCGGTGTCACTGGGTCCGCCGATAAGCCATATCCCGAAATATGCCCTGCGGTGTCGCGATTCATCGGAATATAAAAATATCGATAGCCCGATTTCGCCGGCAATTCTCCTGCCTGGGGAGTGCTCGTCGTGTTTTCCTCGGGGCAAATACTCGGCCGCGCACCATCCAGGTCGAGGTTTGCCGGATTTGGGGGGTACCCCTGGTTCGGGCACTCCTCCGCATATCTCGAGAGCGCCGTGTTGTAAGTTCGCAGCGAAGCAACCGCTGAGGCTTCATTCGCCGCCATCTTCGCGCGCAAAAGATTGGGGATTGCGATCGCCGCGATGATCAGGATGGGGATAAACGACAAGCCAAGGTATCCCAGCACGAGGCCGGCGATGGCCATGCCTTTTCCACCCAAACGTCCCGCGCTCTTCTGGATATCGGAGAGAGATAAGTGGCCCATGATCACGGCCACAATCGCCGCCGGTAGGAAGAAAAAGAGAATGCCGCAAGTCAGGCTGGCGATGGCCTTGCCGCTCGTCTCGGTGTTGCCGGGAGGCATTGCAGAGTAACCGCCGGGTGCGGAAGCGGGCGCGACCAGGTTTCTGCCGCAGAAGGGGCAGGATTGCGCATAATCTTCGATTGTTTTGGCACAGTAAGGGCAAGGCTTCACAGGGATCCTCCCTCTGGGGATTTACTAAAGCGGAATAACCCCGAGCGGTCCAGACTATAAGGGAGGAACCGGATTACGTCCAGAGCACAATGGCGCGGGTCTTTACGGGCCAATGATTGTCAAAGTGCGGTGGGCGAGTGAGAATGAGGAGCTATGTCCAACAATGATCTAGCCATCGTCATTCTGGCCGCTGGAAAAGGTACGCGGCTGAAATCCAGCCTGGCCAAGGTGCTGCACCGCGCGGGTGGGCGGACCCTCGTCGAACAAATCGTGCGCGCCTGCGACCCGCTGAAGGCGCGCGAGACCGTGGTCGTCGTAGGCCACCAGGCGGAACAGGTCGCGGCGGTGGTCGAGCCGCTCGGAGCTGTTGCCGTTGTGCAGCAGCCGCAGAACGGCACCGGCCACGCCATGCACGTCGCGAAGCGCGCCCTGGGCCGTGCCAAGTTTGCGGTTGTGCTTCCCGGCGACGCTCCCCTGGTGCGCACGGAAACCTTGAAGGCGCTCGCCGCCGCGCATCGCAGCGGAAACGCTGCCGCCACCATTCTGTCCGCGGTGCTCGCCGATCCCTCCGGCTACGGCCGCGTGGTGCGCAAATCTGAAACGGCGGTCTCCGCCATCGTTGAGGAATCGCAGCTCACCGACGAACAGCGCGAGATCAACGAAATCAATTCGGCGATTTATTGTTTCACGCTGGAAAAACTCTGGCCCGCGCTGGCGCAGGTGAAGCCCAACAACAAGCACCGCGAGCTGTACCTGACCGACGCCATTGCCGTGCTGAACTCCAAAGGCGAAACCGTCCTGGCGCAGGTAGCCGCCGATTCACGCGAAGTCCTCGGTTGCAATACCCGCGCCGACCTTGCCGAAGTCGACCGCGTATTCCGCGAGCGCAAACGCAGCGCCCTGATGGACGACGGCGTCGCCATCCAATTGCCGGAGACCGTGCTGATCGATCCTGAAGTGACCGCGGGCGAAGACACCATTCTCGAACCCGGCGTGCAGTTGCTTGGCAAAACGAAAATCGGCGTGCGCTGCACCATTCGAACGGGAAGCGTCCTAACCGACGCCATCCTCGGCGACGACGTGACCGTTGAGCCGCACTGCGTCGTGGCCCAGAGCCGCCTCGATGACCGCGTCATCATAGGCCCGTTCGCCCGATTGCGGCCCGGCAATCACCTCAAAGTCGGAGCGCGCATCGGCAATTTCGTCGAACTGAAGAACAGCACCATCGGCGAAGGCACTAAAGCCATGCACCTCTCCTACCTGGGCGACGCCAAGGTCGGAACGAAGAGCAACATCGGCGCCGGCACGATTACCTGCAACTACGACGGCTTTCACAAGTACCCGACAAGCATTGGCAACAAGGTGTTCATCGGCAGCGATACCGCGCTGGTGGCGCCCGTGCGCGTCGGGGATGGCGCCTATGTCGCCGCCGGCTCAACCATCACGGAAAACGTGCCTTCCGATGGATTGGCAATCGCCCGCGGCCGCCAGGTCAACAAGCCCCGCTGGGCCGCAAAAAAACGCCGTGAACTTGCCGCCGCCGAGAAGCCAAAGAAGAAGGCGCCGAAGAAATCCCTGCGGCGCAAAACAACCAAGAAGCGAAAGTAGCGTTTCCATTCCACGGACAATCGTCCTTCTTGAAATCGCATTCATTTCTCTGCCTCTGTCACCTTGACATCGCGCCGCTCGCGTTGTTTACTCGCCCCGCTAGGAGGCTCTTTCCATGACATCGAAAGCGCGCGTCGTCGTCGCTCTTATAGCCGCAACTCTGGTTTTGGCTTTAAGCCCCGCCCTGTGGGCGCAAGATTCCGCTCACAAGCTCACCGTCATGGACGAGTTCCAGTTGCAGCTTCCCACCGACCCGCAAATCTCTCCCGACGGAAAGCGCATCGTCTACGTGCGCCGCTTCAACGATCCCATGACCGACAAGCGCTATTCGAATCTCTGGATCATCAATGCCGACGGAACCGACCATCGCCCTATCACAACCGGTAATCGCAGTGACGTTTCTCCACGCTGGTCGCCCGACGGCACGCGCCTCGCGTACCTTTCGGATGCCGATGGCAAGCAGCAAATCTATGTCCGCTGGATGGACACCGGCCAGACCGCGCGCATCACCAACCTCGAACAGTCTCCCGACGCCATCGCGTGGTCTCCCGATGGGAAAATGCTCTCCTTCTCCGCTCTCGTTCCGGGAAAAGGTCCGCATCTCGCCGATCTGCCGGCTCCGCCTTCCGGCGCAAAGTGGGCCGATCCTCCAACTGCCTACGATCGTTTAGTCTACCGATTCAATGGCACGGGGTATCTCAAACCTGGATACATGCAAATCTTCGTCGTCGATAGCGAAGGCGGCGCCCCGCGCCAGGTTACCAACGGCAATTTTCCGAACGGCGGCAACGAATTCGGTCCCAGCCGCGCATCGTGGACCCCCGACGGCAAGTATCTGATCGTTTCCGTCAATCGTCATCCCGAGTCCGATCACGAATATCTCGACGACGAAGTCTACGAGTTCAGCGTCGCCGACGGCTCGCTTCGCCCCCTGACCAATCGCAAGGGCCCGGACAATTCTCCCGTGGTCTCTCCCAACGGCAAGCTCATCGCCTACACCGGCTACGACGACCGCTACCAGGGCCATCAAACCACCAAGCTGTACCTCATGAATCGCGATGGCTCCGGCTCGCGCTCCCTCTCCGACAAACTCGACCGCGATGTCCAGGACCCGCAATGGGCTCCCGACAATACCGGCGTCTATTTTCGTTACGACAGTGAAGGCGACACCAAGATTGGTTTCTACTCTGCTGTCGATGGCGCTTTCAAGAAAATTGCCGATCATCTTGCTTCCACCACCGGCGCCGGCGGTAGCGGCTCTTTTTCACTCTCCCGCACCGGCATGATCGCTCTTACTTATGGGCGCCCGGACAATCCGGGCGACATCGCCATCTCCAATCTGGGCGCGATGAAAGTTCTGACCTCTTTGAATCAGGAATTGCTCGCGCAAAATAAACCCGGTCACGTCGAAGAGATCACGTTCGAATCGTCAAAGGACAATCGCAAGATCCAGGGCTGGATCGTCCACCCCCCGGATTTCGATCCCACCAAGAAATATCCGCTGGTTCTTGAAATTCACGGCGGCCCCTTCGCCGACTACGGCGACCGTTTCGACTTTGAGAAACAGGTTCTGGCCTCCAGAGGTTACGTCGTGCTCTATGTCAATCCCCGCGGCAGCACCAGCTATGGCGAGGATTTCGCCAACCTCATCCATCACGCTTATCCCGGCGACGATTTCTACGACCTCAATAGCGGCGTCGACGCCGTCATCGCCAAGGGCTACATCGACACCAACAATCTCTTCGTCACCGGCGGCAGCGGCGGCGGCGTCCTCAGCTGCTGGACCATCGAGCATACCGATCGCTTCCGCGCCGCCGCTTCCCTTTACCCGGTCATCAACTGGTACAGCTTCGCCCTCACTTCCGACATCCCCTTCATCACCAAATACTGGTTCCCCGGCCTCCCCTGGGACAACACCGACAATTACATGCAGCGCTCGCTCACCAATCTCGTCGCCAAGGTGAAAACGCCCACCCTGGTTATGACCGGCGAGGCCGACTATCGCACGCCCATCTCCGAAGCCGAACAGTTCTACGAAGCGCTCAAGCTGCTCAACGTGGATGCCGTCCTCGTCCGCGTTCCCGAAGAGCCCCACGGCATTGCCCGCCGCCCCAGCCACCACATCGCCAAAATGCTGTATATTGCTGGCTGGTTCGAACAGCACAAATCGAAGCAGTAGCCCAGCCCTGCGCGTTTATGTTGCGTTTAACTTCGTCGTTCTATACGTGGCTGTACCCGGGCTCAAGCAAAAAATAGAAATTCAAAGAGGGAAAAAACTATGCGCAAACGCTTCACGCTCCTCACCATCCTTGGATCAATCGCGGTGGCACTGATCTTTTCCGCCGTAGCCTTCTCGCGCCCCGCCACTCCGGCGCCCGGCGCCAGCGGCTACCACGTCATCAAGACCATCCCCGTCGGCGGCGAAGGCGGCTGGGACTACGTCTACGTCGACAGCGACGCCCGCCGCATCTACGTCTCGCGCGGCACCCACACGATGGTTCTCGATGCGGACACCTACGCCGTCGTCGGCGACATCCCGGACACGCAAGGGGTCCACGGCGTCGCCGTCGCTTCCGATCTCGGCCGCGGCTTTACCAGCAATGGCCGTTCGAACGATGTCACCATCTTCGATCTCAAAACGCTCAAGTCCCTCGGCACCGTCAAGACCGACGCCAATCCCGACGCCATCGTTTACGAGCCCGTCACCAAGCGCGTCTTCACCTTCAACGGCCGCGGCAAAAACGCCACCGCCATCAGCGCCGCCGATGGCACCGTCGTCGGCACCATCGATTTGCACGGCAGGCCCGAATTCGCAGTCGCTGACGGGAAAGGCGCCCTTTACGACAACATTGAGGATACCTCCGAGCTTCATCATCTCGATGCCCAGTCCCTCAAGGAACTCCACAACTGGCCGCTCGCCCCTTGCAAATCCCCCTCCGGCCTCGCCATGGACCTCGCCAATCGCCGCCTCTTTTCCGTCTGCGACGAAAAAGTCATGGCCGTGGTGAACGCCGATACCGGCAAAGTCGTCGCCACTCCCGCTATCTGCGACGGCCCGGACGCTGCCGCCTTCGATCCCTCGTCCGGTTACGCGTTCGCCTCTTGCGGCGACGGCAACCTCACCGTCATCCACGAAGATTCGCCGGACAAGTACACCGTCGTTGAAAATGTCCCCACCAAAAAGTCTGCCCGCACCTTGGGCCTCGACCTAAAAACCCACAACATCTTTCTTCCCGCAGCCGATTTCGATGCCCCCGCCGCCGGCGAACGCCGCGGCAAAATGAAGCCGGGCTCGTTCGTCATTCTGGTCGTCGGAAAGTAGCCCCGAATCGCCTGAGGCGCCGCGCGCCGGCGCCTGCCAAAATACAAAAAGCGTCCCGGTGAGGAGGGTCACCGGGACGCTTTCTGTTTGCAGGGGGACTGAGGGAACTCCTAGTGCACCACGCCTACGTTGTGCGCGCCGGAAGCAAACGATAAGCTCGCTCCCGCCGCCTGCGGCAGCCACCAAATCTTCCGCACCCAGCCGTGCTGGTTCACCATCATGCGCTTGCCCAGGTAATCCATCAGCGCCGGGCTTACCTGCGTCGCCGCATAAATCGCGTTCGAATGCGCAAAGGGCCGCAAGTACGGATTCGATTCCTGCCCATAGCCGCCTACCACCGCGCGCTTCGTGGACCACGCGTCAAACGCCGCCCCGCTGCTTCCAGCGATCGTCAGCGCGTACCACATCTTCCTTTGCCGGCCCGTTTCGCGCGGCCGCGCAATCGCCGGTTTTACCGGCTGAAAGGGTTGCCCCGCCGGATTCGGAGTAATCGCCTCCGCGTTGGCTTTTACTTTGGGTGTCGGCGCGGAAGGCAGGGCGGAAGCCACAAGAGTTGAATCTTTGCTGTCGGCAGCGACTGCGGGAGGGTCGCTAACCACTTTCGCCGTTTCGTCCATCTGCGGGATGGAACAGATCAGCAGCAGCGTTGCAATTACCATTGGCCACCTCAGTGTTGCCCGTGGGTCTTGCAAGTTCGTCCCCACTCGCAATACCGTCACCTTACTGTACAAAAGGTCAGGTGGCACTGGCCCATTGGTCACATTCGGTGTGGTACGCCTTTCTAGCCCCTCCGTTTGCCCTTTTTCAAACGGCAGTACTAGGCCATGAATGTGAAAATGTTTTTACATTTCCGGCTCCTCCTTGCCCTCCCTCCCACCCCCGCGAACCGCTAATCCCTCCCTCTCTGACTCTGCTATAATCCGCCCGTTGATCCCTGCGACACTGGATCACACGAAACAATGCCCGGCAACGACTCTTCCGCCGCCAAGCGCGCTCGCACCCCGCAGCGCAGCCCCCAGCCTCCCCGCTTCATTGTTATCGAAGGCCCCCTCCGCGTCGGCAAAACCACCCTCGCTCGCATCCTTGCTGAGCGCTTGCACGCCCGCCGCATCTACGATTGCGAGGACAATCCCTTTCTCGCCGACTTCTACAACGCCAAGCTCGGCTCCGCCCTGCGCGCCCAAATGCACTTCCTTATGGAACGCCAGAAGCGCCTCCGCGAAGCCCTCGCCGTCGAGGCTCCCGGCCCCGTTCTCTCCGATTTTCTGATGGAAAAGGACCGCATCTTCGCCAACCTCAATCTCGACGACGCCGAGCTCAAGCTCTACGAGCGCTACTACGAAGCCCTCACCGCGGACATTCCCGCTCCCGACCTGGTCATCTATCTCCAGGCTAAGCCCGAAGTCCTCCGCGCCCGCATCGCCAAAAAAGCCTCCCGTGACGAATCCCACATCGCCCCCGAATACATCGAGGAAGTCGCCCGCGCTTACGAACATTTCTTCTTCCGCTACGCCGCCTCCGACCTCCTCGTCATCAACACCTCCGATATCGACTTCGTCGAACGCAGCGACGACCTCCAGCTCCTCCTCAAGCGCCTCCAGGAACCCGTCAAAGGCACCCAATACTTCCTACCCCTCGGTGCCTCCGAATAAGCCCCGGGCCCTTGGGTGGGCATGCAGTAAGTCGTGACAGTCAATCCTCAACTCTCACTTGCAGGAGTTGAACTTAAAACTCGCAAGCCCTGACTCTCCGCTCCGCGAAGGCTTCCGCTAAAGTTTGGGAATCGGCATGCTAGCAACCATCTGTTGCTGATAGTGGCTTGGGTTAGAACCGTCGTCGAAGGTGCTCACCGAGCTTGTGTATTCGGCGGAGTCGCCAGAGGTATTTCCGAAATAATCCCCGATGAAAGTCTCGCTGTTACAGATGCAATGCGGGTGCGGCGCGTTCAGTTGCGGATCCCAGGTGTGCGCCGACAAGCGGATGTTGTGGCCAATGGGTTGCAACGTGGCGCTGTAGAACTGGATCGAAGTATTGACGCAAAAATTCGAGCGACCGTAAGGGGTGCCAGGAGAAGCGCTGGTGCCCGGATCAAGAGCAATCCCCGCGCCGATGGCCTCAGCAGTACCGGCTGCCGGACAAGACAGACGGCGATCATAGAATGCAACACTGACCGTGTCGGTGACGCCGTTATCCGCGACATTCAAATTCGGTTGTAGCTCGTCCACTGGACTGACATTGTCGTTTACGACCATGGGGGTGGACCACGTCGCGCCATTGTCCGTCGAGCTCGTCAGGTAGATGTTGGAAAGGCCGGAAGCGCCATCCTCCCAGCTCACATACAAGGGATAGTGGCCATTGATGAGGTGATGCCCTACGGCAAATGTATTGACGATTCCTTCGCGGAAGGTGGTGTTCTGATAGGTCGGAACAGAGATGTCATGGTGTACGAGCAGAGGCGTCTGCCAGGTCACGCCCCCATCGCCCGAGGAAATCACGTATACATCGGCAAACTGGAATCCTTGCTGCGCCGGGTTATTGGTTTCGGTGGTGTACACCCTTCCGTCTGGCGTGACATGCGGGAGCATGTAGCTGTCCCAAGGATGCCCGTTAATTGTGGGCAGCACCGCGGGGGTGGACCAATCCGTGTGGCTGCCATCGGCGTTCGCGTCCGCGAAGGATACAAACACGCTGCTGGGATTGAACGTAAATAACGTCCACATCGCATAGATGCGGTTGTAGTGTGGGCTGGAGGGATTGAGGTCAACGGTGATCCACTGCTTGTCTGGGTCATTGGAATGGGCATTGGGAGCCGTCATTAGGTAGTCTAGGCCGTTGTTGTGAGTGAAGTTCCAGTCGCTGGCGGAAATTGCCCCATGCGGCCGAACGGCTGTGGAGATGGCTTCGCCGGGTAGCGCGGGATTAGGCAAGGAAGAGCCGTTGTTGAACACTTGAAACCCGAACTTGTCATAGGAAAACTGGTAGGGTAAAAGCAACGCGTGATAATTGCCGAACGCGTCGAATTCCCCCACTGGATCGGTGTTGTCGGTGAACCCTTCATAACCCGGAATATGACCCTGCACCGACCATCTCTTGCCGCCGTCGAATGATTCGTAGAAACCCTGCAAGTGGTTGTAGCCTTCGGCGCTAACGAACCACTTGGTCTGCCCGATCAAGTGATTTGGGTTGGTGGGGTCCACTCGAAGATCGGACTCGCTGTGGTTGTTCACTAGCTGCGGTTGGTTCATGACATTTTGCGTGGCGTAAGGTCCTGGATTTTCGCCTGTATTCGCGCTGCCGTTGCATGCGGTCTCGCCGGTGTAACCGTTCGTCGGGCCCAAATTGCCGGTGTACGGCACCTCCGGCGTGTAGCAACTGATCTTTTGTGCGGTCGCGAAAACGTTGCTGACATGGTTCGACCTGAAGCTATCGGCGAAGGCGGCATCTGTCTGCGCGCCCTGAGGAGGAGGCGGCACCGATTGCGCTGGAGAGCCAGGGACCAAAGTCGCTAGCAGCAAGATTGCGAAGCAGAAACGCTTGGGTACTTCCCAGAGGTTCCGGAGACGAATGGATTGGGGGAGACGCTTGACTGGCAACATGTTCACCTCGCAGACGTATCGGTATTAGGTCGATCGCGTTTCGCGCCTATCGCGCGCGCCGGTGGGGACATCTGCAGCGCGTTTCGGGAGCATAATGTCCAGCTTTGTGGCTGTCAAGATTTTCACCAGTCGAGTAAGTACGTTCAGCAGAGCGCAGGTCCGGGACCGACCGGCCGGATTCGGCAGTCTATGTTCCGGCCGTCCGGGTTTTCCCCAACCAAGCTAATTGCGTTACACGTTGCAAACAATCAGACGCTCAATGTCGCGGGTGGTCCGGACGCCGTCGCCTCTCTCGAAGAGGCCAAAGCCCTCGTCCTCGCCCGCTTTTCGAAATGAAAATTCTGATTGACGAGTGCGTCCCTGCTGGGCTGGCCGCAGTCCTGCGTGAGCAAGGCTACGAGTGCGATACTGTGCCTCCTACTGCTCGACAATAATTTGACCCTTCATGCCCCTGTGCCCAAGGCCACATGAGTGGCAGCACCTGAAGGTGTATGTGCCTGGCGTTTGGGCCACGAACTCAATGGCGCTCGTTTCTCCCTTTTTCAGTTGCCAGCAATCTTGTGCCGAAGTAAAAAGCAGCCCCGCCCCGCCGTTGGGTTCGGCGCCGTCGGGAACCGCCGCGATTTTGAAACCGTGATCGTGGTCCGTGGCCGTGATTTTGAGGAGAATCTTGGTGCCCGCCTTGACGTGCAGCGGCGAGCCCGAGTACTCGTATTTCTTCGCCGAGAGCTCGATAACCTGTTCCTTTTGCTCCTGGGCCGGCGCCGCTCCGGGCTGCAGGAGCCATGCCGCCAGTGCCGCGGCAAACAGCCTCAGCATCGCCAAAATAAAACGAATCGCAATTCTACTCATCAACTCTCCTTTTTCTCGAAAATTAGCGTGCCTGGATGACAGCTTCGCGCCAGACCCGTCACGGTTATCTGTCGTCGGCTTCGTCTGTACGGTGTACTGGAGTCAAAAAGTTATCGATCACAAAGTCCGCTACGTCGCGGCCCAGCCGCTGGCCGGTAGTCAAGTCAAAGCGGAAATGCTGTCCACCGAAGATACGGCTCAACGTCGCTTCTTCAGCAGCCGCGGTAATGCTTGTGAATGATCGTTCTACTCCAGGAAGAACCTCGGACGTCACGTTGAACTCCGCATGGTCCCGCTCGAAAAAGGAAATCAGCACCTCCGCCCCGGAAGCGCTGATCACCGCATGAGCGCCTGGATACGATGGGTCGGGAGCGGTTTTGCCGACTTCCGGCAGCCAGTTAGGATCAGCCACGGTTTCAGGGTTGATGCCGCTGTCTGCGGCCCGAATCGCGGTCACTGGCCGCCAGAAATTGTACGTGTATTTGGCGTCGTAAAAAGCGATCACGTCATCCGCAAAACTCAGGTTCAGCAACGCGAACAACCGCGCGCTTTGCGCCGTCGTCAAACCGTGCGCCAGCGAGAACGTCTGCGTGATCTCGTTCCAATAGTTCTGTATCGCCCCATTCCAAAACCGCCCGGTCAGCGCCTCATCGGGCGTGGCCGTCGTGCTGTTGACGATTCCCAGGGATTTGATTTGGTTGAAAGCGTCGCCGTACGTATCGCTGGCCAGCACCGGGGGAGGGCCGGGCCGGAACTGGCTCGCGCGCTCCAGCGCGAACGGGGTCACGCGGGACCAATGCGTGAATTGCGGCTGCGCCGGAAAATTCGGAGGTGTCGATTGGTAATCTCCCGGAGCCGTCCCGAAAACATAAGGAATCGGCTTGGCGTTCGAGCCGTCGTCGCTTCGCAGGGCCAGGATGCCATCCGCGACCGTCTGTCCTATGCGGATCCCTTCTGCCTTGTCGTTGCCATCCGGAATTTGTGCCAGGGATTGCTGTAGTTCGGCGTCGAGCGCGGCCTGAAACCCTGGATACAGGGCCACCAGAACTCGATGCGCCGCCGCCGCTGCTGCCGCTTCCTGCGAAGCATCTCGTGGCACGCCGGAAACCCGGACCAGATAGGGCCGGTGCGTTCTGTCAATGGCATTCACCGCGTCATAGATCGCCTGCAGGGAAGGCCGACCGGGGTGGCTGGCGTCCAATTCATGCGAAAGTGTAGCGTGACTTCGACTAACTGTCAATAAATATTACGTTGTGGATATCATTCGAATGAGATTGGGGCTGGAAGTTGGAGATTCTAGGGGAGATAGGACAAACGACAGTGCCTAAGCCACCTTAACGGCTAATGTGCTGCGGCCCTGAGCATCGAGCGCAGACAGAGGAAATACGTTTCCAGAGCAGAAGCGCGCTTCGATTTCACTAGCAATAGACGTGCAGTCTGCCGCGGACATGATTGAGTTACGGACGCGACTTGGGAATTCGTCATAGGTCTTGCCTTCGAGGCGTCTGCCGGCCCTTGCCTTGCGAACTCCGCCCCACTGTTTGAAGAAGAAAGAAACGCCGCTCCGCTTGCACTGATCCCGAAGCGGCAAGACCCATTCTTTCTTTATTGGCCTGGCGCCGGGCCCGCTCTCACCACCCACGATCATCCAGTCGATGCCTCGCAGGTTCAGTTTGCCCATGTCCTCCAGCAAAGGCTCAACGGAGAGAAAACGAACCTCCGCATTTGTGTTTCGCAAGTCTTGGATGCGCGGTAGACCATACTTCTTGTCTTCCACGCTTACTCCCCACCAGATATGCCGCTGCCCCGCGGCAAAACGAAGCTTTGTATTGAGGAGGTTGCGGAGGCGTTCCGAACGCTTAGTCAGCACCTGGTAGGTATGCCATTTCGCAGCCACCATGACTTGTGCCACTGCCACGATGTAATTGTCCGGAACCGCGTCGTGAAAGAGGTCGCTCATCGAATTGACGAAGATCATTTTCGATGTTCGCCAACGCAGCGGTTCGGCAAGTTTTCCCGGGACGAGCCTCAGGTCAAAGCCCTGCTCATAGGGGTGGCCCTTAACGCCTCTGAAGCGCTCCGCGAACGTCTCCGCGTAGCAATGCTTACAGCCGGGACTGATTTTCGTGCAGCCCCGGACCGGGTTCCAGGTGGCATCTGTCCATTCAATGTTTGATTTGTGACTCATGTCATGGCAGATGGAATGTGACTCCACCCGGGGCTATTTTGAACGATACATATCTTTTCTCGCGGCCAGAATAGCAGTCTTTCAGACATCGGATTTATCTGGTGGAGCAACGTCAGTTCATGTGCTCTAGCGAGGTTTGCTTGTCCTTGAATTCCAGATTCTCGAATTCCGCCCGAGACGAAAACAGCGGTAGCCAGGATTGTATCTCATCTTGACAATAAAAATGTTTTGAAATGTAAGCACAAATCTTATCGATGAATTCAAGTCGCTGCGTGGTATTGAGCCTTACGGTGTCCTTCGCGGTAAGTCGTTCGCCGAGGATTCTGGAAATTAGCTTTTGATTGTAGGTCAATTGCAAATGAAATGCATTCTGTCTTCGAGCCGATATGAGAGGCTGGAGACGCCCCGCCGTGAATTTGAAAGAATACTTGTGTCTTCGCATGATCGAGTATAGCTTCCGTGCGAAGCTCTCGGAGTTGCCATCGTAAATCGTTATGTGTGGGTTGAATCCGAAATCGCTTTTTTTCCAAACCGACGGCAGATCGGGAGATACGCAGGAAAGGAAAATGGTGTTTTGTCCTTCCCTGAAGAAGTTCCCGACTCTATAGACAAGAATGCTCTTCCCGCTGATTCTGTCGCTGAGGTGGTTGAGCGGGAATTTTCGCTGATAGGGGCCTCGCACTGTAATGTGCGCAGCGGATTTTTCTGCGGGATTGGCGAGGAGCCGGATTGCTTCAACGCAGTCGCTAAGTTGCGGTTCATTAATGTACAGGACGTAGAAAACTCTCATGGTCTCTTAAACCACTAGGTAACGGAGGATCTCCTTATGACCGGTTTTTGTTAATAAATCGTAAATGTCAAACCCGAACGTTCTTGCACGGCTAAATGCGATGTCGCGGTTGGCGTGCTTTCCCATCCAATCCAGAATATCTGGTCGGGACGTATTTTGCAAAAACCAGGCGTAATTGCCGAGGATTCGATCAAGAATTTTCTTATTCCTTTCGTCCGCAGCACAAACAGCGTGTAAGCGTTGAATCGGAGCCATCCTTATTAACTGTAAAATTCTTGGCGGCTTCGCGTACTTAGACGTGCAGAGTGGTATTACTGTGGAGAAGCACGTCATCAGTCGGCTGAATTTCAACTTAAGATTTCTTAGATGATGCTTTGCCTTTGTGAGTTGGTCATTTGAAGAGATATTGCGCTTGTTTTCGTAGTTGAGGCACATCGTTTTCCAAAACCTTAAGATATCGTTCACGAGGAATATCGGGCGAAAGTTTTTCTCGTGACCATGATAGTCTCGGTAATATGCTTGGACTATTGCCTCGATAATTTCGAAATATGCGTTCGGGTTATAAATCGGTCTGCTCTCCAATAGCAGCAACATCCTTGCCGTGAAGTGATTCCGGTAGTCGTCCTCAGGGCCACCGAGCGATTCCACTATTTCAGATAGTGGGTGAATCTCGAGATACTGCCCTTCATTACTGAATTCGGGTAATCCCATCTGCTCGATGATTTTAATCAGCGAGGCGTCGATCAGAGTCTTCGTTAATTTGTCGATCTTACGTGCCTTCGCTCGACGGGAGTCATCTAGTATGAAGAACAGGTCCAGATCCGAGCGGGTGGACGCCTCGAGCCTTCCGTATGACCCTGTGACATAAATGCTGAATCGCGAAAATCTCTTCAGCTCTGGAATCCTTGCGACTTTTGTGGAGAGGAGCGAAAGATTGTTAGCGGAGTGTCGGCGCCGCTCGGCTAGGTAGGCAGTTGTATCCATTGGCGCTAATAAATGGTCCTTTTATAGGTGAGTGTCAAGAGAATTATGATACGGGTTGAGATAGTCAGAAAGGCGAGAGCGGAAAGGCTCGGGGAAGGCGGGATAAATTCCGGCCGACCGCGCGTGGGGCGGAAAACAGAGAAGCGTGATTTGGGTTAGTGCCAGTGCGGGAGCGGACGGCGGTGGAGGAGGGCTTGGGCGGCCCATTGGCCGAGGTAGACGGAGAGGGCGACGCCGTGGCCGTTGTAGCCGGCGAGGACGATTACTTGATTGCTGCGGGGATGCGCCTTCGGGGTAAGCCAGCGGAAGACGGGGCGCATTCCTTCGGTGAGGAGGATCGGGCCGGCCCACCGGTGGGTGATGAGTACGTTGGCGAGGGCGGGGTGCAAATGGCGGACGCGGTGTTCGAGCCAGCGGAGGCGGGTGGCGGCTTCGCCTCGGCGAACGTCGTAGCGGCGCAAATTGTGCGCGGCGTTCTTGCTGCGGCGGCCGCCGAGGGGAAAGCTGGAAGGCGGGCCTACGTAGGCGGGGACCAGGCCGGAGCCGAAGATGACACCGTTTGATTCGAGCAGGCGTCCCCATAAATAGGGAAAGTCGATGGTGTAAAACGGGCGGCGCGACCCGAGGCCGATGGCTTTAAGCTGCGCGGCGGAGAGCGGGGCGGTGGCCAGCGCCAAGGTGAGTTTCGGCACGGCGGCGGCTTGCAAGCCGGACAATTCCAGGGACAAGGCGTTGGTGGCGAGAAGGACCTGGCCGGCGCGGATTTCTTT
>WNFG01000491.1_pt1 | contig 34613 bp, 31 predicted proteins | sample 5400431 | NCBI WGS metagenome assembly WNFG01 (sample SAMN13153346, study PRJNA577476) | soil metagenome | isolation source: 120 cm saprolite under Douglas fir tree site 2 hole 3 replicate 2 | place: USA:California | collected 2015-04-18
TCGGAGCGCGGCGGATGCGCTTCAGGCGCGCCGAGCTCGACCAGGTGCTCGAGCGAGGCCGTCAGGGGTCGGTGCTACACTCTTCGTGACGCCCGTCTGCCAGAGAGGAGAAGTGAAGTGGGCGTCAAGAAGTACCAAGCAGGCAACGGAGTCTTCTGGATGGTGGACGAGTGGCTTCCGCTTCCGAACGGGGAAGTGACGAGGTTCAGAAAGCGGAAGATCCCGACGAAGGAGCAGGCGGTGGCGCTGGTGGCCAAGGCGAGAGCAGAAGCGTTTGAGGGACGGCACTTCGACCGTCCCAAGGCGTCGAAGCTCGTCGTCGCGGACGCGTGGAAGGCTTACCAGCCCATCAGCAAGAGGGACAACGACACGTGGAAGAGCGAGGAGGGCCGGGCGAAGCACCTCGTCCGGCACCTCGGACAGAAACTCGCCGCCGGTCTGACGGTGAAGGACGTTGACGAGTACCGCACGAAGAGGTTGGCGGAGACGACGCGCAGAAAGAAGGCGCCGTCACCGGCCTCGCTCGATCGTGAAGTGGAGCTGCTCAAGCGCATGCTCAACTACGCGGTCGCGTGTGGCTCGCTGCCGTCCAACCCCGTCGCAGCGGTGAAGCTCCTGCGCAAGCCGAATGTACGCCGGTCGGTATTGGACGACGCGGCGTTCGGGAAGCTGCTCACGGCAGCCAAGGCTGAGCTCAAGCCGATCATCCTGGTCGCGTACGACACGGGGATGAGGCTACGAGAGGTCCTCGGTCTCCGCTGGTCGCAGGTGAACCTCAAGCTGGGTATCATCAAGCTCAGCGCTGAGGACACCAAGACCGAGGAGCCACGTACGGTGTTCCTGACATCACGCGTGCGGGAAGCACTCGAGGCCCAGCCACGGTACATCAAGAGCGACTGGGTCTTCACCAATCCGGAGACTGAGGAGGCGTGGAAGGACATCCGCAAGGTGTTTCACCGTGCATGCGAGGCGGTGAAGCTTACGGGCGTCTGGTTCCACGACCTGAGGCGCAGCTTCGTCACCAACGCACGCCGGCGGGGAGTGCCGGAGTCGGTGGTGATGAGGATGTCGGGCCACCGCACCAGGGCCGTCTTCGACCGCTACAACATCGTCGAGGAGGACGACCTGCGCGAGGCGGTGAAGCGGATCGAAGCCGGCATCGCCAAAAGCAGCGGCGTTTCTGGACAAGATCTGGACAAAGTGAAGGGAGGCTGACCCGGAGATTCGAAGGCCCCACCAGCGAAGTGCCGGTAGGGCCTCGGGAAAATTGGTTGCGGGGGCAGGATTTGAACCTGCGACCTTCGGGTTATGAGCCCGACGAGCTACCGGACTGCTCCACCCCGCGTCAGACTGGGGCGCTTTCTTTAGTCCGGCGCATTGCCGGTGTCAACAGCCGGCTCGCCCAGGGCGCATTGCCGGTGTCAACAGCCGGCTCGCCCAGATCTTCTCCAGCGCGCGCGCCACTGGATCGGGGATGCGCGGCCCCGACGACTGCGTGTCCCAGTACATGTCCGCCAGCGCGCCGTGGCGGAGCGCGTCGCGCGGCAGGACGGCCGTGTAGTAAAGCGCGTCGTAGAAGAGATCGAGGTAATGACAGTACGACCCCGGCCTGCGCCAGCTCGGCCCCTCGTACCAGTCGGTCAATGCCCAGCCCGAGGCGAAGATTCCGCGCGGCTCCGTCCCCTGCCGCAGCATGAAGAGCCGGTCGCCGCGGCGGAGTTGTTTGCTGCGCGCGCAGCTCCAGCGGTCGCGCAGCCGCTCGCCGCGTTGCACGCGGCGGGCCATGCGGGCGAGGTCCGGCCACTCGACCCGCGCCGGATTCCACGTCAGGAGGAAGGTTCCCCTCATGCCCACTCGCGCAACACTTCGCCGGTGTGCTCGCCATGCGCCGGCGCGCGCCGCTGCGGCAGCTCGGAGGTCGCCACCAGCACGGGCAACGTGCGCGGCAAATCGCCGGCGAACATCCCCGCGAAGAGCGGATGCTGATGCAATTCCCAGGGCTCGAGCACCGGCTCGCCGCAGCAGTCGAAGGGCCGCAGAAAAGCGTCCCACTCCTCGCGCGTGCGCGTGCCAAAGAGCGCGTCGAGCTCGGGCGCAAGCGCGACGTCGAAGGCGCGCTCGAGCCAATCCGGCCGCGAGACCGCCTCGCAGAAGCACTGCCAGAACTTCGGCTCCAACGCTCCCAACGCGTACGCGCCGCCGCCTTTGCAACCATAGACGCGATAGCAAGGCCGCGAGCCCGAAAGAATGTCCTCGCCGCGCTGCTGCGGTTTCCCGCCGAGGGCCAGCTCGCCAAGGTGTGGAAGGACCAGGCCCATCGTTCCGGCGGTGAGCGAGATATCCAGAACCCGCCCGCGGCCGGTGCGCTGCCGCTCGAGCAGCGCGGTGACGATCCCGATGACGGCCTGCTGCGCGCCGCCGAAGAGATCGCCCAGCTGCACGCCTGGCAGCTGCGGCACTTGCGAAACCCCGCAGCGCGCCAGCGCGCCGGAGAGCGCGAGGTACCCGATGTCGTGCCCCGCCCGCTCGCGCCAGAGCGAATCGAACTGTCCGAAGCCCGAGATGCGGCAGACCACCAGCCGCTCGAAGGCGCCCAGGTCGGGTAAGAGTCGCTCGAGCACGCCGGGCCGGAAGCTTTCCACCAGCACGTCGGCCGCAGCGCACAGCCCCCGCAGCTGCTCGGCGCCGGTGGGCGCCTTCAGATCGACGACGATCGATCGCTTGCCGCGGTTGAGCGCGGCGAACATGCCCGGCGAGATCTGGCGCAAGTAATCGCCGGGCTCCGGGTCTTCGACCTTCACCACGTCGGCGCCCAGGTCGGAGAGCACCAGGGAGCAATACGGCCCGGGGATGAGCCGCGAGAGATCGAGAACGCGCGTGCCTTCGAGGGGCTTTATCCGATCACCTTCTGCAGCTTCATGGCGAGTCCCATGTCACCCTTGATCTTCAGCTTGCCGCTCATGAACGCCATCTGCGCGTTCATCTTCCCCGAGACGATGTTCATGAAGTCGCCGCTCGAGGCCGTCACCGTGCACTTGGCCACGCCTGTCGTGCCCGGCGTGACCACGCCCGGCTCCTTGGTGAGGTCGACCGTCCACACGCCGCCGTTGTCGCCGGTGATGTTGAACTCGTAAACGGCGTTCACGGCCTTGGACGTCTCGGGCTTGTCCTTCAGCTTCTGGGCGATCTTCTCCTCGAAGTAGGACTTGGGCGTGAAATCGGCCATTGCAACTCCGGCGTGCGACTGAATGACCATTCATTCAGCGGAATGCGGGCGCGGAATCTAGCGGCGCACCCCCGGCGTGTCAACGCTCTGCGGCATCACCGCGTCCAGCACCGCGACGAGTGCTCCGAGCCGCGCGCGAGGCTCGAGCAAAAACGGCGTCGGGCCCAGGACGCGCGCGCCGGTCAGCTCTGAAACCCAGCGCGCGTTCGACGCCACCGAGGGATCGTCGTCGAGGGCGACGCGGTTCAGCACGACGGCGCTGAGATCGAGCCCGCGCCGCTCCAGCGCGCCGGCGCTCAACGCGCAGTGGTTGATGGTGCCCAGGCCCGCGCGTCCCACCAGCACCACGGGGAGGCCGAGGCGCTCGGCCAGATCGAGGTTGGTCACCAGCGCGCTCGGCGCCGGACGCTCGGCGGGATCGGCCTGCTCGATGTTGGCCGCGGCCGTTTCGCGCACGAGCGGAACGAGCAGCCCGCCCGCCGCCTCGACCACGATGGGCACGCCCTCGTATCCGGCGCGCTCCACCAGCGCCTCGATGAGCAGCAGATCGACGACGCGCCCCTCGGCCAGCCCGGCGGCCAGAGGCGAGGCGGGCATGCGGAAGCGGAAGGGACAGACGCGATCGAGCGGCAGCGCGTCGCCCGGCGGCCCGCATGCTGCGCGCAAGGCGAGCGCATCGCCCGGTCTGTCCGGGTCGCAGCCGGTCTCGACCGGCTTGAGCGCGACGGGCCGCAGGCCGCGCCGCGCCAGCAGCGCGCAGAGCGCCCGGCCCACTTCCGTCTTGCCTACGCCGGTGTCGGTCCCGGCGACGAAGAACCCCCTCACTCGCCCGTCACCTCCGCGATGGAATCGCGCGCCGCCTCGACCAGCAGATCGATCTCCGACGGCTTGATGGAAAGCGGCGGCATGAGCACAATCACGTTGCCCAGCGCCCGCAGCATCGCCTCGCGCTTGCGCGCCGCCAGGCAGACTCGATGTCCGATGCGATCGGCGTAGCCGTACGGCTCCTTCGTCTTGCGATTCTTCACCAGCTCGATGCCCACCATCAGCCCGCGCTGGCGGACGTCGCCCACATGGGTCAACGAAGCGACGCCCTCGAGCCCCGCGGCGAGGCGCTCGGCCATGGTGCGCACGTGATCGAGCGTGCGCTCCTCCTCGAAGAGCCGCAGCGAAGCCAGCGCGGCCGCGCAAGCGAGCGGGTTGCCCGTGTAGCTGTGGCCGTGGAAGAAAGTTCGTTGGGACTCAAACGGTCCGAGAAAACTCTCGTACACCGCGTCGTTGGTCAGCGTCGCGGCCAGCGGCAGGTAGCCGCCGCTCAGCCCTTTGGCGAGGCAGAGGAAGTCCGGCACCACTTCCTCCTGCTCGCACGCGAACAACGTTCCGGTGCGCCCGAACCCGGTGGCCACCTCGTCGCAGATGAGCAGCACGCCGTTCTCCTTGCAGGCGCGCGCGATGCGCTTGAGGTAGCCGGGGGGGTGCGTGATCATCCCCGCCGCGCCCTGCACCAACGGCTCGATGATGACGGCGGCGATGTCGTCGCGGCGGCCGTGGATGACCGACTCCGCGGCCAACGCCGCCGACTCGAGGCAGTGCCGGGCGCCGGTGGGCCAGCGATAGACGTACGGCGTGGGGACGCGCAGGCAGTCGAAGAGGAGCGGCTGGAAGATCTGGTGGAAGAGATCCATACCTCCCAGGCTCACCGCGCCCAGCGTGTCGCCGTGGTACGCCTCGCCCAGCGCGACGAACCGGGTCTTCCGCGTCTTGCCGCGCTGGCGCCAGTGCTGGAAGGCCATCTTGACCGCGACCTCGACGGCGGTGCTGCCGCTGTCCGAGTAGAAGACGCGCGTCAGGCCCGACTCGTTGGGGGTCAAACCATTCTTCGGGGCGCGCCGCACCAGCTCGGCGGCCAGCTCGATCGAAGGCGGCGAGGCCAACCCGAGGAGGGTGGTGTGCGCCACGTACTCGAGCTGCAGCTTGATGGCGCTGTCGATCTCCGCCCGGTGGTGGCCGTGCACGTTGACCCAGAGCGAGGAGATGCCGTCGAGGTACTTGCGCCCCTGCGTGTCGAAGAGCCAGCAGCCGCGCGCGTGATCGATGATCACCGGTTCGTCGCCCGGCAGCGGCTCGAGCCAGGTCTGCATCTGCGTGAAGGGATGCCAGATGTGCGCGCGGTCGAGCGCCGCGAGGCGCTGGTGGCGGGCCTCGGCATCCTCGGGGACGGTGGGAATGTCGCTCATACCGCGGCTTTCTACCGCGATTAGAGCGCTTCGCGCAGCGCTTCGAGCGTGGCGTCGAGGTGTTGTTCGGTATGCGCGGCGCTGAGGGCGATGCGCAGGCGGCTGGTGCCGGGTGGGACGGTCGGCGGCCGGATGGGCTTCACCAACACTCCCCGCTCGCGCAGCCTGGCCGCCGCTTGCAGGGCGCGGGCCGGCTCGCCCAGCACGACGGGGAAGATGGCGGAGTCGGCGCGAGCAGCGAGCCCGAGCGCTTCGAGGCCCGCGGCGAAGCGCCGCACGTTGCTCCACAGGCGGGCGCGGCGCTCGTCGCCCTCGGGACCGGCGAGGATGCGCACTGCCGCCAACGCGGCGCACGCCATCGCCGCCGGCAGCGCGGTGCTGAAGACGAGCGGGCGCGCGCGATTGACCAGCAGATCACGCACGGCGCGCGTCGCGGGGACGTATGCCCCCAATGCGCCCGCGGCCTTGGAGAGCGTGGCCATGCGCACATCGACGTGCACGCCCGACTCTGCCACCAGCCCCGCGCCCCGCGGGCCCAGCACGCCGGTCGCGTGCGCCTCGTCGACGAAGAGCATCGCGCCGTGGCGCTCGCACGACGCGGCCAATTCGCCGATGGGCGCGCGATCGCCGTCCATGGAGAAGATTGCGTCGGTGACGACCAGCTTGCGGCGTGCTCGCTTTGTTTCGAGAAGCTCGTCCACCGCTGCTGCGTCGCCGTGGGGGTAGACCTCGACGCGGGCGCGGGAGAGGCGGCAGGCATCGATGAGCGAGGCGTGGTTGAGCGCGTCGGAGAGGACCAGGTCCTCCGGCCCGGCGAAGACGGGCAGCAGGCCGCAGTTCGCGGCGTACCCGCTGTTGAAGAGCACCGCCGCTTCGGTTGCTTCGAACTCGGCGAGTGCATCTTCCAGCTCGTGGTGCGGGGGAAAATCGCCGCACACCAGCCGGCTCGCGCCCGCCCCGGCGCCCCAGCGGCGCGCCCCCTCGGCGAACGCGGCGGCGATGCGCGCGTCGCCGGCGAGGCCGAGGTAATCGTTTGAGCTCAAATTGATCAGCCGCTCGCCGGGCCGCAGCTCGATCTCCGCCCCGGGCGGCGAGCGCAGCGGCTCGAGCGCGCGCAACAGGTCGCGCTCGCGCAGAAGCGCCAGCTCGGCGCGGGCGATGTCGTCGGCGAGCGGCATGCGGCGCGAGAAATTAGCACCGAATCATACTTGTGGCCGCAGCGCGAAGCTGCGCAGCACGGTGTGCTTTGCTCCTCCGGCGCCAAGAACGCTCTGCACCAGACAGATTTCCGCCGCATGCATGCGCGCCAGCTCCCCGCCCGGCACCGTCGCCAGCGCGAGGGAGGCGCCGCGCTCGCCCCGCGGCTTTACGCGCCCCAAGGTGAGGTGCGGCCGGAACGGGCGATCCTCGAGCGCAAAGCCGCGCTCGCGCAGCGACGCGCACAGCTTGTCGGCGACCGCGCAAAGCTCGCGCGCGCCCTCGGTGACGCCGAGCCACAGCACGCGCGGCCGCCGCGCCGAGGGAAAAGCGCCGGCCCCCGCGATGACCAGCTCGAAGGAGGGAAGATCGCGCACCGCTTCCCCGGCCTCGCACGCCAGCTCCGCGCCGGCCTGCTCGCCCAGGAACGCGAGCGTGAAATGGAGTTGCTCCGGCCGCGTGAACCCCACGCCCTCCCCCGCCGCCCTCCGCGCCGCCTCCAGCGGCGGACGCAGCCGCGACTTGACGTCGTCGGGCAACGGCAGCGCGAAGAAGAGCCTCACGGGCGCATTCTTGTTATTGATCGCCGCCATGAACAAGCCGCTGCTTCCCCTGCCGCTGGTCGAGCGCCTGCTCGGCACCGCCATGTCGCGCGGGGCAGACTTCGCCGAGGTGTACGTCGAGCGCGCCACCAGCACCGCCGTCTCGCTCGATGAGGGACAAATCAAGAGCGCGCAAACTGGTTCCGTGACGGGCGTGGGCGTGCGCGCCATCCGCGGCGCGCAGGTCGGATACGCGTACTCGGACGATCTGGAGGACGACGCGCTGGTGCGCACCGCGCAGACGGCCGCGCTCATCGCCGACGGGACGCGCGAGCCGGGGCCGGTGAATATGTCGCGCCAGCCGCTGCCGACCTACTACCAGGTGCGCACGCCGCTCGCCGACGTGGACGTGTCGCGCAAGATCGCGCTGGTCAAGGCCGCCGACGCGGCCGCCCGATCCTACGACAAGCGCATCAAGCAGGTGATGGGCGGATACGCCGATCAGACGCGCGAGATCCTCGTCGCCAACACCCTGGGCCATCTCGCCGAGGACCGGCAGGACCTCTGCCGTCTCGGCGTGCAGTGCGTCGCCTTCGGGAAGAAGAACGAACGTCGCACCGGCTTCTATGGCGGCGGCGGCCGGGTCGATTTCCGCTTTTTCGAGGATTTCTCTCCCGCGCAGGTGGGGCGCGAGGCGGCGCGGCAGGCCGTCGCCACGCTGGGCGCGGTGCCGGCGCCGGCGGGGCCGCAGACCATCGTGCTGGCGCCGGGCTGGAGCGGGATTCTCCTGCACGAGGCCGTGGGGCACGGCCTCGAGGCGGATTTCATCCGCAAGGGCACCTCGCTCTTCGCGGGGAAGCTGGGCGAGAAAGTCGCCAGCGAACTGGTCACGGTCATCGACGACGGCACCGTGGCGGGCGGGCGCGGGTCGATCAACGTCGACGACGAAGGCAATCCGGGCGAAAGAAAGGTGTTGATCGAAAAGGGCGTATTGAAAGGATATCTATACGACCATCTGAACGCGCAGTTGACCGGCCAGCGCTCCACCGGCTCGGGCCGCCGTCAGAGCTTCCGCCACGCGCCGCTGCCGCGCATGACCAACACCTATCTCGCGCCGGGGGACCAGGGCCCCGAGGAGATCGTTCGCGGCGTGGAGAAAGGTTTGTACTGCAAGCAATTCGGCGGGGGGCAGGTCGACATCTCCAACGGGAACTTCGTCTTCGAGATCAGCGAGGCCTATCTCATTGAAAAGGGAGAAATCACCAAGCCCGTCAAAGGAGCCATGATCATCGGCGTGGGGCCCGAGGCGCTCAAGAACGTCAGCGCCGTCGGCTCGGACGCCTCGCACGACCCCGGCCTCGGCACCTGCGGCAAGGACGGGCAGAGCGTTCCGGTCGGCGTGGGACTGCCCACCGTGCGCATCGACAACGTGACGGTGGGAGGCACGGGCGCATGAACCTGGTCGATACTTGCGAGCAGCTGGTGAAGCTCGCGCGCAAGGCAGGCGCGGCCGAGGCGGAGGCCTATGCGGAGCGGACGCGCGAGTCATCGGTGCGCGTGCGCGACGGAGAGGTCGAGGAGCTGCAACAGGCTTCGTCCAAGGGCGTCGGGCTGCGCGTCTTCACCGGCAAGCGGCTCGGGTTCGCCTATGGAACCGATTTTTCCAAGGCGGGATTGAAGCTGCTCGCCGAGCGTGCCGTCGCGCTGGCCAAAGGGACGGCCAGGGACGCGGCCAACGGATTGCCGTCGAAGGTCGGGAGCACCGCCGAAGGCGATTACGACCCGGCCATCGAGAACATCGACCCCGCCTGGAAGCTGGGCGCGGCGCGCGAGGCCGAGCGCGCCGCCCGCGCCGAGGATGTGCGCGTGCGCAAGTTCGATTCCACCGGCGCGGGCGATTTTCTCGCGCGCTCGGCCATCGCCTCGAGCCGCGGAGCATCGGCGGAATCGCGCGCTTCCTATGCCTACGTCTATTGCTCTCCCGTCGCGGAAATGGATGGGCAATTGCAGACTGCCTCGTGGAGCGATACCCGCCGCCTGTTGGCGAAGCTCGAATCGCCGGAGCAGGTTGGTCGCACCGCCGCCCGCCGAGCCGCGCGGATGCTGGGCGCGCGCAAGGTGAAGACGCAGAGGGTGCCCGTCGTTTTTGATCCGCAGATGACCGCCGGCTTCATTGCCGGACTGTCGGGCGCGGTCAACGGCTTGCTCGTCCACAAGAGGAGCAGCTTCCTCGCCCCGCTGCTGGGGAAGCGCATCGCGCCGCCGCACGTGACGCTGGTCGACGACGCGACGCTCGAGGGCGGCATCGGGACGCGGCCCTTCGACGGGGAAGGCGTGGCCTCGCAGCGCACCGAGATCATTTCCAAAGGCATATTGAAGAGCTTCCTCTACGACGCGACCACGGCGCGCAAGGCGAAATCGCGCTCGACCGCCAGCGCCAGCCGCGGCTGGGCGTCATTGCCTTCGATAGGAACGAGCAACTTCTATCTCGAGAGGGGCGATGTCGATCCAAAGGACATCATCCGCGGCGTGAAGAATGGCTTCTATGTCACCACCATGCTGGGGCGCGGCGCCGACGTGGTGACCGGCGATTATTCGCGCGGGGCCAACGGTATCTGGATCGAGAACGGCGAGCTGACTCATCCCGTGCAGGAAGTGACCGTCTCGGGGAATCTCTTGCAGATGCTGGTGGGCATCGACGCCGTCGGGAACGATCTCGATTTCCGCTCTTCGGTCGCGGCGCCGACGATCCGCTTCGCCGAGCTGGTGGTGAGCGGAGCGTAGATGAGAGCGCTCCTCTTCGATCTCGACGGCACGCTGACGAAGAGCGGCGGAGCGGGCGTCAGGGCGCTCTCGCGCGCGCTGCACGCGCGCCCGCAAGCCGCGGAGGAGCTGAGCAAGATGCGCCTCGACGGGATGACCGACCGGGCCATCGCCCGCACGCTCCTGGCCGCCGAGGGCGATCAGGCGGTGCCGGTCGAGAAACGCGCGAGGCAGGTCGCCGAGGCGGACATCGACAGGGTGCTCGAGCGTTACCTGGAGGCGCTCGCCGCGGAGTGCGCGCGGAATGCGTACACGGCCCTTCCCGGCGTGGCGGCGTTGCTCGAGCGGCTCGCACAGCGTAGCGACGTGCTCCTCGGGCTGTGCACGGGCAATCTGGCGCGCGGCGCTGAGCTCAAGCTCACCTCGGCGGGATTGTGGGGACGCTTCCGCTTCGGCGGTTACGGGAGCGATGCGGAACCGCGGGTGGAGATCGTTCGCACGGCGTGGCGGCGCGCGCAGGAGCTGGGCGCGGCGGAGGCGCTGGTCATCGGCGACACACCGCGCGACGTGCTGGCGGCGCACGAGGCAGGTCTGCCAGTCTGCGCCGTCGCCACAGGCAGCTGGACCGTCCACGACCTGGCCACTCACGGCCCCGAACTCGTGTTACGCGATTTCACCGATATAGATGAGTCCTTACATTTGATACTTGGCCCAACCCACTGACGTTAAACGCAAACCCAAACCAAAACGTAAACGCAAAACGGACTCGCAAACACGCTCGCAAACGGACTCTTAAAAAGTACCCGATTGCGATTGCGATTGGATTAGGAGCAAGCCCGCGCCAATGCCTTCGGCGTTGTCACTGGGCTTGCAAGGATTTCGATGAGGATGACGATCTCTAGCTCGCTGCGCTCGCGCTGAGCTTCGATCGTCGTCTGTTCGTCATCGTCGGCCTCCCCGGCTGCGCCGTTTTTTGAGGGAGGCCGACGATGACGAACTGGACAACTCTTCCAGACGAAACCTTGGCTGCGTATCAAGTCGCTTGCGAGCTGCTTGTCGCGGTGAAGAAGGCAGAGATCGCTGATCTGAAGCTGCGTGATCAGGCTCTGCGAGCTGCCAAGATTGTGTGCCTGAATATTGCTGAGGCTACCGGGCGCACTGGCGCAGATCAGAAGCGCGTGTTTTGCATCGCACGTGGCGAAGCTTCCGAAACGGTGGCTGCGCTGCACATTGCAGGACTCTGCGGCGACTGTGATGTGGATTCCGCTCGAGTCGGGGCAGCGCTGGGCCGCAGGGTCTATGCGCTCCTGAGCGGGCTCATCCGCTGTTGGCCGAAAACCTTGCAAGCCAAGTGACAACGCCGAAGGCGTTGGCGCGGGCTTGCTCCTAATCGCAATCGCAAACGCAAACGGGTAGTTCGCGCAGTGAACCTTCAAGGCTCGTCGGGAGCGCTTTCCTGAATCATGCGGGACAGCTCGGGGAGAACGCGTTCGAGTTGTTTCAAAGCCTCCCGCGTCTGCGCATCGTAAGGCCCGCCGTCCTGCTGCGCCGCGCGCAAGAGCTGCGTAAGGCCGTTCCCGCCTCTCCCCAGCGCGTCCATCAGCGCCAGCGCATCGGGCGGCGCGATGTCTTCGTCGCCGTGCTTCTCATGGAACCAGCGCCGCTCCAGCGCGGCCAGCTCAGCGGCGTGGGTCGGATCGGCCTGCCGCGCCGCGTCCAGCCACGCCGACGCGCCCGCCTCGCGAAACGCCCACGCCTGGCGGTAGGCGCGCCCCGCCGCATTGAAGAGCTCGTCGCCCATCAAGACGCGCGCCCGATGGTAGAAGAGCGGCGCCTTGCCGTACACCAGCCCCGCAAACGCAACCGCCGAGCGGAACTCTTTGCTCGGCCGGGCCACCTTCTCGTCGGGCACGCGCGCCATGCGCATGCCGTGATAGTTGAGCGACACGAACGTCCCCAAGGTCTGCTCGGCGGCGGCCTGCCCCTTGGTGTCGTGCTCGACGAGCACGGCGCTGTACTGCGCCAGCGCCTCGTCCACCCACGGCGTGCGCCGCGGGTCCGAGCCGACCACGCCCTGCCACCATTGATGCGCCACCTCGTGGTAGCAGGTGAACTCGAACATCCCCGCCAACAGGTTGCCCGCTGGCGGGCGCGGCAAAGTGGCCTGCGCGAGCAGCGCGATGCCCGGCAACTCCACACCTTCCGCGCCGCCGGTCAGCGCCACCTCGGCCAGCGCGAGCGACGTCCACGGATAAGGTCCGAAGCGCGCCTGCAGCGACTGCATGGCGGCGCGCGCGCAGGAGAGCAGGTCGCGGGCGCCAGCCTCGCCATGCAGCGACGAGGCGCGCAGCTGCACGCCGGACGCGTCCTCCGACAGCTCGTCGAAGCCGGGCGACGCGGCGATACCGAGCGCGCCCCGGATCCCCGCCGCCGCGAAGGTGGCCATCTCCTTCGCGGCGCTCACCGCGTGCTGACCCAACGCCGACCCGGCGCCGGCAACACGCCAACCTTTGGGCACCGTCAGCGCCACCACCGCCGCGCCCGGATCGGCGTGGCCCACGTCTCCGACCGAGCCGAGCTCCTCGCGGTCCCACCTCCCCTGCGCGCGCGCCGCGAGCTGCGGATACCAATCGACCAGCACTGCGCCGTGCGGCCCGACCGCGAACGTTCCCTCGCCGCGGTCGGTCGCTCTCGGCCGGCCCGAAAGCGCGCCCATCCCCGGAGCGAACTGTGAGACCGCGACGAGCGGATCGTCCTCACCTTCGCGCAGCCGCAGCAGCTGCCCGCGGAAAGAAAGAGTGATCGCCGCGGTCGCGCCCGGCGCGACGTCCGCCGGCACGATCACCACCGTGCCGCGCGCGCGGGCGGCCGCGCGCTTTCCGTCCACGCGCACGTCGTCGACGCGCAGCGAAGTTCCGCTTCTGCCCTGCGGATATGCGCGGAGCACGATCTCGCTCCACGCCGAAGCTTCCCGGTTGCGCACCACCAGGCGCAGCTGCCCCTCGACGCGGGCTGTCTTGGGATCCAACTCGGCTTCCACTTCGGAGACGGGCAGGTGCGCGAGCGGCGCCGCGTTTGCTTCCAACTCGGCACGCCCCTCGGGCCGCAGCGAACGCGAGAGCAGATCGAACTCTTCCTGCCCGGCGGCAGCGCCCGCGATGAGCAGCGCGACGAGGATCATTTGTGGACGACGATGCCGCACGCCCCGCTGCAGGCCGCGGCGGGAAGGCGCCGCTCCACGTAGAGCGCCGGCAGCGACGGCAAGGCGGCCGTCGAGGTCTTCGGCTTCTCCTTCGCTTCGCCGGGACCGGCGGGAGGGGCCCTCACCTTTTGTCCGGGCTTCTTCTTTTTCAGCGGCTTCACCGCCGCGGGCGGTGTTTTTTCCGCGGCTCCCACGGCCGGAGCGCCGAGGAGTGCCACCAGGGCGAGCACAACGACCTTGCACGGCTGCATGGGTCGATAGTACAGCCGCCGTCGAAATGACGTCCACGCCGCCGATCGTCCGATGCTTGCTCCCTCTAGCGCTGTCGCTCGCGGCCTGCAAGCGCTCCCCGCCGCCCGCGCCGCGCTTCTGCGATGAGGACCTCTCGGGCGTGTGGCTCAACGCCAGCGACCGGCACTTCGCCTATCGGTTTCGCGATCAGGGCGGCGTAGTGCGCGGCGAGTACCTCGAGCGGTCCGACGGCGGCGCCCTGAAGAACCCCGATGACCCCATCACCTTCGAAATGCACCGCACCGGATCCGCGCTGGCCGGCGTGATGCGCTCCACACAGGTCACGGAGAGCGGGCGCACCTGCCCCGTCGAATTCAGTATCAAGGTCGTCTCGTGCCAGCCTGACGCGATGCAGGCGGTGGTGGAGATGGCCATCCCCATTACCGAGGACTGCCGCCGTCGCGCCGCCGAGGACGGCGGCGAATTGCCGCCCCAGCTGGCCGAATTCCGCTTCGAGCGCGACCCGCATCCGTCAGGTGGCGGAGAAGGCCCAGACGCCCATTGATCGCCTGGGCGCGGCTGGTAATGTTTCGCGAACACTTCATCCTGCAGGAGCAATCAAATGACGCCGTCGCTCGTTCGCCGCGGCCTGATCGCGGCAATCATTGCCTCCGTGTCCATCGCGGGCTGCAAACGCGGCTCGAAGTTCAACGCGGCGGGTTGCCAGAGCGGCGACCAGTGCATCGCCGACAACGGCGGCCTGGATCGCTGGTTCTGCGACACCACCAAGAGCCCGCCCGCGTGCGCGCTGCACCCCAAGCAGTGCGGCACCTCGGCGGACTGCTGCCCCGGCCAGGTCTGCAACGCGCAGGGCCACTACTGCTTCGACAAGTTCACCACTTGCGCGGTGGACGCGGCTTGCCACGTGCAAGGACAGATCTGCAAGGAGATCGGTGTCAGGGGCCAGGGTTGCACTTACGAAAAATGCGGAACCGCCAGCTCGTGCTCGGAGGGCCTGAACTGCTTCAACAATTACTGCGTGGGCGAGGCGCCCTGCAACGGCGGCTGCGCTGCCGGCAAGGCGTGCATCACGGCGACGAATGTCTGCTGGACGCCTTCGTCCATCATCGACGTATCGTGCAGGCAGGGCTGCCCCGCGGGGAAGATTCTCGTCCTCACCGATCCCGACAACATCTTCGACAGCTGCCGCCCCGACACGGAAAAGTGCCAGTGCGATTCGCTGCCGCCCATCCAGGTGCGCGACGTGAGCCGCCACTCGAGCATCGCGGCCAGCGGGCAGTTCCTCTACGTCACCGCTTACGACGGAGAGCACGGCGATTTGGTGGTGCACACCTTCGACAAGTCGGACCGCACTCGGCCGCGGAAGAGCGAGTGGCTCGACGGCGTGCCCGCCACCGGCCACATCGGGGGCGACATCGACGGCCCGCGCGGCGGCATCACCGACCCTGGTCCCAACGTGGGTCAGTACAGCTCCATCGCCGCCAGCCCCGCAGGCGATCTGTACGTGGCGTACTACGACGTCGACAACGGCGACCTCAAGTTCACGGCGCGCTACGGCGGGCCGGCCGCGCGATGGATCACGCCCACGACCATCGATGGCTCGACGCCGGTGGGATCGGCGCCCTCGAACGGCGACGTGGGCATGTACGCCAGCATTGCCATCGATCGGAACGGCATCCCGGCGATCGCGTACTTCCGCCGCGGAAGCTTCGACGCGGCGACCGGCGCCGAGACGGGCGCGTCGACGGCGCTGATCTACGCGGCGGCGAAGAAGACCCAGCCGCTCAACAAGGATGACTGGGCGGTGGTGGGCGACGTCGACCAGGCCAACCGGCTGCCTCCGCCCTGCAACAATGCCTGCAAGTCCATCGAGACTTGCGTGGTCGACGAGAACGCGCCCAACAACGATCGGTGCGCCACCAAGGCGACCGCGCAATGCCTGCACACCGACGGCTCGCCGCCGGGCTGCACGGGAAATCAGACCTGCGTCGCCGACACCGACGCAAACCAGCCGCCGGTGTGCCGCGAGACCAAGGCGGCCGAGGTGCTGGCCGAGCTGCCGCATGGCACGGGGCTCATGCCGTCGCTCGCCTTCCTCGACGACAGCACCGGGTCGCACCCCGTGATCGCCTACTACGACTCGCTCAACAAGGTGGTGAAGGCGGTGATGGGCTCGGGCGGCGGGACGGCCACCGATCCCTCGGCGGCGCGGCGGCCGGGATTCCAGATGCCGGTGGAGATCGACGGCCACGACACGGCCCCTGCGGGACGACCGCATCCACCGCAGCGCGACACCGGCCGCTGGCCGGCGCTGGCAGTCGGGCCGTCAGGCGCGTCGGGCGGGCGCATCGCGATCGCCTTCGCCGACCTCAGCAGACAGCAGCTGCTCATCTACCAGTCGAACTGGCTGACGGCCCACGCCGCGCACGCGGCGCCGGGATCGCCGGGACTCATCCACGTGGTCGACGACGGGAGGCCCGGCGTGGGACAGGCGTGGCATCCGCAGACCCGGCCCGGCGTGCAGACCTCCATCTCGTTCACCCCGGGCGGGAGGATCGCGCTGGCCTACCAGGACGCGACGCCGGTGGATCTCATCTTCGCCACTTACGACCCGACACAGTTCAAGACCACCGCGCGCGACACGTTGCGAGCGCCTGGCGCGGCGGGGTTCTGGCCGCGCATCGCCATCGTCAGCGGGACGGCGTACGTGTCGAGCGCGACCATCAAGGCGGCCACCGCGCAGATCGCCCTCAACCCGCTCTACGTCGACGCCACGCCGGCGCCGTGATCATTCGGCGAGGATCTTCTCCACTTCGGTGCGGACCTCTTCTTCGAGGTCGGGTTGGCCTTCGCAGAGATCGGCGGCGGTGGCGGCGGCAGCGAGCGTGCGCCCGGGATCGCCGCCGTGCTCGCGCAGGGCGCGGGCCAGGCGCAGGTGGAGGAGCGGATCGCCGGGCGCGAGCACCGTCGCGCGCGTGAGCATCTGCAAGCCTTCCTCCGGCTCCTTTGGCAAGAGCAGCGTTCCGAGCCGCCCGTACAGCGCGCCGTCGTCGGCCAGCTTCACCGCGGCGCGCAGGTGCGAGATGGCCTCGCCGGCGCGGCCGGCCCGCTCGGCAATGCCGGCGAGGCGGCTCAGCGCCTGCGCGGCGGAGGCGGAATCCGCCGCGGCGTCGCGCGCCGCGAGGAACAGCTTGCGCGCGCCCACCTCGTCGAAATGGACACTGCGGTAATCGCCCAGCGCGAGCAGCGCTTCGGCGTCGTCGGGCCGCAGCTCGACCAGCCGCTCCAGCGCGGCCAGGTGCTCGGGCATGCGACCTCCGCCCATCGCCTCGGCGGCGGCGCGCAGGAGCGCCTCGCGCGGCGCACGGAACGCCGGCAACTCCTCGACCAGGGCGAGGAGCTCGTTCGGGTCGGGGAGCGACGCGGCCCGCGCCAGCCGCAGCACCGCCTCTGCCGGCATTTCCGCCTCGGCTGTCTCGGGAGGCGCGAGCGAATCCTCACTGAGCCCGAGCAGCACGCCGCGCGCCAGCAGCGGCGCGAGCTGCGGCGCGGAGCCCAGCGGAACCGACTCGCTCCACTCTGCGCGCGCCACGCCCGACGCGTTCGCCAGCAGCGCCGACACCTCGACGGCGCCTCCGCCGAGCTTGATCCGCGCGCCCAGCGCGGCTTGCGCGCCGAGGGCCGCCGCAGCGCCGCCGATCGCTTCCGCGCTGAACCCGACGGGGTCGACCACCTGCTGCACCTCGACGGCGTCGGCCAACTTTGCCGCCGTCCCGGTGGTGAGCCACCGAGCCAGCGCGTCCGCGTCGGGATCGATCTGGTCAGCGGCAAGAAACGGCAGGACGGCGACGATCACCTCAGCTCCGGGACGTGCTTCACGAGGATCTGCTGCACCTCGCGCAGATCGGGCCGCCGCCCGAGCGCGTCGCGCACGTAGCGCAGCGACGCGGGGATGTGCGGCAAGAAGGACGGGTTCTTCTTCACCTGATCGATGAAGACGAAGCGGCCGGCGTCCTTCAGCTTGCGCTGCACGGTGAGCAGGTCGAAGAAAGCGATGAACCCGGCCGCATCCGAAATGCCCATCGCCGTGCAATAGCGCCGCAGCATCTCGTCGACGAGGCTGCGGGGAAGCTCGACGTAGCTGTCGCGCAGGAGCGCCACCAGGTCGTACTGCCGCGGCCCCTGCAGCGCGTCCTGGAAGTCGATGATCACCTGCTCGCCTTCGGGGAGCACCATGATGTTGCTGCTCTGGTAGTCGCGGTGCGTGAAGCTGCGCGGGGCGTTCGACAGCTCGAGCGAGATGCGCGCGAACTCACGGCGCAGCGCCTGCAGTTCGACGTCGCTCGGCCTGGCGCCGCGGGCGAGCAGGCCGTACTCGATGAAGTGCTCGAACTCCCAGTGGTACAGGTCGTAGTCGAAGGCGCGCGACCAGGCGACGCAGGTGGCATCCGGTTCACGCTCCGCGTGCGCGCGCAGGTGCGCGAGCGCGTCGATGGCCGCCGCATACAGATCGAGGCGGTCCGCGCCCTCCCGCAGCGCGCGGCCGAACGTGCGGTCGGTGAGGTCCTCGATGACCAGGAAGCCGTCGCGGCTCGCGTCGAGGTAGATGCGCGGCACCCGCACGCCGATGCGCTCGAGGTACCGGTGCACGTTGAGGAAGGGCAGGTCGGGCGGGGCGTGGTCCTTGGACGCCTCTTCGCTCTTGTGCGGGTCCTCGGGCAGCTCCATTACGATGGCGCTTCGCGATCCCGCCAGGGAGCAGACGCGCCAGTAGATGCGGTTGCCGGCGCCACCGGGGAGGCGAATGACGGCCCCGGCGGGTTCGCCCAGGGCAGAGGTGTAGGCGGCCTGAAGTCGGGCATCGTTCATGTGGCCCGCAGGTTAGCACGCGCCCCGTCGCGAACGCCCGGGCGTGGCGCCGCCACCTGCGCTATAAACGTCGCGCCTCGGCAGGAGCATCCATGCCCGTCTTCAAGAACGTCCTCGAAGCGATCGGCAACACGCCGCTGGTGCGGCTCAACAAGTTGGCGGGCCCCGAGGACGCCGCGGTCTACGCCAAGTGCGAGTTCCTCGAGCCGGGCGGCTCGATCAAGGACCGCATGGCGCTCTTCATCCTCGACAAGGCCGAGCGCGAGGGGCGCATCAAGGCCGGCGGCACCATCGTCGAGAACACCTCGGGCAACACCGGCATGGGCGTTGCGCTCTGGGCGGCGGTGAAGGGGTACCGTTGCATCTTCACCATGCCGGACAAGATGTCCGCGGAGAAGGTCAACGCGCTGAAAGCGTTCGGCGCCGAGGTGGTGGTCACGCCGACCAACGTTGCCGCCGAAGATCCGCGCAGCTACTACGAGACGGCCAAGCGCATCCACCGCGACACGCCCGGCTCGTTCATGCTCAACCAGTACCACAACCCCGACAACATCGAGGCGCACTACCGGTTGACGGGCCCCGAGTTGGAGAAGGACTGCCGCGACGCGGGGCTCTCGCTCGACTTCTTCGTCGCCGGCCTGGGCACGGGCGGCACCATGTCGGGCGCGGGAAAATACCTCAAGCAAAAGTTCCCCCGCTCGAAGAACATCGGCGTCGACCCCGAGGGCTCGGTCTATCTCGACTACTTCAAGACGAAGAAATTGATCCAGCCGCACGTCTACAAGGTCGAAGGCATCGGCGAGGACATGCTCTGCAAGGCGATGGACTTCGGCGTGCTCGACGACGTGCGGCGCGTCGACGACAAGCAGAGCTTCGTCATGGCCCGGCGGCTGGCGCGCGAGGAAGGGCTCTTCGCCGGCGGGTCGTCGGGCGCGGCGGTGCACGTGGCGGTGGATCTGGCGCGCGAGATCGGCAGGGGAAAGAACATCGTCGTCATCCTTCCCGACTCGGGCACGCGCTACGTCACCAAGTTCTATTCGGACGAGTGGATGAAGGACAACGGCTTCCTCGATCCCACCGACCGCCTCGGCACGGTGGCGGATCTCCTGGGCGGGAAGCGCCCGCCGGTCTACACCGTCTACGTGGGTGACACCGCGCGGCACGCCGTCGAGCTGATGAAGAAGCACGGCATCTCGCAGCTTCCGGTCATCGAGGCGGGCAACAAGCCCATCGCCATGCTGCACGAAGTGGATCTGCTCACCGCGCTCCTCGACGGCCGGCACAAGCTCGACGAACCGATCTCGGCGGTGATGAAGCCCCTGGCCGGCGTGGTGACGCTGCGCACGCCGGTGTCGCGCCTCAAAGAGCTGTTTGCGACCGACCACGTGGCCATCGTCAAAGACGGCGACCAGCTCGTCTCCATCGTGACCAAGATCGACCTCATCGACTGGCTGGGCGCGCGCGTCACGGTGCGGTAGCGCGCGCTCCGCTTGCGCTGGGCCTCAGACTCGGACCCATACAAGTGGCACGCCCCGCGTTTGGTGCTATGCACTGCGCCCCATGAGCACCCGCGACAGCGATCACTTCGAGACCCTCGCCATCCACGCCGGCCAGCAGCCGGACCCGACCACCGGCGCGGTGATGACGCCGGTCTACTTCACCTCGACGTACGCGCAGAGCGGACCCGGCGAGCACAAGGGGTTCGAATATTCGCGCACGCGCAATCCGACGCGCGACGCGCTGCAGGGGTGCCTAGCCGCGCTCGAGGGCGGAAAGCACGCGCTCGGCTTCGCCAGCGGGCTGGCGGCGACGGACGCGGTGTTTCACCTGCTGGACGCGGGCGACCACGCCGTCCTGAGCGACGATCTCTACGGCGGCACGTTCCGGCTCGCCGACAAGGTCTTCCGGCGGCAGGGAATCGAGTTCACCTACGTCGATCTGACCGACCTGCCGGCGGTCGAGCGCGCCATGCGGCCGGGGACGAAGCTCCTCTGGGCGGAGACGCCCACCAACCCGATGCTCAAGGTTTGCGACCTGGCGGCGCTGGCCGACATCTGCCGGCGCCGCGGCGTCGTCTCGGTCTGCGACAACACCTTCGCGACGCCGTTCTTCCAGCGGCCGCTCGACCTCGGGTTCGACGTCTCGGCGCACTCGATGACCAAGTACCTCAACGGCCATAGCGACGTGGTGGCGGGCGCGCTGGTGACGAAGCGCGACGACCTGCACGAGCGGCTCGCTTTCCTGCAGAACGCGGTGGGCGCGCAGCTGGGGCCGATGGATTCGTTCCTCGTCCTGCGCGGCCTCAAGACGCTGCACGTGCGCATGGAGCGGCACGAGCAGAACGCGGCCAAGGTGGCCGGCGCACTGCTCGGGCATCCCAAGGTGCTCAAGGTGACCTGGCCGGGGCTGCCCGATCACCGGCAGCACCAACTCGCGCGGCGGCAGATGAAGGGGTTCGGCGGCATGGTCACGTTCGTGATCAAGGGCGGGCTGCCGGCGGCGCGCACTTTCTTGAAAGCGGTGCGCATCTTCATCTGCGCCGAATCGCTCGGCGGGGTGGAGAGCCTCGTCGAGCACCCGGCCATCATGACCCACGCCTCGGTCCCGCCCGAGACGCGCCGCAAGCTGGGCATCGACGACGGATTCATCCGTCTCAGCGTCGGGATCGAGAACGGCCAGGACCTGATCGACGACCTGGTGCAGGCACTGGACCGCACCTAGGACAACCCCGTCACCGGCGCGCCCTTCTCTTGGCCATTTGACCAAGAAGCGTGCGGCGTTTCTCCTCCGCGAGGACGCCGAAGGTGAGGTACGACCAGAAGGCGTCGGCGATCTCCGACGGAGTGCGCGGGTCGCCCTCCTGGCGCCACTGCGCCACCCAGTTCATGGCGCCGAGCCAGAACTGCCGGAGCAGTTCCGCGTCGACTCCGGGTCGCGCCCCGCCGGCGCGGATGGCGTCGCGCAGCAGGTCGTCCCACAGCGCCTCGTAGCGGGCCCGCAGGCGCAGCATGCCCTGCACCGCCGCGCCCTCCAACGACCGCCAGTCGTAGAGCAATACGTAGAAGTCGTCATCGCCCGAGAGCAGCGCCTCGAGGTGGGCCCGAATGCCCAGCCGCAGGCGCTCGACGGGATCGCGCGCCCCCCCCACCGCCTCGCGCGCCGCCGCCATCACCCGCGTGAGGGCGCGCTCCATCAGATCGAGGAGCAGCGCCTCCTTGCTGGGATAGCGGTAGTGGAGGCTGCCAGGGAGCATGCCGGCGGCCTGCGCCACCTCGCGCACGGTGGCCCCGCCGAAGCCCCGCTTGCGGAAGACGTGCGCTGCAGCGTCGAGGACGACGTCCTCGTCGAAGGTCCGTCTCGCCATGGTCTTGGTCATTTGACCAAGCGGTCTACGCCCCCGCTCCGAGGCGCGTCAAGCCACTCTTGGTCAAATGACCAAGAACGCCCGGCCGTGGTACGCCTGCCTCGATGCCCCGCCTTCGCCTCGCGCTGCTCTGCGGTCTGACGCTGTGCGCGTTCGCGGCCAACTCGTTGCTGACGAGACGCGCGCTGGGCGGCGGGCTGGCCGGCGCCGCCGGTTTCGCGGCTCTCCGGCTGCTCTCCGGCGCCGCGATCCTGTGGCTGCTCGCGCGGCGGCGGCCTGCTGCCGGGCCGGAGGTGGGCTGGAAATCCGCGCTCGCCCTCTTCCTCTACGCAGCGTCATTTTCCTGGGCGTACCTGCGGCTGTCCGCAAGTGTCGGCGCCTTGCTCCTCTTCGGCGCGGTGCAGGCCACGATGATCGGCGCCGCCGTCGCCCACGGCGAAAGGCCTGCCGCGCGCACCTGGGCCGGCGCGGTGATCGCGCTCGCGGGCCTGGCCATCCTCACGCTTCCCGGCGCGCAGGCGCCGGTCCCCTCTGCCGCCGCGGCCATGCTCGGCGCCGGGGCCGCGTGGGGCTGGTACTCGCTGCGCGGGCGACGGGCCAAGGACGGGATCGCCGCCACGTCCGACGCGTTCGTGCGCGCGGCGCCCCTCGCCATCGCGCTCTGGCTCGCGCCGGTGGTCACCGGAGCCCCAGCGGCCGCGCGCATCTCCCCGGCGGGCGCAGGGCTTGCCGTCGCGTCGGGAGCGTTGGCGTCGGGGCTCGGCTACACGATGTGGAACATGGTCCTGCCCCACCTGCGCGCCTCGACCGCTGCTGTCCTGCAACTGCTCGTCCCCGTCCTCGCAGCCACGGGCGGCGTGCTGCTGCTGGGAGAGCACGTCACGCTGCGGCTGCTGGTGGGCGGCGCGGCGATCCTCGGCGGAGTCGGTCTCACCGTGCTGCGACGCAACTCATGAGTTCGCACCGCGGCGCGAGCGGGATCGCCGGCGCGCCGCTACTTGAGCAGCTCGCGCGCCACCGTCAGCAGCTGGATGTCGCTCGTCCCTCCGCCGATCTCCAGCAACTTTGCGTCGCGGGCCAGGCCCTCGACACGATAGTCGGCGGTGTAGCCGTTTCCTCCCAGCACCTGCACGGCCTCGAGAGCGCACTCGGTCGCCAGCGTCGAGGCCGTGTATTTCGCGGCGCAGAACCAGGCCAGGCCGGGCTCGCCCGACGTGGCCATGGCGCGGCCGCGATCGAGCAGCGCGCGCACCGCCTCCTGCGCGGCGTACATGCGCGCGAGTCGCAACTGCACCGCCTGGAACTGCGCGATGGGCTGGCCGAACTGGCGCCGCTCCTTGGCGTAGGCGATGGCGAGCTGGAGGCTTTCCTCGATGATCGCCAGCGCCATTCGCGCGAGGCCGGAGCGCTCGCCGAGGAGGGTCAGCATCGCGCTGCGCTTCCCGCTCTCCTCCGCGTCGCCGAGCAGCCGGTCCGCGGGGACGCGCACGTCGTCGAGATAGATCGATCCCGTGGGCGAGGCGCGCATCCCCATCTTGTCGAGCGGCGGGCCTGTGGAAAGGCCGTGGTCCGCGCGCTCGAGGACGAAAGGACGAATTTCGCCCTCGTGCGGCGCGCCTTCCACGCGCGCATAGACGACGAACACGTCGGCGATGGGCGCGTTGGTGATGAACGCCTTTTCGCCCCAGAGGGAGAACCCGCCATCGGCAGTCCGGCGGGCGACGGCGCGCAGCGCGAACGCATCGCTTCCCGCCTCGGGCTCGGTGAGCGCCCAGCAGCCGATGCGCGCGAAACCGAGCAGTGGCGCCGCCCAGCGCTCGCGCTGCGCCGGCGTACCCCGGCGCAGCAGAGACTGACCGCAAAGGCCCAGCGAGGCGCCGAACGAAAGCGCGAAACCCGGCAGCACACGCGCCAGCTCGTACAGCAGCGTGCCGGTCAGCTCGGAGCTGGAGAGCAGCGCGTCGTTCGCGGCCGGGTCGCGCGCCGCGTCGCGCGCGAGCTCCGGAAGACCCAGCGCCTCGGCCAGCTCGCGCATGAGCGCGACCAGCGGCACTGAGGGACCCGGGGCGCCACCGTGCTGCTCCAACTCCCGCGCGCGGGGAAGGATGCGCTCGCGGGCAAATGTGCGCGCGATTGCTCCAGCCTCGGTCAACAGCGACACCAGCGATTCGGACATTCGCTCACTCTAGCAGCCAGCTCATGGCCGGGCGCCCATCCGGCAATCAGCGACAGGCCACCCAACGCGGTACAGTGCGCCGCATGCTCCAGATTGGCCCCCTGCGCATCGAGGCTCTGCACGACGGCGCCTTCTCCCTCGACGGCGGCTTCCTTGTCGACCGCAAGGTGATCTTGTGAGTGAACCGCCTCGCTCGCCAAGGGATGCCCGCCGCCTCGACCGCCTCAAGCACGGCTCCCGGGCCCTCAGGGACCTCAAACCACGTCGAGCCCCCACTAGAACTCAAAACACAAACCAGAACCAAAACCCAACCCCAAACCCGAACGAGAACCAGAACCAGAACCCAAACCCGAACCCGAACCCAAACCCGAACCCGAACCCAAACCCGAACCCAAACCAAAACCAAAACCAGAACTCGAACTCGAACCAGAACCGAGCGCCAAACCAAAACCTCCCTTCAACCTCCGACGAACCCTCCGTCACCCTGAGCCGCCGCGCCGTCGAGCGCCTCACCCAGGGCCACGTCTGGATCTACCGCTCCGACGTCATCGCCCCCGACTCGCTACCAGGCGGCGAGATCGTTCGGCTCGTCGACGAGCGCGGGTGGTTCCTGGGCAAGGCGTTCTACGGCGTCAGGAGCCAGATCGCCGTGCGCCTGCTCACGCGAGAAGACGAGCCCATCGACGAGCAGTTTTTCTCCCGGCGGCTCGAGCGGGCCAAAGCGATGCGCGACGCCATCGCGCCCGACCCCGACCGCCGCCGCGCCGGGCGGCTGGTGCACGGCGAGGCGGACCTCCTCCCGGGTTTGATCGTCGACCGCTACGCCGACTGCCTCAGCGTGCAGACGCTGATCGAAGCGACCGACCAGCGACGCGAGATGTTCGCCGCGCTGCTGGAGAAGCTGTGCGTGCCGCGGGCCATCGTCGAACGCAACGACGTCAAGGTGCGCGCGCACGAGGACCTGCCGCTGCGCAAGGGAATGCTGCGCGGCGCGCCGCCCGGCCCGATCGAATACCTCGAGGGCGAGATCAAGCTCGTCGCCGATCTCCTCGAGGGCCAGAAGACCGGCGCATTCCTCGACCAGTCCGAGAACCGCATCGAAGCCGGCCGCTACGCTCGCGGCCGCGCGCTCGACTGCTTCACCTACGGCGGCGCCTTCGCGCTGCAACTGGCGCGCAACGCGCGGACCGTCACCGCCGTCGACGTCAGCGAGCAGGCCGCGGCGCAGGGGCGCGCGGCCGCGGAGCGCAACGGCGCCACCAACGTCGAGTTCGTCGTCGCCAACGCCTTCGACCTGCTGCGCGATCAGTCGGAGAAAGGCGAACGCTACGACACCATCGTGCTCGACCCGCCGGCCTTCGCCAAATCGAAGGCGTCCATCGATGCAGCCCTGCGCGGGTACAAAGAGATCAACCTGCGGGCATTTCACCTGCTCTCGCCCGGCGGCGTGCTCGTTTCTTCCAGTTGCTCCTTTCACATCGACGAAGCGATGTTCGAAAGGACGGTCTTGTCCGCCGCCAACGACGCGAGGCGCGGCGTGCAGGTGGTCGAGCGGCGCGGCGCGGCCCGCGACCACCCGACGCTCCTGGGCGTGCCAGAGACGCGCTACCTCAAGTGCCTGATCCTGCGCGCCCTGTAGGCGGCTCGAGCGGCTGCTCGACGACGCGCGGCAACAGATCGATCAGCTCCGGATCGAAGCGGGAAGAGCTGCTCGCTAGTGCGCATCTCATAACCGGTTCCAGTACAGTTGCCTGGAAGTTGGTGCGGCCTTGTGTGTTGAGGAGCCCCCGGCTGAAGCCTGCTGAAGCCAGGGGCTCCAGAAAGCTGGCTGCTGAGGCAGTGGAATTCCCCGCGCGGCCAAGATCGCCGCGCCGGAACGAAATTTCTGATCGGCTATAACTCGTCATGATCCGCAGCGCGTTCGCCGCGCCTCCGCGACGAGGGCGCGCGCTTCGGCGAGGGCCGCCTCGACCCCGGCGCGCTGCGCGGCGACCAACTCGTCGCGGCGGTCGAGCGAATGTCCGGCGACGGGGATCGGCTTTCCGAAGACCACCGCCACCGGCCCGGGCCGGAAGGCCGAGAGCCCTTTGGGCTTGAGCACGTCGCGGGCGCCCGCCACCGCGATGGGCACGCTGTCGAGGCCCGTCTCCAGGGCCGTGATGGCGGCGCCCTTCTTGAAGGGCAGAAGCTCCTCGCCGGTGGCGCGCGTGCCCTCGGCGAAGAAGAGGAGCGCGATCCCCGAGAGGCCGCGATCGATGCGCCGCCGGATCGCCTTGGCGGCGCCGTGCGAGTCCTTGCGATCGATGAAGACGTGGCCCATGCGCTTGGCCGCCCAGCCGAACATGGGGATGCGCGACAGCTCGTCCTTGGCGATGAAGCGCAGCGGCTCGGGCGCGACGGAGAGGATGGCCGGCGCATCGATGTGGCTGGTGTGATTCGAGACGAACACGTAGCTGCGCTTGGGGTCGAGCTGCGCGTCGCGCTTCGAGATGACGCGCGCGCCGGCGACGAAGAGCACGAAGCGGCACCAGGCCCGCAGCACGCGCTCGGAGAAATCGCTCTCGCCCGCGATGCCGATGAGGAGAGCGCAGACGAACGTGGCGGCGACGATGGCGAGCGCGCCCAGGAAGGTGCGGATCGCGTGCAGGACGTTCACCGCGCGGCCCCGCGCGCCGCGGGGTATTCCTCCACCGCGGGGAAGAGCAGCACCTCGGCGATCGACTCCGCGCCGGTGAGCAGCATCAGCAAGCGATCGAAGCCGACCGCCACGCCGCCCGCGTCGGGCATGGAGTCGAGCGCGGCGAGGAATTTCTCGTCGAGAGGAAAGACGTCGCGCCCCAGCGCGCGGCGCGCCCGCTGCTCCACTTCGAGACGTGAACGCTGTTCGCGCGAATCGTTCAACTCGGAAAAACCGTTGGCCAGCTCGAGCCCGGCCGTGTAGAGCTCGAAGCGCTCGGCCACGCGCGAGTCGCCGGGCTTGAGCTTCGCCAGCGCGGCCTGCGAGGCGGGGTACTCCATTAGATACGTCGGTCTCTCGATGCCGAGGCAGGGCTCGACTTTCTCCAGGAGGACCTGGGTGAAGACATCGTCCCACGATGCGCGCGGGGAGGGCCGCACTCCGACGGTGCGTGCCGCCTGCGCCAGGGCCTCCGCGTCGAGCGCCAGGGGATCGAATCCGGCGTGACGCCCGAACGCCTCGCGGCAGGTGAGGCGTTCGAACGGCGGCTGCAGCGAGATGCGGCCGGTGCCGCGCCCGTGGCCCTTGCGCGCCGGCGCGTCGGCCGCCTCGTTGAGCGCGCGGGCTCCCTCGGCGACGAGCTGCTCGAGGTCGTCCATGATCTGCGCTGCGCTGCCCGGCGCGGAGTAGAACTCGAGCATGGTGAATTCGGGGTTGTGCGTGCGCGACGCCTCGCCGTCGCGGAAGACGCGCGCCAGCTGGTAGCAGCGCGAAAACCCGCCCCGCGCCAGCAGCCGCTTCATGGCGTACTCGGGGCTGGTCATGAGATGAAGTCGGCGTGCGCCCTCGAGCTCGGAAGGCGAGTCGGGCGTGAAGACCGTTTCGAACGGGCGGAGGTGCGGCTCCTGGCCGGCGAACGGGACGGCGATGGGCGTCTCGGTCTCCAGATATCCGCGCCGCTCCAGGCCATCGCGCATCGCGCGCGCGAGCCGCGAGCGGGCGCGGGCCATGTCGGCGTCGGCGGGCATTTGCGGCTGTGTAATAACCCAACTGAGCAGGAAAAACCCTTGCGCACGGCGCGCGGAAAATGAGAGTGAAGGCCGCGTGAAGATCGCCGCGCTCTGTTGCCTCCCGCTTCTCGCCTGCTGCAACCACGCGCCGGCCGTTCCGGCCCGGGCCGGGCCGTCGCAGAAGGCAGCCGGCGTCGCCCTGCCCATTGATCCCTCGAAGGCAGCGGCTGAGCTCTCCGCCGAGGCGCACGATCTGCTGCGCGTCGAGGGCGAGCTATTGTGGAAGCGTTGGACGACGGGGGCCGGCCCGCTCCCCGCGAGCGCCTTGGCGGAACACCCGCGCCTCACGCAGCGCGAGTCGGTGGAGATGGTCGCGCGCGCCGCGGCGAAAGCGTCGGGCGACGACGCCGCGGCGCTGCGGCTTCTCCACGGACAGCTCGCCACCTGGGCGCTGGCGCGCGAGGCGGGGGCAGAGATCGAGGCGCTCGAGCGCGCTCGCGCCCAGCTCACTTTCGCCGCGCCGGGCGATCAGCGGCCCGAGCGCGGAGAGCGCGATCTCGATCGGCTGCTCACCGAAGAGTCCAATGCGCAGAAACGCGCCGCGGTGGCGGCGGCCGAAGCGAAGTCTGCCCAGGCGCTCGCGCCGCTGGCGATGGCGCGTGACGCAGCGGTGGAGAAGGCGCTGGTCGCGCTGGGTCTCGAGAGCTGGTCGGCCGTGGAGGAGAGCGCGCACGGAATGCCGCTCGCCGCGCTCGCCGCGTTGGCTGAGCGCACGCTGGCCGCCACCGAGGGGGTGGCGGCGAAAGCCGTCGGTGGCGCGGCGGAGCGGAACATCGGTGTGACCGTGGATCGGTTGCGGCGCGCCGATCTTCCTCGGCTGGCCCGCTCGGCGCTGGCTGACTCGGAATTCCCGCCGGGGCGGGCGTGGCCTTGGGTGCGGGCGGTCTTCACCGCTATCGGCACGCCGCCGCCCGCGTCGCTGGTCCTCGACGCCGAGCCGTCCCCGTCGAAAGGCGCGCGGCCTCTGGCGCTGCTGGTCGATCCCCCAGCCGACGAGCGACTTTCGCTCCGGCCCGCCGGCGGCTTCGAAGAGCAGCGCGCCACGCTGCACGAGGGAGCGCGCGCGCTGGGCGGGTCGCTGACACAGGCCCCGCGGTGGGAGCTGGGGCAGCTCGGCGACGGCTCGACGGCAGAAGGAGCGGCACAGCTCTTCGAGGAGTTGTCGGGCGACCCGCTCTGGCTGCGCGAGGTGACCGGCTTGCGCGGCGAGCCGCTCGACGATCTGGTGCACACGCAGGCGGCGCGCAGGCTGCTGTCGGTGCGCCGCGCAGCGGCGATGGTGCTCTTCGAAGTGCGGCGGCGCGAGGGTCCGCGCACGCCGGAAGCGCAGGCCGCGCTCTATCGCGGGTTGCTCCAGCGCGCCACGTTCGCGGTGTTCACCGACGACGATGCGGGGCGTTGGGCGCTCGAGGCCGACGCATGGATCCACGGCGCGTCGGCGATGGAGGGAGCGGTGCTTGCAGCGCAGATCGATCGGGCGTTGAAGGCGGAGTGGTGGAAATCGGCCGCGTCGGGAGAGGCGTTGAAGAAGATCTGGGCGGGCGGGAGATCGCTTGCGGCGGGCGACGCGGCGCGCGTGCTCGGGCTGACAGGGCTCGATCCGGCAGCGCTGGCGGCGGTGGCCGAGGAGCGGCTCGCGTACAAGGCGCCGGAGGCGCCGCCGCCGACGCAGAAGCCTGACTACAAGTACATGCAGGGGGACAAGAAGCGGCGGCGGCACAAGAAGAAGCACTGACGTTCTGGGTCTGGTTCTCGTTCATGCCCTCGGCAGGGAGAGGGCGAACACGGAGCCGCGAGGGCTGGTGTCGCGCAGTTGGGCGCGGCCGCCGTGCAATTCGGCGACGGCCCGGACGATCGCGAGGCCGAGTCCTGTTCCGCCCTCGCCATGTCGCGTGGTGGCGAAGCGATCGAACAATCTCTCGCGGATCGCCGGGTCGACGCCGGGCCCCTGGTCGTGGACGGTGACGAGCCATCCGTGCGCGTCGGGGGCGACGTGCAGCGCGACGCTCCCGCCCGCAGGCGAGTGCTGCACTGCATTTCCTATTAGGTTTTCCACCGCGCGCCGCAGCCAGATCGGGTCGCCGCGCACGGGCGCGGCGCCGTCCGCCTTTAGCTCCAGCCGCACCTTGCGCGCCGCTGCCGTGGGGGCCTGCGCGTCTGCCGCCTGGCGCGCGATGGCGCAGAGATCGACTGGACTGGGCGCCTCGATCCCGCGCGCTTCCAGGCGCGCCAGCGAGAGCAGGTCCTGCGTGAGCTGCTGCAGCTTGTCGGCGCTCTCGCGGATGCGCAGCGCGAAGCGGCGCGCCGTCTCCGGCTCGTCGGCCGCGCCTTCGGTGAGCACCTCGGCCGAGGCACGGATCGCCGCAACGGGGTTCTTCAGCTCGTGCGACAGGTCGGCGACGAAAGTCTCCAGGGCGTGCCGCTCTTCCAACTCGCGGCGCATCGATTCCAGAGCGTGGGTGAGCGCCCGCACCTCGCGCCCGCGCGGCTCGGGGAGCGGAGCCTGGCGCTCGCCCGCGGCCACCCGCTCCGCCGCCCGCGTCAGGCTCTCGATGGGCGACGCCACCGCGCCACCGATGATCACCGCCACGATGGCGGAAGCGATGGCGAAGATGAGCGCCAGCACCGCCACCTTGGGCGCCACGTCGCTCATAAGCTGCACCATCCCGAAGGTGGCCTTGCGCACGCGCACCGCGCCCACCTCGCGGCCTCCGCTGAGGATGGGCGCGGTCGCCGAAACGCGCGCCACCGAGCTGTCCGCCTCGCCCGACTCGAGCAATACCCGCCCCTGCGCGTCGAGGATGGCCACGTCGGTGTCGAGGGCGCTGCGGGTGAAGGCCTGCAGCACGCGCGTTCGCTGCAGCGACTGCGCTGCCTGCGGCAGCGTGGTGCCGGGCGCGTCGAGAGCGCCCGCCGCCAGCTCGGCGACCACGCGCGCCTCGTCCTCCGCCGCCCGCAGCGCGAAGAGCGAGGCGCGGGCCGTGAAACGATCGATGACGATGATCGCGAAGACCGCGCTCAGCACCAGCGTCGTGCTGGCCAGCGGGATGAAGACTTGGAGACGCATCGACACGCCCCCGGTGCGGTGCGCCTCGATGACGCGCTTGACCGTCGCGCCCAACCCGAGGAGGAAGAGAAGCGCAAGCGCGAGCAGCAGCTCCTGCCGGGTCATCAGCCGTCCCGCAGGCGATAGCCCACGCCGCGCACCGTCTCGAGGATGCGCGGGTCTCCGCCTGCCTCTTCTATTTTGCGCCGGAGCGCCTTCACGTGCACGTCGACGGTGCGATCGCCGACCACCACGTCGGAGCCCCAGACGGTGTCGAGCAGCTGGCTGCGCTCGAAGACGCGCCCCGGGCTGCGCAGGAACGCGGCCAGCAAATTGAACTCGGTGCGCGAGAGCGCCAGGTCCCGCGTGCCCACCGCCGCCTTGCGCGTGCGGGGATCGACCACCAGCCCGCCGGGACCGCGCAGCGCCTTCTCCTCGTCGGGTTGGGCCGACTTTCCTCCCGCGCGCCGCAGCACCGCGCGCACCCGCGCCGCCACCTCGCGGGGCGAGAACGGCTTCAGGACGTAGTCGTCCGCGCCCATCTCGAGCCCGACCACCCGGTCGGTCTCTTCGTCGCGGCTGGTGAGAACGATGACCGGCACGTCGCTCTTCGCGCGCAGCGCGCGGAGGAAGTCGAGGCCGTTTCCGTCGGGCAGCACCAGGTCGAGAATGACGAGGTCCGCGCCCTCGAGCCGCTGCTGCGCCTCGCGGAGCGAGGCGGCCTCGGCGATGGCGAAGCCGTCGCGCTTCAGGGCGAAGGCGAGGCTCTCGCGGATGGCCGGTTCATCGTCGACTACCAGGATGGCGCTCATGGCGGGGCGCCGAATCTCCCCGGCGGCTGCTGCGGAGGGGCGGGCTGCTGCGGGGCGGATTGCGCCTCGCGCTCGACCAGCGTGAGGGCGTATTTGACGTTGCGCGACTCGACCACTCTCATGCGCGCCGACGAGCCCAGCCCCTGTCGCAGCGCGCCGACGCGCGCCTGCTCGACCAGCACCCACTTGCGCTGTCCGGGGCCGTTGACGAAATCCGCCAGCGAGACGGAGGGCGGCGTCTGCACGCGGCCGATCTGCCGGACCGTGTTCCTCGAATAGAAAGTCTCTCCGCGCCAGTTCATCTGGAAAGCGCCGATCGGTTCGTCGGGCTGCGATTGATGATAGTAAATCCAGAACAGATCCCGCTGCGACCAATGGGGCGATAATTTCCGCCAATGGAACCAGCCGAGGAAGACCGCGAACGCCACCGCGACGGAGATCAATGCCATGACGACCACCGTGCGGTCCTGCGGCGCCTCGGGCGTCAGGAGCGGCGTGCCGGACAAGCGCGCGCGCATCGCTCCGCGCAGCTCGGCGCGCCTGGCCTTGTCTGGCAACGCCTTGAGGAAGCGCCAGAGCTGCGTGAGGCGATCGAAGAGCCAGGGCGAGAGCGCCACCGCCGGCGCGGCATAGAAGAGGAGCGTGAAGACCTGACGCGGATCGGTCTCGCGGTCCGGATAGGGACGGTCATAGTTGTAGACGAACATATCGGTGAGGTGCTTCGGAACCATCGCAAGATCGTGCGCCACCAGTGCATAGAGGAGCGCGCCCGCGAAGACCGTGCCGGCGTGCGCGCGCAGGCCCTCGCCGAGCAGGTGCTCGATCCACAGGGCGGAGAAGAGCAATAGCGGTGGCAATATGGGGAACGCATAGTGGTGGAACTTGGTGGCGCTGAAGGCGAATACGGCGAAGCCGATCAAAAGCCAGAGAAGCAGGAAGAGCATGGCGCGCTCGCGGTTCGACCCCGGGCGCAGCCGGATGCGCGCCACCACCGCGGCGGCGCCGGGGAACGCGAACACCCAGGGGAAACAATCGAAGCCGATCTGCTCGATGAAATAGACGAAGGTGCCGCCGGGCGTGGTGGTGTGCACGCCGAGGGCGAGGCGCTTGAAATGGTCGTGGATGATGAAGCGCTCGAAAAACGTCTTGCCCTCTTCGTCGCGGCCGTCGAAGGCGAACATCGTTCCGTACCAGGGCGCGCAGATGGCCAGCACGATCAACGACCCGAGCAGGATGTGGAGGCGGCGGAGGCGGTGCCATTCGCCGGTGGCCACGCAATAGAAGAACGCCACCGCGCCGGGCAGCGCGAAGCCGAGCAGGCCCTTGGAGAGCGTGGCGAGGCCCACGAAGACGTAGAACGCCGCGCACCAGCCGTGGCGCGGCTCGTCCTCGAACATGACGATCATCAGGCAAGCCATCGCGCCGCAGAGCAGGCCGACGAAGACGGGGTCGGGCACGGCCTGGCGCGCGAGGAACACGACGAGCGGACTGGTGAGCATCGCCAGCGTGCCGATGACGGCGCTGCGCCGCGTGAGCAGCCGGCTCGCCGCGACGAACATGAGGATGCAGCCCAGCGCGGTGAGCGCGGCGAACGGCACGCGCGCGCACCATTCGGTGTAGACGCCGGGCCAGCGGTCCGGCCCGTTGGTGTTGGCGGCCAGCATGCCGGCGGCCATCAGCCAGAGATCGAGCGCCGGCTTGGAGAAGAACCAGGTCGATTCCCACCAGGGGTAGATGTAATCGCCCCGCGAGATCATTTCGCGCGCGACTTCGCCGTAGTGCGGCTCCCACGGATCCCAGAAGCCGGTCGCGCCGAGCCACGGCACGAAGAGAAAGAAGGCGGCGGCGGAGAGGCCGGCGACGAGCCGCTGCTCGGCGGAGAGCGCCTGCAGCCATTTGACGTCGCGCAGGAACGAGGGCAGCACGTCGCCCCAGTCGCGCGGCATGCCGGGAACGGCCACCGCGGCGGGCGGCGCGTCGGCTTCGGCGAGGCGGGGCTTCTGCGGGCGGGCCATCGAGTCAGCGCCCGTAGCACGCTGGCCGAGCAGCGGCAAGCGTCGCCGCTGTCTTTTTCACTCTAAGAACGCGAAAGCGGGCACCGGCCCTCGCTGCGAGCACTATTGGCAGATGAATGCCGCGTTGCTCGAGTTGCAATTGTCGAAACCGGTGCGCGGCCAGTCGTTGCCGACGGCCGGCGCGGCGGCGCCGACATCGGTGATGAGCGCATAAACATTGCCGGAGTCCTGGCCGAAATAGAGGATGCCGTTTCCGTCGATGGTCGGCTCTGTGCCGATGCCGCTCAAGACGGCTCCGATGGGACCGGTGAAATTCCAAAGCCGTGTGGCGGCGCTCGCCCCCGGGGCAAGCGCCACTAGCTCGTTGGGGGTAGAGCTGTCGGTGAAATAGAGCTTGCCGTCGGACGCGGTAGCGACAAGCGAGATGTTCGTCAGGTCGCCGGTGCCGGTGGGAAAGACCCACTTCTGCGTGCCGGCAGTCTTGTCGAAAGCATATAACTTGCCCAAGCTCGTAGTAGAGCCGAGCGCGAGGGTCTTGCTCACGACCATCGGGTTGACCAGGACCGCAGACCCACTAAAACCTGGCGACGTCCAGTTTGCTGAGTAATCCAGTTTGAAGCTGTGATACGTGCGGTTCAAGCTATTGCCGAAGAAGAAAGCATCTGCAAGGGCAACGAAGGTGAAGGAACCCGCGATCTGTGGTGGCACTCCCGCGCCGAGCGGGTGGGCCGTAACGTTCGAAAAGGCCGTTCCCGAAAATGTTGCCGAAACGATCCCGGCGTCGGTCGCAGTGGTAGGGGTGTTGTCGTAGCCCCAATAGATCGTGCTTCCATTCGCGGTAGGCAGACCTATAGTTGCGGCAGCCTGAGTACCGCCCAGGCTCGCCGCGGTCCTCTGCAGACAGACCCCACCGGCAACCGTGAGATTGGCGGGCGTAAATGGAGTCACCTGTCGCGGAGCCGCCCCCGTATCCGTAACCAGAACGGCCCCAACTGCGAGCACTGGCGATCCGGCCTGAGCCGTAACGGCGTTCTTGCAGAACTTGTCTACGCCCGTGGCCGTGAGATGCATCGCGTAAATCGTGTTCCCCGAAAGTGCGTAGAGCATTGGCGAAGCCGGCGTTGAATCGTAGGCCATATTGCCGGTGATGGGGCTGATGGTCTGT
>WNFG01000446.1_pt1 | contig 34542 bp, 27 predicted proteins | sample 5400431 | NCBI WGS metagenome assembly WNFG01 (sample SAMN13153346, study PRJNA577476) | soil metagenome | isolation source: 120 cm saprolite under Douglas fir tree site 2 hole 3 replicate 2 | place: USA:California | collected 2015-04-18
GGTCATGTACTCCTCGAAGAATGGGTTGCCGTAGTCGCGCCCGAAGATCTTCTCGAACTCCTTGTAGGCTTCGCGGATGACCATGGGCGAGCGCTCCATGCCGGCGGCGGTCTGGCGGCGGATCTCCATCAGCCAGTCCTCGTTCGCCTGAGGCGCCACTGTGATGGGGTTGTCGGGGTGCAAGAGCAGATCGCCGCGGTTGTAGCGAGGAAGGAACGCGTCGACCTTCGCCTGTGAAGGAACCTTCACCATCGCCTGCGAGTGGGTGAGGAAGGCGCCGTCGCAGGAGATGGCACAGGGGAGGAACACGCGCCGATCCTCCGCCACCCGGTACGCGATGAGCGCCGTATCGAGCGCTTCCTGCGCGCTGTCCACCCAGACGAGCTGCCAGCCCAGGTCGCGGACCGCGAGCGCGTCGTTGTGCTCGGTGCCGAAGGCGCCCGGGTCGTCGAGCGCGCGGTTGCCCACCATCGCGATCATGGGAATGCGCAGGGCGGGCGTCACCGTCAGCGCTTCCATGGCGTACATCCAGCCCACGCCGGACGAGCCGCAGAAGACGCGCGCGCCGCACGCGCTCGCGTGCTTGACGATCTCGAACTGCGAGTGCTCGCCCTCGGCGACGATGTACTCGCAGTCCATCTCGCCGTTGGAGACCATCTTGGCGACGTACTGCATCACGGTGTCGTACGGACGGATTGGATAAGCCGTGATGACGTCGACGTCGGCCAGCTTGCAGGCCACCGCGATCGCCTCGCTGCCGGTGATGAGCGAGATCTTGTCGCCGACGGGCTGCTGCTTGCTTGGGGGTACGATTGCTTCTGCCATGTTCGCTCTCCCTCAGCCCTGCTGGGCGATCTTCAGCATCTCGGGGACCTGCTCCTCGTATTGCCCGCGGTAGCGGAAGCCGTGCGACCTCTCGGGCCGGTTGGCGATGGTGGCCACCAACCACTTGTCGTACGCCGGCTTATCCTTGCGCCACGCCTCCCACTGGCTGGCGTTGTCGGTGAAGGCCGTCTCGTTGATCATGCTGATGCAGTTGTCGACCGGGCAGATGTCCTCGCACACGCCGCAGCCGCAGCAGGCCGCCATGTTGGCGTCGTAGAAGCCGTCGGGCGTGACGTCGAAGACCGAGTCGGGACAGGCCAGCCAGCAGAGCGTGCACTTGATGCAGGTGTCGAAGTTCACCACCGGCCGCATGGTGCGCGTGAGGTACTTCTTGAAGGTGGTGTTGCGCTCGGGTTGGAAGCCGCCCATCTTGCCCGAGTCGGGATCCTCCATCTGGTGGCCGCGGGCGATGGCGGGGATGGCGATGCCCTCGCGCATCTCCGTCCAGTTGGGCATCTTGAAGGTGTAAGGCACCTCCTTGTTTCCCTGGTTGGGCTTCACCGTGACGGTGGTGGTCCGGTCGAAGGAGCGCTGGGCGGAGACGGCCTTCAGCTCGCCGGTCTTCTTCTCCTCCTCGCGGATGGTCGCCTGGATCGAAGCCAGGCTGAACAGTTCGGGCATTACCTTGGCGATGGCGCCGAGGATGCGCACGTCGGTGTGGTCGTCCTTGTAGACCCAGAGGCCCGAGAAGCTGGGCGTGCCCTTGACCACCGCCAGCCGGTACGGCTGCTCCTTGAGGTGCATCATGGGGATGAGCGCCTCGGGCTCGAGCAGCGAAGTGACGATGAGCGTCCCGCCCGGCTTCACCAGCTTGTTGATGGGCTGCTGGCCGTACCAGGCCCACGACTCCACGCCCTTGCAGAGCGTGTCGTCGACGCAGATGCTGACGTCGACCTCCTTGGGCTCGTACTTGGCCATGCCCTCCTCGAGCGTCACGTCGTCGGTGGCGACGATGGCGAAGCTCTTGGCCGGGATGCCGTTACGCTCCGGGCTGTCCCCGTAGCGCCCGAAAGAGATGCCCGGCTTTCCCTCGCGGTGGGCGGCGAGGACGATGGCCCGGCTGATGTTCTTGGCCAGGGTTTTCTGGAAGATCCCGCGGTAGACGATCTCGACTGCAAACAGACGTCCCATTCTCATCGCCTCCAACTTGAGTGCCTTCGCCTTCCGGCTGCGGCACGTTCAAAGCTGTCGTATGACGATCTCTTCGATCTCCTTCAAATGCTTCCTCACTGCCTGTTCGGCCGCCGCTCCGTCGCCCCGCTTGATGGCGCGGAGGATGCGGCGGTGGCCGGCCACCGATCGCTCGAGACGGCCCGGTACTTGAAGCGAGCGGGCGCGGCTCTCGCGCAGCAGATCCATCAGCACGTCGATCACCCGCAGCACCACGCCGTTTCGCGCCGCGAGCGCGATGCTGTAGTGGAACTCGGAGTCCTCCTCGATGGTCGGCTCGCCGCGGCGGACTTTCTCTTCCTGGCGGCGGAGGATGTCCTCCATCTTGGAAAGCTCGTCGGGCGTGGCGTTCTTGGCGGCGCGCGCGGCCAGCGCTGGCTCGATCATCCGCCGCACGTCGAGCAGCTCGGAGACGAGGTCGCGCTTGCGGTGCAGCATGCTGGCCAGCGGCACCACCAGCGCGTCGGCCGAAAGGTCGTTCACCACCGTGCCCTTGCCCTGGCGTGGCTCGACGATGCCCATCACTTCCAGGGTGCGGATGGCGTCGCGCAGGGAGCTGCGCCCGACGCCGAACTTCACCGCCAGCTCGCGCTCGGGCGGCAGGTGGTCGCCGGGCTTGAGCACGCCCTTGGAGATGAGGTGGCGGAGCTGCTCGGCGACCTGTTCGTAGCGCCGCTCTTTGCGCACCTTGCGGAACTCCACCAGGGCGGTGGAGGCGTCCTTGTTGCTGGTGCGCGCGGGCGAGGTCATCCGATCCTCGGGTCATCAGGTCATCAGACCAGTTGAGGGCGCGGACTATCCCGCTTCGGCTGGCGGACGTCAAGTCCCGAAGCAGCGAACCGGCTGCCTGACTGGCCAGCCGGTCCGCCGGATTCCCCCTCCAATGCAGAGCGTCAGAAGACGACGTTCCAGTGCAGCAGCAGCGACTTGCTCGGCGTCTGGCCGAGGTTGGTGGTCGCGCCGGCCGGCAGGGGCGTCACGCTCTGCGCCCCCCAGCTGGACAAGCCCCGGTTGAGCGAGAACTCCACGTCGACATGATTCAGGTTCTTGTTGATGTAGTAGACGACGCCGAAGCGCGCGTTGCGGCTGTCGGCGGTGTGCGGCTGGGCGCACTGGGCGGCCGTGCCGGCCGAGTCGCAGTCGTCGGAGGTGAAATACTCATACGACACGTAGGGCTTGAAGGCCCCGTAGCGGAAGCCGAGGTCCGCGGCGAACGCGTAGCCGGTGTCCCTCGAATACGTCCCGTTGAAGTGCCGCCACCCGGCGAGGATCAATACGGCTTCCTGCTGCTCGGAGAGCGGATAGTCGGCGAACAGGGTCGCGTTGGCCGAGAAGTGATCGGTCACGCCGTTCGGGCCGAGGATGGCCCCTGCCTGGTGAACGAAGGACCCCGAGACGCTGACGATGGGATCCTTGGCCCAGTAGATGCTCTGGTAGAGCCAGGTGCCCTCTTCGCTGCCGACGATGTCGTAGTTGGCGAAGGCCGCGACGGTGGGACGGGACTTCGGATTCAGGAGCGGGGAGGCGGCGCTCGGCCGTGCGCCCTCGTAGACGCCGCCGCGGAAGCCGAGCTTCTTGTCCAGCGCCCAGCCGCGGAACCCGACGCCGGTCGAGCGGCTGACCACGTAACCCGTTCCCAGCCCGCGGGACATGTCGGGGTGGCCCTCGACGGTCGGCTTGTTGGTGATGGTGGTGATGGTGTCCCGCGCCACCGGCACGAAGATGATGCCGGCCTCGAAGTAGAGGACGGTCCCGCCCGTGATGCCGGTCGGCGCCCAGGCGAACCAGGCGTCCTGTATGTAGAGCCGGTTGGTGAAGTTGCCGTACTTGCCGAAGTTGGGGTTGTCGAATTGGAGGAAGTAGCTGAAGCTCTTGGCGAAGTCCCCTTGCACTTGCACCCTGGTGCGGCGGGCGAAGATGTCGTAGCTGGGGTTCTGTCCGTCCGGCGTCCCGTTCTCGTTGATGAGCGCCTGGGTCTGGATGGTGCCGTTGATGCTCATCGTCGCCCCCTCGATGGGGAGCGGTACCTTGAAGGCGTAGGCGGCCGCTGGTCCGAGGACCAGCGCGGCCGCTACCGCCCATCTCCGAAGAATATCGGTCATGGCTGGCCCCCGCCTAGAAGAGTACGTTCCAGTGGAGAAGCACGGACCAGAACGCGGGGTTGCGGAGGTTCTGGTTGAACGCCCTGCGCGGGCCGCCTGGGGTCACCGGATCGAGCGCGAGCGGCACGTATCCAGCGGAAGTGGCCGCCGCCGTGATGTTCGCCGGGCCATACGCCGAGAGCCCGTGGTTCGACTGGAACTCGACGTTGATGTGGTTGAGGTTCTTGTTGAAGAAGAAGTTCAACCCGGCCTTGATGTTCCGGCTGTTGGCCGTCTCGATGGCGAGGGCGCAGTTGGTGGCGTCCGTCCCGACCAGGGCGCCGTCGCAGTCGTCGGCCTGGAAGTAGCTGTACGAAACGTACGGGGCGAACGGACCCCAGCGGTAGCCCACGTCGGCGTCGAACCCTTTGCCGGTGTTTGCGCTGCCGCTGCTGCTGCCGCTGTTGATGCTGCGGTAACCGGTCACTTCAACGACGATCTCGCTGTCGCCCATCGGCCAGTTCAGGTACACGTCGCCCGATTGCACCAAAGAATCCGTCAGGCTGTTCACCGGGGCGTAGTTGAGGACGGCCTGCGACTGGTAGATGCTGGAGTGGCCGATGCTCAGGATGGGATCCTTGCCCCACTTGTACGCCCCGTAGAGCCAGCCGCCCTCCTCGCTGCCGATGATGTCGAAGTTGATGAAATAGGCGAACTGCGGGTAGCGCTTGGGCGTCACGCGCGCGTTGCTGATTGGCGCGTATCCACCTTCGTAGATGCCGCCGCGCCAGCCGATGTGCTTGTCCAGCGCCCAGCCCCGCACTTGCACGCCGGTCTCGCGCAGGTTGGGGAAGGCATTGCCCGGAAAGCGGAACGAATCGGTGTGCACGTCGGCGGTGATGAAGTTCGTCGTGCTCTCGAGAAGGTGGTGCGAGATCGGCACCAGCAGGAGGCCCGCGTCGATGTAAACCACGTTGTTGCCGGTGATGCCGGTGGGCGCCCAGCCGATCCACGCGTCCTGGACGATGGCGCGTCCGGCGTAGTTGCCGTACTTGCCGAAGTTGGGGTTGTCGATCTGGATCAGATACGTGAAGTTCTGGTTGATGTCGCCGTTGACCAACAGGCGCGACCGGCGGACGAAGATGTCGATGCTCGGGTTCTGGCCGTCGGGCGTACCGTTCTGATTGAAGAGGACTTGCGTCTGGAGCTGGAAGCTGACGTTGAGCGTTGCTCCCTCGATCGGGATCGGTATCTTGGTGGCGAACGAAGCAGCCGGGGCGAGGAAGAGGACAAGAGCGAGGGCCCTGCAGGTAGCCTTCATCGACATCCTCCAAAAAGTTCGTGGTGCAGCTGGGGGTGGCGCGCGGCGCTGGACGTCTCGACGCGCGTACTTTACAGACGTGAATTTGAAAATAGCAAATGAAACACTTTCGTCGGCATTGACTTGCGGCGTCATTGCATGTGCCAACCGTGGCTGACGATCAGTGACTGGCCGGTGAGCGCGTTTGATGGAAAGGAAGCAAAAAAGAGCGCCAAATCGGCCACGTCGTCCAGCGTGGTGAACTGGCCGTCGACGGTGTTCTTGAGCATGACGTTCTTGATCACTTCCTCTTCGCTGATGCCGAGTTCGCGCGCCTGCTCGGGGATCTGCTTCTCCACCAGCGGCGTACGTACGAACCCGGGGCAGATGACGTTGGCGCGCACGCCGGCCGCCGCGCCTTCCTTGGCCACGGTCTTGCACAGGCCGATGAGGCCGTGCTTGGCGGTGACGTAAGGCGCCTTGAGCGGCGACGCTTCTTTCGAGTGCGCCGAGCCCATGTAGATGATGCTGCCGCCGCGGCCCTGCTTGATCATCTGGCGCAGGCAGGCGCGGGTGGTGAGGAAGGCGCCGTCGAGATGGATGGCGAGCATCCGGCGCCAGTCGGCCAGCTTCAGCTCGACCACCGCCGCGATATGCTGCACGCCGGCATTGCTCACCAGCACGTCGACGCCGCCGAACTTCGCCACGCACTGCGCGACGCCGTCGTCGACTTGCCGCTCGTCGGTCACGTCCATCGGCACCGCCAGCGCCGCCTCTCCCATCGCCTGCGCGGCGGACCGCGCCCCCTGCGCCGACACGTCGGCGATGCAGACGCGCGCGCCTTCCCTGACGTACTTCTCGGCGATGGCGCGGCCGATGCCGCTCGCCGCGCCGGTGACGATGGCTACCTTGCCCTTGAGCTTCATAGAGGCCTCCGCAAGAGCCTGCCCAATTCGCCGAACATCCCGCGGCGGAACGCCAGCACGCAGACGACGAAGATGGCGCCCTCCGTCACCTGCACCCACGACCCGAGCTGCGCCAGGTAGTTCTCCAGCGCGACCATGAAGATCGCGCCCGCCACGGGGCCGAAGACCGTTCCCATGCCGCCGATGAGGGTCATGAGGATCACCTCGCCGGAAGTGCCCCAGTGCACGTCGGTGAGCGAGGCGAGCTGGAAGACGATCGACTTGGTCCCGCCGGCCAGCCCGGCCATCGCCGCCGAGAGCACGAAGGCGATCAGCTTGTAGTGGTCGGTCTTGTACCCGAGCGAGACGGCGCGCGGCTCGTTTTCGCGGATGGCCTTGAGCACCTGTCCGAACGGCGAGTGCACCGTGCGGTGCAGGAGCGCGAACCCGAGCAGGAAGATGGCCGCCACCACGAAGTAGAGCGCGAGCATGTGCGTGAGGTCGAGGAGCCCGAAGAGCTTCCCGCGCGGCACGCCCTGGATGCCGTCCTCGCCGCCGGTGAAGTTGGCCCGCAGGCAGAAGAAGTAGAACATCTGCGCCAGCGCCAGCGTGACCATGGCGAAGTAGATCCCCTGCCGGCGGATGGCCACCCAGCCCACCAGAAGTCCCAGCGCCGCGGCGCCGAGCGTGCCGCCCAGGATGGCCAGCTCCGGCGGCCACCCCCACATCTTCGCCGCGTGCGCCGAGACGTAGCCCGCGCCGCCGAAGAAGAGCGCGTGGCCGAAAGAGAGCAGGCCCACGTAGCCCAACAAGAGATTGAAGGCGCAGGCGAAGAGGGCAAAACAGAGCGCCTTCATGAGGAAGACGGGGTAGACGACGAAGGGCGCGGCGACGATGAGCGCGACCATGATCGCAGTCGGCACCCGCTGGGATTTCATGCCTGCTTTCCGAAAAGGCCTGCGGGCCGGATGAGGAGCACGATGGCCATGACGACGAAGATCACCGTGTTGGAGGCCTCTGGATAGAACACCTTGGTGAGGCCTTCGAGGACGCCGAGTGAAAATCCGGTGACAATCGATCCGAGGATCGATCCCATCCCGCCGATGACCACCACCGCGAAGACCACGATGATGAGGTCCGCGCCCATCAGCGGGCTGACGCGGTAGATGGGCGCGGCCAGCACTCCGGCGATGGCGGCCAGCGCCACACCCAGCGCGTAGGTGATGGTGACCAGGCGCGGCACGTTGATGCCGAAGGCGCTGACCAGGGCGGCGTTCTCGGTGGCGGCGCGCAGCCAGGAGCCGAGGCGCGTGCGCTCGATGACCGCCCACGTCCCCAGGCAGAGGACGAGCGAGACGCCGATCACCCAGACGCGGTAGTTGGGCAGGAACATGAAGCCCAGGTTCTGTCCGCCCTGGAGCTGCGGCGGCATTTCGTAGGGCAGGCCTGACGAGCCGAACCAGTTGCTGAAGAGACCCTGCAAGACGAGCGCGATGCCGTAGGTGAGGAGCAGACCGTAGAGCGCGTCGAGCCCCGCCAGCCTGCGCAAGAGAAGGCGCTCGATCAAGGCGCCGAAGAGCCCGACGGCCAGCGGCGAGAGAACCAGCGCGCCCCAGTAGCCGATGCCGGCCTTGTCGAGCAAAAACCACGCCACGAACGCCCCCAGCATGTAGAGGGCGCCGTGGCAGAAGTTGATGACGTTGAGAAGGCCGAAGATGATGGCCAGGCCGAGCGAGAGCAACGCGTAGAACGAGCCGTTGATGAGCCCGATCAAGAGCTGCCCGAAGAGGGCCTGGACCGGAACGGCGAGCATCACTTCTTCGCAGCCGCCACCAGCGGGCAGTCACCTTCCAAATCCAGCGAGCGGAAAGCCTCCTCGGCGGCGACTACCTTGATCTCCTTGTAGTAGTCCCAGGGGTATTTCGACTCGGAGGGCGCCTTGACCTCGTAGAGGTACATGGGATGCATCTTGCGTCCGTCGACGCGGATCTTGCCCTTGCCGAAGGCGGGGTCGTCGGTCTCCATCTTCTTCATCTGCTCCACCACCGCCTTGCCGTCGGCGTCGCTCTTGAGCGCCTTCAAGGCCTTCAGGTAGTGGAGCACCGACGCGTACACGCCGGCCTGCACCATGCTGGGCTTGCGGTTGTTGCCCATCTTCTCCGCCCACTTCTTCGACCAGGCGCGCGTCTTGGCGTCGCGGTCCCAGTAGAAGCTCTCCGAGAGGAGCAGGCCCTGCGCGGTCTGCAGCCCGAGCGCGTGGATGTCGGTGACGAAGACGAGCAGGCCGGCCAGCTTCTGGCCTCCCTTGACGATGCCGAACTCGGCGGCCGCCTTGATGGAGTTGATGGTGTCGCCGCCCGCGTTGGCGAGGCCGATCACCTGCGCCTTGGACGCCTGCGCCTGCAGCAGGAAGGAGGAGAAGTCGGTGGCGTTGAGCGGGTGCTTGACGCCGCCGAGGATCTTGCCGCCCGCCTTGGTGACGACCTCGGTGGTGTCGCGCTCGAGCGCGTGGCCGAAGGCGTAGTCGGCGGTGAGGAAGAACCAGGTCTTGCCGCCCGCGTCCACCTCGGCCTTGCCGGTGGTGTGCGCCAGCGCCCAGGTGTCGTACGTCCAGTGGACCGTGTTGGGCGAGCAGGCCTTGCCGGTCAGGTCGCTCGAGGCGGGCCCCGAGGCGAGGAAGACCTTGTTCTTGTCCTTGACGATCTGGTTCACCGCCAGCGCCACCGACGAGGTGGGCACGTCGACGATGACGTCGACGTGGTCGACGTCGATCCACTGGCGCACGATGTTGGAGCCGATGTCCGGCTTGTTCTGGTGATCGGCGAAGACGACTTCGATGGGAGTGTCGCCGATCTTTCCGCCCATCTCCTCGGCGGCCATCCTGGCAGCCGTGACCGAGCCCTGGCCGGCGAGGTCGGCGTAGAGGCCCGACTGATCGTTGAGCACGCCGATCTTGATCACCTTGTCGCTGAAGTCGGCGCGCGCGGACTGCGCGAGCGTGAGGGCCGCTGCTGCTGCCGCAAGTGCGATGCGCATTCGGGGACTCCTCCGTGGAAGTCAGACCTTGAGGTAGTGCTGGACCTTGTCCATGTTGCCCTGCAAAGCGTCGTTGGCGATCTCGTCGATCACCTTGCCGCCCTCCATCACGTAGTGCCGGTCGGCCACCGTGCCGGCGAAGCGCAGGTTCTGCTCGACGAGGAGGATGGTGAAGCCTTCGGTCTTGAGCCTGCGGATGGAGGCGCCGATCTGTTGCACGATGACGGGGGCCAGCCCTTCCGTCGGCTCGTCGAGGAGCAAGAGGCGCGCGCCGGTGCGGAGGATGCGGCCGATGGCGAGCATCTGCTGCTCGCCGCCGGAAAGCTTGGTGCCCTGGCTGCGCAGGCGCTCGCGCAGGTTGGGGAACAGCTCGAACACCTGCTTCACGTTGAGGCCGCCCTCCCGCACGCGCGGAGGGAGGAGCAGGTTCTCCTCCACGTCGAGGCTGGCGAAGATGCCGCGCTCTTCGGGGCAGAGGGCGATGCCGTGGCGCGCGATGCGGTACGAGGGAAGAGCGATGGTCTCCTGGCCCTCCAGCGCCACCGAGCCGGAGCGCTTGATGATCATCCCCATGATCGACTTGAGCGTCGTCGTCTTGCCCGCGCCGTTGCGGCCCACCAGCGTGATCAATTCTCCGCGCCGCACCTCGAGGTCCACGCCGTGCAGCACGTGCGACTCGCCGTACCAGGCGTTGAGGCCTTTCACCGAGAGGAGCGCTTCAGGCATGCTCGGTTCCCAGGTACGCCGCCACCACCGCGGGATTGTTGGAGACGCTCCGGTAGTCGCCCTCGGCCAGCACCTCGCCGCGCGCCAGCACGGTGATGCGGTGCGAGAGGCTGGCGACGACGCCGAGGTTGTGCTCCACCATTAGCACCGTGCGGCCCTTGGCCACGCGCTGGATGAGCGCGGCGATGCGGTCGACGTCCTCGTGGCCCATGCCGGCGGTCGGCTCGTCCAGCAGCATCAGCTCGGGTTCGAGCGCGAGCGTGGTGGCGATCTCCAGCGCGCGCTTGCGCCCATAGGACAACTCGGCCGCGGTCTGCGCGGCGAAGTCCTCCAGCCCGACGGCGGCGAGCAGTTCCTTGGCGCGTGCGTCGAGCTCGCGCAGCGCGCGGTCGGAGCGCCAGAAGTCGAAGGAGTTCCCCCGCCGGCGCTGCAGCGCGATGCGCACGTTCTCCAGCACGGTGAGGTGGGGAAAGACGGCCGAGATCTGGAAGGAGCGCACCAGCCCCAAGCGCGCCACGTTGGCCGGCGCGGTGCCGGTGATGTCGCCGCCCTTGTACGTGATGGTCCCCGAGGTGGCGGGGAGGAAGCGCGTCAAGAGATTGAAGCAGGTGGTCTTGCCCGCGCCGTTGGGTCCGATGAGCGCGTGGATGGTGCCGGGCATCACGCGCAGATCGACGCGCTTGACCGCGACGAACCCGCGGAACTCCTTGCTCAGGCCGTGCGTTTCGAGGATGGGCTGGCCGCCGTCAGGCACGCGGTCTCATAGTCGCAAGGGAGGGGCACGCGCAAGTCTGGGTAACCGAAACCCGAACTCGATCTAGAGAAGTCTGGCGTGAGGCGAAAAACCGGGCTCGGGACCGGGTGCGTGTACGTTGACGGGTACGGATGCGGGTACGGTTCACGTACCACGGTCCGTGGGACGTTCCCATCCCCGTCCCCCTCCCCGTGAACGTACACGAACCCGGTCCCGAGCCCGGCAGTAGCCTCAGGCAAATTCTAAAACTCGAACCCAACCTCGAACACGACACGATGCTGACCGGGCTCCCCCATCGCTAGACACCCTTGATACGGTTCTGCCCGGAGCACCTGCCTACCGGCGAGGTTGCATTTTGCCCGGGTAAGTGCTGTTCTCCCGCCCCTCTCTCTCTTGCAGCGCCTCTGTGCAGCTTCGCTTATTGCGGAAGGAGCGGACGGCGATGACCATTTCCCGGCGTAAATTGATCCAGGTTGCAGGCATCGGGGCGGCGGCGCTTTCATTGCCAAAGAAGGGGCGGGCCGCCAAGAAGACCCTGCGCATCCTGCAGTGGAACCACTTCGTCCCCGGCTACGACAAGTGGTTCAACGGGCAGTACGTGAAGGAGTGGGGCGAGAAGAACGACACCGAGGTGATCGTCGACAACGTCGGCATCCCCGCCATCAACCCCACCGCCGCAGCCGAGGTGTCGGCGAAGAAGGGGCACGATCTCTTCATGTTCCTCTGGCCGCGCCCGGCCTACGAGGAAGACGCCATCGACCACGGCGAGATCTACCAGGAGTGCGAGAAGAAGTACGGCAAGCCGATCGACCTCGCCATCAAGAGCACCTACAACCCGAAGACGAAGAAGTACTTCGGCTTCTCCGACATGTTCGTCCCCGACCCGATCAACTACCGCATCGACCTCTTCGACCAGGTCGGCGGCAAGCCCGACAGCTGGGACGACATCCGCAAGTACGGGAAGATGATCAAGGACAAGACCGGCGTCCCGGTGGGCATCGGGCAGGCCGCCGAGATCGACACCGCCATGGCCATGCGCGCGGTGCTCTATGCCTTCGGCGGCGGGGAACAGGACGCGCACGGCAACATCGTCCTCAATTCCAAGCACACCATCGAGGCGGTGAAGTTCGTCAAGGCGCTCTACACCGAGACGATGACGCCGGAAGTGCTCTCCTGGGACCCCTCGTCGAACAACCGCGCCATGCTGGCGGGGAAGTCTTCGGTGGTGCTCAACGCCATCTCCATCACGCGCGAGGGCGAGAACAAGAACCTCCTCGTCGACGGCCAGCCCATCGCCGACCGCATCGGCCTCGCCAAGGCGGCCAAGGGGCCCGCGCGGCGCATGGGCCTCGAGCACGTGATGAGCAACTACGTCATCTGGAAGTTCGCCGATAACATCGAGGGGGCGAAGAAGTTCCTCGTCGATTTGATCGGGAACTTCCACCGGGCGTTCGACGCGAGCGAGTACTACAACTTCCCCTGCTTCCCCAAGCAGGTCCCGGATCTGAAGACGGCGCTCGACAACGACGCCAAGGGCAAGCCCAAGGGGAAGTACGCCGTGCTCGCCGACGCGGTCGACTGGGCCACCAACGTCGGCTTCCCCGGCTACGCCAACGCGGCCATCGACGAGATCTACTCGACCTGGGTGCTGAACACGATGTTCGCGCAGGCCTCGACCGGCGCCATGTCGCCCGAGGACTCGGTCAAGGAAGCCGATGCCAAGTGCAAGAAGATCTGGCAGAAGTGGAAGGAGCGCAAGCTCCTCTAAATGGCGATCGTAGAGACGAAGCAGATCCGCAAGGTCTTCGCCGATCACACCGCCGTCGATGGAATCGATCTCGCGACCGAGGAGGGCGAGTTTCTCGTCCTCCTCGGTCCGAGCGGGTGTGGCAAGACCACGCTCCTCCGCATGATCGCGGGGCTGGAGAAGCAGACCAGCGGCGACGTCGTCATCGGCGGCAACGTGGTCAATGACCTGCCGCCGCGGGCGCGCAAGATCGCCATGGTCTTCCAGAGCTACGCGCTCTATCCACACCTCACCGTGGCGAAGAACATCGCCTTTCCTTTGAAGGCGCAGGGCGCGCCGAAGGAGCAGATCGCCGCGCGCGTGCAGACTGCGGCGGCCATGTTCGGCATCGAGCGCCTCCTGCACCGCAAGCCGCGCCAGCTCTCCGGCGGCGAGCGCCAGAGGGTGGCGCTGGCGCGCGCGACGGTGCGCGAGCCCGACGTGTTCCTGCTCGACGAGCCCTTGAGCAACCTCGACGCCAAGCTGCGCACCAGCGCGCGCGACGAGCTGCAGCACTTCCAGCGCAACCTGGGCACCACCACCATCTACGTGACGCACGACCAGATCGAAGCGATGGGCCTCGGCCACCGCATCGCGGTGATGAACAAGGGCAAGGTGCGCCAGCTGGGGCCGCCGCAGGAAGTCTACAACGAGCCGGCCGACACCTTCGTGGCCGGCTTCCTCGGCTCGCCGTCGATGAACTTCTTCGAACGCGGCGATGCCATCGTCGGTTTCCGGCCCGAGCACCTCCTCCCCCGCGGCGCCTACTCGACGCAGGAGCCGCTGGTGCACCTCTGGTTCCGCGTCACGCGCGTCGAATACCTGGGCGCGGACCGGCTGCTCTACGGCAACCTGCGCGATCTGGCGCCCGACGCGAAGATGATCGTCAACGTGCCCTCGACGGTGTCCCTCGGCGTCACCGAGGGCGAGTCGTACGAATTCTCCATCAAGAAGAGCGACGTCAAGTTCTTCGACAAGTCGACCGGGCTGCGCACCGCGCCGCAGCCGTTCTGGAGCGGCGCGTGAAGGCGCGCGCCACCGTCAGCGACGACGAGCGGGCGCTGGCGCGGCTCTTGATCTCGCCCGCGCTGATCTACATCGGCGCGGTCATCGGCGTGCCGTTCGTCCTCGCGCTCTGGTTCTCGGTCAGTGACGTCACGGTCAGTTCCGCCGCCGGGCACTTCGTCGGGCTGGAGAACTTCCGCTCCGCGATCGATGACCCCACCTTCCGGCGCGCGCTGGGCAACACCTTCCTCTTTGCGGTCGGGTCGCAGGCCATCGTCATCGTGCTCTCCACCGTGCTGGCCGTCGCGCTCAGCAAGGAATTTCGGGGAAAATGGGTGGTGCGCCTGCTCATCCTGCTCCCGTGGGTGGCGCCGGTGTCGCTAGGCAGCATCGGGTGGCTCTGGATCCTCGACTCCATCTACAGCGTGATCAACTGGATCCTGCAGCACTCGCTCCACGTCTGTGGCGCCTTGGGGCAGCCGCACTGCCCGGTCTGGCTGGGCCAGCCGAATCTGGCCATGGCTTCCATCGTGGCGGTGCAGGTGTGGCGCACGCTGCCGCTCGCCACCGTCATCCAGCTCGGCGGGCTGACCTCCATTCCCCAGGACATCCACGACGCGGCGGCCATCGACGGCGCGGGGTTCTTCCGCACGCTCTTCCAGATCACCATTCCGCTGGTGCTGCCCATCATGCTGGTGGCGGTGTTGTTCGGGTTCGTCTTCGCCTTCACCGACATGATCGTCGTCTGGGTGCTGACGCGGGGCGGCCCCTATGACACCACGCAAGTGCTGGCGAGCCTCGCCTTCTTCAAGGGCATCGACGGCGGCGACCTGGCGGGCGCATCGGCGGTGGCGCTCTTCCTCCTGCCGGTGCTGACCGCGGCGGCGATCCTGATGCTGCGGCTCGCGCGCCGCACCGAGGGGCTCTGATGAATGCCCGCGAGGCGGGAAAGAAAGTCGGCCACTTCGGCGTCATCGCCGCCTTCGCCACCTTCGCGGCGTTTCCTTTCGCCTGGATGCTGGTCACCACCTTCAAGCAGACCAACGATCTGCTCGACCCCAACACCTTCCCCTTCTGGTACCACCAGGGCCCCACGCTGGAGAACCTGCGCGTCCTCTTCGAGGAGACGCTCTTCCTCCGCTGGATCGGGAACACGCTCTTCGTCGGGGTCTGCGTGGTGCTCATCACGCTCTTGCTCGCCGTGCCGGCGGGCTACGCGCTGGCGCGGCTCTCGGGCACGGTCGGCGAGCAGCTCGGGATCGCGATTTTTCTCACCTACCTGGTGCCGCCGACGATCCTCTTCATCCCGCTCGCCAAGGTGGTGAGCACGCTGCACCTCCAGGATTCGCTCTTCAGCCTGGTGCTGGTGTACCCGAGCTTCACCATCCCCTTCTGCACCTGGCTGATGATGGGGTTCTTCAAGGCCATCCCGCGCGATCTCGAGGAGGCGGCCATGGTCGACGGGCTCAGCCGGTTCGAGGCGTTCACCAAGGTGATCCTGCCCATGTCGGTGGCCGGACTGCTCACCGTGGTGATCTTCACCTTCACGCTGGTCATGCAGGAGTTCGTCTACGGGCTCACCTTCATCAACAGCGGGTCGAAGTTCACCGTCAGTGTGGGCGTGCCGTCGTTCCTCGTGCGCGGGGACGTGTATTTCTGGGGATCGCTGATGGGCGCTTGCTTCATCGCCAGCGTTCCCATCGCTTTCCTCTACAACCTCTTCGTCGACCGCTTCATCAGCGGCTTCACGGTGGGCGCAGTCAAAGGCTAGGCCGATCACTTCTGCTTCCCTCCCCAAGGCGCAAGCCAGTAGGCGATGCCGTTCAAGTCGCTGACCGAAAGGGCGACGAAGGCTTCGCGCTTGCCGGCGGCGGTGGACCGGATGCCGCCCGCGAGCCCGAATCGCTCTTGTAGCAGCGCCAGCCGGCCGAGCACGCCGGGTTGCAGGACGGAATCGCCGTTCCAGGAAAACGACCAGCGCACGCCGGCCGAGAGCGCGACGTCGCCCAACCGCAGCGTGGGAAGAAGCCCCAGGGTGGTGGCGACCCGGCCGGATCCCGTCACGTCGAGCAGGTCGGCGATGGACTGGATCGACAGCCGCTGCGTCAGGCGCGCCTCCGGCTCCAGCCAGGAGAGGGCGATTCCGCCCTTGGCCACGTCGAGCGAGACGCGATAGGGCACCAGGTGCGCCAGCATCCTGAAAACGCGGCTGCGACCTGGCAGCGGCTCGTCGGGGATCGAGGACGGATCGAGCTCGAGCCGCGCGCCGCCGGAGAGAGACCGCGCGCGCCGCGACCACAGCTCGACCAGCCCGGTGCCGAGAAGGAACAGGTCACTGGGGTTGCGCTGCATCCGCTCCGCCCCGCGCAGCTCCACGATGGCCGAGCGATCGACGATCCTGCCGAGCATGAGCGTGGACCACTGGCTGCGATCGTCGAGCGCCTGCTGCATCGCCGCGCTATGGGCGGGATAGTTCTGCGCCTGCAGGGCGTCGAGGAACTCGTCGAAGGTGGGCTCGGCGAGGCAGAGCGACTCGTCGTCGGTGGCGCGGCAAGGGGCCGCGAAAGAGGTCATGGCGCGGAGCCCGCGCGCGACCGGATCCCGCTCGGGCAGCGCCGGCTCCCGCAGCCAGCTCCACGACGCGTCCCGCAGGAGCCGCTCGGCCTCCGCCCTCCCGCCCACCTGCGCGGCCACCTCCAGCCGGGCAAGCCGCGCCAAGACCAGCGAAGCGCGCGGCGAAGTCTCCAGCTGCAGCGACTGGGAGACGGCGCGCAGCGACTCTCCCACGCAGCGCTGGGTCCCCTCGGCAGCGGTGTCCAGCTCGAGCGGAGCGTCGCTGCGAAAGACCGGCGCGGGGCGGCCGGCGGCGTACGGCCCCTGCCGCTGGCAGACGGAGGCCGCGATCTGCATCGCCGCGTCGTAGACGCCCAGGTAGAAGTCGAGCTCGCGCAGCCCGCGATCGAGAAAGCCGGAGAAGTTGAAGAGCTGACCGCCGCCCAGAGGTGAGAAGCGACGGGACAGGATCAGCTGGCGTTCCGCGGCGGCGGCCGAGGAAAGCTGGTCTGCTGCGGCAGCGATGCTGACCGCCTTGGCCGTCATGGCAAGGACGCGAGGGGCGAGCGCGACCAGGGCCGCCACTCGCTCGGACTCGCCGGCGCTGGCTCGCAAAGGCGCTCCCTCCATCGCCGGATCGAGCCCGGCGATCAGCGCCGAGCGCGCCTTCGCCGCCGCATCGGTCATCGCGCCCTGGCCCTCCTCGAGGAGGACGGTGGCGACGAAAGCGCGCAACATCGCCGCCGTCGCATTCACCAGCTTCTTGCTCTCCCGTGCGGAGGCGAGCAGGTCGCGCCGCACGGCGAGAAGCTCTTTCTCGCTCAGCTCCGAGCTCGCCAGGCCCGGCAGCTCGCCGACCAGGAACCCGAAAGCGGCCTGGGCGATGGTCGTGGCGTCGCGCACCAGGACAAGCAGGCGCAGGCGGCGCTCCATCGGCGTCGACGCCTCGCCCAGCTCGTCGAGCGCTTGCTCGCGCCGCTTGTCGTTGGAGGTGAAGACCGCGGCGGCTCCGGCAGCCAGCTCGGCGACTTCGTCCGGCGTGAGGCGGTCAGCCTCTTCTTCGCCGACGCCCGCCGTGCCGGTGCGCAGCGGTTCCGCGCAGTGACCGAGGCTGGGGAGCGTCGCGATGGCGCGCATCTCGCCCAGGCAGCGGAGGAGAAAGCGTGACAGCCGCCCGCGTCGCGATCGGAGCAGTTCGTGGTGCATCGCCGTCCTCTCCCCGGCGACGCCGCCGGCGAGGCGCCGCATCTGCTCCTGGATCGCCGTCACCTCCGCCTGGAGCGCCGCCGCTTCCGCCAGCGTGCTTTGCGTGGTGCGCTGCCAGCGCTCGGCGCGGATGGCGCGCGCCAGCTCGCTCTCGCGCGCGGTGGCGATCAGGTTCGCGATCAGCTTCACCGGACCGGCCATCCCCGGGCCGGCGTGGGCGGGCTCCTCGGGCGCAAATCTACGATAGTCCGGGTCCACCACGAAGTAGAGGGCGGGAACGAAGGGATTCGGGCGCCCGCCGGACATCTCGGCCAGGTCGATGGCGAGGCCGATTGGCGCGCTGTCGAAGATGCCCCCGTCGATGTAGCTGTGGCGGCAGATCTGCCGCGGCGGGACACAAGAAAGGCCGGCGATGGGATGGGCGGCGTCCGGCCCTTCGCAGCTGCCGTCGCGCACCGTCTGCTCCTCGGGGCACTGGAGCGCGCATTGGCACAGCTTCCGCGAGCGGAAGGCGAAGGGAAACGCGCCCGACGCGAGCACCGCCTCGCTTACTTGAAGAGCGCCCACCCCGCTGCCCGGCGGCCCGGGTTCGGCGAGAAGAAGCTGCGCCGAGGCCGAGTCGCGGTCGGGAGGCAGGGCGAGGCGCATGATCCTGGCCGTTCCCGCCGCGTCCACCTCGAAGCGGAGCGGGACCACGAACCGCTGCGTGCGCGCCCGCAGGCCGGAGACCTCGCGCTCCTCGGGGACGTCGCGGGTGACGGTGAAGCCGAGAGGGACGGAGCAGCCCGGCCGGTAGCGCCGGCCTTCGCGTTCGAAGAGCTGTGCGCGGATGCGCTGCAGCGCGCGCTCGAGCGGCGCGGCGCTCATCACCGCGTCGTCGGGACTGTACGCCGACGGAGCGTCGGGCAGCAGTTCCTCGACGCCCACCGGCGTCCAGACCTCGTGGAAGAGATTGCTGTCGGGATGGTCGTCGCGGGTCTCGCTGCCGTCCTCGCACCACTGGGCCGCCGCCAGCAGCGCGTTGACGCTTCCCGCTGAGGACCCGGTGACGGCGGCGAGCTCGAGGTCGCGCGACGACCTGCGCAGGTATTGCGCGATGGTCCAGGTCAGGCCGGCCTCGTAGTTGCCCAGGCTGACTCCGCCGCTGATGGTGAGCGCGAGCCGATTGAGCGCGACCGGGGGCGCGGCCACCACCAACGCCAGTGCGAACAGGTGCATCACGCACGCGTGTTTATCCAATTGCCGGAGCGCCGGCTCGCCTTTCCTCTCGAACCTCGCCGCGGGCGTGCAGCCGTCAAAGAGACCGTCCGCGAATAGATGCGTCGAGAATCTCCACGGGATGAGCGGCGCGCAGTCGCTTTCCGCGCGACCGCAAGATCTTCTGCATCTGCAGGGTGCAGCCCGGGTTGGCGCTGGCGACCAGGTCGGCCCCTGTCGAGAGCACATTGTCGACCTTGCGCTCCCCGATCTGGTCCGCGCTCTCGGGCTGCACCAGATTGTAGATCCCTGCGCTCCCGCAGCACTGCTCGCTGTCCGGCACTTCCAGGAGCGTCACGCCGGGGATCCCGCGCAGCAGCGCGCGCGGCTCGCCGCGGATGCGCTGCGCGTGCGCCAGGTGGCAGGCGTCGTGCATCGCGATGCGCAGCGACAGCGGATGGCGCGTGGCGCGGGGCGGCAGCGCGGCGAGAAATTCGTTCACGTCGCGAACCTTCCCCGCGAAGGCGCGCGCGCGCTCGTCGCCCGGGAAGAGGCGCCCATAGTCTTTCAGATGCGATCCGCACCCCGCGGCATTGACCAGTATGGCGTCGACCGGCTCGCGCTCGAGGACCTTCATCAGCTCGCGCGCGAACCCGAGCGACTCCTGGTCGCGCCCCGCGTGCATGGAGAGCGCGCCGCAGCAGCCTTGGCCATGCGGGACGATCACTTCGCAGCCCTCGGCCGAGAGCACGCGCAGCGTGGCCTCATTGACGGCGGGATAGAAGACGCGCTGCACGCAGCCCGCCAGGAGCGCGACCTTGAAGCGTCGCTCCCCCTGCGCCGCAACGCGCTCCGGAAGTTGTGCGAAGAGCTGGTGCGGCGTGACTTCCGGCTGCAGCGCCTCGAGCTGCCGGAGCCGCGGGGGCAAGAGCCGCAGGGCGCCGCTGTGGCGCACCAGCCAGCGCAGGCCCGTCCAGACGTAGACGAGCAGCAGCGCCACCATGGCCCGCAGCCGGCGCGGATAGGGAAAGAGGGAAAAGATCATCCCGCGATGCAGCCGGTCCCAGAAGCCGCGCGGATATTCGCGCTCCACCTCCGCGCGCGTCTCTTCGATGAGGATGTCGTAGCGCACGCCCGACGGGCACGCCGTCACGCACGCCATGCAGCCGAGACACTTGTCGAAATGGCCTGCCACCGTGGGCGTCATCTGCAAAGCGCCCGTGCGCAGGCCGCGCATCAGATCGATGCGGCCGCGCGGCGAGTCCATCTCCTCGCCCCAGCTCAGGTACGTTGGACAGTGCGGCAGGCAGAAGCCGCAGTGCACGCAGTCGTCGATGAGGGCGCGCTCCGGCGCTGCAGCCTGCGCCTCGCCGCCGCCCGCGCGCTCACCCCGGGAAAGCGAATGCTCCACTCAAATTCCTCCCACGAAGCGCCCCGGCGCGAGCAGGTTGTCGGGATCGAAGCGCTCCTTGACGGCGCGATGCAGCCGCAGCGCCGCGGTGGGCGCGCCCCAGGGATCGAGCGGGAAGGGCGCCGCCTCGACCACCACCTGGATCGAGCGCCGCGCCGCATCGACGGCGCCCGCGGTGTCCGCCGCGTTGGGCGCGGCGGCGCCGGCGAAACCGATCCCCAGCGTCGGCAGCCACGACAAGGATTGCGCGAACGGCAGCGCCGCTTCGACCTTCTCCAACTCGGTCGGCAGGGCGGCGACTTTCAATCGCAGCGCGCCGGAAGGCGCTTCCTGCGGCCACTCGGCCGGCTCGACCGAAGCAAGGGCGCGCAGCTTCTCGCGCTGCTGCGTCACGCCGGCCTCGAAGCCTTCGAAGCGCACCGCCACGTCCCAGCTGCCGCGCGCGCGCCGCATCGCCAGCATCGCGGCCGGCTCGAGCTGTGCGGTGCGGATGGTGCGCACCAGAGGAAAGACGTCGGCGGTCCGCACGCCGTGGGCGATGAGGGTCGCGTGAGCCACGGGAATCGGGTGCACGCGGAACGTCGCCGTGACGATGAGCCCCAGCGTGCCGAGCGAGCCGCACATCAGCTTGGGCAGATCGAATCCCGCCACCGTCTTGACCACCTTGCCGCCGCCCTTGGCGCGCGCCCCGTCGGCGCGGACGATGGAGACGCCGATGATCAGGTCGCGCACCGAGCCGAAGCGCGTGCGCAGTGGACCGAACGAGTTGGCCGCGATGATGCCGCCCAGCGTCGCTCTCTCGGGCAAGGGTGGATCGAGCGAGAGGCGCTGGCCGTTGCCCGCCAGCTCCTTCTGCAGCGCCGCCAGCGTCACGCCCGCCTCGACGGTGACCACCTGATCGGACGGCGCGTACTCGACGATGCGGTTCAGCCCGGCCGTCTCCAGCCGCTCGTCGAACTGCGCCGGCGCGCCGAGCCCGAGCTGCGTCCCGCCTCCGACGATGAAGAGACGCTTGCGCGCGCCGGCGAGTTGCGCGACGGCCTGCTGCGCTTCCTCGATCGACGCGGGCCTCATGTCCTCGACTGCTCCTTGTCCCCGCACAGCCGCGGCGTGGGAAACATCTTTCCGGGGTTGAACCGCGCCTCGGGATCGAACGCGCAGCGCAACCGGCCCATCGTCTCCAGGTCGTTTTCGCTGAACATCTCCGGCATGTACTGCGCCTTGTCCGCGCCCACGCCGTGCTCGCCGGTGATCGACCCGCCGTAGCGGAGGCAGGTGCGCAAGATCTGGCCGGCCAGCTCCTCGGCGAGCTTCTCCTCGCCGGGCACGCGCGCGTCGAAGAGCACCAGCGGGTGCAGATTGCCGTCGCCGGCGTGAAAGACGTTCGCGACGCGCAGGCCGGCGCGCGCGGTGAGCTGGGCGATCTCCTCCAGCACCCGCGCGATCGCCGAGCGCGGGATGACCCCGTCCTGCACGATGTAGTTGCGCGCGATGCGTCCCACCGCCGCGAACGCGCTCTTGCGGCCCTTCCACATCAGCTCGCGCTCGGCGGCGTCGCGCGGCACGCGGATCTCCAGGCTGCCGCACTTGCGCGCCAGCTCGATGGCGCTGGCCGAGGTGTGCTCGCACTCGGCGAGCGGCCCGTCGACGTCCATCAAGAGGGCGGCCCCCACGTCGGGCCAGTCGACCCCGGTGGCGGCCTTGGCGGCGACGATGGCCAGCCGGTCCATCATCTCGATGGCGGCCGGCACGATGCCCGAGGAGATGATGGCCGATACCGCCTTGCCCGCTTCGGTGGTCGAGGGGAAGGTGGCGAAGAAGGTGCGCGTCGCTTCCGGCTTGCGCAGGACGCGCAGCACCACTTCGGTGACGATGCCCAGCATCCCTTCGCTGCCCACCACCACGCCGGTGAGATCGTAGCCGGGCTGGTCAGGCACCGGACCGCCCAGATCGATCACCGCGCCGTCGCCGAGGACGATGCGGACGCCGAGCACGTGATTGACGGTGAATCCGTACTTCAGGCAATGCGCGCCGCCGGAATTCTCGGCGACGTTGCCGCCGATGGTGCACACGCTCTGCGACGACGGGTCGGGCGCGTAGTACCAGCCCTGGGGACCGATCAGCTTGCTGACGTCGAGGTTGATGACGCCGGGCTGCACGCGCATGAACGCGTTGTCGAGGTCGACTTGCAGCACGCGCTTCATGCGCGCCATTCCCATCAGCAGGCAGCCCGCCACCGGCAGCGCGCCGCCGGAGAGGCCGGTCCCCGCGCCGCGCGCGACGATGGGCATCCCCGCCTCGCGCGCGATCTTCACGCACGCCGACACCTCCTCGGTGCTGGCCGGCAGCACCACGATGCCCGGCGTGGCGCGGAAGCTGGCCAGGCCGTCCGACTCGTAGGTGCGCAGCTGCTCCGGCTCGCGGATGCAGTTCTTCTCTCCGACGGCGGCGGAGAAGCGGGCGATGATCTCAGGGTCCATGGGAATGCGCACCGCAGCACATCAGGGGTGGTCGCGTAAAGAGGGAGTCAATAACACCGTGCAGGAGCGCGCGCCATGCGCCCCGATGACCAACGCCTGCTCGATGTCTGCCGTCTTGGACGGGCCCGATAGGAACATTGCAAAGCCCGAAAACGTTCCTATCCGCTCATACGCCTCGTGCAGGTTGTGGACCAGCGCATCGGCGCGGACCGCGACGGCGAGATGCTGAGTGAGGTAGGCGGCCGCGCGGTTGTCGAAGCCGGGGATCCAGACGGCGCCGTTCTCCGCCACGCCCAGCTCCGCGGAAAGGACGCAGAAATCGACGTCGTGCAGGTCGTGCGGGTCGGCCACGCCGGCCAGATCGACATTCGCCTTGGCGACGCCGGGCACGAGCGAAACCACTTTTCGCGCGGCGACATATTCGGGGACGGCGGTGAGCGCGGCCTCTAGCGGGCCGGCGACCTCCACGCAGCGCCCGCCCACCTCGACGACGCTCTCCATGAAACGCCGCTTCACATCGGGATAACGAACGGCGCGCAAGCCTTTCAAATCGGGCAATGCGGCAGCGGCCGGAGCGGCGGCGCGCAATGCCGCGAGGATGTCATCGCGAGCCGGCACGTTTCCTCCATTGCTCGCGGAAGCTCTCGCGCGGCATCGGCGGCAGATCGCGCTGCCGTCCCCAGGCATGCCAGCGCGCCGGGATCAGCGGCAGGAACCAGCGGGCCAGCTTTCCGGCCAGGCGGTAGAGCCAGGTCCGCGCGAGCACGAACGCGCCGACCTTCGCCGCCACGCGCTTGCCGAGCGGAACGAGGCCGCGCGCCGCCAGCTCGCCGCGCCAGGCGAGGAGCTGGTGGTGCAGGTCGATGCGCACCGGGCAGACATCGGTGCACGAACCGCACAGGCTGGAAGCGAAGGGGAGGTCCTGGTGCTCCCGCGGGTCGATGTGCGGCGCGAGCACCGAGCCGATCGGTCCCGGCACGGTCACGCCGTAGCTATGTCCGCCGCTGCGCCGATAGACGGGGCAGGTATTCATGCACGCCGCGCAGCGGATGCATTTCAATGAAGCGCGATATTCCTCGCGCGCGAGGATGCGGCTGCGCCCGTGGTCGACGATGACGATGTGCAACTCGCCGCCGCGGCGCGGCCCGTGGAAATGGGACGTATAGGTCGTGATCGGCTGACCCGTCGCCGAGCGCGCCAGCAGCCGCAGGAAGACGCCCAGATCGCGCAGCCGCGGGACGATCTTCTCCACGCCCATGCAGGCGATATGGAGCGGCGGCAGCGACGTGCCCAGGTCGGCGTTGCCCTCGTTGGTGCAGACGACCACGCCGCCCGTCTCGGCGACAGCGAAGTTCACACCCGTGAGGCCAGCCTGGGCGGCGAGGAACTTCGCGCGCAGGTGCGCGCGTGCCGCCTCGGTGAGCTGCTTGGGATCCGAAAGGCCCGCGGGTGTGCCGAGCTTGTCGTGGAACAGCTCGCCGATCTCCTCCTTGCGCAAGTGAATCGCGGGCATGACGATGTGGCTGGGCGGCTCGCGGCGGAACTGCACGATGCGCTCGCCCAGATCGGTATCGACCACCTCGATCCCTTGCTTCTCCAGATACGGGTTGAGGTGGCACTCCTCGGTGAGCATCGACTTGCTCTTCACCAGCCGCGTCACGCCCCGCGCCGCCAGCAGCCCGTGGACGATGCGGTTGTGCTCGTCCGCGTCGCGCGCCCAGTGGACCTGCGCGCCGGCGGCGACGGCATTCTTCTCGAACAGTTCCAGATAATCGGCGAGGCGCGACAAGGCGTGCGCCTTGATCTGCGAGGCCAGGCCGCGCAGCTCCTCCCACTCCGGCACGGCCGCGCGCGCGACGTCGCGCTTCTGCCGCACGAACCAGACGGCCTGGTCGTGCCAGTGCATCCGCGCATCGTTGGCCACGAACGCGGCCGCTTTCGCAGCGTGCGTCACGCGGTCGCCTCGGCCAGGAGCTCCGCCACGTGCATGACGCGCAGAGGTTTGCCGTCGCGCCGCAACAATCCCTCCAGGTGCATGAGACACGACATATCGGCTCCCGCGATGATCTCCGCCCCGCCGCGCTGGTGGTCGGCGATGCGGTCGCGCCCCATGGCGCACGAGACGGCATCCTCGCTGACGGCGAAGGTGCCGCCGAAACCGCAGCACTCGTCGGGTCTCGCCAGCTCGACGAGTTGCAGCCCCTCGATGCCCTCGAGCAGCGCGCGCACCTTGTCGAAGGGCGGAACGAGCCGCTCGCTGCCGCTGCCGAGGCGCAGCTCGCGAAGGCCGTGGCAGCTCTGGTGCAGGCCGACGCGGTGGGGGAAGCGGCCCTTGGGGCGGATTTGCAGGACGTCGTGGAGGAACTCGCACAGCTCGCGCGTCTTGGCGCGCAGCGCGTCGACGCCCGGCAGCGAGCGATCGAAATGATTGCGCACCATCGAGGTGCAGCTCCCCGACGGGCAGACCACGTGCTCGTACGGCTCGAACACCTCCACCATCTTGCGCGCCAGCGGCCGGGCCTCGGCGAAGAAACCCGCGTTGGCCATCGGCTGGCCGCAGCAGGTCTGCGCCTCGGGAAAGTGGACGCGCGCGCCGTGGCGCTCGAGCAGCTCCGCGGCGGCCAGGCCGGCGCGCGGATAGAGCTGATCGACGTAGCAAGGCACGAAGAGTGCGACGTCCATGGCCGGAGTCTGGCACAGGTTCGGCTTGCATTCCGCCTCGCCGTGCGGAAAGTGGCCCGGTGCTGTCCACCCGCCTGCGCAGCGCGTTCGCCATCGGGGCCTGGCATCCCGACTATGCCGCCGGCCTGCGCGCGGCGACGGCGACCGTCGTGCCGCTGGCCGTCGGAGACGTGACCGGGCGGCCTCTACTCCTCTGGATGGCGCTCGGTGGGTGGCTGGCGACGCTGGTCGATCCCGGCGGCCCGTACCCCCTGCGCGCGTCGGCGATGCTGGCGTTCGCGGTTGCGGCGTCGGCCGGTGTTTTTCTCGGCGGGCTGGTGGGAGCGAATTCGTTCCTCGCCGTCGCGCTGCTCCTGGTCTGGGCCACCGCCTGCGCTCTGGCGCGCATCTATGGAGACGAGGCGGCGACGGTCGGCTCGCTCTCGCTGATCGCTTTCGCCATCTGCATGGGCACGTCGACGGGCGACTTGGTCGACGCGGCCGAGCGGGCGGGGCTGATGGGCGCGGGCGCCCTGTGGGCGGCGTTCCTCGCGCTTGCGCTCTGGCCGCTGCGCCCGTACCGCCCGGTGCGCAAGGCCGTCGCCGCGACCCAGCGCGCCCTTGCCGCCAACGCGCGCGCGCTCGTCAAAGGACCGCCGGCGCTGCAGCAGCGGGCGGCCGTGCGAGCCGCTCTCGAGACCGCGCGCAGGGTGCTGGCCGACGTGCGCGGCGCGCGCCAGGCGGAGACGGCGCGCGGCGAGTTGCTGGGGACGGTCTACGAAGCGGCGGAGCTGGCGCTCGGCGATCTGGCCGCGCTTGCCGAATCGCTGCAATCGAGCGCCGAGCGCGGCGCGCCGCCGCCGCCCTGGCTGCCGGCGGCCCTCGAGGAGGTGGCGCTCGCGTTCGAGTCGGCCGCCCGCGGCGTGGAAGAGGATTCCCCGCCGCCGCCCTTGGCTTTCGAAGTGGCGATGACCGAAGGCGAAATCGCGCAGCTGCTCCGGCGGTTGAGAGGTCACGCGCAGCTCGCCTGGGACGCCGCCGCGGCGTTGCAAGGAGGCGACGCGGTCCGAGGGCCCGCCGTGACCGAGCTGGCTGCGCCGCCGCGTCCTTCGATTCGGGCCGCTTTGTCGCCCGCTTCGCTGGAACTGCGCAACGCGCTGCGCGTCGGCGTGACCGCCGCCGCCGCGTTGGCCGCGGGGCAAGCGCTTCACCTTCCGCGCAAGCACTGGATCGTGGTGACGGCGGTGCTCGTGCTGCAGACGCATTCGGGCGCGACGACTCGCAAGGCGCTGCAGCGCATTCTCGGGACGGTGGTGGGCGCCTTGGTCGCGACGGCGCTGGCGCCGCTGGTGCACACGCCGCTGCGCATCGCGGCCGCGCTCTTCGTCATGGCGGTTACCGGCGTGGCGCTGCGGCAGTTCAACCATGCGGTCTACATAGCGCTCATCACGCCGCTCTTCATTCTCATGGCCGAGTCGACGTCGGGCGACTGGCACCTGACGGGCGCGCGCATCGCCGACACCTTGCTGGGCGGTGTCTTCGCCTTGTTCGGCTCGATGGCGCTGTGGCCACACCGCGAGCGCGAGCGGCTGCCGGGACAGATCGCGGCGCTCTTGCTGAAGGTCCGCGATTTTTTGCAGGCCTCGGTGAGCGGAACACCGCAGGCGGCGCTAGCGGCGCGCCGCGAGTCGGGGCTGGCGCACGCGAACGCTGACGCGGCTTTCGATCGCTTCCTCGACGAGCCGCACACCGCCGAGGAGGCGGAGGCGTTGATGGCGCTGCTCTCGCATTCGCGCCGGCTGGTGGGGGCGATCGCGGGCATGTCGGCGGCCGGCTTGATCACGCCGGAACAGGCGGCAGCGGCAAAGGCCGCCCTCGAGGCGCTGGCCACCGCAGCGGCGGAGCGCCGCACACCGCCGCCACTGCCTGATCTTTCGCAAGCGGAGCGGCTTCAGCGGCCGCTCGAAGTGATCCACTCCGCGCTCACGCGCCTTGCCAGGCAAAGCTGAACGAACTCCCAACCCCTCAGCCGAGCCGTCGCAAGAACTCGCTCATCACCCGCAGCGTCTCCTCCGGCTTGTCCCGATGCGGCGAGTGCCCGCACTCCGGGAGCATGGCTATCTCCACCGGCCCTCGCGCTCCCCGCCGAATCGCCTCGAGCTGCGCCGCCGACCCGTACTCGTCATTTTCCCCCTGCACGAGCAGCATGGGCGCTGCGATCCGCGGCAGCGACTCCTCGATGTTCCACTTGTGGAACTCGGGATCGAGCCATGGCCTGTTCCATCCCCAGAACGCCGCGTCGACGTCGCGATGCCAGCGGGCGAGTCGCTCGCGCAGCGCGCCGCGCTCATATTGATCGCGCATCTGCTCGATGCTGCGCAGCCCCGCCTCTTCCGCGAAGACGTGGGGCGCCTCGAGGATCAGCGCGCGCGCCTTGCCGCCCGCGCCCGCATGGAGCAGGGCAATCGACGCGCCGTCGCTGTGGCCGACGAGGATGGGATCGCCGACGCCAGCCGCGCGCAGGATCTCCGGCAGCAGCGCCGCCTCGTCGTGCATGTAGCTCACCGGCCGCGGGAGCGGCACGGCGTCGGACTGACCGTAACCGGCGCGGCTGTAGACGAATGCGCCCAGCCGGGCCGCCTCGGAGAGCTGTTTGGGAAACCCGCGCCACAGCGCCGTGCTGCCCAGGCCTTCATGGAGGAACACCAGCGTCGGACCCGACCGCGGTCCGTGCCACTCCGACTCGAGATGCAGCCCACGCACTTCGATCACGTGGCGACACCCGCCGCCCTCATGAGGGCCACGCGCGAGAAAGGATGGCGGTCACGTCCGCGCCGGGAGCAAGAGTTCCGAACGCGGAGCCGCCGTCGCCGTCGAGCCGCGAGGCGCAGAACGCGTCGGCCACCGCCGGGGGGGAGTGTCGCACGAGCAGCGATGCCTGCAGCGCGAGCGCCAGCGATTCGACCAGCCGGCGCGCCTGCCGCTCTTCCGGATGGGCGAGCCGTTCCACCGCCGCGTCGAGCGCCGCGTCGAGCCGCCGGTCGGCGCCGCGCGCCAGCCCCAACTCCTCCACCAACGCGTCGCGCGCCGCCGGCTCCTTGGAGAGCGCGCGCAGCACGTCGAGGCAGATGACGTTGCCCGAGCCCTCCCAGATGGAGTTGAGCGGCGCCTCGCGATAGACGCGCGGCATGATGCTCTCCTCGACGTAGCCGTTGCCGCCGAGGCACTCGAGCGCTTCGGCCGCGTGAGGCGAGGCGCGCTTGCACACCCAGTACTTCGCCATCGCCGTGGCGATGCGGCGGAAGGGAGCTTCTTCGTCGCCGCGGTCGTAGGCCCGCGCCAGCCGCATCATCAGCACCGTGGCCGCTTCCGACTCGACCGCCAGGTCGGCGAGCACGGCGCGCATCACGGGCTGTTCGACGAGGCGCTTGCCGAAGGCAGCCCGATGGCTGCAGTGGTGCATGGCCTGCATCACCGACTGGCGCATCATCGCCGCCGAGCCGATCACGCAGTCGAGGCGGGTGTGGTTGACCATTTCGAGAATGGTGTTCACGCCGCGCCCTTCCTCGCCGACGAGCCGCGCCCACGCGCCGTCGAACTCGACTTCGCTCGAGGCGTTGGAGCGGTTCCCGAGCTTGTCCTTGAGGCGCTGCAGATGGAACCCGTTGCGTTTTTCCTCCGGCGTCCAGCGCGGGAGCAAGAAGCACGACAGGCCGCGCCCGGCCTGCGCCAGCACGAGAAACGCGTCGCACATGGGCGCGGAGCAGAACCACTTGTGCCCGGTGAGCAGATATTCGCCTGGGCTGCCGGCAGGGAGCGCGCGGGTCGTGTTGGCGCGCACGTCGGACCCGCCCTGCTTCTCGGTCATCCCCATCCCAATGAGCGCGCCGCGCTTCTGCGCGACGGGAAGAGAGCGCGGATCGTAGGTGAGCGACACGATGTGCGGCGCCCAGGCTTCGAGCAGGTCGGGCTGCCGCTGAAGCGCGGGAAACGCCGAATAGGTCATGGAGATGGGGCAGCCGTGGCCGAATTCGTTCTCGGCATCGAGCATCATGAGGGCGGCGCGCGCGACGTGCGCGCCCGGCCTGGGATCGCGCCAGGGCCCCGCGTGAATACCGTTCGCGACGGCGAGCCGCATCAACTCGTGCCAGGCGGGATGGAACTCCACCTCGTCGATGCGGTTGCCGAAGCGGTCGTGCGTCTGGAGCCGCGGCGGGTTCTGGTTGGCTTGAAAACCCCAGGCGATGGCCTCGGCGCTGGCCGTGCGGCGCCCGAATTCGGACACGTCTTCTTCGGCCCACTCCGCTCCCTCGCGCCGCAGCGCCTCGAGGAGCGCGCGATCGAGGGCGAGCGGGTCGTAATCCTGAAAGAGGGGCGGCTGGTTGAGGACGTCGTGCGTGACCATGCCGCCAGTCTAACCCGCGTCCGGCCGGCGGCCATTTGGTCAAATGACCAAGGCGCACGCTCGCCGATGCAAAAACCTTGTGGATTGGCCTTCCACGGCGGAAGGTCTCGTTTGCACGCGCGGGAGGAAGAGTGGGCGCCCGGTTGTTTCACGAATTGATGAAGCAGAAGACCACGCGTATCGTCGCGCTCGGCGCTGGGGTGGCCGCTGCGGCGTTGGCGGCATGGCTGATCTTCGTGGCGGTCACCTGCCCGCCGGTCGAGGCGCTGCGCGACTACCGGGCGCCGCAGGCCAGCCTGGTGCTGGACAGGGAAGGAAAGCTGCTGGCGAAGCTCGCCCCCGAGGAGCGCATCGTCGTGCCGCTCTCGGCCATCTCGCCCAAGCTGGTGCGCGCCTTCATCGCCGTCGAGGATCAGCGCTTCTTCGAGCACCACGGCATCGACTGGCACCGGGTGGCGGGCGCGCTCTGGCACGACGTGCGCACGTTCTCGCCCCGCGAAGGTTCGAGCACCATCACCATGCAGCTCGCCCGCAACGTCTTTCCCGACCGCCTGACGCGCGCCCGCACCCTTCGCCGCAAGCTGGCGGAGATGATCGTGGCGCGCCGCATCGAGCGCGCTTTCAGCAAGGAGCAGATCCTCGAGCTGTACTTGAACCAGATCTATCTGGGGAACGGCTACTACGGCGTCGAGGCAGCCTCGCGCGGCTATTTTGGCCGCCCGGCCAAGGACCTCGCGCCGGGGCAGACGGCGCTCCTCGCGGCGCTGCCCAAGGCGCCCTCGAACTATGACCCGCGGCGGTTCCCCGAGTTGGCGCTCAAGCGCCGGAACTTCGTCCTTGGTCAAATGACCAAATCGCAGCTGATCACGCCCAACGAAGAAGCGGCGGCGCGCAAGTTGAAGCTGCTGCTGCGGCCCGCCGAGGGGGAAGGCGGCGCGCCCTGGTTCGTGGCAGCGGTGCGTCGCGAGCTGCACGACCGTTTCGGACCCGACGCGGAGACGATGGGCCTGCGCGTGCGCACCACGCTCGACGCCCCGCTGCAGCACGCCGCCGAGCGCGAGCTCAATCGCCAGATCCGGCTGGTCGAGACCGGCCGGCTGGGCAAGTTCGAAGGCAAGCCGTGCGACGGAAACGCGGACACCTGCCTCGAGGGAATGTTCGTGGCGCTCGACGTTCGCAGCGGCGACGTGCGCGCGCTGGTGGGCGGCCGCGACTACCAGTTGAGCGAGTTCGATCGGGCGACGCAAGCGCGCCGGCAGGCCGGCTCGACCTTCAAGGCTTTCGTCTGGGCGGCGGCGCTGCAGGCCGGCGTACCCGTGTCGGTGCTGCTCGACACGTCCAAACCGCCGCCAGGCGAATACGCCCCGGCCGACGGCCAGGCTCCCTCGGATCGTCCGCTCAACTTGCGCGAAGGCCTGCGGGTCTCGTCCAACCGCGCCGCTCTGGCGCTGGGCGAGCTCGTCGGCCTACCGCCGGTCATCGCCATGGCGCGCGATTGCGGAGTGGCCTCGCCGATACCCGAGTACCCCTCGACGTTCCTGGGAGCGGCGGAGGTGGCGCCCATCGAGCTGGTGGCGGCTTTCGCGCCCTTCGCCAACGAAGGGTCGCGGGTGTCGCCGCGCTTCATCGAAGAGGTGCGGGCGGCTACGGGCGAAGTGCTCCTCCGCGAGCCGGCGCAGGCGGTGCCCGCGCTCCAGCCCGGCGTGTCGTTCCTCATGTCCAGCCTGCTCAGCGACGTGGTGGATCGCGGCACCGGCAGAGCCGCGCGCAGCGGGCTGCCGAAGGACCTTCCCATCCTCGGAAAGACGGGCACCACCAACGGCGCGCAGGATGTCTGGTTCATTGGCGCGACGCCCAACCTCGTCGCGGGCGTGTGGATGGGGTTCGACCGGCCGCGCACGCTGGGGCCCGCGGCGACGGGCGGGCGGCTGGCCGCGCCCGTCTGGGCGCGGGTCATGGCGGCGTGGCAGCGCGGCAAGCCCGTTCCGTTCGGCTGGGTTCCGCCCATGGAGCTGGTGCAGCGGGACGTGGATGCGATCACCGGCGGGCTGTCGACCGACGCATGTCCACCCGAACAGGTCGCGCACGAATGGTTCCTCCCGGGGACCGAGCCCAAGCAGGAGTGCCCTCTTCACCATGACCCGAGCTTCTGGGACCGCACTTTCGGAAAGATCTTCCGCTGAGCGATTTGGTCAAATGACCAAGGCGAAGCAGGACGCTACTGGTGCATCGGGCGCTCGGCCGCGGTGATGTCGTGGGCGCGCACCGGGCCGTCGGGGCGGTACTCGCGCTGGTAGATGCGGATGAGAGCGAGGAAGACCGCCACTGCCACCGGCCCCAGCACGATGCCGAGCACGCCGTAGGCCTCGATGCCGCCGAAGATGGCGATGAAGACCAGCAGGTCGTTCATCTTGATCCGCGTGCCGACCAGCTTGGGCCGCAGGATGTAGTCGGCGACGAAGACGACGAAGACGAGGCTCCACGCCAGCACGGCCAGCCCCTGTCCGACGTGTCCCGTCACCATGAGGAACACCGTCACCGGCGCCCAGATGATGGCCGTGCCCACCGCCGGCATGATGGAGGCGATGCCGGTGAGCGCGGCCCACACCAGCGGGCTGTCGACGCCGAAGATCCAGTAGCCGATGCCCGCCGTGACACCCTGGTAGATCGTCATCACGGCGGTGCTGAAAAGCATGGCGCGCGTCACGTCGCGCACGTCGCGGACGATCAGCGCCACCTCCCGGTTGGGCAGCGGCACCACCTCGACCAGCCAGGAGGCAGCGTCGCTGCCTTCGCGCAAGAGGTAGTAGCTGGTGATGGCGGTGAAGATGAAGATGAAAAAGGCGCTGAAGAGGCCGGTGAGGACGCTGGTCAGCCCCTTGCCGAGGAAGGTCGCCACGCTCTGCGCTCCCTCGACGATGCGCGCCTGGAGGTCGTCGGGCTGCACCCCGAGCCGCGACAAGATGCCGACGATGTCGTTGCCCAGAACGCCGGTAGCGCCGCGGTCCTGGTAGCGCTTGGCCACGTCCTGCGCCAGCCCGACGACGCGGTGCCCCACCACCAGCACGAGGAAGGCCATCACGCCCAGCGCGGCGATCATCGCCAGGGCCGTCGCCAGGGCGGCGGGGAGGCCCGGGTGCTTGCCGCCCAGCTTGCGGAGCAGCCTTTCGTGCAACGGGTAGATGCCGACGGCGATGACCAGCCCGAGGAAGACGGGCACCCAGATGGGCTCCAGCGTCCTCCAGAAGAGGTAGGCGGCCAGCGCGAAGATGACGAGGAATGTCGTGCGGTGGAGTCTCGTGCGTTCGATTGACGCCATCTAAAACGGAGGTAGTCACTGCTGGTGAAATGCGCCAACCCGCGTCACGTAAAAATCGTCATTTGCGGGACGATTCCGTCCGCGTTAAACGGTGCACCCCATGCTGCCAGCCCTGCTTGCGCTCCTCGCCGCGGCACAGATGCCGCGGATCCCCTTCGAGACGTACCAACTGCCCAACGGGCTGACGGTGATCCTCTCCGAGGACCACCGCGCCCCGGTGGTGGCGGTCGATCTCTGGTACCACGTCGGCGCCGTCAACGAGCGCAAGGGGCGCAGCGGGTTCGCGCACCTCTTCGAGCACCTCATGTTCCAGGGCTCCAAGCACCTGCACGGCGACGAGCGAACGGTCTTCGCCTCGCTGCAGCGCAACGGCGCCACCAACCTCAATGGGACCACCGAGTGGGACCGCACCAACTACTTCGAGACCATGCCCGCCGACCGCCTCGAGTTCGCGCTCTGGCTGGAGAGCGACCGCATGGGCTTCCTCCTCGACACGCTCGATCAGAAGAAGCTCGACACGCAGCGCGATGTGGTGCGCAACGAGCGGCGGCAGAGCATCGAAAACGTGCCCTATGGCCGCGCCGAGGAGCGGCTGGTGCAGCTGCTCTATCCGCAGCCCAACCCCTACTACGGTTACGTGATGGGGTCGCACGAAGATCTGATGGCCGCCTCGCTCGACGACGTGAAGAACTTCTTCCGCACGTACTACGCGCCCGGCAACGCCTCGCTCGCCATCGTGGGGGACTTCAAGCCGGAACGGGCGAGGCAGCTGGTGGAGAAATACTTCGGGCCCATCGTGCGCGGGCCGGCCAAGCCGCCCGTGACCGCGGCGACCGAGCCGCACGTGAAGGAAGTGCGCGAGACGCAGACCGACCAGGTCCAGCTCACCAAGGTGCTGATGGGCTGGGTCGGCCCCAAGCCGCTGCAGGGCGCGCCGATGGCGATGCTGATGCGCATCCTCGCGGGAGGAAAGTCGAGCCGCCTCTACCACGACCTCGTCTACGAGAAGAAGATCGCGCAGGACGTGGCCGCGAGCTGGGATCCGTCGATGGCGCTGGGCGGGGTCATCGAGTTGACCGCGACCGTCCAGGCGGGGCACACCGCGCAGGAGGTCGACGCGGCGCTGACCGAGGAGATCGAGCGGCTGCGCGACGCGCCGCCCGACCCCGCCGAGTTGGAGCGCGCGAAGCGGAACATGGAGTCGCAGCTCTTCGCGCAGCTGGAGAACGTGGGCGGGTTTGGCGGAAAGGCCGACCAGCTCAATTACTATCAGATGTGGGCCGGCGACCCCGGCTACTTCACCAAGAGCCTCGAGCAGCACCTCGCCGTCACGCCGGAACAAGTGCAGCAGGCCGCGCAGCAGTTCATGCGCGACGATCAACGCGTAGTGATCACCGTGACCCCCGAACAGAAGCAAGCCGCGGGAGGCGCGCAATGAAGAAGCTCATCGCGCTGAGCCTCACCGCGGCCTGTGCCTCGGCCCCGCACCCAACCCCCGCACCGGAACCCGGACGCGCAGAAGCACCCGCGCCCACCACTCCCGATGCGGAGTTCCGCGCCTTGCCGCCGCAACCCGGCGCCCCTGTCGACTTCCACGCGCCCATCCCGAAGCAGCTCGTGCTCTCGAACGGGTTGAAGGTATTCCTCATCGAGCGCCACGAC
>WNFG01000447.1_pt1 | contig 34513 bp, 21 predicted proteins | sample 5400431 | NCBI WGS metagenome assembly WNFG01 (sample SAMN13153346, study PRJNA577476) | soil metagenome | isolation source: 120 cm saprolite under Douglas fir tree site 2 hole 3 replicate 2 | place: USA:California | collected 2015-04-18
TTTACAAGAACGAGCATTACGATCGAGTCTAATTCCAAAGCGGCCATCTCAGCAACCTGGGCGGCCATTATCTCATCCAAAGCGACTATTGCTCCTGCCCCCTGTGCCGGCGCCAATTTCAATAAGTATCACTGAACAACCTGGGCGGCCATTATCTCATCCAAATCGTGCTTTATTACTATGGAGTGAGGTGGACAACCGGTCCCCACTCAGTGAGATAGCAACAGTCAAGTATAAAGCTCTTAGGCCTCAAGAGTGCCGTGAAAGGAAGAAGAAGGCGATCTCCTATCCAGCAGTGGTCGGTGGTAGAAGATCTGGCAAGCCAAGCTTTCTCGCCCGGGCGATCTCCTTCTTTCTTTAATACTGGGTGTACATTTAGCACTACAGCCTCTTAGGGATTCCCGAAAACTAGATTGTCAAGGAAGATGGGTCTCTTTTTAGACAAGAAGGACGGAGAGGAACATACACCAGGATACGCCTTTTGCAACACGATCGCAACGTCGGCAAAAACCGAATATTCACGTAAAAGACGGTATCCTTAAGGGGGGAAGTGAGCGGGGAGCCATGTTGGCCCATAGTACGTAGGCAAGGTTCAATTTGGGCAATTGCTTCTTCAAAGGACGTAAACCTCCTGCATTCCAGTTTTCTTTGTTGAAAGGCTCTATTTTTTAGGGTTACTCGGATGCAGCAATCAGAATGAGGTATACTATGCATGACGTGCTATCTACTTTCCATGCGGGGCACTTAATACGATGGCAATATAGGGTGATCGATCTCCTTAGCCAGGGAGCATCTGGTGCCGTCTACCTCGTCGCAGACGAACGTACCCACCAAAAACTATTTGTCCTCAAGGAGGTAATGCATGCCGTTCGCGAAGAGCGAGATGGGTTCTCTTTCGATGTTGCAGCACTTAAACAGCTGGATCACCCCGCACTTCCCCGCATATATCGAGTATTCTATAATGTCAACCATGACCGGTTCTACATCCTCATGGACTACTTTGAGGGATCTAGCCTGGAAGTAATGCGGCCGTTGCTGCCAGGGAAGCGTTTTTCGTTGCACGCGGCTATGACCTTGATGTCACCCATTATGGACGCCGTAAGCTACTTGCATCGACAGCATCCTCCTCTGATCCATGGTGACATCAAACCGTCCAACATCATCGCGCCAACCGCTGGTGCGCCTACTCCTTTGAAGCTCGTTGATTTCGGCGGTGTCAAGAACTTGTGCACAGATGCCACCGCTCAACGCAGCGCGCTCAACTTTCGAGCGCCTGAACAATATAGCGGGAAAGCGAGTCGTTCTGCGGATGTTTATGCCCTTGGTGCCATCTTCTACACCCTCTTGACTGGTGAGGTCCCGGCTGCAGCCTCTGATCGATTGGCGCGACTAAACGCTGGGGCACCTGATCCGCTCTTGCCGATGAACCAGTCCATGCCATCCGTTCAAATGGTAGCCCACGCCATCCATCGTGCTCTATCTATAAGTAGCCATGACAGGTTCGCCACCGTTGAGCAATTCCGTGAGGCATTATGGCAGGTGATACCTGCCAACCAAATGGTGACACAGACACCGGAACTGCCGATGGTCGGTCCAGCCGGGGAACATATGGGGCCACTGGTACTTGAGCCAATGATCACCCTTTCCATTGAGGAAAAAAATACAGGGCCGGACGTCAATTCAGTAGCGACACAGACACCGGAACTGCCAATGATCACCCTTTCCATTGAGGAAAAAAATACAGGGCCGGACGTCAATTCAGTAGCGACACAGACACCGGAACTGCCGATGGTCGGTCCAGCCGGGGAACGTACGGGGCTAGATGCCAAGCCTGATGTTTCGATAGTGGAAGTGGAAATTCCAGCGTTGATTGCCAATGCAAGCATACAGGCGGAAGTGACGCCACCTCTTTCGCCCGCTTTTCCTGGAGAAGGAAAATCTCCTGTGAAGGTATCTTCGCAAGAAGGGTCACCTGTCCTTCTCCGTGGGGAACGTCACCTGCCCAACAAGGGTAGAGCGGATGGCAAAGATAAAAGACAAAAGCGCAAAGCGAGGACGTTTTCCCTGGTCGTTCTTGTCTTTTTACTCATATGCACACTTGGGTCAGGGTTAGCGATTGTTGGATACCAGACGTATAAGAAGTATCAGAACGACGTCGTTCTGGCGCAGGTGGGGATAAAACACCTGCAAACGGCTTTATCCCTCATGCAGACATGGTCAAAACAACCGCTCGATACTCCTCTGGTTACACACGCACAGCAGGAGTTTGCTGCGGCATCTGCTGTCTTTGCACGGCTCGAGACTGATTTGCAATCGTTTCCTGGTGCCAGTACATTGATTCCCGCCTATGGCGCTCGTTTGAGTGCGGCATTACGCCTTGTCCCAGTAGCTCTGAAGATTTCTCTAGCTGGAGTTGCCGGTTGCGATGCACTCAATGTGATCATTTCCCGGTTCCATGAACCGTTAAGTACAAGCCAGGGCCTGACGATAGCGGATCTCGCAGCGATCGGTAAGGACCTTCACCAGATCGAAGCGGATGTCAAACAGGCTGCTGCACAGGTCAACGTCTTACGGCCAGCGGATTTGCAATTCGATTCACGCATTGGCAAGGCAATTGCGGCGTTCCATCAATATCTCCCATCCTTGCAGGCCTTGCTGCAAGAAACTGATCAACTCCTTCCTGCTCTGCCTTCATTGCTTGGAATCAGTGCACCCGCATACTATCTCGTCGAGATACTCGATTCAACGCAACTGCGGCCTGGAGGTGGTGTCATTAAGGACTACGGTTTTGCTACAATCATAGGAGGACGGTTGAGCGCGGCACATATCACAGATGTGAATCTGCTCGATACCCACTTTATTGCTACTGGTCAGACTCTCCCTTTACCGTCTGCCTATAGGTGGTTTGATCTTGCGTCCAGCAGCTGGACCTTTCGCGATTCCAATCTTGATGCAGATTTCCCCACGGCTGCCGGCTATGCCGAGCGGAACTATAGCAGCGAGGGTGGCAGAGTCGCACTTCAAGGGGTAATTGCCATTACCCCCACTCTCATGGAGCACGCGCTTGCCATTACGGGACCCATTGATGTTCCTGAGCTGCATGAGACTGTCACTGCGGGAAATCTGCTTGATCGCATCCACTATTACGAATTGGGGCCAGGAAGCAAGCATGGTAGCACTAGCAGCACTTTCACAGAACTGCTGGCTCAAGATTTTCTCACGCGTGTCCATCAACTCCCCTCTTCTGTTTCACTTAAATTATTACAATTGGTCGGCAGTTCGCTGCGTACAAAGGATTTGCAGATTTATTTCAATGCCTCTCCAGCAGAAAACCTGCTCCAGCTTAATCATGTAGATGCAGCAATCCAGACCTCGTTGGGTGATAACTTCTTGGTGGTAGATGCCAACATTGCTGCTGATAATGCAAATCAGTTTATCACCAGTACGTTGGATGACCGGGTGACCATTGATGGCAGCGGTAATGCGACTCATCATGCCACCATTCGCTATGCATGGTTAAAGAATGGTGATGTTTATGGATCTTCTCTCTATCGCGATTACGTACGCATCTATGTACCACCCGGCAGCTCTTTGCAGGAACAACAAGGATGGCAGCCACTTGGCACAAACGAGGCTTTTGACCGCGAGGTGTGGGCTGGTTCCTTCACGCTTGCTTACGGCCAGACAGACACCATCACCCTTACCTGGACAGAAAAGGGTATAGCGAAAAAGGATGCAGCAGGCTGGCATTACCAGTATCTCATACAACGGCAAGCCGGTACCCAATGGATGCTGAACGTACAGGTCACATTGCCTTCATGTGTTGTGAGAACGCAGACATCAGGAGGGCTCATATCACATGACGGGCAGATAACGACGCTCACCCGATCCCTGACTGGGGATATGAATCTGGGAGTTGATTATAGCTGTTGATACTCTGACTCATTACAAACAATTGGCCAGAAAGCCCCATCTTTATTCTCCGACCTCCCCTCTGATTTATGACTAGATGTCAGCATTGCGTATTACTTGACTTTTTTACACGATGATCTATACTATCAGCAAGGAGGTTCGATATCTTCGTCTTCAATTGCAGATACACCAGCAGAAGAGAACGAAGATATAGTCATGTCCGATGAAGCTGCACGCATCATGAGTAGGCAAGCGGTAAAAGAGGCTGTTGATGCTGTGCTGAATCTCCCTCCTCGCCAGTGATAAGCCATGACCCGTTTGCTGAAAGACCAGCTTGAAGGTATCATTCAACTTGTTGGAGTGTTTAGCGACCGGGGGTAGATATTGAGACAGTAGAGTGGTCGGAGGATAAGGAGAGCGTGCGTAGGCTTAGAGCCTCACTATCAGGTGCTCGAACGAAGTTGCGTTCCCTAAGAGCTACTATTGCTCCTGTCCAAATGTAAATGAGGAGGACGGAGAGGGCTAGTCTCGGCGGCCAGCCGCTATGTTATCGAGGTGCTGATACCGTTGCCCATTGATAATGGGATGTTCGCTTGAAGAAGTAGGAGGGTGAAGAGTAATATGCACCAGATACACGAGACGCTTTCTCCCGGAGCGGTCATACGCGGCCGTTACCTTGTCATTGATTTAATTGGCAGGGGCGGTTTTAGCGCTGTGTATTTAGTACAGGATCAGCAGTGCGAAGACCGTTTTTTCGCGCTCAAAGAAGTGATCGCCACGAATAAAAAGGCAAGAGACCGTTTTACTTTTGAATGTACTGTGCTTGAGCGTCTCATTCACCCGGCTCTTCCTCGAGTCCATAATGTCTTTGAGAATGAAGAGCGTAACCGCTTGTGTATGCTCATGGATTATGTAGAGGGTCCAAACCTGGAAAAGTTACGTCACATTCAACCCGAGAGGCGCTTTTCGTTACCGGTAATCACTGTCATTCTTGCTCCTATTGTGGATGCCATTGAGTATCTCCATCAACAAGATCCTCCGATCATTCACCGGGATATCAAACCCTCAAATATTATCGTGCCTGTCGCAGGGGGGAAGACCATACTGGTAGACTTTGGTATTGCCAAGGAGTATGACACGCACGGAACGACCAGTGCAGTGCGCCAGGGTACGCCTGGTTACGGAGCACCCGAGCATTATACGACGGGGACCAACCCGCGCACCGATATCTATGGGCTGGGAGCAACGCTCTATACCTTACTGACCGGTGACATTCCGCCCGATGCCATCGAGAGAATGACGCAGCTCAGCAACGAAAAACCTGACCCTGTAAAGCCTGTCAGTGAGCTTGTCCCATCTATCCCACTGCATATTTCCAGGGCCATCCAGCGAGCGATGTCACTAAAAATGATGCAGCGTTTTGCCACAGTCCAGGAGTTCTGGCAGGCTTTACAGGGGGAGCCAGGACAGCAGCCGCACATCGCTGAAGCGCTCAACTCAATAGTCGTCTCACCCTCCACCTCTGAGGTCTCTGGGAAGACAGGTGAAACATCTTCTCAGCCGCTACAAGCGCAGCAGTTGCCTGCCAGGCGCTCGCGAAAGCGCTTCTTAATTCCTGTCTTGCTTGCGCTGTTGATGATGGTAGGCATTGGAGCGGGTCTCTGGGGATTTACTGTTATCAGGGGGAATCCCGGCAGTTCACCCGCTACCGTTCAGCACCCCGCTCTTTCTCCCATTGCTCATCCGACCCTGGCCGCTGGGGCAACTCTCACGCCAGATCCCTATCCTCAGCTGGCCGCGTCATATTTTGGCACTATTACCGATCTGCAAGCGAATGTCCCTTCGCAAATGACACTTACTAAGATGCGGCAAAACGGAGGGAATATTTCTGGCTCCTTCAGCGCAATGCAAATGAGTGGAACTTACAGTGGTTTCCTCGATACCTCGAAACATATCTACATCATTGTTCCAACCGGCAGCGGCCGTGCGCCGCTCTATTTTTGGGGATCTGTAGGAGCGGGTGGCAATCTCGGGGGATCATTTTGCCAGATTGATCAAGGCGGCCAATGTATCCCCAACGGTGTTTTCGGCGTATGGAATGTTGCGCCTGGTACTGCTCCTTCATGAAGTAAAAGTCAGTTTCAGTGTATTTCCGCTGCGCGCTGCTTCCTCCAGCACTGGCAGAGTAAGCGACGGCGTGTTTTCGACTTCGTGATGCCGAGCGGCTTTCCCATATCACAGTACTCCATGATGACAGCCCATCAAGATCACTTGTCTCTCCACCGGTGGTTGTGGTCTACGAACTCTTCGGTGTCAATTGCCTCGAGTTGGGGCTTTGTGTAGAGCTGTGTGTCTGATAGTTGCTCGCGGTAAAAGTCGATGAAATTCCAGAGTGCTAACACCTCGTTTGGCAGGAAATCAAAGCTGATACCCGATGGGTGTTTAAGGACGAGCCCGGTTTCCTCCATACGTACTTTGTACCTTCCGATGATTGCATCCATAGTCTGCCCCTGTCTAGCTATCTGTAGTGCTGAGTTCTCTGTTTACGGAGACGCTCTGCCACTTGTCCGTTTTGCCGAAAAGGCCAAGAGGAGTTCCTCTGACTGTCTACAACGATCATGGATCTCTTGCTTACAGTGTATTAGGTCGATATGTTGAGGTGATAGCGGTGTCGATACAGATACGGTGTCAATACGCCTGTCTTGTGAAAAAATCTCTACATTCCTTACAGAAACAAAAGGCAGCACCAGACGATGAAAGGTTTCTATTTCTACTCATAATAATAGAAAACACACCACTTTTCAACTAGCTCTCCCTCTTGATTTCCTCTTTGCTAACGTAATATCAACCATGTACCATCATGTAAAGATAAGTAAAGGTAATCATGTATAGACATATAAAATGGGATGAACTCGCAGTTGCTCGCAAATGGTTTCTCCTGGCACTGATCTTTGGAGGTCTGTTCCTGGCCTGTACAGCCATATACGCGACGGGAGCGCTCGACATGGCTACGCTCGTAGTTGAGCGGTGGATTATAGGCCGTCCATTGACACAATTCGACTGTGTGCTTGTGGAGTGGAGAAATTTTGGTGCAGCTCCTGTCAACCTGGTCTTCATTGCTCTCCTGGGCACGGCATGTGGTCGTACACACTATCGTTGGCGTGTGTTGCCCTACCTGGTCATTCTGGTCTTGCTAGGCGTAGCAGCAGAAGACGTAGGGAAGACACTCTTCGCGCGACCTTTACCTCCCGTAATGCGTTCTGGTATGGTGGACCTTACCTGTCCGCAAGCAGTGCCATCGCCTCTCCAGCAACTCCAAGTCGGACTGGGGATGTGGTGGAAAGCGCCTCTGCTAGCACGGAATGTACAGGATTGGTCACATACTGTCTCTCAGATGCCAATCACCCTGAGCTCTGGTCATCTCCAACAGAATCAGACCTATCCCAGTGGTCACGCTATACGCTGGTGGTTCACTGGCCTACTGCTGGCCTGGCTGTTCTGGAGACACATAAAACGAGGCGTGGAGCGCTGGCTAGTAGTGGTGCTGACACTCATTCTCTGCTTTATCGGTGCTATGATCCAATTCTATGTTGGCACACATTTTATCTTCGACACTATCGCAGGCTACCTCCTTGGGACTGGTCTCGCCTGCATCGCCATTGGTCTGTTCATCCTGAATGATAAAAAGAGAAATCAGAATCAACTGAAATATGCCTCGCCTGCTTCACCACCACCGCAAATCTCCTCAGGCGAAGTTCCCACTTCAAAAGTGCTAGAAAAAAAGAATCTACCGGTAGTTTGTCGACAAGGGTCAAGCAGAGCTGTAGAGAGCGGCGCTTTTTTTGGCAAGAAGAAAAAAAGAGGAATATACACCAGGATACGCCTTTTGCAACGCTATCTTAACCTCGGCAAAAACCGAATTCCTATGTAAAAGACAGTATACTTGAAAGGGCCACGTGAGCAGGGAGCCAGGTGAGGGATGTAGGCAAGGTTCAATCTGGACTTTGAACGATCCAAATATAGCTCTTTGGCCCAGCTTGCTTGCCAGCATGCAAATGACATGGCAGAAAGGGCAAAAACATGAGTGATCTAGCTGTTGCGAAGAAGAAATCGTTTCACATCAATTTGAAATCTTTCTCATGGCGAGCGAAATGTACGAAAAAGCATTGCTTCTATTTCATTATCACGCTAATACTATTGCTACCATTATTTATTCCAAACCCCTTAGCACCGATTCTCCAAGCAGCTGCTACAGGGCAATACGGCCAGTCTCCAAGTTTTACCTTTACAGCGGGGGGGGATATCGGAGGCAATAGTAGCACTTCAACAGCACTTGATCTTATTGCACAGTCTGGTAGTCAATTCCATCTAGCTATAGGGGACCTCAGTTACTCAGAGATCACTCCTGAATCAAAATGGTGTTCGTATGTGCAGAGTCGCGTGGGCAGCACCTTTCCATTTGAACTCCTTTCTGGCAACCACGAGGATGGAGGAGAACCTGGGGGACAGGATGGACTGATCGACAATTTTGTTCAGTGCCTTCCTGACAGGTTGGGAGCAGTAGGAACGTATGGGAAAGAATACTACTTTGATTATCCCGCCTCTTCCCCGATCGCACGATTTATTATGACCTCCCCAGGTCTTAATTTTACAAATGGAGGATCGTATTCGTACGCAGTTGGCACAGCGCACTACAACTGGGTGTCAAATACCATTGATAATGCACGGGCGGCAGGAATAAAGTGGGTGATTGTGGGTATGCATAAGGTCTGCATTACCATGGGCAGCATGCCTTGCGATATAGGAACTGATCTCTTGAACCTTCTGGTAAGTAAAAAAGTTGATCTCATCTTGCAAGCGCATGACCACGATTACCAGAGAAGTAAACAACTCGCCCTAAATGGCACAACTTGTACTGCTATTTCACCAGCAGCATACAATAGCAATTGCGTCGTCAATGACGGTTCAACAGGGAATTACACGCAAGGTGCGGGACCCGTCGTTGTTATTGTGGGCTCTATTGGAGAAGCACTCTTTAACCTTAGCACCGCCGCTGCGGATGCCGGCTACTTTGCCAAATGGATGGGGAACAACATTAACCCGACAAATGGGCTGGCTAAGTTTAGTCTATCTTCCGATCAACTGACTGTTTCTGCGAATTTTACGGGCTCCACTGCTCCTAATAATTTTACCGATTCTTTTACCATTACTAATCCAACGGCCACGCCCACGCCCACGCCCACGCCGCCATCAGGGATCTCGCTTCGAGCAGCGGCCATAGGCAATAATAGCGGAGGAGGGCCAACACTCACCATCGGTGAACCGGCAGGAACCACCAGTGGTGACGTTATGGTTGCCCATGTTATTGTTCGCACCGCAGGCAATACGATCACGCCTCCGGCAGGCTGGAATCTGGTGCTGCGGCAAGACACTGGTTCGGCTATCTCGACCGCCAGTTATGTGAAAGTCGCAGGCACATCAGAGCCGGCAAGCTACACCTGGAGCTTCGGCACCGCAGGGGAGGCATCGGGTGGGATTGCCAGCTACATCGGGGTGAATACTACCATCCCTGTGGATGCCAGCCATGCCCAATACAACGCGAATATCAGTAATGTGGATAATAGCGGGGTGACCACAACGACTGCCAATGACATGTTGGTCTACGCCGTTGGCATCATTGTCAGAACGACCGTCAATGTTCCATCAGGGTTTACCCAAGTGTGGAGCACCACCAGTGGCTCGGATACAACCTCGGAGATGTCACAGGAGATCTTCTCCTCCGTTGGTGCGACAGGCACGATTCACGGCACGCACAATGGCGGCGCAAATTCTAATATCACGATGCTGATTGCGCTCGAACCCGCAGGGGCAGCGACCCCAACGCCTACACCTACGCCTACGTCACCGCCCACGCCCACACCCACACCCACACCACCAGGAGGGGGTATTTCGCTGCGAGCAGCAGCCGCAAACAATAATGGCGCAGGGGGCTCAACACTCACCATCAATGTGCCAACCGGAACCACCAGCGGTGACGTTATGGTTGCCCATATTATTGTGCAAACAGCCGGTAATGCGATTACTCGGCCGGCCGGGTGGAATCTGGTGCTGCGGTTAGACACTGGTTCGGCTATCGCGACCGCCACGTATGTGAAAGTCGCAGGCTCCTCGGAGCCGGCAAGTTACACCTGGAGCTTCGGGACGGCCGGTCAGGCATCGGGTGGGATTGCCAGCTACATCGGGGTGAATACCACCACCCCTGTGGATGCCAGCCATGCCCAATACAACGCGAATACTAGCAATGTGGATAATTCGGGCGTGACCACAACGACTGCCTATGATATGTTGGTCTACGCGGTGGGCATCATTGTCGCAACGACCGTCAATGTCCCATCAGGCTTTACCGAGCAGTGGCACACCAGCAGTAGTTCGTCGACAACCTCTGAGATGTCTCAGGAGCTCTTCGCCTCAACTGGTGCGACAGGCAAGATTCACGGCACACTGAATGGCGGCGCAAATTCCAATATCACGATGTTGATTGCGCTCAAACCCGCAGGGGCAACTGCCACGCCAACCCCAACCCCAACGCCGCCACCAGGAGGAGGTATTTCGCTGCGCGCAGCAGCCACAGGCAATAATGATGCAGGAGGCTCAACACTCACCATCAATGTGCCGGCAGGAACAACTAGTGGTGATGTTATGGTCGCCCACGTGATTGTTCGTACCGCCGGTAATGCGATTACTCGGCCGGCAGGGTGGAATCAGGTGCAGCGGCTAGACAGCAGTTCATCGATCGCGACCGCCACGTATGTGAAAGTCGCAGGCACATCAGAGCCGACCAGCTATACCTGGAGCTTCGGCACAGCAGGTCAGGCATCGGGTGGGATTGCCAGCTACATCGGGGTGAATACCACCACCCCGGTGGATGCCAGCCATCCCCAATACAACTCGTCAACCAGTAATGTGGATAATTCGGGCGTAACCACAACGACTGCCAATGACATGCTAGTCTACGCGGTCGGCATCACTCTCGCAACGACCGTCAATGTCCCATCAGGCTTTACTGAGCAGTGGAGCACCAGCAGTAGTTCGTCGACAACCTCGGAGATGTCACAAGAGATCTTCGCTTCAACCGGTGCGACAGGCACGATTCACGGCACACTGAATGGCGGCGCAAATTCTAATATCACGATGTTGATTGCGCTCGAACCCGCACCCGCAGCGACCCCTACGCCTACGCCCACGCCTACGTCACCCCCTACGCCCACGCCTACGCCTACGTCACCGCCCACCCCAACGCCCACGCCGCCAGCAGGGATTTCGCTGCGCGCAGCAGCCACAGGCAACAATGGCGCAGGAGCCTCAACACTCACCATCAATGTACCAGCCGGAACCACCAGTGGTGATGTCATGGTCGCCTTTGTTGTTGTGCAAACAGCCGGTAATACGATTACGCCTCCGGCCGGGTGGAGTCTAGTGCTGCGGCAAGACAGCAGTTCATCGATCGCGACAGCCAGCTATGTGAAAGTCGCAGGCTCCTCAGAGCCAGCAAGCTATACCTGGAGTTTTAGCACCAGCGGTGAGGCATCAGGGGGGATTGCCAGCTACATCGGGGTGAATACCACCACCCCGGTGGATGCCAGCAATGCCCAATACAACGCGAATACCAGTAATGTGGATAATAGCGGGGTGACCACAACGACTGCCAATGACATGCTAGTCTACGCGGTTGGCGTCGCTACCGCAACGACTGTGAATGTCCCATCAGGCTTTACTGAGCAGTGGAGCACCAGCAGTAATTCGTTGACAACCTCGGAGATGTCACAGGAGATCTTCGCTTCAACTGGTGCGACAGGCACGATTCATGGCACACTTAATGGCGGCGCAAATGACAATATCACGCTACTGATTGCGCTCGAACATGCATGATTACTCTCAAACCTGAAGGAAACCATCGTACTCAAACAGAAAGGAGCCTTTCTTATGGCTCATCAACATGCATCTTCACAGGACCTGGGTTCCCCTGGCCTGCTGCTTGGCGAGCAGAGGATATCTCGCCGCACCATTCTACGGAAGCTAGCAGGACTCACGCTCGCAGGAGGGAGTATCGCATCGTTCGCCACTTCGTGTGGCTATCATACTACCTCCTCCCCCGCATCCCAGATCGCTGGTCCCTCTGCATTCCATGGCGACACCTTCCCCGCATCTGAGAATCCCAGGTCTTCCTTCCTCGGGGCGGCTCTCTATACTTATCGTGGCCATTCAGCTAGTGTCAATGCGGCGGCGTGGTCACCGGATGGCACACGGATCGCCTCGGGGAGTGCCGACGGCACGGTGCAGGTGTGGGATGCAGCCAATGGTGGGCATGTCTTCACCTACCACAGGCATGTTGGTCGTGTCAATGCGGTGGCGTGGTCACCGGATGGCACACGGATCGCCTCGGGGAGTGCCGACGGCACGGTGCAGGTGTGGGATGCAGCCAATGGCGGGCATGTCTTCACCTATCGTGGACACGCTGATCATGTGGTTACGGTGGCCTGGGCGCCAGATGGCAAGCGCATCGCCTCAGGAAGCAATGATGGTACAGCGCAGGTGTGGGATGCAACCAATGGCGGGCATGCCTTCACCTACCGCGGGCATGTTGGTCGCGTCAATGCGGTGGCGTGGTCACCGGATGGCACACGGATCGCCTCGGGGAGTGCCGATTTCACGGTGCAGGTGTGGGATGCAACCAATGGCGGGCATGCCTTCACCTATCGTGGACACGCTGATCATGTCAATATGGTGCCTTGGTCACCAGATGGCAAGCGCATCGCCTCGGGGAGCGATGATAACACAGTGCAGGTATGGGACGCAGCCAATGGTAGGCGTGTCTTCACCTATCGCGGGCATGCTGATGCTGTGTGGGGGGTGGCATGGTCATCAGATGGCACGCGCATCGTTTCTGGAAGCGGGAATATCGATAATGGAAGAGGCGATACAACCGCGCAGGTGTGGGATGCAGCCAATGGCGGGCATGTCTCCATCTATCGCGGGCATTCTGGACCCGTATGGACAGTGGCATGGTCGCCGGATAGCACCCGCATCGCCTCGGGGAGCGTGGATAAGACAGCGCAGGTGTGGCGGGCGCAGTGATAGTGAACGCTGGCACGCTCATCCCCCGCTTACACGGGCAGGGTTCTTGGAAGCGTCATTGTCAGTCCGTAGAGTGCGGATTTATCCAGCACGCGGGCGAGGGCGGCGGGGTTGGGAAGGGTGGGCCTTGCTCCTTTCGTCCGGCCTGAGCGTAAGTTAGCTGCGCAGCGGCGTTGGCCGGACGGATAAGTGCCAGTGGTCGCCTGCCGCGCCTCCCTCTGCCTTTTCCCATGCCCTCTCATTAAAAAAACTACCGTGTAAGCTCCTCTCCCGCCCCTACGCGGGTTTTTTTATAGAACGGTTCGCACATCCGTATGAAGGCACTTTATAGCAAGCAAGCGGTGTTATTTTGGTGATAAAATATGAGTATGCACCAGAAGATATGTTTACGCGGGTGCCGGAAGTAGCAGACCAGAGAGATCTCGTCCTGTTCCCGATAGAGGTAATATATGACAGATCCATCGTTTTACGTTCATCCCAGCGCCGAAGTGTCACCAGATGCACATGTTGGAGCAGGCACGCGCATCTGGCGCCAGGTCCAGGTGCGAGAACATGCACATATTGGAGAAACCTGCAATATTGGGAAGGGCGTTTATATTGACGCGCACGTGCGCATCGGTTCAAACGTCAAAATCCAGAATCACGTTTCGGTATTCGAAGGTGTTACACTCGAAGATGGTGTTTTTGTTGGTCCCCATGTGTGTTTCACCAACGACCTCTTGCCTCGCGCCATTACTCCCGACGGCAAGCTCAAGAGCGCCGATGATTGGGAGATTACGCCAACACTGGTGAAGTACGGCGCATCAATCGGCGCGGGGTCGGTTATTATTTGTGGCATTACTATCGGGGAGTTTGCTTTGATCGGTGCAGGATCAGTTGTTACAAGAGATGTCCCCCCACACGCACTCGTTTTTGGCAATCCAGCCCGCCAGCACGGGTATGTCTGCCGCTGCGCGCGCCGCCTGGCAAACGTCCACGAACAGGACGGCATACTATCAGGCTGGTGCGAGGCATGCCAGAAGGAGTGCGTACTCAGCCTGTAGGGACGCAGCCCAACATTGACGTCAGCAAATCTGAGGCGGTAGTATAGATAGTGCAAAGCGAGAAGAGCATTGCAATAGTTCTTTGCCCCATCACAGATTTTTGGAGAAAAGATTGTCTTCTATCTACTATGTTACACGCGGGGCCAGCACATTAGCCGGGTGGACACCACAAGGCGCAAGGCACGTCCTGGGATCAGCCATCAGTGCGGTGAGCTACCTGGGCTGGCCTTCCAAGCGTCGGGTGACGCAGTTGAACATGGCCCAGGTGACAGGGCGTCCTGTAGATGATCCATACGTACGACACCTGGCCCTTGCTTCATGGCGTAACTATGGACGTTATGCCGCTGATTTTTTGAACTTTCCACACCTTGATATGAACGCGATCGAACAGCAGATGCACGATTTGAGCGAGGGGGATAGCTGGCAGAGTCTTATGATGCCCGCCATACAGGCAGGTCGAGGAGCCATTATAACTACGGCCCACTTCGGTAACTACGATATGGCCGGGGCATTAGTCGCTCGCCATCTACCTCTCTCGGCTGTCGTAGAAACGTTTAGCGACGAACGTTTAAATCAGCTCGTGCAGAATCAACGCAGGGAGAAGGGCATCGGCATCATTCCGATGGAAGGCTCTGCGCGCCGCATTTTACGTACACTGCAACAGAATCAGCTCGTTGCCATCGCCGTAGATCGACCTGTCACGCCAGATGAGGGAACAGAAGTGACCTTCTTTGGACGCAAGACATACGTGCCAGATGGTCCGGCTGCTCTGGCGCTGAAAAGCGGAGCAGCGCTTATACCCGGCTATATGTGGTATGGGCAGCACAACGAATTTTATGTGCGCATATATCCCCCGATTTACCCACGGGAGAGCAAGGGAGAGCGGAAGGCGAGCGAGATAGCACGTCTGACCCAATGTATGTATGACACGCTAGAAGAAATGGTGCGCCAATGGCCGACACAATGGTACATGTTCCGCCAGTTCTGGCCAGCAGAATGAGGATAAGACAAGGAGGAACATTTATGGCTATAAGAATATCCGCCTGGCTCGATCATGTATAAGATATTCCGAATTGCTTCAGTTGTTGTTCCACGCCTGCCACGCTGGCTCGTGCTAGCGCTAGCGAACGCATTTGGTTTCGCTGCCTGGCTTGTAGCCCGCAAAGCCAGAAAGCAGGTAACCGCTAACATGATCCACGTGCTTGGTCCCGAGGCGCTGTCAACCCACGCTGGACGGGGGCGACTGCGCAGAGCTGTACGAGGTGTATTCCAGTATAGTGCCCGTAACTACCTGGAGATGTTCTCGCTGCCATACACGCGACCGGAGTGGATTGCGAACCACATGGATATTGAGGGTGTAGAACATCTCCAGGCGGCACTGGCATTGGGGAGGGGTGTGATCCTCTTCTCAGCACATTTCGGGCCAATCAATTACCTGGCTCAGTGGTTTTCAGCCAAAGGCTATCAGGTGACTATTCCCGTCGAACGTCTGAAAGATCAGCGGATACTTGATTTAATTACCAAATTGCGCAGCAGCCAGGGCATCCATTTCATACCCCTGGGAGATAGTACAGCTGTGCGATCAATCATCCTGGCACTGCGCAAAAATCAAATTGTAGTGATTACAGCCGACCGTGCCATAGAGGGTGAGAGTGTCGAAAAGCCATTCTTTGGTGAGCCTGCCCGTCTGCCTATTGGCGCTGTATCGCTATCACAGCGCACGGGAGCGCCTCTAGTTGGCGCATTTGGCTGGCATGCGTCTTCTAAACGTGTGGGAGGACACTTTGTCCCGCTCTCGCTCGAACTTACGGAGGAAGAGCGTGCCAATCCTGACACGCTGATGCGTGCCTTGATCGAGAGAATGGAGCGGTACATCAAGGCGCACCCCGAACAATGGGTGGTGTTTGCGCCCATATGGGCTATCGATCCTGCAAAGACCTCGACCTCATGAAGCGCCTCGGGGGATCGACGAACCAGCTCCAGGCGCACTGAGCAATATAGGCACCCACAGGAAGATGCACCGGTGGAAGCTCCTGGCCTCCTGGGCGGGCGCTGCGTTCGATGATGGCGCGGCGCAGATCATCAGGACTGCTTCCCGGGAAAAGCGTGTAGGCCGAACCGATATGCTGCCAGAAGTGCGCATCGCTTCCGCCGGTTTCAGCGAGTTTCCATTGCTGATTTGCGACGCGAACGGCGGAGCGCATGGAGGCATTTGCCGGTGTGGGATTATACAGCTCTATGCCATCGATGGCGTACCCCTTTTCAAGCAATGCGTCGATCTTCGCACGGCTCAAGCTAGGGACAAGGCGACCGAAAGGATGAGGCACGATCACGATGCCACCTTGCTCTTTGATGGCTTCAATGCTTTCTTCGACCGAGCGCATAGCTTTGGGAGCCCTGTTCACGAACAGGCCCAGCAAATGGCCCTGGCGTGTCGAAACTTCAACACCTGTAATCATCTGGAGCGGGCTATGCTGTTGCGCCAGCAGTTCCGCTACACGCTTTGCGCCCTCTATATGATCATGATCGGTAATGGCGATCAAGCGCAGACCACGGCCTGTGGCCTCTTCAATTATGCGCGCCGGGCTGGCCCGGCCATCACCGAGGTTGGTATGCATGTGGATATCGGCACGGCTGTAGCCGATAGGTGTAGAAGAAAAAGGATGAGATGTAGCTTGTTGATCTATTCTATCCACTTGACGAGCGCTCCTTGTCTTACTTATCAATCTTATCGTTAAGAAGATCAGCTTCCGTTAATACCCCTGGTCCCCGCCCAACGAAGTGCACACCTTTCATAGTCATGACCACATCGCCGGCCTGGTTGAACAGTGCACAGCTAGAATGGATGATTCCGAGGTTGGGGCGACTCCTGGAGTGCCTCCTTTCAAGCACAGTGAAACGACCGCTAAGAACATCTCCAGGACGAACAGGTGTCGGCCATCGTATCTCATCGGCGCCTGGAGAGCCTATGCTTGCGGTCTCGTGGAGCACGCCATCGTAAAACAGGCGCATAAACAGCGATAGTATATGGCAGCCGCTGGCTACCAGGCCACCAAAGATGGAGTCCCTTGCTCGTTCCGGGTCAATGTGAAAGGGCTGCGGGTCAAATTGTTTTGCAAAGGCGATGATGTCTTCTTCAGTGACTTTCAGACTTCCAAGGACAAAAGTGTCCCCCACCTGAAAATTCTCGAAATAACGCATAGGAGCCTCATAAAGCCTGTGATCTAGGTCTCAATGATGATTTGTCCTGTTCTTCGAGCAGCTCGTAGTAATAATCCATAATGCGCTGCGCGACGTGGGGCCAGGCATACTCTCTGGCTTTTTGCAGGCCAGCATGAATAAATTGTTGGCGTAATGGTTCGTGTTCAAGCAAGTATTTCACCGCCGATGCCAGCTCCTCACCATTGCGCGGAGCCGTTAACAGTCCATCCATGCCCTGGTTGATGACCGTGGCATAGCCACTGATGTTGGATGCAACCACAGGCACGCCCGAAGCCATCGCCTCCAGGAGCACGATGCCCATGCTCTCGCCTCCAGTGGCAGGGGAACAGAAGACATGAGCGCTGGCAAAGTAGCGAGGCAGGTCTTTATCAGGCACATAGCCAGCGAAGATGACATCTTGCCAACCCTGGCGCTCGACAAATTTCTGAAAACCACGCCGCAGGCGACCTTCGCCGACAAAGAGAAAGCGCGTCTGCGGAAACTTTTCGCGAATAAATGGAATGGCTCGTAGTAAGTACTTCGCACCCTTGCGTTTCTCGAAACGACCCACGAAGAGGATGTTCTGCTTGCCATCCATGAATTGTGGCAAAGGCGTAACCTGAGGACTAAAGTGCTCAAGACTGACCCCATTGGGAATCACGCGGTAGTCTCCCGGGAAGTAGCGCGAAACAAATTGGCGAGCAGTGGTGGAAACCGCAATGCACCCGCTCAGCCGCCGGAAAAGAGGACGAAGAAACGGATGGGCAGAAGCATATGCCAGGTTTGAAGTAGAATAGATACTTGGATAGGATGTAGTGTGAAATGTGCCCACGGTGACTGTGCGCGAACAACGCAGCACGGCCTGAGATAGACCGGGAACCAGCGGCTCGTGCACGTGGATCACATCAAAGTGTTCGCGCTGCAGCACCCTGCGCACGCGTAGAGCAAGGGAGGGATTAAGCATGATACGTGCGATGGAACCATTGATCGGTATAGGAGTTGTCCAGCCCATCTTCAAGATGTACTTTTCGGTTAATTTTCCTTTTGGGCCTGATGCAGGTGCCATGATGCGTACATCATGTCCCATTGTAATGAACTCGTTGGCAAGATGCAAGACATGATCACGTACGCCCCCAGGATAACTCCAGTCATACGGTGATACAAGGCCAATTTTCATGCGCTACTCCATGAGAGATATATTCAAGCAAGTTGACGGCATTTACACACTTTTCATTTTATCACTTTTACGTGCTGCCACGCTTAACTACTCTAGCCCCGTCTCTAACTAAACTTACGTACAAATTCGATGAAATACTGCATTACTTGTGGATTGCTCATCGAGTCCATACTGATCGCTTTCTCCAAAGGAGCGCCCATGAAGAGTTTCTTGACGGGTACCTCTAGTTTCTTGCCATTCAGGGTGCGGGGTACTTCAGCAATAGCGAACACTTCGTCAGGTACATGATGCGGAGTGAGGTTGCTACGAATCCTGTCACGAATTTTGGCCTTGAGAGCATCATCCAGCTCGGCACCTGGTCTGAGGACAATGAAAAGGGGCATATAATAGTCACCTCCAGGACGTTCCACACCCACAACCAGGCTATCGAGTATCTCAGGGATATCTTCCACGACGCGATAGATTTCACTGCTGCCCATGCGAATGCCTTTGCGGTTGATGGTAGAGTCTGACCGGCCATAAATGACGGCGCTGCCCCTGGAAGTGATCTTGACCCAGTCACCATGTCTCCATATGCCAGGATACATATCAAAATAGCTTTCCAGGTAACGTTTATTCTGGGGATCATTCCAGAAGAACAAAGGCATGGATGGCATTGGCTCGGTGATTACCAGCTCTCCCATTTCATCAAGTAATGGGTTACCGTTCTCATCGAACGCTTCCACTCTGGCCCCCAACGCGCGGCACTGAAGTTCTCCGGCGCGCACAGGAAGCAAGATGGAGCCTCCCAGGAAGCCTGAGCATACGTCGGTACCTCCACTGACGGAGGCAAGCCATAGATCGCGCTTGATGTGCTCATAGACCCATTGAAACCCTTCTGGTGGCAAGGGAGAGCCAGTCGAGCCGAGTCCGCGCAACCTGCTCAGATTATAGGTTTTGCCCGGTTCTATACCAGCTTTCATACAGGAGAGGATAAATCCGGCGCTGGTGCCAAAGAACGTCATGCCTGTCTTTTCAGCGTACTCCCAGAGAACGTTCATGCTGGGGTAAGACGGGCTGCCATCGTAAAGCAGGGTGGTGATGCCCAGCAACAACCCTGCTACAAGGAAGTTCCACATCATCCAGCCGGTAGTGGTGAACCAGAAGAAGCGGTCATCCGCTTTGAGATCGAGGCCAAGGTGCAAGCTCTTCAGGTGCTCGAGCAGGATACCACCCTGGCCTTGCACAATCGCTTTTGGCAAGCCAGTTGTGCCGGAAGAATAGAGTACCCACAAGGGATGAGCGAATGGAACTTGTTCATAGGTTAGTTCTGATGTGGCGGGCGGCAAATCACGCCAGAGCATAGCATCTTTGTAGCCTTCTGCGCTCAAATCGGGGTAGAGATAGGACACTAAAACCGTCTTCTGCAGGGTAGGCAGCGATTGCTGGAGTTCGGCGATTGTAGAGCGCCTATCAATAGGCTTGCCGTTATAGCGGTAGCCATCGACTGCGAAGAGCACTTTCGGTTCTATTTGTTGGAAGCGATCAATCACACTGTGGGTGCCAAAGTCAGGCGCGCAGCTAGACCAGATTGCGCCTATGCTGGCAGTTGCCAGGAATGCGATGACCGATTCTGGGATGTTGGGCATATAGGACACGACCCGGTCTCCGCGCTGCACCCCCATAGCACGCAGGGCTTGGGCGACTGTGGACACTTTGCGGTACAGTTCATCCCATGAGATTTCGACTAAAGGCTGCACTTCGGACTGGAAGAGCATAGCGGGGCGGCTGGAAGTCGCGTTGCGAAATACATGTTCAGCGTAATTCAGTTCAGCGCCGGGGAACCATTGTGCCCCAGGCATCTTTCTTTCTACCAATACTGCGCTGTAAGGCTTCGAGGCCTGTACGTGAAAATAGTCCCATAAAGAGGCCCAAAAGTCTTCGAGGCTGTTGACCGACCATTCCCATAGTTTTGCGGGGTCGTCAAAATGCAGGCCTTTTTCGTTTGCGAGCCAGTGCATATAGCTGGTGAGATTAGCCTGTCGCTTCATTTCCTCTGAGGGTTCCCAGAGGAGCGTCCCTTCAGTAATCGTAGCCGCCATCGGTATGCTTTCTCCTTTGCCAGCGAGCATGTATGTTCTTACCTGTGGAGGAGGTCGTGTTTCGGTAGTACGGTTGTCAACCTGGCACGGAACCATTGTAGCGTGGTTAGATAGGGAGAGTCAAGCCCGTTGGCGCAGAGTGCAGACCCCCACTCAAGAATACGTAATAAGCATAATCGGGTCCCATGATAAACCTACGCTCCATCATCCCGCGATTCATGTCTCGAATTCCACAAACAGCCCCTACATGGCGCGGTGCGAGGCGAGTAACTGCTCTACGAGCGCATTGACCACCTCGGCTTGTGAGTACATAAAAAAGCGCTCTCCTCCTGGAACGACGTGATAGCCGGCACAGTTGGGCAACTGCCTGGCCAACCAGCACGTCTTATACTCCGGTGAGAGCGCATCGTCTGCTCGATTGATGAGTAGAATGGGCATGGTTAGCTGGTTCAGGCGTTTGCGCATATCGAAATAGTGAATAATGGGAAGCACGGAAAACTTATAGACGAAGGACCAGAGGGCAATTTTGCGGAATTGTTCCTCAATCAAGGAACGGGGGAGAATGCAGGGGCATACCTGTCCCCCAGACAGGGTTCTACAAGGGTCCAGGTTCCCGGCTTCCTCCTCCATACCACCCCCGCCTCTAGCGGCTCTCTGGTCCTGCTGGGTTTTCCTTGTCGCTGCCGGGCGGTGCGCAACGATGTAATTGATGACGATGCGGCGCAGGAACCACGCGGGGAGGATATGTTCAACTGGCAGGCGCAGGAAGAGTTCATGAAGGAGCCAGATGAAAGGGTGCGGCGCTATCTGGTAATCGGCTCCCTGGGCGATAATGATTAATGAACGGCAGCGCTGGGGATGGCGTGCTGCAAACTCGAAGAGGACCATGGCCGCGTCCCCGTGTCCCACGAGATCGACGCATTCCAGCCCCAAAACGTCGAGCACCTGCCGTAGCTCTTCGGCGCGTTCTACCAGCCCCACGGGCTGTGTGCGAGTCTCACGGCGGCGGTACGTGATCACGCGCCGCGATTGGCTGAATGCGCGTATCTGGCGGGCGTAGACGAATTCGAGATGTTCGAGGATAGGAACGAAGACGAGCGGTTCAGCTTTATCGCTGCCGATGTCGATCACCGGCATATCGATCCCTCCCACCGCCACGCGTTGCCAGAGCGATTCGATGTATCGTACGTCAGCATGAAAGGTGTCCGCATCGATCATGGAGGGAGCCAGTTCTAGCATGTGTTTTCCTGACTGGGACGGACTGAGATATTTGGAACGCTTAAACGTTTGATGTAAAGTAGTAAGCAGTATGCATCACGCAGCGCGGATGTGTCAAGAGAGATGTGCCGCCAGGGAAGCGTGGCCTCTGGAAAAGAGAATTCACATCCCCACGCCCTTTCTACATGATGCTGCGGTAAAATGCGTCGCGTAATGCCTTCTCGCGCGGATCGTCCAGTATCCCCGCCCCCTGCTTGTTCGTGACGTAAGCATAGCCAACCTGGGCGCCAGGATCAGCGAAACCAAAAGAGCCACCGGAACCGGGAGCGCCATACGCTTCATCACTGCTGCCAAAGTGATAGCCGGGAAATGGCTTGAGGAAACCGAGTGCCCAGGCCATGTCCATATGCAAAATTACATCGCGCCAACCGCCCGGTACTGGTGGTTGTGCTTGCGCCTGCAATTCGCTCAGGGTCTCCGGTTTGATCCCCAACTCATGCCCACCAGTGGCAAAGACACTATACGCTCTGGCCATACTGCTGGCTTGCCCAATACCGCCTGCTGAAGGGATCTCAACGGACCAGTAGGTAGGCGTGTTGAAGACCAGATTCGAGCGTATACCGGGGATTACCGTGCGCAAGGCCAGCGATCCTGGTGTGAGCGCGCCGAGCATCATGCCGCGTGGCATACCCAATAATTTTTGGAGGATCGGCGGCTCGGTCATCTGAGCAATACGCTCGACATCGACATCCCGTGGCACACCGATGTAAAATTCCAATCCTAACGGACGAGCCAGCTCATCATGAAAAAACCGACCGAGTGTGCGATGTTGTGGATCAGTGCGGCGAATGATCTCGCTCTCGTACCAACCTATGGTGAAGGCGTGATAGCCATGACGCGTGCCGGGTTCCCACGCGGGTTTAGCACGCGCCAGGATCGCCGCCAGCACATCAGGATTCGCCAGGACTGCCGGGGGCAACGGTTCGTCGATACTGGAGATACCTGCCTCGTGAGCCAGCAATTGGCGGACCGTGATATGCCCCTTGCCGTTCTGCGCAAACTCCGGCCAGTAGCTCGCGATGGGCGCATCATAATCGAATAGACCGCGCGAATGAGCCAGGGCCATCGTCAGCCCGGCGAGACCTTTGGTGGATGAGAAGACGAGCACCATCGTATCTTCTTGCCAGTGCAGCTTCTTTTGTGGATCACGATAGCCGCCCCACAGATCCACTACCTTGTCTCCACGATAATAAATTGTGCAGGCCGCGCCCAGTTCGCCACGCTCTGTAAAATTGCGTGCAAATTCTGTTTGTACCGTCTCAAAGCCAGGGGCCACATTGCCATGAATAGGCGCATGCGTTGTTACCTGTGTCTTCATGATTTCTACCTCCTTTGCATACATATATAGGGTGTCAGAATGTGCCGGCATCTCCTGACACCCTAGACTATGGAGATACCGCTCGTTTCATTGCCTCTACCGTCTGATCGGAGTAACGGGCAATCGCTGCCCGATCCAACTTTTGCCAGTGTACCAGCAGCCAGCGGTCACTAGCGTTGTCGAGTGCTTCAAGCCAGGCAAAAATCAACTCGTCGGGCAAATCTGTGCGGATCATGCCGAGCTGTTGACCACGCTTCATAATGTTCATGGCCCACATTTTGATCTGGCTGGCGAGCGCTGCCAGCGGCTTACGTTCCAGTGCTGCGGGTGAGAGCTTGCCAGCTGCCCTGATGGCTCCGAACAGCCAGGGTTGGTCAAATGAACGCAACAGCGGGCGACGATGCAGTTCGCTAAAGATTGGCCAGAAACTCTCTGCCGTCAATGTTGTCGTCTTGAGTTCACGATCGATTAGTTCCAGGCGCTGCACACAATACTGTACAGTGGTGGCGAACAGGTCGGCCTTGTCCTCAAAGTAGTAGTAAGCCGCACCCTTGCTCATTTTCGCGTTTTCCAGAATGCGATTAATCGAGGCGTCCTCAAAACCGTAATAGGCGAATTCCTGGGCCGCCACATCGAGAACGCGTTCGCGTCTCTCCTGTGTCAGTTTGTCGAAGCGCGGAAATGGCATGGTTGAGTTTGCTCCTTAGACCTGCAAGTCGGACTTACTAGTCTAATTGTAACTGGCTCTTCCAAAAATGTCAATAAGTATATGGCGATAAATCGCGCCGTCACAGAGAATTCACAGGCCCGAGGGGACGGCGGGAAGGATATTTCCCACGCGCCAGGATGGAGAGCCTCCAAACCGCTGTTCTTGTCGCGGGCACATGCGCGTGTTATGCTTGTTGAGTGATAACTGTCGTTACATACAAGCATGGTTATTTTCACAAGGAGGCGAGACATGGAAATGCAACCCCGGCTCGACTACGGCAAAATCGTTCAAGGCATTGGCAGAGCCATGGGCGGCCTGGATCACCTGGTACGGTCATCCAATCTTGCCAGCCAGGAGCCTTTGCTGATCGAGCTTGTCAAAATTCGCGCGTCGCAGCTCAACGGGTGTGCGTATTGAATCAATTTGCATACTAAATCCGCGCGGTCGCGCGGCGAAACCGAACAGCGTCTCTATGAACTCGTTGCCTGGCGCGAGGCCCCGTTCTATACCGAGCGTGAGCGGGCAGCTCTGGCATGGGCGGAGGCAGTGACCCTGGTTTCCGTTGACCACGTGCCAGACGAGGTCTATGCCGAGGTACGCAAGTATTTTGCCGACGAAGAACTGATCTACCTGACGCTGGCCATTATTTCCATCAATGGCTGGAACCGCCTGGCAACCAGCTTTCGCACCGTCCCCGATGGCTAGATCGGAGCCTTTTGCCTTTGAAGGAATTTTGTTGGGACGGATGCTGCCGAGCTGACCATCGCCCGCCTCTCGAACAAGGACGGGTGACAACTCGGAAGATCGCCCAATAGAGGTACTGTGAGGAGAAAATACGGGATGAAAATAAAGCGCATGGGCCGTACAGGACTGCATGTCTCCGAGATATGCCTGGGGACAATGACATTTGGGAATCAATGCGATGAGCCAACATCACGCGCCATTATGGATAAGGCGTTTGATGCGGGCGTTACCTTCTTTGATACCGCCGACGCCTACCCACTTGGAGCTACCCTGGAGACGGTCGGGCGAACCGAGGAATATATTGGGCGCTGGCTCAAAGGCCGGCGCGAACAGATTGTGCTGGCGACAAAGTTTTTTGGGCCGATGGGACAAGGTCCCAATGATAAGGGCGGGTCGCGCAAGCATATTTTTAAGGCTGTCGAGGGGAGTTTGCGCCGCTTGAATACAGATTACATCGATCTCTACCAGATGCATTCTCCCGACCCGGAGACGCCCATTGACGAGACGCTGCGCGCCTTAGATGACCTTGTCCACAGCGGCAAGGTACTCTACACCGGTTGCTCGAATTATCCTGCCTGGGTGCTATGCAAGGCAGTGTGGACGAGCGACAAACTCGGCCTTGCACGTTTTGATTGTGTACAACCGCGCTACAACATCTTATTCCGCCATATCGAGGCTGAGTTGCTGCCGCTGGCTACCGATCAGGGGATAGGCGTCATCAGCTACAATCCGCTTGCAGGCGGTTTACTCACGGGGCGCTATCAACCTGGGCAAGCGCCAAGCGAAGGGACGCGTTTCACTGTCAATAATGCAGGCAAGCTCTACCAGGCCCGCTACTGGCAAGATCCACAGATGCAGGCAGTGGAGAAGCTGAAGGCGTTTTGCCGCGAGCATAACATCTCCGTGGCGCAACTCGCTATCGCCTGGGTACTGGCCCAGCCGACTATTACCTCGGCTATTGTTGGTGCGAGTAAAGCGGAGCAGCTTGATCAGACACTCCCTGCGGTTGATCTTGTTCTGGATGAGCAGATGCTCGCAGCGTGCGATGATGTCTGGTACCAGTTGCCACGCGAACGAAACCAGGATGTGGCATTTCGCTAGTGCAGTATCCTCAAAGCGGATCGAGAAAAGGGAGATGAGCCTGCCAGTTCCACACAACTCCACACGCCCCTTCACAGGAGACACTCTACACCGGGTTACCGCATAGGTCAAGCGATTTTGCACCAGGCAGTGGGAAGGCACTCGTGAGCGAGTCCACCTGCTGCTCTGTCGTAGTTTGGGCTCTCCTTGCGTCCTGCCTGACGGACGCCTCACCCCTTCCCTCTCCACTGCGTGGAGAGGGAGCAGAGGGTGAGGTCGCAGCGTCGTTGGCAGGACGGATTGGGGCCGAGGTCTATGCTCTTCCTCCCAAGCGTGTTCTTCCTCCTATCCGGGTCAGAGTTTTGGGACACTCCCCATGACGCTTTCATGACGCTTCCTCCTTACTATTAGCAGAGAGGACGATGTGTAGCCGGTTGGGTCAGGGCTGATAAGGTTTATGTACCAATGGAGGTATAGTTATGGCTTTCCAGGAGAGAGAAAGACGACACGCAACTGGGGCAACACCCTCACCACGCTCTTTGCCGGTGTACTTTATTGCAGCTGTGGCAGCAATGGGCGGATTCCTGTTTGGCTATGATACAGGGGTCATCTCAGGCGCCCTGTTGTTTCTGAAACAAAGTTTTGCGCTCAATGCAACCACACAAGAAATCGCTGTCAGTGCCGTCTTAGCCGGTGCTATCATTGGGGCCATCGTAGCCGGGCGGGTCAATGATATCCTTGGGCGGAAAAAGACACTTCTCTTACTTGCCGTGATCTTTACTGCTGGTGCCCTGCTCACCGCGATTTCCCCTAACCTGGTGTTTTTTCTCGTTTGCCGTGTCATTGTGGGTCTAGGTATTGGTGCTGCTGCGAGCGTCGTGCCTGTCTACATTTCGGAAATAGCCCCGTCCCGGCTGCGGGGGACGTTGGTCACCTTTAACCAATTAGCGATCACCGTGGGGATTGCGGTCTCTTATTGGGTCGACCTGACCTTTGCCCATGCGGGTTTAGGATGGCAGCCGATGTTTGCCAGCGCGGCGATTGCCAGTATCGCTTTGTTCCTGGGGATGCTACTCTGTCCTGAAACTCCGCGTTGGCTGGCCAGTAAAGGGCGATGGAATGAGGCCACAGTGGCGATTGAACACATCAAGGGAGAACAACTGGAGCAGGAACTGGCTGATATCCATCGTTCGTTGAGCGAGGAGCGACAACAGGTCGGCGTACGTGAACTCTTCACACCGCTCCTGCGAGCGGCCCTCATCGTGGGCGTGGGCCTGGCTGTCTTCCAGCAATTTGTCGGGATTAACACCGTGATTTATTATGCTCCCACCATCTTTGAACAAGCCGGGGTTGCGAGTGCATCCAGTGCCATTCTCGCCACGTCGGTTGTAGGCGTCGTGAACGTGCTAGCGACGATTGTGGCTATCTTACTCGTTGATCGGCTCGGGCGGCGTAGGTTACTGCTGGGGGGCTCTAGTATTATGGTCGTGGCACTCGTCATGCTCGGCATTATCTTCGCCCACAATTCGGGTCACATTGGAGGCTTGACGCTCATCGCCTTGATCGTCTATATCCTGGCGTTCGCACTTAGTTTTGGCCCGGTCTTCTGGCTGATGAGTGCGGAGATTTTTCCGACACGAGTGCGTGCCGCCGGGGCGAGCATCAGCTCATTTGCGAACTGGACTGCCAACTTGCTAGTGAGCATCACTTTTCTCTCTCTTATTGGAGCCATAGGCGCTCCTGCGACCTTCTGGCTGTATGCATTCTTTGGGATTCTCGCCTTTATCTTCAGTTGGATACTCGTTCCGGAGACGAAAGGGAGAAGCCTGGAGCAAATTGAGCGCTATTGGGAGAGCGGGCGTCATTGGGATGAGGCCGCTTGAAGAAAGAAAAGAGGGAATAAACTTGCAGCGCTTCTGTTATCCAGTCGTAATCGTGCCGTCGGCGTTGACGCGGATGGATACGCCTGGTAGAGGAGTTTGGGCAGGGCCTTGCACAACGCTAAAGTTGTGGGCGGGGTCGAAGATGGCGTTGTGGGCGGGGCAGACGAGTTGCTGACTGCCGTTGTCGTAATAGACGGGCACGCCTTCGTGGGTGCAGGCTCTTTCGCAGGCCACGAAATTACCGTTGGGAAGGTGGATAAGAAGACTATTGTTTCCATCGGCAGGATTGATGAAGTCTTTGCTACTGTTGATAGGCAGCTTAGTAGAGCCGATTACCGTTCCCGTATGAGCCGGAGGGGTTGGTGTGGGCTGCGGCGGCTGCGTTGGCTGTGGCTTCGGGGTGGGTTGAGCAGTCTTTGCCGGTGAGGGTTGCGCCCTGGGGGCTACAGGTTTGCGCTGGGTTCCGTGGGTAGGTGCAGGCTTTGCTACATGGGTTGGTGACGCGGCTGTTAGGACAGTATTGCCTGGCTGGGTTTGCTTCATGCTCTGAATAAAGCGGGCAAAACTAATGCCGCCAATGCCGAGTATGCCCACAACGCTGGTGCCTGCCAGCAGCCCAATTACTACCTGCCTGCGGCCCTTGACGGACGCTTTGCGCTGCCTATTTGCAGCGTAGCCCGTGGAAGGACGCCTGGTCGCGCTGCGCGCAAAGGTTCCCGGCGCAGGTTGTGCCGGTGATGCTGAAGTAGCTGACCACCAGGCAAAAGGGTCGGCCCCAGAACCCTCCCGGGGCCGGGCATCCAACGATGAAGGCTTTACAGGTCCAGTTGACTCGTATTGCCAACTGCTCGTTGCAGGTGCAGGAGCCGGGGGCGCAGCCGCTGTTTCTTGAGCAGGGGCTTGCACAGCAGGGAGATGCCCGGTGACAACGGGGGGCATCAACTGCCATTTCCTGGTGGGGATGATGCCCTCGTCGAACCAGTTGACTGTAGGCGGCAGCGTGATCTGCGAATGCATAGTCGTTTGTGTGTTTGCAGTTGCAGAAGCGTTCCCGTCACTTTTTAACAGTTTCAGCACGCGCTCGAAGGCTCTGGGAACCTCGCCAGCATACTTGAAGCGTTTGCCCGGGTCATGTTCAAGCGCCTGGTAAAAGAGCAAGTCATATGCAGCAGGGAGGTCGGGAGATAGCTCGTGCAGTGCGGGGACGGGCTGCTGCAAGCGCTTTGCAGCAATAACTAGAGGCTCGGCCCCTGTGAATGGCAATGAGCCGCTTAAGAGTTCAAAGAACATGATACCGAGGGAGTATACATCGGCACGAGCATCGAAAGGTAGATCTTGCACGCATTCGGGGGCAAGATATTCAGGAGCGCCAAGAAAGGTTCCTCCTATATTGAAGAGGTGGGCCTGCGGATGATAGCTCGTTTCGATGTCTCGCATTTGCAGCATCTGCTTGAGACCAAAGCCAGTCACCTGCAAGGTTTGCTCACTGCTCACCAGAATATTGGCGGGATTCAAGAGGCCATGCACTGCGCCCTGGCTATGCGCATAGTCGAGGCCTGCTGCTATCTGCTTCACCATATCCAAGGCTCGTTCGGGGGTAAAGCGTTGCTGTTGTTTGAGGACCTGCGCAAGCGATCCGGTCTTGACGAAGGAGGTTACTAAATAGGGAAGGCCAAACTGCACACCGAAGTCGTAGACGGGGAGAATATGCGGATGATTCAACCTGACGAGGGGCGCACCTTCTTTGAGGAAACGCATGTTAAAACGCTCGCGCGCTTCGGCTGATAGGGTTGCAGGGAGGATGAAGGTTGTGACCATAACCGTACGATTCAGCGAACGCTGCTGAGCCATATAGACGGCGCTTAACTTTCCGCGACCGAGCAGCCGCTCTACTCGATAATCCCCCAGGGTATTTCCGACTAGCTGATCTACGGATACTGTCTGCATGTAAGTGTACTCCTACCAGGGTTATTCGAACGTCCCACCGGGAAAAGGCAAACCCTCAAGTATCTAACCCCTCGGTTGAGAAGTGTACATAGATGTACCAATTTGCGTCAATTTGTTGTGCTCACAGTAGGACTTGTGGGGGGAGGGTGATCGTCTGATCTTAACCGAACAAGTTGACCACCGGATGAAAATGTCCAGTACTCTTCTAGCTTCGATCATCTCACACGCGTGATGAGAGACCTTTGTGTAGTACAAGAGTCCCAGTAAACACATTGATACAGCAAGATATAGTACGCTACGGGATAGTATGGAATCATGTACTGGCCTGGTTGGGATACAGATTGGCGAACCGTTCTCTCAAACCGCGTAGGGGCGGGGGCGGTGGGGATGGGTGGTGGGGATGCTTGCATCGCCCCTTGCTGGTAAATGGTTGTAGCCTTGACTGCACATGCGTAGGATATTGGAGATGAACAGGTAACGATGGGCAAAGAGTTAGCTTATTTGATAGTCGGGAATGGTATTACAGGGGTAACTGCTGCTGAGATTCTACGTTCCGAGGACAGCACAAGCTCTATAACCATCGTGGCAGATGATCCGTTTCCAGTCTACTATCGCCCTGCTCTCAAGGATTATCTTGGAGGGCGGTTAAACGAGGATAAGCTGTGGGCACGTCCAGGCACATTTTACCGGGAACAACGTATTCGCTTTATTCCTGGTCGTGTGATGGGTATCAATACTGTGCAGAGCTTCGTGCAACTGCATGACGGCCAACAGATTGGTTACCATAAACTATTACTTGCAAATGGTGCGCGTCCCAGGCAACTTTCGTGTCCCGGGCTTGATCTGGCGGGTGTTAGCACGCTGCGTACCGTGGCTGATTACCAGGAAATCTTGCGCCGCCTGGATAGCGCGAGACGGGTTGTTGTGTGCGGCAGTGGTACGCTGGCGCTGGAGAGCGCCGAAACGCTTAACCATTGCGGCTACGAGGTGACGCACCTGCTGCGACAAAGCATGCTCTGGTCAGAGGTGCTTGATCCGATTGCATCTGATCTTGTGCTGCAGGAAGAACAGCGCGATGGTATCGATGTGCGTACGGGGGAAGAAATTGCTGAGATCGTGGGCAGAAGAGGTGAGGTTTGCGCAGTAATCACTACAAGCGGGGCACGCATTCCCTGCGACATGGTTTTGATTGCTATTGGTATCGAGCCGCTGACGGGCTTTATTGGCGCAAGCGGCATCGCATGTGGGCGCGGCGTCAAGGTTGATGACGGCATGCGCACCAATGTCCCGAATATCTATGCTGCCGGGGACGTGATTGAAACGACCGAGGCGGTGACGGGGCGAACGCGGGTCATTGGTCAATGGTATCCTTCTATTCAACAGGCGCGCACGGCAGCTTACAGCATGCTCGACGTGCAGGCAGCTACACACGCCGACAATGATTACTACAATGCAACCTTCCTGTACGGGCTGGACTTCGTGTCGATTGGATTGACGACGAAGCTACCAGGAGGCCAGCACTTTCAGCAGATCGCAGCCGAGCCACAACCCCGCAGCTATCGCAAGGTTATTCTCCAGCAGGGTGTTGCGGTAGGCGCTCTCTTCCTGGGAGACCGTAAGAACGCGCTGGCCTTTAAACGCGCGATCGATCACCGGGTCAACCTGGCTCCGGTTGCGGGCCGCTTGTTCGCTGAGAATTTTCATCTTGACGATTGGTTGGACGGGCAAGGTGTGCCGCAGGTGATTTTGAATGTGGGGAGAGTTGATGGGCAAGCGCGGGAGGTCACCGGGCGATTAGATCAATTCACCGGGCGACCAACCCACACAGGGCAACCGCAAGGGTCGCCCCTACCCTGGACGGCTGCCGCTCAACAGGGAGAGTCAGGGATGGCGTACCTGGTGCCGGTTCCGCATGCCAGGGTCAGGGTTGATGTACGAGAGGCGCGGATTGGGGCGGGCAGCGAGGGCGAGGTTTTTACGATCGGGCGGCAGCGCGGGGTGTCGCTTTTGATCGAGCATGGTTCTGTTTCGCGTGTGCATGCTGAGATCGGCTGTAGCAATGGGGAGTATGTGCTGCGTGACAGGGGAAGTACCAATGGTACGTTTGTGAATAATGTTGCGCTGGCGATGGACAGGGCGTATACGCTGCGCAATCTGGACGTTGTGCGTTTTGGTGATGCGCAATTCCGGTTTGAGGCGCGGAACCAGGTGGCAGACAATAGTGATATTCCGCAGGGTTCGAGTATGGCCTTCCGGCATGTAGAGGGGACTCAATTGCATGCGAATGTGTCACGCTTTATCCCTGAGAGTGTTCTGGCGTCGCTGAAAGAGGAGCCTACGCTGGTGCTGGTGAGGCAGGGCGATAGCGCCAGGGTTGTGCCGGTGGAGTTCGAGCGGCGCTACACGCTCGGGCGGGGTAGGGAGAATGATATCCCGCTGGATGACATGGCGTCGTCGCGCAGGCACGCAGAGATATTTAGCGCGCCGGATGGGTTTTACGTACGGGACCTGGAGAGCCGCAACGGGGTGATTGTCAACAGGGGCAAGATTAATAACGCTTATCACCTGTCGCATGGTGACCGGATGGTGATAGGTGATACGCTGGTGTATTTTTCGTATCCACGACCGGCGATGACGGCGGGGACAATGAATCAGGACCCAACGGCCAAGACGAGTGTCGTAAGGCAAGTAAGGGGAGAGGGCGCGAAGGAATTGAAACGCGCTTCGCAAGCGGGCGGCCACGAGGGCCGCCCCTACAGCACCCCTATGGTGGTGGGGATGGAGCACCGGGGGGATGTGCAGGCATTGACAGGGGAGCGCATACGTTTTGAGATCGATATGTGCATTGGCTGCGATCGCTGTATGGATGCCTGCCCGGTGCCGATGTCGTCACTGGTGAATATCGCTGATCTCAACCACGCCACGGTGAGCGATGATGTGACTGCGCACGTGGCGCGTTTTACGCACGAGTGCATTATGTGTGGCTCGTGCGTGCCGGTCTGCCCGGTCGATAACCACCGCGATCTCTTGATGTTGTCGCTCAAGCAGCGTGTGGGCGTGTCCTGGGATAACCAGGTCGATATGAGCCGCATCGCTGAAAGCCTGCCGGCGGGGTGGACGCTGGGACAGCTCACCAGCCGCCTACGGGAGCACCGCATATTGAGCGATGCGCAACTCGTGCCGGAGAACTACCTGCTGCATGTAGTTGCAGCCTCCAGGTTGAGGATACTTATGCCTGGCGATACTGCTATACGCGAGGGTGAGTATGGGCGCGAGCTGCACCTGATTCTGGAAGGGCGCCTGGCGGTCTACGCAAGCGAGGCTGGCGATAGCAGATTCCCGATAGCGATCCTCAGACGGGGCGAGCACGTGGGCGAGGATGGGATGCTCACAGGGCAGCCGTACAAGGTGACGGCACAGGCACAGGCACCCACACTGGTACTGCAGGTACCGGAACAGGCCATGCAGCGACTAATGGAGTTGGTCCCCAATGTGCGAGCTTACTTTGACCAGGTGAACAATGCGCGTTCGATGAAGTCTATTCTGAAACGGATGGCGCTGTTTCAGGGGGTATCCGCTGCCGATTTACAGGCGCTTATCAAGCAGACGCCGGTAAAGCAGTACGAGCGCAACGAGCGGCTTTTCGCGGAAGATGACCAGGGGGGACGCCCGGCGCGTGAGACGCTGCATATCCTGCTGGAGGGTTTTGTGAAGGTTGCGCGCCACACTACGGCGGGGACGGGGCACCATAAAAGTGATGAACGCATTATCGCGTATCGTCAGGGTGGTGACTACTTTGCCGGGGGACTTGATCTACTGGGCGATGGGCGGGCGGTGAGTGTGAACGCCATTAACCGCGTGCGTGTAGCGGAGGTACCGCGTAAGGTGATGCTGGCCCTCCTCCAGCGATATCCCGAAGTCAACCAGCGCTTCAACCTGCGACTGCGCGAATACATCGAGACAAGCGTTTCGACGCAGGGATACGCGCTCACAACGGGACTGCTCAAGGGGTTCTCTGCGATGAGTACGCGGCCTGATGAAGCGGTGCAGGCGGGATTACACGCGCTGGTGAGCGATGGCGTGGTCGAGGGGACAGAGGTGCTGGTGATCGACCTGGACAAGTGCATCCACTGCAGCGAATGCGAAGAGGCGTGCGCACGGCGACACGGGCATTCCCGCATGAATCGCAAGGGGATGATCGTTGGCAATATCAGTATAGCTACTGCCTGCCGCCAGTGCCAGGACCCGGTGTGTATGTTGTGCAGCCGCGCAGGGATCGCGCGTCATCCCAACGGGGAGGTCTATATTACCGAGAGTTGCATCGGTTGTGGCATCTGCGCGGAACGCTGCCCTTACGGGGCTATCTCGATCATGAATATAGAGGATGAGACAGTATCACACTCCTCCTGGCAGCGTTTCAGCGATTTCTTTACAAAAGGCGCAGGTACGGGTAAAGAGCGGGCACGCAAAAATCTACCTGTGCTGGGAGGGGCAACAGCCATGAGCAACTACGCCGCGCCTGGTCCGCTGGACACGCTCGAGCATCGCGATGGTTATGACGAACTGCGCAAGAAGATAGCGATCAAATGCGACTTGTGCGCGGGATATAAGGACCAGGCGTGCGTGGAGGCGTGTCCGACGGGGGCGGCGATACGCATACAGCCGACAAAGTTTTTTGGTTCGACGGAAGAGATCTTAAGAAGACGAGCGATGTAGGGAGAGGGTATAACCGTTGGCACTGACAACCAAGCCGCCGTTACAAGAGCGGGCGATACGGCGGATATGGAGAACACCTGGATCAAGATTCAATTGGATCTGGCTTGGCGTTTCGCTGGCTGTGTATGGCGGCATCTATGCATGGTATGTGCACGCGATCAGGACGCAGCAATACCCTGGACCGTATACTGATCCGCTGCGCCTGTTCGGGATCGTGGCGTTTTGCCTGGTGCTGGTCGTCGCGGTCTATAGCTTACGGAGACGGTTCAAACGCACGATGCCAGGTAGG
>WNFG01000748.1_pt1 | contig 34345 bp, 28 predicted proteins | sample 5400431 | NCBI WGS metagenome assembly WNFG01 (sample SAMN13153346, study PRJNA577476) | soil metagenome | isolation source: 120 cm saprolite under Douglas fir tree site 2 hole 3 replicate 2 | place: USA:California | collected 2015-04-18
GCTTCTTGGAGCGCGAGGGATGCCGGAGCTTGCGCAGCGCCTTGGCCTCGATCTGCCGGATGCGCTCGCGGGTGACCGCGAAGTCCTGGCCGACCTCTTCCAGGGTGTGCTCGCAGCCGTCCGACAATCCGAAGCGCAGGCGCAGCACCTTCTCTTCTCGAGGCGTGAGGGAATTGAGGACCTTGTTGGTCTGCTCCCGCAGGGAGAGGCCGATCATGCTCTCGACCGGCGAGCCGACCTGCTTGTCCTCGATGAAGTCGCCCAGGTGGCTGTCCTCTTCCTCGCCGATCGGCGTCTCGAGCGAGATGGGCTCCTGGGCGATCTTGAGGACCTTGCGGACCTTGTCCACCGGGACTTCCATCTTGATCGCGATCTCTTCCGGGGTGGGCTCCCGCCCCAATTCCTGGACCAGCTGCCGGGAAGTCCGGATGAGCTTGTTGATGGTCTCGATCATGTGCACCGGGATCCGGATGGTGCGGGCCTGGTCCGCGATGGCTCTCGTAATTGCCTGCCGGATCCACCAGGTGGCGTAGGTCGAGAACTTGTAGCCGCGGCGGTACTCGAACTTGTCGACCGCCTTCATCAGGCCGATGTTGCCTTCCTGGATCAGGTCGAGGAACTGAAGTCCCCGGTTGGTGTACTTCTTCGCGATCGAGATGACGAGCCGGAGGTTGGCCTCGACCATCTCCTTCTTGGCCCGCGCCGCCTTGGCCTCGCCCTGCTTGATGATCTTGACGATGGTCTTGAGCTCTTCCGCCCGCGCGTCGGCCAGCTCCTCGGCCCGCTTGATCTTCTGCTGGGCGACCCACACCAGCCGGTCCTTGATCGAGGGGTACTTGCCGGCCGCCTTCTGGTAGAGGTCGCGGTCGCCCTCGTCGCGGTCGTCGTCGGCCAGCGAGGAGAGGAAGGCGTCCACCGCGGTGGGGGCCGGGCGCTTGCCGTCGGACCAGAGCGCGATCTCGCGCTCGGCGCGGTGGATCTTCTCCACCAGCTTCTTGAGATCGGCGCCCCACATGTCGAGGAGGGATTGCTGGAGGTTGAGACCGCGGAGGATCGAGAGGACCTTGCTCTTCTTGGCTTCGGCCTGAGTCTCGATGCGCTTCCAGGCCGGCTCGGCCTTGCCTCGCTTTCGCCCCCCGGCCTTGGCCTTGAGGCGTCGCCACTGGTGGGTGAGGCGCTCGCGCTCGCGCAGGAGGCGGTCCACGTTGCCCAGCTCGCGGATCACCGAGCGGCGGAGGGCCTCTTCCTTCTCCTCGGTGGACTCCTCCTCCGGGAAGTCGACCACGTCCTTGATCGGCGCCTCGTCGCGGCGCAGCTCCTCGCGGAGCGCGCGGATCTTCTCGACCGCGAGGCTCGTGGAGAGGATGGCGGCGGTGGCCTCGTCCTTGCCCTCCTCGATGCGCTTGGCGAGCGTGATCTCGCCCTCGCGGGTCAGCAGGGCCACCTTGCCCATCTCGCGCAGGTAGAGGCGGACGGGATCCTCGGTGCGGCCGACGGGGCCGGGTGTCAGGTCGATCCGGCGCGGCTCGGGCTCCTCGTCGTCGGGCTCGGGGTCGGCGGCCTGGGAGGCCATCTCCGACGGCAGGCGTGCGGCCTTGGTCGAGTCCACCAGCTCGATGTCCATCGAGCCGAACATCAGCATGATGTCGTCGAGCTGATCGAGCGTGACGAGATCGGAAGGCAGGGCGTCGTTCACCTCGTCGTAGGTGAGGAAGCCCTTCTGCTTGCCCTTCGCGATGAGCTTGTCCAGCTCCTCGATCTTCGGTTCGTCCGCCGTCTTTGATTCGTTCGCCATGCCTCGCCGTTCTCCTGGTGGGGGGTTAGGGTGTTCCTGCCTGGCGCTGGGGGTCCGCGGGTCCTAGGCCCGTCAGCCCCGGGCGCGCCAGGGCTAGCTCCCTGACGGCCTCCGCCTCCCGCTGCAGATCACGCTGCAGGCCTCGAAGCTCGTCCTCGAGCGCGGGCAGCGCCGGGTCACCGCTGGCCTGGGCGTCGATGATCGCCCGGGTCACCTGGCTCACCCGGTGTTTACGATGCCGGATATGGTACCGCCTCTTTAGCTCTGCGATGTGACTATGTGTATCGACCCACTTCCGCTCCTCGACGAGCAGGGCGGCCAGGAGCCCCCGCTCGCGATCCCCCGGCATGTCGGCCATCAGGGTCTCGGCCACTCCATCCGGAGTTCGCCGCAGTGCGGCCAGGACCAGACGCAGGCCCTGGTGCACCACGTCCTCTTCCTCGAGCATCGGGAGCAGCTCGGCGCGCGCCTCGTCGACGTGCAAAAGGAGGGCCACGAGATCGCGCTCGAAGGGAACCGGCGGAGGCCAGGCATCGGCGTCGGGAGCGCCCGGCGTGCCGGCCATCGGCGCGGGGCGTCGTCCCCGGGCCCGGGCGCCTTGCAACTGCTGGGCCTCGATCCAGAGCTGGGCATTGGCCACCTTGGAGAGGATCAGGGCAACCCGAGCGTGGGCGTTGGCGCGGCCGCGAGAGGTGGCCAGGTCTTCCTCGCCGAGCGCCTTCTCGAGCACGAACGAGAGCAGCGGACGCGCTGCGTCGAGCATGGCGTTGAGCGCGGCGGCCCCCTCGGCGCGGAGCAGGCTGTCCGGGTCGTGGCCGGGCGGAAGGAGCGCCACCCGGATCGGCAGGTGCCCCGCCTTCTCGAAGCCCCCGGTGCGCGCGACGGACCAGCCCAGGTTCTGCAGGTCCATCACGTCGTTCATCATCTCCTCGAGACGGCTCGAGGCCTTCTGTCCGGCCGCGTCGGCGTCGAAGAGGGCCACCACCTCGTCGGCGTAGCGACGCAGCAGCCCGAGCTGGGCGGTGGTGAAGGCGGTGCCGAGCGCGGCCACCGTCTCGCCGAAGCCGTGCTGATGCGCCATGAGGCAGTCGAGGTAGCCCTCGACGAGGATGGCCCGGCTCCGGTCGCGGATCGCTCCCTTGGCCACGTCGAGGGCGTAGAGCACCTGGCCCTTGACGTAGAGCGGGGTCTCCGGGGAGTTGAGGTACTTCGGCTCCTCGCCCGACAGCGCGCGCCCGCCGAAGGCCACCACGCGACCCTGCACGTCGCGGATCGGGAACAGCAGGCGGCCGCGGAAGCGGTCGTAGAAGCCGGGCTGGTTCTGGCGGGACAGGATGAGCCCGGCCTGCACCAGGACGTCCTCGCCGATGCCCTGCCGCCCCATGACCGACAACAGCGCGTTCCAGCTCTCGGGCGCGTAGCCCAGGCCGAACCGCTTGGCCACCTCGGGGTCCACCCCGCGCTGCTCGAGATAGGCGCGCGCCTTCTCCCCGCCCCGCTCCCAGAGCGAGGTGGTGTAGAACTCGGCCGCGAGCGTCATCACGCGCCGCAGCGCCTCCAGCTTGCCGTCCACCTCGGGCGCCCGGGTACCCGCGTCGGGCAGCGTCACCCCGGCCCGCTCGGCGAGCGCGCGCACCGCTTCCGGGAAGGCCACGCGGTCCTGGCGCATCAGGAAGCTGAAGGCGTCGCCGCCCGCGCCGCAGCCGAAGCAGTGGTAGATGTTGCGCTTCGGGTTGACCGTGAACGACGCGGTCTTCTCGGTGTGGAACGGACAGAGGCCCTTCCAGTTCTCGCCCGCGCGCTTGAGCTTCACCACCTGGCCGACGATCTCGAGGATGTCGACGCGAGAGCGGATCTCGTCGAGGTGCTGCTGGGTGAATCCGCCCGGCATCGCGTGAGGCCTCAGCCCTGGGCCAGGGTCGCCACCGTCGCGCCCCCGCCGCCTTCGGAGGCGGCGCCCGGCCGATGCTCGACGATCAGGGGATGGCCGCCCAGCACGTCCTCCACCGCGCGCCGGAGCGCGCCGGTGCCCTTGCCGTGGATGATCCGGACGGTGGGGAGGCCGGCCAGGAAGGCATCGTCGAGGTATTTCTCGAGGAGGTCCCGCGCTTCGTCGGTCGTCCGCCCGATGAGGTGCAGCTCGCCGGGGACGCCGCTCTTGCCCGGCACCGCCACCGCCCCTCGAGCTCCGGCCTTCGCGCCCCGTCCCGTCCCCATCCGGGGGCGAGAGTACATGACTCCATCGCCGGGCGCCACCGCGCCGAGGCCGGCGGTGCCGCGGGCGACCACCGTGAGCGCCTGCATCGGCACCTTCACGGTGACCGCGCCGGCCTGCACGGTGGCGGTCTCCCCGTCGACCGCGAGCACCTGGCCCTTGAGACCGAGGTGCGAGACCTCGACGCGATCTCCGGGCGCCGGGGCGCCCGACCCCGCGGCCTCCGGCGCGGCCGCGCCCGCGACCTGCTCCACGCGCTGCGCGGTCTCGACCAGGCGCTTGCGCGCGCGCTCGAGCTCCGGGCGGCTCTTCTCGGCGCGCTTCAGGCGGTCCCACTCGTCGTTCACGTGCCGGCGCACCTCGGTGACCAGCCGCTGGGCTTCGGCCTTCGCCCGGGCCACCGCGTCCCGCGCGGTGGCGCGCGCCGCCTCCAGCTCGGCCTGGGCCCGCGCGAGCAGGCCCGCGCTCTCCGCCTCGCGGCGATCGAGCGCGGCGGTGCGCTCGGCGTCCCGCCGGTCGCGGTCGTCGAGGCGCGCGAGCAGCTCCTGGAGCTGGCGCTGCTGGGTCGAGCGATGCGCGTGGGCGCGCTCGATGAGGGCGGGCGGCAGGCCGAGCCGCGCGCCGATCGACAGGGCGTAGCTCTGGCCGGGCCGGTCGTAGACGAGCCGGAAGGTGGGCGCGAGGCGCTCGGGGTCGAACTCGACCGAGGCGTTGCGGGCCCGCGGGTGGGTGGAGGCGAAGCCCTTGAGCGGCTCGAGATGCGTCGAGGCCGCCACCACCGCGCCGCGCTCGGCGAGCGCCTCGAGGACGGCCTGGGCCAGCGCGGCTCCATCGTCGGGGTCGGTGCCCGCGCCCAGCTCGTCGAGCAGCACGAGCGAGCGGCCGTCCACCCGCTCCAGCACGTCGCGGAGCTGCTTGACGAACGCGGAGAAGGTCGAGAGGTTCTCGGCCACGCTCTGGTCGTCGCCCACGATGGCGAAGACCTGGGAGAAGACGGGCAGGCGCGCCCCCGCGCGCGCGGGCACGTGGCAGCCGGCCTGCGCCATCAGGGCGAGCAGGCCCAGGGTCTTGAGCGCCACCGTCTTGCCGCCCGCGTTGGGGCCGGTGATGACGAGCAGCGGGCGATCCGCGTGGATCTCGATGTCCATGGGGATTACTTGCATCATTGATCCGCTCGGCTCGCCTTCGGCTGCACCTCGCCCAGCCACTGATCCGCTCGGCTCGCCTTCGGCTGCACCTCGCCAGGCCACTGCCCCCATCCACTCCTGCGCGAGGAGGAGCGGGTTGCGGGCGCCGGGGAGGAAGACGTCGGGCGTCTCGACGATCGCGGGCTCGACCGCCTCCATGCGCTCGGCGAGGGCGCCGCGGGCGAAGACCAGATCGAGCCCGCCGATGCCGGCGACGAGGGCGTCCAGGTCCGGCAGCGCCTCCCGCACCGCGTCGGTGAGGGCGGCCAGGATGCGGAGGATCTCGGTCTCCTCCTCGCGCGCGGCCTGCACGAGGTCGTTGTTGGCCTCCACCATCCCCTCCGGCTCGACGAACAGCGTGGCCCCGCTCTGCGACCGGTCGTGGACGATGCCGCGCAGGCGGCCCTTGGCCTCGGCGCGGATCGGCAGCACGTACCGGCCGTGACGGACGGTGACGTAGCGCTCCTGGAACGTGGCCTCCGCGCCCGGCGCGCCGAAGTAGGCCTCGAGCCGCTTGACGATCTCGCGCCGCAGATCGCGGATGCGCCCGCGCAGGCGGCGGAGCGCGGGGGAGGCGTCGTCGCGCAGCTGGCCGTCGGCATCGATGGAGCGGGCGAGCAGATCGGCCAGGTCCTTCTGTGACGGGAAGGTGGTGAGGGCGGCGGCCAGGTCGGGGGCGACCGGCGCGATCGCCCGGCCGTACGCGCGCAGCCGTCCCGCCGCCTCCAGCAGCGGGATGAGCGCGGCCAGGTCCGCCGCCTCCGCCACCGAGCCCGGCACGCGCGCGGCCTCGAGCATCGGCCGCACATCGACCACGCCCTCCCACGGAGGGGCGCCGGTCTGGCCCAGCGCGGCCCGGGCCTGGGCGGTCTCCCCGAGGGCGCGCCGGACCGCGTCCGGATCGGCGAGCGGCGTGGCGGCCTGGGCCTCCTCGCGTCCCATCGGGGTGCGGGCCTCGCGGGCGAGGAGGGCCAGCACCTCCGGCCATTCGAGCCCGCCGGTTCCGGTGGAGAGCCGCACCGCGGCGTGGGGGACGCTCATGCGGCCGCCGCGCTCAGCGGCCCTCCACGAGCTTCATCGCCCGGTCGGCCGCCTCGTCGCAGGCCTGGGCGACCGCGTCGTGCTCCTCCGGCAGGAACGGGGAGAGCACGTGGTCGGCCACCCGGTCGCGATCCTCGCCCGGCCGGCCGGGGCGGCCCACGCCGATCTTCACGCGCCGGAGCGCGTCGGTGCCGAAGGCCTCGATCATCGAGCGCACTCCGTTGTGGCCGCCCGCGCTGCCGGTCTGGCGCACGCGGACCTTGCCGAGCGGGAGGTCGATGTCGTCGAAGACGACCACGAGGTCGGCGGGGCCCAGGTGCAGCTTCCGGGCGAGGCGCGCCATCGGCCCACCGGTGACGTTCATGAAGCTGCCCGGCTTGATCAGGTACAGCGTCTCGCCCTGCCAGCGCCCGGCCGCGACGGCGTGGACGCCCTCGCGCTCGAAGCGCGCATGAATGCGGCGGGCCAGCGCGTCCACCACGCGCTGGCCCACGTTGTGTCTGGTGTTGCGATACTCCGGTCCCGGGTTCCCCAGTCCGATGACGGCCTGGGCCACTTACTTCTTTTTCTCGCCTCCGGCCTTGTCGGCCTCGGCCGCCTCTTCCTTGGGTTTCCGCTCCGTGAGGACCTCCGGCTCGGCCGCCGTCACCTCGGTGGGCGCGGTGGTGACCGCCGCAACCTCTTCCGCCGCCGGCGGGGCCACCGTCACGACCGCCTGGTTGGGGTCGTTCAGGACCCTCACCCCGTCGGGGACCTTGAGATCCTTGACGGTGAGCACGTCGTGGATGTTCAGGTTGGTGACGTCGGCCTCGAGGAACTCGGGGATGTTGCCGGGCAGGCAGGAGACCCGCACCTCGCGGAGCACCATCTCCAGGATGCCCGACGTGTCCTTGACCCCGATCGACTCGCCCACGTGGTGGATGGCCACCGAGACCTGGATGGCCCGGTCCATCGCCACCTCTTGCAGGTCGATGTGGATGAGGTTCTCCGAGACCGGATCGAACTGCATGTCCCGGATGATCGCCATCTTGCCGTCCTTGCCGCCCTCGAAGGTCACCCGGAACAGCTGGGTGCTGCCCTCGTGGCCGTGGATGAGCCGGAGAATGTCCTTGGGCGTCACCGCGATGTTCAGCGGGGCCGCGCCCCCGTAGAGGGTGGCCGGAACCTGGCCGCTGCGGCGCAGCCGCTTGGCCGGGCCCTTGCCGATGCCGTCGCGCTTCCGGATGGTCAGCTCACGCATTTCCATGATTCGTTGCTCCTTGAGTGGGTGGTCTTACACGAAGAGGGTCGACACCGACTCCTCGTCGTGGATGCGACGGATCGCCTCCGCGAGCAGGGGGGCGACCGAGAGAACGCGGATCTTGGGCAGACCGAGTCCCGGATGCGGGCGATCGCGGGGCCGGAGAGGACGCCGTGCACCGCGCAGGCGAGGATGCGCTGCGCCCCCTCGCGCTTGAGCGCGTCGACCGCCTGGATCAGGGTGCCCGCGGTGTCGATCATGTCGTCCACGATCACCGCGTCGCGCCCCTGGACTTCGCCGATGAGGTGCATGAAGACCGCGACGTTGTTGCCCTCGCGGCGCTTGTCGATGATGGCGAGGCCCGCCTTGAGTCGCTTGGCGAGCGCGCGGGCCCGCTCCACGCCGCCCGCGTCCGGCGAGACCAGGACCGGGTCGTGGAGGTCCTTCTTGGCGAGGTGGTCGATGATGACCGGCGGCGCCGCGAAGAGATGGTCCACCGGGATGTTGAAGAAGCCCTGGATCTGCCCGGCGTGCAGGTCCACCGCGAGGAGCCGCTGGGCCCCCGCGGCGGTGAGCAGGTCGGCCACCAGCTTGGCGGTGATCGGCACGCGCGGCTGGACCTTGCGGTCCTGGCGGCCGTAGCCGTAGTAGGGCAGGACCGCGGTGATCCGCCGCGCCGACGCCCGCTTGAAGGCGTCGATCATCACGAGCAGCTCCATCAGGTGGTCGTTGACCGGCGGGCAGGTGGGCTGGATCACGAACACGTCCTCGCCGCGGACGTTCTCGTTGATCTGCACGTACACCTCGCCGTCCGAGAAGCGCGAGACGTCCGCGTCGCCCAGCGGGAGCTGGAGCGTCTTGGCGATCTCCTCGGCCAGGGGCCGGTTCGCGTTGCCCGAGAACAGCTTCAGCTCGTAGGACATGGCGTCTCCCGTGATGCCATCGCGGCTGTCCGAATTACGGCTGCTACCCTTGCTTCTCTCTCAAATGCGCTCGGCTCGCCTTCGGCTGCACCTCGCCAAGCCACTGCACCTCGCCAAGCTCGGACTGGCTGGGGCGGGAGGAATCGAACCTCCATTGCGGGGTCCAAAGCCCCGAGTCCTGCCACTGAACGACGCCCCAGTGCCGTCATCGGCTCGCCCGGATCGCCGGTCCCGAGTTGGTCCTGACCGCCCAGCACGCCCAGCCGGCCCGGCTCACCCGCGATCGCACCTGTCGCGCGTGGTCGAGGGATCGCGCGAGCCCGAACACCGTCGGGCCGCTGCCCGACATGATCGCCCCGAGCGCCCCCGCGGCCAAGAGGGCCGCCTTCATGCGGCCGATCACCGGCAGCACTGGCTCGACCACGCGCTCGAGGTTGTTGGTCAAGGCCGCGGCGAGCGTGGCCACGTTGCGCCGCCGCAGCGCCTCGATCACCCGCTCGGTGCCCGTCGGCTCGGCGTGCCAGCCCGCCGGCACGCGGCCGTAGACCTCGCGGGTGGAGAGCGGCGCGCGCGGATTGACCAGCACCAGCGCGTACCCCCCGCTGCCCGGCAGCGTCTGCAGCCGCTCGCCGCGTCCTCTCGCCACGGCCCGGCCGGTGCCCAGGAAGAACGGCACGTCCATGCCGAGCTCCACCGCCAGCTCCTGCAGCCGGGCCCGAGGCCACCTGAGCCCCCACAGCCGGTTGAGGCCCCAGAGCGTGGCGGCCGCATCGCTCGACCCGCCACCGAGCCCGGCCGCGATCGGGATGCGCTTCTGCAGCTCGATCCGCGCGCCCCGGTCGATCCCCGCGGTCTTGAGCAGCAGCCGTGCCGCACGCATCACCAGATTCCCTTCGTCGATGGGCAGTTCGGGGTCATCGGCATGTAGCGAGAGGGTGTCGGCGGTTTCCACGGTCAGGCGATCGAAGAGGTCCACCGCTTGCAGCACCGTCGCGATCTCATGGTAGCCGTCGCCCCGCTTCCCCAGCACCTCGAGGGCCAAGTTCACCTTGGCCGAGGCGCGGAGCACGAGCCTCTGGCTTCCCCGCGGCCGCTTCGACAAGGCAGCACACGCTATCACGCGTCGAGACAGAGTGTCAACGGAAGTCTTGAATTCTAACGTCTTGCGGAACAGTGAGGGTCAGCAGGGCGGGGTCGAACGACGTGTTCATGCGAGGCTCGCGGTACACGATCGCGACCCGCAGCGATCCGTCCGCGGTCTCGAGCGTGAAGCCGGCCGGCGGGCCGTCGGCCGGGGCCGGCGTGAACGTCACGCGCGCTGGGTTCTTGCCGGTCCACTCCACCTGTCGGGCCTGTCCGCTGTCGGGATCGAACCAGATGCGCTGCTCGCCGGGGGCGCCGGTGAGCCGGAGGGAGGGGCCGACCGCGTCGGCGGCCACGAGCTCGACCGTCGCCGGATCCGGCATCGGCCGCGCCCGACCGGCCAGCAGGGCCACGAGGTCCTCGACGCTCAGGGCCAGGCCGAGCCAGCGGCGATTGGCGTCGGGGGAGGCCGGGGCGATGTAAGCCCGATTGTCGAGGACCTCCCACAGGGTGACGCTCTTCGGATCGCCGGCCACGATGAGCACCGGCGGACCGAGGGGCGAGAGGGCCTCGAAGCGCATCGTGGCCGGCTCGCCCAGGAGCAGCAGCACGCCGGTGAGCCGCTGGGCCCGGCCGCCGCGGCGGATGGTGATGTCGGCCCGCGAGCGCAGGTCGTGCAGCGAGCGGCGGTGCTGCTCGATCCGAGCCAGCGCGGCGCGCGCCTCCTCGGTGACCGGCGGGGGCGCGGGGGCGGGCGCGGTGGTGGCGCAGCCGCCCACGACCGCCGCCAGCAGGAGGGCGCCGAGGCGGCTACTTCTGCTCGGCCTTGGGCGGCGCACCCTTGGCCCGGGTCTGGCTCTCCCGCGTCTCCTTGATCTTGGTGCGGACCTGGGGCGCGGTGGGGCCGTCCGGATCCGTCTTGAGCGACTTCTCCCACGCCTCGATCGCCTCGCTGGAGAGGTTGTTCTTGAGGTAGGCGTCGCCCAGGTGCTCGTAGAGGACGGGGTCTTCCTTGGCGAGGCTCACCGCGCGCTTCAGCTCGCGGAGGGCCTCCGGATAGCGGCCCTGCTGGTAGTAGGCCCAGCCCAGGCTGTCGATGAAGTAGCCGTTCTCGGGCTCCAGCGCCAGCGCCTGCTGGATGAGCTGGATCGCCTCGCCGAGATTCGTGCCGCGCTCGGCGTACATGTAGCCGATGTAGTTGTACGACTCGGCGTGCTTGGAATCGATCGCGAGCACGCGACGGAAGGACCGGATCGCGTCGTCGAACCGCTGCTGCTTCTCCTGCACGACGCCGAGCTGGAAGTGGAGATCCTTGTTCTTGTCGTCGACCGACAGCCCCTCGCGCAGCGCGTTGGCGGCCCGATCGTACTGGTTGGCGCGCTGCAGCGCGGTGCCGAGGTAGAGGAACAGCTCGGGCCGCTTCGGCTCCAGGTTGACCGCCTCCTGGAGGGTGGCCACCGCGTCGTCGTAGCGCTTGGCCCGCCCGTAGAGGAAGCCGAGCTGCACGCGCGCGTCGACCGAGCGAGGGTCCGCCTGGAGGATCTTCTCGAGCTCGGCGCGGGCCTCGTCGTCCTTGCCCGCGTCCATCAGCGCGGTGGCGAGGTAGTAGCGGGTCCGCATGTTCCCCGGCTCGAGCGTCACCGCCTGCCGGAACGCGGACACCGCGCGGTCGAACTGCTTCTGCTCGTAGTGGATGGCGCCCAGCTTGAGCCACACCCGTGGGTCGCGCGGCAGCGATTCGACGAGGGCCTCGATCTCGTTCTGGGCCTCGCCGTAGCGCCCGAGCTTGACGAGCAGGTCCCCGAGGCGCTCCACGAACGCGGCGTTGTCCGGGTTGGCCTTGAGCGCTTCCTTGTAGACCGCGACCGCGTCGTCCAGCTTGTTCTGCGCCTCGTAGACGAAGCCGAGGGCCGACCACGCGCCGTCGTGGTCCGGGTCGAGCTCGACCGCGCGCTTGAGGTTGGTCAGCGCGTCGTCCCACTGCTCGTTCTCGATGCCGATGCGGCCGAGCAGGTAGTAGCCCTGCGAGAGGTTGGGGCGCGCGGCCACCAGCCGTCCCAGCACCGCGCGGGCCTTGTCGTAGCTCTTCTGCTCGAAGTGCAGCTGGGCCAGGGCCAGGTAGCCGTCGGGCGTCTTGGGGTCCAGCGCGACCGCCTTCTCCAGCGCGGCCTCCGCCTCCGGCATCCGGCGCTGCCGCTTGTAGAGATCGGCGAGGGTCATGTACGCGCTCGCGTTGTCGGGCTCGAGCGCGATCGCCTTCTGGGCCGCGGTGAACGCACCCGGGACGTCGTTCAGGCGCACCAGCCACTGCGAGAGCTGGATCCAGAGGACCGCGGAGTCGGGATCGGTCTTGATCGCCTCGCGCAGCTGGGCGATGGCCTGGGGCAGGCGGCCGCCCCGGGCCTCCATCTGGGCGATCACGTAGTGATCGTACGCCTCGCCCTGGGCGCCGATGGGCCGGCGGCCCACCGGGGCCGGCTCGACCGTCGCCGTCGACCGGCTGGGGTCGGCCGGGTCCGTCCCGCCGCTGGCGCAGCCGGCCAGCGCGGCGGCGAGGACCGTTCCGCCGAGCGCCAGGGCCACGAGCCCGCGGGGGCGGCGCGCGATCAGGTCCTTCGACATGAGCCGGCGCACCGTGCTGGCCAGGTCGGCGTCCTGAACGGGAGCGAGCGCGCTCTCCACGAGCGCGGTCTCGTCGGGATCGAGACGGGAGGAGCCGGTGGGGGGCGTCGCACGCCGGGCGGGCCGCTCCGGCGAGGGCGCCGGGCCGGCGAGGCTCAGGCGCAGCGCGGTGACGGACGGACCGAAGCGGGCACGGACCGCGCTGAGGACTTCCGCGGATCGCATGGAGAGCTCCTGGAGCCAGGGTGAGTTGTCGACCATGATCGTGAGCGTCCCCGCCTTCAGCTCGCCGGGTCGCGAGCGGCGCGAGAGATCGGCGCCCACCGCGGCGCGCCAGCCGAGCCGGATGCGCTCGGCGAGCAGCCGTTCTTGGAGAGCCGGGAGGGCGGCGAGCAATACGTCGCCCACGCGGACGGGGGAGGGAGAGCGATTGGCACTCCGCATCGGTGTCCATGATACGCGACCGGCAATCTCATCGCTACTTCAGAGCCTCGTCGTCGGCGATTGTGGCGCACGGGGGGCGGGGGTCAAATTGACTCCAATCCGACGGACCTCTATAGTGTCGCTACCATGGCGCGACCCAAACGCGGGGAGATTCTGTCCCTGACGATCGACGACCTGGCCTTCGGCGGCGAGGGCGTCGGGCGGGCCGATGGATACGTGGTCTTCGTGCCGGGCGCGCTGCCGGGCGATCGGCTGCAGGTGCGGCTCGTCCAGGTACGCTCCCGCTTCGGTCGCGGCGTCATCGAGGCGATTCTCGAGCCCTCGCCCCAGCGGGTGGACGCGCCCTGCCCGTATTTCGGGCGTTGCGGGGGGTGCCGCCTCCAGCACGTGGCCTATCCGGCCCAGCTCGGCTTCAAGTCCAAGCAGGTGGCGGACGCGCTCGAGCGCCTGGGCGGTCTCCGGGACGTCCCGCTCCGCCCGATCATCGGCGCGGACGAGATCTTCGGCTACCGCAACAAGATGGAGTTCACGGTGGCGCGCGCCCACCGGTCCGCGGGGAGCGGGCCCGGCGGGAGCGAGCCCCCGCGGAGCGAAATGGTCGTCGGTCTGCACGAGACCGAGCGCTACGACTCGGTGCTCGACATCGAGCGCTGCCTGCTCCAGTCGGACCGGATGAACGGCCTTCTCTCGGAAGCGCGCAGCTTCTTTGCCGAGCGCGGGCTCACGGTGTACGAGCAGGATACCGGCGAGGGGCTGCTGCGTTTCCTGATGCTGCGGGAGGGCCGGCAGACCGGCGAGCTGATGACCAACGTGGTGACGTCCGCGCCCGCGGTGTCCGAGCTGGCCCCGCTGGCCCAGCGCCTGCATGCCCGCGACGCGGGGACCACGAGCGTGGTCATGAACGTGAACCCCAAGAAGGCGAGCGTGGCGGTCGGCGTGGAGGAGCACCTGCTGGGCGGGCGCGACCACATCCGCGAGAGCGTGGGCGGCCTCACCTTCCGGGTCTCGGCCAATTCCTTCTTCCAGACCAATACTCGACAAGCCGAGCGGCTCTTCGAGCTGGTGGTCGAGTCGACCGGCCTGACCGGCACCGAGACCGTGCTCGACCTGTACTCGGGCACTGGGGCCATCAGCCTGCTGCTGGCCCGCCGGGCGCGCTGGGTCTACGGGGTGGAGCTGGCCCAGGCCGCGGTGGACGACGCGGGGGCGAACGCGGCGGCCAACTCCATCACCAACTGCACGTTCCTGAGCGGCGAGGTGCGCTTCGTGCTGCCCGAGCTCATCGCCAAGGGCGTGACCGCGGAGGTGGTGGTCGCGGATCCGCCGCGCGCCGGATTCCATCCCAAGGCGCTCCACGCCCTGATCACCCTGGGGGCCCGGCGCATCGTCTACGTGTCGTGCAACCCGACCACCCTCGCCCGCGACCTGGGCGAGCTGGTGCGCGGCGGCTATCGGCTCGAGTGGGTCCAGCCGGTGGACATGTTCCCGCACACCCCGCACATCGAGGCGGTGGCCCGGCTGGAGCGTGTGACCTCGTGAGGTCGTACCTGCGGCGGCGCCTCTGGCAGTCGCTGCTGGTGCTCCTCGGCGTCTCGGTGGTGGTGTTCCTGATCCTGCACCTGACCGGTGATCCCGCCGCGCTCCTGCTGCCCCCCGACGCCACCGCGGAGGACATCGCGAAGTTCCGCACCGCGATGGGCTTCGACGATCCGGTGGCGGTCCAGTACGTGCGCTTCCTGAAGGGCGCGGTGCGGGGCGACTTCGGGGAGTCGCTGCGCCACGGCGAGCCCGCGATGGGGCTGGTGCTCGAGCGCCTGCCCGCGACCTTCGAGCTGGCCGGAGCGGGCCTGCTGATCGCGCTCGGCCTCGCGATCCCGGCCGGCATCGTCTCCGCGGTCCGTCGCAATACCTCGGTGGACTACGTCTCCACCGTGGTGGCCCTGCTCGGCCAGGCGATGCCGACCTTCTGGCTCGGCATCATGCTGATCCTGATCTTCTCGGTGCGGCTCAACTGGCTGCCCTCCTCCGGCCGCGGCGGCCTCGAGCACCTGATCTTGCCCGCGATCACCCTCGGGCTCTTCACCACCGCGCGCATCACCCGGCTCACCCGCTCCGGCATGCTCGAGGTGCTCGGCCAGGACTACATCCGCACTGCCCGCGCCAAGGGGGTGGGGGAGCCGCCGGTGGTGTGGAAGCACGCGCTCAAGAACGCGTCGATCCCGATCGTCACCATCGTGGGCATCGAGCTCGGCACGCTGCTCGGCGGCTCGGTGATCACCGAGACCATCTTCGCGTGGCCGGGGGTGGGCCGCCTCTCGGTCCAGGCGATCTTCAACCGGGACTACCCGGTGGTGCAGTCGGCGGTGTTCCTCCTCGCGAGCACCTTCGTGATCGTGAACTTCCTGGTCGACGTGATCTACACCTATCTCGATCCGCGCATCCGGTTCCGCTGATGGCCGCCCTGCCGCCGTCTGTCGCCACCGAGGCCGTCGCGCTCGCGACGCCCCGGCCGCGGGTCGATCGCGAGTGGGTGGCCTTGCTCCGCCGTCTGGTGCGCCGGCGCACCGCGCTCTTCGGCATGCTCGTGGTCCTGGGGGTGCTGCTGGCCGCCGCCTTCGCCCCGCTGGTGGCGCCCTTCGATCCGCTCGAGCAGGACATCGGCCAGCGGCTGCGCGAGCCGGGCTGGCAGGACGCGCAGGGGCGCGTGCACCCGCTCGGCACCGATCACCTGGGCCGCGACATCCTCTCGCGCATCGTCTTCGGCTCCCGCATCGCGCTGGTGGTCGGGCTGGCCGCGGTGGTGATCTCGGGGCTCCTCGGGATGGTGATCGGGCTCCTCGCCGGCTACTTCGGCGGGCGGGTGGACGACTTCCTGATGCGCCTCGCCGACATCCAGCTCGCCTTCCCGTTCATCCTGCTCGCGATCGCGGTGATCGGGGTGCTCGGGCCGAGCCTGCGCAACATCATCATCGTCATCGGGGTGTCGTCGTGGGTGGTCTACGCCCGCGTGGTGCGCGGCGAGGTGCTCTCCATCCGGGAGCGCGAGTACGTGCAGGCCGCGATCGCGCTGGGCAGCCAGCACTGGCGCGTCCTCCGCCACCACGTGCTGCCCAACACCCTGACCCCGTGGCTGGTGGTGGCCACGCTCGACATGGCGCGGGTGATCGTGATCGAGTCCGCGCTGTCGTTCCTGGGACTCGGGGTGCAGCCGCCGACCCCCACCTGGGGCGGCATGCTCGCGGACGGACGGGTCTATCTCTCCACCGCGTGGTGGCTCGCCACCTTCCCCGGCCTCGCGATCCTGATCACCGTCCTCGGGATCAACCTCTTCGGCGACGGCCTCCGCGACACCCTGGATCCCCGTCTGAAGGTCTAGCCGTCATGAGCGACGACACCCTGATCCTGAGCGGCGCCCGCATCATCGACGGCACCGGGGCCGAGCCGGTGCGCGGGCGCTCGGTGGTGGTGGAGCGCGGGATCATCACCGCGGTGGTGGACGAGGCGCGCGCGCCCCGCGGCACCGGCGTCGACCTCGCGGGCCACACCCTCCTGCCCGGCCTCATCAACTGCCACGTGCACCTCTGCTTGGGCGCGGAGGCCGACCCGGTGCGGCCGATGCGCGAGGAGCCGCTCGCGCTCACCGCGATCAAGGCGCTCCTGCGCGCGCAACAGACCGCGGAGGCGGGGGTGACCACGGTGCGCGACCTGGGGGGCCGCGAGTACGTGGAGATCGCGGTGCGGCGGGCGATCCAGGAGGGCTGGGTCCCCGGCCCCCGCATCGTGGCCGCGGGCCGGCCGGTGTGCATGACCGGCGGGCACGGGCACTTTCTCGCCCGGGAGGCCGACGGGCCCGACGACGCGCGCAAGGCGGTGCGCGAGCAGCTCAAGGCGGGCGCCGACGTGATCAAGATCATCGCCACCGGCGGGGTCATGACCCCCGGCGTGGAGCCCGGCTCGCCCCAGCTCACCTTCGAGGAGATGCGCGCGGCGATCGAAGAGGCGCGGAAGGCCGGGCGCCGCACCGCGGCCCACGCGATGGCCGCCTCCGGCATCAGCGACGCGATCGCGGCCGGAATCACCTCCATCGAGCACGGGATCTACCTCTCCGAGGAGATCGTGGCCCACATGCGGCGTGACGGGACGTTCCTGGTCCCGACCCTCAACGCGCCGGTGGCGATCGCCTCGGGCGGGCTCGCGGCCGGTATCCCGGAGTTCATGGTGCGCAAGTCGGAGCTGGTCCTGCCCCCGCACGTGGCCAGCTTCCAGCTCGCGCACCGCGCGGGAGTGCGGATCGCGGCGGGGGCCGACTCGGGCACCCCGCTCAACTTCCACGGCTCGCTGCTGCCGGAGCTCGAGCTGATGGTGAAGTACGGCATGACCCCGCTCGAGGCGATCCGCTCCGCCACCACCGTGGCGGCCGACTGCCTCGGCCTGGGCGCGGTGACCGGACGCATCGCGCCCGGCTACGCGGCCGACCTCATCGCGGTGGCGGGCGATCCGGCGGAGCGGCTGCAGGCCCTCGGCGACCTGCGGCTGGTGCTGGCCAACGGCCGGACGATCCGGCGGGACGGCGACGCCTGATCCGTCGCTCCCGTTTGACACCGGCGGAGCCTCCGCGTATGGTTCGGCCCTAATGAACGCGCGGATTTCCGGCCTGCTCGTTCTCGCGGCCTTGCTGCCCGCGCTGGTCCTGCTCACCCCGCTGGCCTACGCGAGCCCGCCGGATCCGGTCTGGATCTCCGGCTTCTTCGACGACGGGGACCACGACGACGTCGTCGTGCTCGTCACCTCGGCCGGAGGGGCCATCGATCCCTTCCCGCTCCACGGGGAATGGACGGCTCCCGCTCCCGCCGATCGGGTCTGCCCGGGGCAGTCTCCGTCGATTCCGACCCGGCGCGTGCCCTCCTGCAGCACCCCCCGCGCTCCTCCCGCGGCCTAGCTCTCCGAGTCGGTCCACCTGACCGCGGCACCGCCGCGGTCGACGCACTGGTCAAGAGCCACGTCCCGAAACGGGTGCGCCCGCGCCCGGGAGCCCGGCGTCCCCGGGGCCCACGCGGCGTCGCCCGCCGGGGAGCGAGGGGGTCCATGGTGATGGTCCAAGGTGTCGGGAGGAGCAGGGCGGGGGTCGCGCTGCGGCTGACGATCGTCGCCGCGGCGGTGACCGCGTGCGGGTCGCTCGTGAAGATGGAGCCCCCCGCGGCGGATGGTCCCCGGATCTCCGGGCTCGAGATCGCGACGGCCCGTCCGCTGGCAGGGTGCCCGGTCCGCTTCAAGCTGCACCTCGACGCGGGTGAGGGGATGCTCGCGGGTATCGGCTGGGTGCGCCTGGACCGCCGCGCGTGGGGGTCCGGGCGCGAGATCGTGGCGATCGAGCCGGTGCCGCCGGGCGACGCGCTGGTGGCGCTCGCGCCCCGGCGCCCCGGGGTCTACGCCTGCCAGGTCCAGGTCGCCGATCGGTCGGGACGCTGGAGCAACGTCCTGCAGACACGGATCGCGGTCGACGCCGCCCCCGCCGGGGAGGCGTCGCGATGCGCGTGAGCCGGACCGTGGTCCCGGCCGCGCTCGGGCTGTTCCTCGCGGCGACGCTTCATCCGGCCGGCGCGCAGGCGCCCCTCGGCCGGCTCACCCTGGACGAGGCGGTCGCGCTCGCGGCCCGCGCCAACCCGACCCTGCGCGCCAAGCAGTTCGAGTACCGGGCGGTCGGCGCCAACGAGATCACCGCGGGGCTGCGCCCCAATCCGACCGCCACCTACCTCGCCGAGCAGTTCGGCGGCGGCAGTGCGGCCCTGGTCCAGCACACCTTCTCGATCGGCCAGCCCATCGAGCTGGGGGGCAAGCGTCAGCGCCGCCTGGAGAGCGCGCGGGCCGCGACGCGGGTCACCGGCCACGAGCTGGAGGACGTGCGCCGACAGATCGTCTTCCAGGTCAAGAAGGCCTTCACCGACGCCCTGGTCGCGCGCGAGGCGCTCGACCTCACGGAGCAGAACCTGCGGGCGCTCGACGACCTCGAGCGGATCCAGCGCTACCGGGCCGAGAAGGGGGACATCTCCGAGCTCGAGCTGCTGCGCATCGAGGTCCAGCGCTTCGCGCTCGAGCGGGACGCGGCCGACGCGCGCCAGGCCCTGCGCCTGGCCCGGATCGCCCTGCGCGCGGCCACCGACCCCGGGCAGGTCGCGGAGGACGTCGAGGTGGTCGGCGAGCTGGCGGACCGCGACGTGGCCCCCGCGGCGGCCGACCTGTACCGGCGGGCGCTCGACGCCCGGCCGGACCTGAGGGCCGCGGAAGCGGCGCGGGCCAAGGCCCGCGCCGACGTCGGCCTGGCCCGCGCCAACGCGTGGGGGGACGTGACGCCCCAGGTGGAGTACCAGCGCATCGGTCCCGACAACACGATCGGCTTCGGCATCAGCGTGCCGATCCGCATCTTCGACCGCAACCAGGGCGAGGTCGCCCGGACCCGGGCCGAGACCCAGCGCGTGGATGCGGCGCGCGAGGCGCTGGCGGTGCAGATCCTGTCCGAGGTCGACGGCGCGCTCACCGCGCTCCGCACCGAGCGGCAGAAGCTCGACCTGCTGCGCGACGTGTACCTGCCCAAGGTCCGCCGGGCGCGCGACACCGTCGAGTTCGCGTACCGGCGCGGCGGGGTGAGCCTGCTCGACTACCTGGACGCGCAGCGCACCTTCCGGGACACCACCACCGAGTTCGTCCGGTCGCTCGGCAGCTACTGGACCGCGTACTACCAGCTCGAGGCCGCGGTGGGCGGCTCGTTGGGGGAGAACTAGCATGCGCCTCGCCCCCCTGCTGCTGGCGATCGTCGCACTCGGGGCCGCCTGCCGCGATCCCGTCGCGAGCAAGCCCACCCCGACCGCCCCCGAGGCCGAGCGGAGCGACACCGCCGCCGCCGCGGAGGAGGTGAAGCTGGCCCGCCCCGAGTACCGGAGCCGGGCCACGACGCTCGAGACCACCGGCCGGGTCGTCTTCAACGAGGAGCGCCTCGTGCGGATCACCGCACCGGTGACCGGACGCGTGGTGGAGGTGCTGGTGCGGCCCGGCGACCTGGTGGAGCCCGGGCACCGCCTGCTCGTGCTCGACAGCCCGGACGCGGGCCTCGCCCGGGCCGACTACGCGAAGGCCACCGCGGACGCGGAGCGGGCCGATCACGCCCTCCGGCTCGCCCGCGACCTCTTCGAGGTCCGGGCGGTGGCTCAGAAGGAGGTGCGGGACGCGGAGAGCGAGTACCGGAAGGCGACCGCCGAGCGCGACCGCGCGGCCGCGCGCCTCCGCACCCTGGGGGTGGATCCCGAGCGGGCCGACGGCGCCACCACGGTGGCGGTGACCGCGCCGCGCAGCGGGGTGGTGGTCGAGCGCAACGTGACTCCGGGGCAGGTCGTGGCCTACGGGCAGTCGGATCTGCCCTCGAGCCTCCTCGTGATCGCGGATCTCTCCACGATGTGGGTGCTCGCCGACGTCTACGAGCCCGACGTCCCCCGGGTGCGCCTGGGCGAGACGGTGTCGGTGACCCTGCCCTGCTGTCCGGGCGAGCGCTACCAGGGACAGGTGGCCGGCATCGGGGACGCCATCGACAAGGAGTCGCGCACCCTCAAGGTGCGCGCGGTGGTGCCCAACCGCGGGCGGGCTCTCAAGAGCGAGATGTTCGCGCGGGTCAGCATCGACACCGGGACGCGCCAGGCCCTCGTGGTGCCCCAGGGGGCCATCCACCGCGACGGCAGCGCGACGTTCGTCCTGGTCGAGAAGACGCGGGGAGAGTACGAGCGCCGGCCGGTCACCGTGGGGGCGGAGGCCGATGGGGCGGTCGAGATCCTCGACGGGCTGACCCCGGCCGACACGGTGGTCAGCGCGGGCGGGATCCTCCTGAAGCGCGCGGCCCGATGATCGAGCGGATCGTCGCCTTCGCGCTCCACCAGCGCTTCGTGGTGCTGGCGCTGGCCTTGATCCTCACCGTCGGCGGCCTCGTCTCGTACGGCCACCTGCCCATCGAGGCCTACCCGGACGTGGGCGACGTGAAGGTCGAGATCATCACCCTCTGGCCCGGGCACGCCGCCGAGGAGGTGGAGCGGCTCATCACGATTCCGCTCGAGAACGAGCTGAACGGCATCGCCAACGTCACCTTCCTGCGCTCGGACACGCTCTTCGGGCTCTCCAACATCCGGGTCCTCTTCGCGGACGGCACCGACGACTACTGGGCGCGCCAGCAGGTCCAGGAGCGGCTCGCGGGCGCGGAGCTCCCGTCGGACGCCAAGCCCCAGCTGGGCCCGCTCTCCGGAGTGATCGGGGAGATCTTCCGCTACACCCTCGAGTCGAAGACCCTGCCGCTCTACGAGGTCAAGGCGATCCAGGACTGGGTCCTCGAGCGCGAGTTCAAGAAGGTGCCCGGAGTGGCGGACGTGGTGTCGTGGGGCGGCGGCACCAAGCAGTACCAGGTGGTGGTGGATCCGGGGCGGCTGCGCGCCTACAACCTCACGCTCAAGCAGGTCTTCGACGCGGTGGCGAGCAACAACTCCAACGCGGGAAGCGGCTACATCGCGCAGGGGGACTACCGCATCCCGGTGCGGGGCATCGGCCTCCTGCAGTCGGTGGCCGACATCGAGAGCATCGTGGTGGCGGCCCAGAAGGGCACGCCGGTGCGGGTGCGCGACATCGGGGAGGTGGCCATCGGCACCGCGATCCGCCTGGGCGTGCTCGGGCGCGACCACGACGACGACCTGGTGCAGGGCATCGTGCTGATGCGCAAGGGCGAGAATCCGGGCCAGGTCATCGAGGGGGTGAAGGCCCGCGCGGCCGCGGTGCAGAAGCTCCTGCCCGCGGGGGTCGAGCTGCGGCCGTACTACAGCCGCGACCGGCTCGTGCAGACCACCGTGCACACCGTGCTGCGCAACCTGATCGAGGGCGCCGCCCTGGTGGTCATCCTGCTCACCCTCTTCCTCTACGACATCCGCGCCGCCCTCATCGTGGCCCTCACCATTCCCCTCTCGCTGCTGTTCGCGTTCATCTTCATGGACCTCCGCGGGATCCCGGCCAACCTGCTCTCCCTGGGGGCGATCGACTTCGGGATCATCGTGGACGGCGCGGTGATCATGACCGAGAACATCGTGCGCCGGCTGGCCGAGCGCCGACCGCGCGGCGCGCGGGTGGCGCGGGAGGTGCAACACGCGGCGGTGGAGGTGGCCCGGCCGCTCACCTTCGCGGTGCTGATCATCATGACGGTGTACGTGCCGATCCTCACGTTCCAGCGGATCGAGGGCAAGCTGTTCCGGCCCATGGCGGTGACGATCTCCCTCGCGGTGATCGGAGCCCTCGTCCTCACCCTCACCCTCATCCCGGTGCTGGCGAGCCTTCTCTTCCGCCGCCCGCCCGCCGAGCGGGAGAGCCCGCTCCTCCGCTGGCTGCGACGGCCGTATCTCCCCGCGCTCCGGTGGTGCCTCAAGCGGCCGCGGCTGCCGGTGCTGGGGGCGGCGGTCGGGGTGGTCGCCGCCCTCTTCGTCTTCTCGCTGCTCGGCAAGGAGTTCCTGCCCGAGCTGGACGAGGGCGACCTGTGGGTGCGCACCCAGTTCCCCATCGGCATCTCGATCGAGGCGGTGCGGCCCTACGTGCGCGAGATCCGCGAGCGGCTGCTCAAGTTTCCCGAGGTGCGCGTGGTGGTCTCCCAGCTCGGCGCCCCCGACGACGGGACCGACCCCGAGGCGCCCGACAACGTCGAGTTCTACGTCGGGCTCCGGCCGCGCGAGGAGTGGGCGGACCCGGACAAGGAGAAGCTGGTGGAGGCGATGACCGCGGCCCTCGCGAGCATCCCCGGGATCACCACCAACTTCTCGCAGCCGATCAAGGACAACGTGGACGAGGCGCTCGCGGGGACCAAGGGCGAGCTCGCGATCAAGCTCTACGGGCCCGACTTCTTCGTGATGGACGCCAAGGCCAAGGAGATCGCGGCGGTGCTGCGCGACGTTCGCGGGGTCGCCGACCTCGACTACGATCACGCTCCCGGCCAGCCGCAGCTGCAGATCGTGGTCGACCGGCGCGCGGCCGCCCGCCACGGGATCAACGTGCAGGACATCCAGGACGTCATCGAGGCCGCCACCAAGGGCCGGGTGGTCACCGAGGTCTTCGAGCGGGAGCGCCGCTTCGGCATCGCGGTGCGGCTCGCCACCCCCGGCGATCCGATCGCGGCCCTGCGCGCGGCGACCATCAGCGCGCCCGGCGGGGAGCGCGTTCCGCTCGCCCAGCTCGCCGAGTTCGTCCGCACCGACGGCCTCGCCGAGATCTGGCGCGAGGGCAACGTCCGACGCATCGCGATCAAGTGGAGCGTGCGCGAGCGGGACATGGGCGGCCTGGTGGTGGAGGCCATGCAGAAGGTGGGGGCCGCGGTGCGGCTGCCCGAGGGCTACCAGATGGTCTGGAGCGGTCGCTTCGAGGACCAGCAACGGGCGCTGGGGCGGCTCGCGATCATCGTGCCGCTCGTGATCTTCATCATCTTCGTGCTGCTGTTCGGCGCGTTCAGCTCGGTGCGGGACGCGCTCATCATCATGCTCAACCTGCCGTTCGCCCTGATCGGCGGCACCCTCGGGCTGTTCCTGTGGGGCACGAACTTCAACATCTCGGCCGCGGTGGGCTACATCGCGGTCTTCGGGGTCAGCGTCCTCAACGGGGTGGTGCTCGTCTCCTCCATCCGGCAGGCGCGGGAGGACGGGCTGCCCCTGCGCGAGGCCATCGCGCGCGGCTGCGAGATCCGATTCCGCCCGATCGTGGTGTCCGCCATCGTGGCCGTGATCGGCTTCCTGCCCGCGGCCCTGTCCCAGGGCATCGGCGCGGAGATCCAGCGGCCGCTGGCCCGGGTGGTCATCGGGGGGCTGATCTCCTCGACGATCCTGACCCTGCTGGTCCTGCCCGCGGTGTACGCGCTCGTCGGGGGCGTGGCCGAGCGCGCCGCGCCGGGTGAGGAGGACGCCTCCGCCTAGAGCCCGAGCAGCAGCCGGACCAGGACGCGCACGACCAGGAACGCGAAGGCGAGCCCGCCCAGCGCCACCACCGCCTCCCGCCAGCGCGGCGGCCGCAGCGGCTCCGGAAGCAGCGCGCGGTTCAGGCGCAGGGTGTGGAAGGACAGGACCGCGAAGTTGAGCGCGGCCACGTTGGCCCCGATGAGGATCAAGGTGAGCGGCGCCGCCCGCGTCATGGCGAGGCCGCCCGCCACCACGAAGAGCGCGAGCACCGGGAAGAAGAGCCAGGCCGGCCCCTTGGCCCCGGGCCGCGCCCCCGCGGTCCACAGCATCTCGGTCACGTGGCGGGCGAAGCCCTCCGCGATTCCCACCTGCGTCGAGAAGAAGATCCAGAGCGCGGTGAGGAGCGCGGGCATCCAGAGCACCGCCCCGTAGCGCCGCGCCAGCTCGCGTGCGAAGACCGCGCCCGCGCCGAGCCCGCTGACGTCGGTGGTGCGCGGCACCGCGTCGAGGGCCAGCGCCACCGGCAGGGCCATGCCGATCAGGCACACCACCGTCCAGAGCGAGAAGAGGTCGGCGCGGAGATAGCGCCACCACTCGCGCCACTTGGCCAGGTTGGCCTCGCTCGGCGGGAAGATCGCGCCCTCGCGTGGGAGCAGGATCACCTGGGCACCCACCGAGGTCGGCTGGACGCCCACCGTCCCCGCCATGCCGAAGCCCTTGTCGCGCAGCCAGTAGGTGAGCATCGCGTTGACGGTGCCGCCCGCGCCCGAGTAGGCCGCGAAGCCCGCGACGAGCAGCCAGTCGAGCGGGCGGGTGAGAGACGGCGCGGGTAGCCAGCCCGGCTCCCAGAGGGGCCGGCCCACGAAGCCCCAGCCGAGCGCGGCCCACACCGGCCGCGGCACGTAGAGGAGGGCCAGCGTGGCCAGGAACAGCAGCATCCAGCCCATCATGATCCACTCGACGATCTCGAGCGCGCGATGGATGTGCCGGCCCGCGAGCACGAGGGCCACCGCGGCGAGGAAGAGCAGGTACCCGAGCCCCACCGTGATCGCGCGGTCCTCCTCGCGCGGCATCCGGCCGAGGAGCAGCGCGGCGAGCGCGGAGCCGCCCGCGAGCGCCCAGCCGGCCCAGCCGACCTGGGCCAGGTGCAGCAGCGAGTAGACGACGGCCCACGTGCGCGGACCGGGACGCTGGCGCATGAAGCCGGTGAACACCGGCTCGCCGGTGGCGAGGGTGTAGCGGGCCATCTCGGTGTTGAGCACGCCCTGGAAGAGGATCGAGAGCGTGCAGATCCAGAGCAGGCTCGGCCCGTAGCCCGCCGCGATCGCGGGGCCGAGCAGCCAGTCGCCCGCGCCCAGGGAGAGTCCGAGCAGGATCGCGCCCGGCCCGATGACGCGCACCAGGTTGACGGGATTGTAGGCGGGCGCGTGGGGCAGGTCCCCCTGCCGCCACGCGGGCAGGTCGTTCACGCGCGGGCGCGCCCCCGTCGCCAGGCCCAGAGCGTGAGCCACGCCGCGGGCACCGAGACCCAGAGCCAGCCCGAGGGCGCGGCGGCCGCGACGTCGATCGCGAGCAGCACGGTGCCGCCCGCGGCGGCGGCCCACAGCAGGAGCCGCGCGAGATGATCGGCGCTCGGCCGGATCCCGAGCGCGGCCACCGCCAGGCCGCTCGCCGCCGCGGCCGAGTCGAGCAGCACGTCGGCCACGCTGCCCTCGCGGGTGAGCGTGGTGGTCTGGTGCGCCTCGTCGAGCGCGGCGGTGAGCACCGCGAGCAGGAACGGCCCGCGCCAGCCCGCGGGGGCGAGCGCGCGGCGCCAGAGCAGGGCCAGCACCGCGTACTCGCCCACGTGGCCCGCCTTGCGCGCGAGCCAGTGGAGCGCGGCGATCTGCTCGGGGGCGGCCCATGGCGCCAGCGCGCGGAGCCACGGCTCGAGCAGGGGAGACGTCGCGCCCGCGCCCCAGCGGTCGCTCGAGAACCACGCGATCAGCGCCGACCACGCGAGCGGCGCCAGGAATCGTCGCGCCGTCATCACGTACCCCAGGGTGTCACAGGGGCCCAAAGTTGACAACGTTCGGGGGTGCGGTGAACGAGGACGGCTTGGCGTGGAGGAGCGAGGAGAACACAGCCTGGTGCGTCACCGCTCAATCACCCCACTCCCGCCCTCTTCACGCTCGGTCCGAGGACAAGGTGTTGGCCGCCGGCCGGCGCTGGGGCAAGACGTCCCTCGGCGTCACGCTGTGCCTGCGAACGGCGCTCGAGCGAGGGCGCACGTGGTGGGTCGCCCCGACGTTTCCGCTCGCGCAGATCGGCTGGCGCGTCTGCAAGCGGCTCAGCCGGAAGATCCCCGGGGTCGAGATCCGCGAGGCGGATCGCCTGGTGATCCTGCCGAGCCGCGGCGAGATTCAGGTGCAGTCGGCCGACAATCCCGATTCCCTGCGGGGCGCTGGCCTGGACGGCGTGGTGATCGACGAGGCCGCCTACGCGAAGGAGGAGGCCTGGAGCGAGTCCCTCCGGCCCGCGCTGACCGATCGCCGGGGCTGGGCGCTGTTCATCTCGACCCCGAACGGCCTCAACTGGTTCCACGGGCTCTATCAGCGGGCGCAGCAGCTGCCCGGGTGGCAGGCCTGGCAGTGCCCCACCTGGGAGAACCCCCGCATCGCACGGGACGAGCTGGACCTCGCGCGCCAGCAGGAGGGCGAGCTGGTGTTCCGCCAGGAGTTCGGCGCCGAGTTTCTCGACTTCGGGACCCTCAAGCCGTTCCGACCGGAGTGGATCCGCTACGCGGGCCGCGACGGGGAGCCCGAACCCCCGGCTGGGCGATCGTGGAAGCGGGGTTCGACCCGGCCATCAGCCAGCGCGATACTGCCGCCAGGTCGGCGCTGGTGATCGCCGGGCAGGCCCGCGATCCGCTCCACCGGGGGCGTCTCTTCGTCCTGGAGGGGATTGCGGGGCACTGGTCGGTGTGGGAGCAGGCCGATCACATCCTCAAGGCCGTGCCGCGTCGGTCCATCCGCACGGTGCGGATTGAGGACGTGGCCTACCAGAAAGGGCTCAAGGACATCCTCGATCGGGAGGCCCGGACGCGCGGCCTCCACGTCCACATCGAGCTCGTCAAGCCGGACATGGACAAGCTGCGGCGGGCCAACGCGTGGTCGCCGCTCGTGGAGGACGGCACGGTGCTCTTCGGGCCGGGCCAGCAGGATCTGATCGACTCGATGCTCGCGATCCCGCATGACGCCACCAAGTGGGACTTGGTGGACGCGGCGGGGCTGGGCCTGCGCGGCTTTCCCGCGCTCGAGGCGTCCAGGACCCGGCTCCCCGGGGTCAGCCGTGTCGACGCCGGAGCGCGCCGAGAGCTATGCCCTGCGCGGCCGCGGCCTGCCGCTGCACACCGCCATCACCTGGGAGAAATACGGTGGAACGCGCCCGCCGGATCTTCGGCGCCGAGCGCAAGGATACACGGGGAAGCGGCCCGGCTAGGGCAAAGCCAGACGTGGCAGGCTCCGACCCCGCTGGAGCATCGTGGCGGAGAATGAGATTCTTCCCCTTCGCATCGGTGGCCATATCCGCATCCGCATGGGTCGCGTCCGCCTCATGGTTACGGCTGCGCGTTCTCTCAGACCGGCAGCGCGAGCAGATCGCTGTAGGCGAGGCCCTGATACTGCTTAAACAACGTCGCTACCTGTGAGGCCCGGACTGGGGTCGGGGTGGGCGCCGCGAGATCGTAGACCACTTTGAAGTGTTCGGCGAAGAAGCCGCAGAACTCGTCGACGCCAATTCCCACCTGGGCTATCCAGTATGGCGCGAACTCCATCAGTACCGGCATCCGGGTCGCCAGCAAGCGCGGCGCCCCCTCGAGCACCCGCATCTCGAAGCCCTGCACGTCCATCCAGAGCAGCCCGACAGGCTGGTGCGGGCGGACGACGTCATCGAGACGACGGCTGACCACCTCGACCGTCGGCCACGTAGACTCCGCCATCTGATCCACGGTCAGGCCGGCCTTGGCCCGGATGCGGTGGTCGCCATGATTGACCGGGGACAACGTCATGCGCACTGAGCCTGTCTCGACCCCCAGCGCGGCGCGAATCGGCTGGACTCGGTGGCGCAACCCATTCAGCCAAAGATTCCTGGCGAGACGGCGGTAATTGCTCGGAACGGGTTCAACCGCGATCGCACGATGAAAGAACCCTTCGCGCAACAGCGTAATGGTCACGGTGCCGATGTTGGCGCCCGCGTCAATCAGCAGCCCGCCGCGGAGTTCATGCAGGTCGCGGAGCAGCGTCATCGTCCGGTGGATGAGCGAGTATTCGAACTTCCCTTTGAGGAAGAGCGGGCGGCCCAGAGCGAGGTCTTTGTTGCTGTAGCTCAGCCAACCGTGCCGGGTGCGAGTCAGGAGTGAACACTCGGGCAGAGCGTGAAGGCCAGCCCATGCCGGCTCCCGCGCAGTAATCGCACCGCCCTGATGCTGAAGGTATGCATCGACCACCGAAGAAGGGAGGTGCCGCCGGATCAGGGATCGGATGCGGCGGGGCAGGAGGTCCCGCGACCTCATACGATAGGCATTTGCCGCATCATCGAGCGTCACGCTATACGACGTCACGGTCGGCCGCAAGGGGGATGTGACGTGGCATCACGCTTACTGGATCACGACGACTCTGTCCAGCCAAGCTGGCGTTGTTATTTTAGAGGGTTGCGCCTCGACACGGGGGCTGGCTCGAAGGGCCGCACCGACCTAATCACGATCCCACGCCGAGCGCGGGCGTCCGACCCATCACAGCGCGCTCATCTGAAACCTGGTGCAGGTGTTGGCGAAGCTCGAGGACGGCAAGCCGTAGAAGCAAGACGCCCCCGGCGTGTTCCAGAAACCCCATCGTTCCACCCTCCGCAAGTACGCGCTGCGCCAGCGAGTCATCCGTCACCTTCCAGTGTTCCGAAACCAGGTGATTGCGGGACGCGTCAGCACCGCAGCGCGCTGCGCTACGATTCGCGCCATGGCTCCGCCCCGCTGGCCCGATGAGCAAGGTCGCCCGATCCTCACGTACCCCTGCGCGCTGCGGGCTTCGGCCCCTCCCCTTCGGGCGAATGCCGGCCGCCGCCGTAGCACCCGGGTACGCTGGGTGTACCGCGCTGATCCTGCCAGACTACGTATTCACTGCGAAGCTATGGAAGGGCGCGTGAGCGGCGAAGGAGCGGATGGCGTCTCAGCGTCCAGGCCAGAATTGGGAAGCCAACAAGGCTAGGAAGGAGCCAAAGGGCCAAGGTCGGCAGCGAACGCCACAGTGGCAGGTGGGGGCCGTTGTCCACGTAGAACGCTGTCAGTAGCACGATGTACGACACAGCCATAGCTGTCACGTGCACGGGGAGCAAGCCGGGCGAGTGGCGTCGTCTCGCCATTCGACCAATCACTCCGGCACCAAAGCTTAGGATGCCAAGGACAAAGAGATGCGTGTCTTCTGGCCATCGCAGCATGGAAAGAGCGGCCATGGTTAGGCACGCTACAAGGAGACTCCAGAAGTAGCCTGCGCCAGCAGACGGATGGCGACCTGGCCCCTTGATACTGAACATGGCCACGATCCCTGCGAAGACGCAAACGAGCCCCGCGACTACATGTAGGGCCACAATGCTGAGGAATAGCGGGGAAGACGACGGGATGGGGACGCCAAGAACGATAACGCCTTGATCAATCACTCGGGCCCCCTTCGGGCGATTGCCGGGCGACCCGTAGCGCCCGGTGTAGCTTCGCCACGCTCTCCGCGGCCCACCGCGAGATGCACGCCCGGCTCCAGCCGCAGGAGCGGGTGACGAGCCACTGAGGCTTTACCGTGCTCGTTAACGGATCACGGGCCTCCGCCACCGGTACACCCTCCAGCCACGAAGCCACGTCCCGCCCGCTGGCACTCCCGAGCCCGCTCCGCGTCTCTCTCCTCCCATGCCCTGCGGATGGCGTCCTGCTCAGCCGAGGAAATCGCGCACGCTTGGAGCGCACCGACCAAGAGCAACCCACCCAAGATGGCAGGAAGGACCTGTCTCAACACTCAACCTCCGAGCGGACGCAGCCAAGCGTGGCCCAGCTACTCGATCACCTGATCCGCCTGCCGCTACCGATAACGAGACCGCCGTCCTGGCCGATAGGCGCAGACGAAGCCACACGTCTTGCACTCCCGCACCTGGGATGGGGAGGGGCCGTTCTGTGCGGCTGCGCTTCCCGAATAGCCACGTCGGCGCTCCCGCAGCCGGGCTCAGTGGTAGAAGCGGCCCATCTCCTGCATCGCGGCGCGCAGGGTATCGCGTGAGAGCTTCGGGTTCTGGACGAGGCGGTAACTCCGGTCACGGATCTCGTTGCCGCCCGGGTAGACGATGGTCACGCGGTCGGGCTCGACAAGAGCATAGTCGTTGTGGCTGACGGCGATAAGCCAGTCCCACTGCGTGTCCGAGAAGAGGCTGTGTCCGCTCGAATAGTCGGAGGGCGGATTGGTGCAGCCGAAGACACCGGAGACTAGCGTCGGCGCCAGGTCGTTGTGAGAGGTGCGGCGGGTGACGCGCCCCTTCGGCCGGCTGGGCCAGTGGATGAGCAAGGGGATGTGCAGCTGGAACTCGCTGAAGGCGGTGGCGTGCCCCATAAACCCTAGTCCGTTCTCATTGAACTCCATGCCATGATCGGACGTGACGATGACCACGGTACGGTCCAGCAGCTCGCGGCGCTTGAGATCGTCGACCACCCGACCGACCAGGGAGTCCACGTAGTGCACGGCGTTCAGGTAGCCGGCGTGCCGGCGTGCCCACTCGGGCGCTCCCGACGCGGCCTGGGCCACCGGCTCGTAGTGGGCAGGCGGGTCGAACGCCACCACGGCATCGTAGTAGAGGAAGCCGAAGAAGGGACGCGCCGCGTCCCGATGGTCGAGCCACTCATACCACTCGTCGGTCAAGGTGCGGTCCGTCCCGCTGGCGCCGGGGTACGGCGAGATCGTTTCAAGGCGCAAGCGTGGTATGCGGGCCAGGGCCGTCCGATCGAGCTCGACCACCCATCTGTTCATCGGCGCGCTGGAGAATACCCCGAGCTGGTAGCCGAATTGGCGGAACAGGTCCATCAGGACCGGTGGTCGCGCGATGTCGGCGAACGCGTCCCAGTAGGTGGCGGGCAGACCATAGAAGAGGGAGAACATGCCGGGCCGCGACGCATTGCCGCCGCTGTAGTGGGCGTCGAAGCGGACCGCCTCGGGCGCGAAGTCGGAGAGGCGTGGGGCGATGTCGGGCCTCAGGGCGTCGGCGCGCAAGCCGTCGATCACAACGAGCAGCACGTTGAGGAGCGGCAAAGGGGGCTGGCACTGCAGGGGCGCCAGCGGGTAGTTCAGGTCCCCGTCAGCCGGGGGGCCGAACGAGGCGGCGAGGCGGTGCTCGCGCGCCCGGGCTTGATCCACGAGGCCGAGCCGCGCCATGTGCCGGGAATCCTTGAGCGGGAAAAACAGCGGCAGATATCGCGTGAACGCGGTCACCGGCACGTATGAATTTGCCTCGGCCCAGGCATGGATGAGATGGCTGGCCACGAAGCAGACGGCAAGGCTCGCCGCGAGGTACCGTCCGAGCCGGCGCCTCGGGCGAGTCGTCGTGCGCTTCCAGACCCAGCCCGCCAGCATGGCCTCGATGGCCAGGGCCAGGAGGAAGTAGAACCCGAGGAATGCCCAGGTCTGCGGGGCCAGCAGGCTGAACGACAGGACGCTGAGGTGGTACCGGTTTTCGGCGAAGACCAGGCTGTCGAGCACCAGGAAGCTCAGTGTGACGCTGGCCAGCAGCACGCTGATCGGGAGGACCACTGATGCCCAAGGGAACAGCCCGATCAGGGGGACCAGCAGGAGGTACGGCAGGTAGGCGAGGACGGACAGGTGGCCCACGTAGGCGAGCACCGCGTAGGCCCAAGCGGCGGAGGGCCCGAGCGCGGCGTAGTACCAGAGATAGCGCAGCCCGATGACGGCCAGCAGCGCAGCGTTGGCGACGGCGAACCAACTGCCCCAACGGAGCAGCCGTGTCCTAGCGCCCACGTCCGTACGTCATGCCCGGGCCCGATCCTTCGTCCATGATGCGAGCGATCAGACAGTCTTCACGCTGATAGGCCATGGGGCTCCTTCCAGCAGGTGCGCAGCAAGGGTGCGGACAGCAGGGCCAAGGCGCTGATGAATGCACGTCGGTCCATCAGCGCCCTCAAGACGACGACCCGGCTCCCGTGTTCGGTTCAGCAGGTCGCCCCGCCATCGAGGTCAGCGGCCCCAGATCAGCACCCGGTCCGTCTCGTGCGCGTCGGCGTCACAGACGCCCCCGTATTGAGTCTGGCAGGCCCCGCGCTCCCGCAGGCTCCCGGGCGGGATCTTCGCGACGGCGGCTGGATGCTCCAGGCAGTACGTCTGGGCAGTACGTCTGGATGGTCCCCGGCGGATGATTGCCGAGGACGTCTTGGACCCGAGCCTCTTGGGCATGGGAGAGCATGGCGGGCGCTATCGTATCCGAACAAGCACCACGTGGGCCAGCTAGGGTTTCGTCTCCCAGCCGCGCGCATAAAGAACCCGAGTGGGTGACCGCTAGAGGTCTGGTCCCTCCCACTCGGATGTGCTGGCCGTCGTCATGGTTATGGCTCTGGGCTTCCCATTGCCCGATCCCACGACTGATGATGAGTTGTATCCTCGGGTGGTATCCAAGTGCCATGATGAACTCCGCGTCGCGTATTTATCCAAGGAGCCCAGCCGATGAGCCCATTCGGCTCAGTAGCGAACATCGACCCACGAGAGGATCAAAATGCGCACGTTCGTGACGGGGATCTTGATCGTGATGGCCCTGACGGTCTTGACGAGCTGCTTCATCGAGGGACCGGTTCCGTACACCTACTCGGCCACCTATTGCTCCGGGTGCTGGCACGGGACGTGGGAAGGCCGCGAGGGCTGGCATTATGGCGGCGGGCGTCCGTGGGAACGCGAACATCATGAAGGCGATCACCTGGGCGAGGGCCATCGTGGCGAGGGGCCCGTCCATGAGGGACACCGCTAGAATCATCGCCCGGAGCAAGCCCGACGGCCGCGTTACGTTCGTGCCGGTGCTGGGGGAGGAGACCTTATGGCCTGGCGTCCCACTCGCGGCATTGACCCGCGTCGTCTCTGAGCAGGCGACAGGAGGAGCGTGGCGCATGAGATGGCGTTCGATCATTCTTGATTTGGCCCTCATGGTCGCCGTCTGGACGATCGTCCTGCGGTTGGTGCATCAACGGCGCGCCCGCATGGCCGCGGACGCCTCTCCTCATGCGGTGCTGGGCTACCGTGTGCACACCGCGGCGGCGATCGCGGCTATGGTGGGCGTCACGTGGTTCTCCGTCTGGCTCATCACGGACACGATCGGGCCGCACTGGCTGCACAGCCTGTCGTTGCTGGCTGCCCTGCTCTTCATCATGATCGGCGGTGTCTTAGCGGGATACGCTGGTTGGGTCGGGGGGCCGTAGGCTATCCGCTCACGCCCGAGGGCTACCGCCTCTGGGCCCGCTGCTCCTGTGGGGCGCCGGTCTATGAAGAGCGGGGGACAGGCGGCGGACTAGGCCGCCTCGAGCGGGAGCTCGCACCTGATCGCTTCTTCGATCTCAAGCAGGCTCCGCCCGTAGTCGTCGGCGAGCGCGCCCATTGGTTCCCCCGCCTTGAACCGCTCGGCGACGACGGCCGTGCTGATGCCCGTGCCTGCAAGCACCGGCCGCCCGAAGGAAACGAATGGGTCGATCACCACCGCGCGCGGCTCGTCTAATTCCCGCTTGCGCGTGAAGGGGTAAAGGCGAATCGGAATGCCTTGGGGGTCGCGCTCGACCCGATTCAGATAGGCTTGCACGAACTCCCGGATCGCGAGCTGGCCGGGTTGGGTCACGTTGATGAAGAGCCCGGCGTGCTGAATGAATAGATCGAGGCCATCCGTCTCGAACTGATCGTCCGCGAGCGGATGCCGAGAGCCGAACTGGCGCTCCAGCAAGGCCACCGCGCGGCGCACCTTCTTGAGGGGGATATCGTGTTGCTGTCGGATCGCCTCGAGGACGTGCGCCTCGCGGGCCACTCGGGCTCAGGCAGATGAATGACCGGCTGGAAGAATCGCTCGCCGGCGCTGGTGGGGTGGTAGTACCGGCCCAGGATCCAGGACCGCAGAGTCGCCGGCGCCATCCGTAGATAGCGAGCGGCCTCGCGCAGCCCGTAGGCTGGCATCTCCCGGGGATCTCGGTTGGGTGCGAGCTCCGGCCGGCAGCGGACGCGACGGGGGACCATGCGACGGAATGTAGGCTACGGTAGGCTTTCCCGTGCGTTCGGCGCTACGGAGCCAGATCCATAAGTGCCGCGGAGACCACGAACCACACGATCATCGCACCCAGGACCAGGAGCATGTCGAAGAGCATGGTTAGCATCTCACGTCGCCGGGCTCCGATGGCGGGATCGTTGTAATCCTCCTTTGAGTGGAAGACGAACCACACGGACGAGGTGAGTCGCTCCGTCCACGGCAGCCGCCGCCACCGGTGCGCATAGTGCTCGGTCAGATGTGCGCGGAGCCGAGCGTCAAGCCAGGCGAGCCGAGCGATGAACACGGCCCACAGCGCAACCCAGATGACCGTGCCGGCCCAGAATAGGTGGCGATCCATCACTGATGTCATGAGAACGGTCTCCCGCTGTTGGTAGGCTCGGGTTGCGGGACCGTTACCACACCCTCAGACAGGAGGTCGCCCTCATGACACTCGTCGGCTGTGATTTGCACACACGGAAGCAACAGGTGGCGGTGCTCGATACCGAAACGGGAGCGATGTACGAACGCCACCTGTCCCACGCCGGCGACGCCGTGG